>Ga0068872_10002882_pt1 | contig 13333 bp, 13 predicted proteins | sample NOAtaG_7_FD_66441 | JGI IMG/M metagenome (GOLD analysis project Ga0068872, IMG submission 66441) | Freshwater lake microbial communities from Lake Erie, under a cyanobacterial bloom - NOAA_Erie_Diel1S_2200h metaG | ecosystem: Environmental > Aquatic > Freshwater > Lake | place: USA: Ohio, Lake...
CACCGCGTTCATAGGGGCCGCGTTCATAGGGGCCGCGTTCATAGGGGCCGCGTTCATAGGCACCGCGTTCATAGGGGCCGCGTTCATAGGGGCCGCGTTCATAGGGCTATTCATTCTAAAAAGTGGCAATATTTTTATAATATCCTAAGTGTCATAAACTCCCTCTCTAAACATACATCCTCTGAACGCTCACGTCCATCGCCGGCTTCTTCTTCTTGAGGAACAGATCCACGTGCTGCTTCTTCAGCACAAACGGCAGCTGAAAGTCCGGGATATGAAAGGGCAAGTCCTTCGTGTTGAAGATACGCAGCATATTCACCTTTTGAACCACCGCCTCCACACACCTCTTCAGTTCGCGCACACCCTGTTCCTCGTTCGCATACTCCCTGAGTATATGCTCGAGGACCTCGCGCCCCACTGCCACCTTCTCCTCCAGATTCACCTCGCGCAGAGCGGCAGGAAGCAAGAAGTTCTCTGCAATCGACAGCTTCTCCTTTTCACTATAGCCCTGCAACTGAATGACCACCATTCGGTCCATCAGCACACGGTCAATCTTCCCCAGGTCATTCGCCGAGAATGTAAAGAGAATCTTACTCAAGTCGAGCGGGATCCCGCTCAGATACTTGTCTTCAAAGTCGCCATTCTGTACAGGATCCGTCAGATGCACGAGCAGATTCTGCACCTCCTCTCCCTTTGCCGTCGCCGAAATCTTATCCAGCTCATCAAACATCAGGACCATCGACATCGATTTCGCGGCCACGAGGGAGTTCGCAATCTTGCCGCAGTGGCTGCCCTCATATACCATTTGATGTCCCACGTAGGTGGTGGCATCAGAATCGCCGCCCAAGGAGATGAACTCGAAAGGCCAGGCCAGTGCCTTTGCGATACCGTTCTTAATAAGCGATGTCTTGCCTATGCCTGGAGGACCGGCGAGCAGCAGCGAAAGGCCCCGTGCAGAAGGATTCGCGATCTTACTGGCGATGAACTGGAGAATCTGTATCTTCGCCTCCTCCTGTCCATAGATCGCCTCAGCCAAGCATTTCCGCGCCCTCTCCATAAACGCCCCACACGCCTCCGTGCCATCTGTCAGCCTCACAGGAATGTCCCTATAGATACCGAGGGGCAGCGACGTCAGCTTCTCCAACCATGCCCTCTGCTTGAAATACTCTCCACTTCCAGGATCCATCGCCTGCAGAGCATTATATTTGGAGAGAACCATTGACTGCGCCTCTGGACTCAGCTTCATAGTGAGGATGCGGAACATCATCGACTGTTGCGTCGTGCCCGCGGCCGGCTTCCTCTCCAGTGCTGCAAGGAGCTCCGTCCGCTTCTCTGGCGCCAGACGCTTGAACTCATCGATCTGATCGTCAATCCCACCGTCTTCCTGGGGCTCAGTCACAAGTTTCACGAACTTCTTCACTTCCGCCGTCTCCTTCTTCATATTGTGCCGTCTTGGGATCATTCTCTCATCAACCTCGTTGTCCCCGCCAATACTGATGATGAGTCCCGCGGGACCACCGGCGTCATCATAGTCATCCTCCTCTTCGGTCTCATCCTCCTCTTCAGACTCCTCGTCCTCGTCCTCGTCCTCAGTCTCATCATCCGTATCGCTCTCAAAGGCCAGGGCTCTGCGCCTCCGATGACGGCGAGCCTTCTCGTCTTCAGTCTCGACCTCGCTCTCACTTGTGTCCTCTTCGGTCTCGGATGCTGCCGCTGCAGTCTTCTTTCGGCTCGGCTCCTTATCCTTTGGATGGTATGACGACGATGAACTCCGCGTCTCATCCTTCTTCAGTTTCCGCTGGATCCGCTTGCGTGCCTTCAGCGCCGCCTTGCGCGGCTTGAGACCACGAGACTTCGTAACGACCACAGCCCCCTCTGAAGAGGAGGAGTCCCTGGAAGTAGCACTCTCATCTCCACTGGAAAGGTGACTGTCATCATCGGAATATGCGATGAATCCCCGCACATTTCCGCGACTATCTATGCTGTCATCATCGCTGGCCGCGCCTCCACCGCCTGCACGCTTTCTCTGGTTCGGCTTCTTACGATCCGGGGCCTTTGCACCCGCATCATTAGACTCCTTCTTCTTAAAACTTCTGAACGGCATTTCTACTTATTGTCCTCCAACCCGCGCGTCCAGCCGCACAATTTTACTTCGGGCCGGCTCGATCGGCTCCCCCGTAGCAAAAAAGGGTGTAGTTTGAGCTCGGACTCGTTTAAGAGCGCCTGCTGCTGCGCCTGCTGCTACGCCTGGTGCTGCGCCTGGTGCTGCGTCTGCTACGCCTGCTACGCCTGCTGCGTGTCACACCGCCCAGGGCCTGGTTGGTGTGAGAGGCGACAGTATTGCCGACTCCGCGTGCCGTATTCACCACATTCTTCGCCACCTTTCCAGCACCACTCCCCAGCTTCTCAGCTGATTCACCCGTAGCCATCAGCAAATGTCGCACAGGATTCCAGACGTAGTTAAACAATCCGCTCTTTGCCATTCTACAATCCGCTGAGATTATCTCGCACGTCCATCAGGATAAATCTCGCCTTTGGAGACAGGCTCGGATAGCTATCCTTGTTCGCCTGAAGTTCCGCGATCGTCCCCGCCGAGATACGCAGCAAAGTTGCCCTTGCATCAACGAAGAAGGGCGTCATCTTCTTCTTCAGTACTCTCGAGATTCTCAAGAGGCAATCAACATAGTCCTCGATCAGCGCCCGCTTCTGAGGGATCTTGGCGAATTTCAAGATCTGTTCCATAATCTTCTGGAACGTCCGCTCCAGATTCGACAACTCAAGAATCTCAAGAGCAGCCAGCTCGGCCAGGAACTGCGTGTAGCCCTGGCGATACCGCTTCTCCTTGTTCTTCGTGAGGAACTCCTCATAGCTCTCGCCACCCTCGGGCTCCTCGATGTCCTCGAAGATCTCCAGATAGTTCGCCTGCAACTTCTTCATTTCCTCCAAGATAACACTGTAGCGACCCGAAATCTCGGCAAGCAGCTTCGCATAGAGAGGGCAATACACCTCTTCAGAGGCTGCCTTCTTGAATACCAGCATCATGAACTCGCGAATCATCTCTGATAAGTCGGGCTCCCCAGAGCCGAGAATCTGATAGAGAAAGTCGCGAATATCATTGTAAGTGCTGCCACTGAACTTGTTCATTTTCGAGAGGATAATGTTGTTCAGGATCTTGTCATCTACGGGCTTCGACGAATTCCGAAACATCGACTGATATCTTGTGTGTGAGTGGGGGTGTGAGTGAGGGTGTGAGTGCGCACCGCCCGCTGCCCCTCCTTTTGCCCCCCCGCCACCCGGACTGCTACCTCCGCCAGATGACAGGGATCCGCTGCTAGAGTTTCTGAAAGCAGGCCGTCCTGGCACCCCTCCACCCAAACTTCGCCCACCAGTTGCTGGACCCTTTCGCCAATCTGGAGAAATGCTATTCATATTCAGCTCACATAGATCCTTCAGGCCCGCAATGGTAGTGCATACCTCTTTGGTGGGGCGACCCACCCTCCCCTGCATAGACAAAAGACTCTGGATAGTCTCCATCTCTCCCTTAATGAAGATTTCTTACCTTAAGCGTTTCCGAAGGCAGGCTCCCCTTTAATTTTACTGGGACCAGGGCCAGGGCCCCCCGCGGATACTTCAAAGGGGCCGCCTTCTTTCTTAGTACCAGAATGGCAGCTGTAGCATCTGAAAAGAAGAAGCACATACAGGCCTCGATTGCCTCAGGGCGAAAAATGGTGGGAGATGCGAATCTCCAAGGTGCTGCTGCTTGGCTCGGCTGCACTCTCTCCGAGTCATCGGGCCAACTCCAAACACAACTCTCTATGGCAGTGCATACACACCCGCTTGTCTTGCGCGGACGAAAGCTTTATATTGATGCGCTCAGGCACAACTCCAGTCGCTTTGAGGACAGCTGGAACAAGCGTTTCGATCGCATTCACGCCCTTGAACAAGAGCTCGTCCCCTTTCTTGAGCAAGGGGCGGCTCAAAAGGATGATCTGGAGGAGGACGCCCTCGGCCAACTCTCTTTTCAGCATGATCTCTTGAAACCGCTCAATCACATTCCCTGGTTGCTCGCGGCCATCGCCATCTTCAAAGTGTGGATGGTCCCTGCAATGACTGTATTCTTTCCCCTGCTGGCCTGGATTCTCCCATATCTTCTCTTGAAGTTCGTCTATACGCTCCCCATTTCACAAGAGCAGTATTTCGGAATCCTCAAATCTCTCTGGTCAGGAACCCTTGGCTCCTCCATTGAGCTCGGGGCCGACGGACTTCCACAGCTGCCCTCCTTCTGGAACTCGAAATCCCTTCTGCAGATGGCCCTCTTCGGCTTCAGTTTTGCCCAGAGTCTCATACAGCCCATTCAGACGGCGATGCACTTGCACAAGACAGATCGCCTTTTCTGGAAGGCGGGGGAGCAGCTCCTCGAACTCCGCGCCCTCATCAAGGCATTCCAGGCCGATATTGCTGCTGCGAAGTTGCCTCCTCTGAAGATCTGTGCAGGGCTCGACGAACTCGACCCGCTCGACTACAGGCGCGCCTTTATCTTGGTAAAGGAGCAACCGCAACGCCTCTTCATCACTTTAAAGGATATGGCAAATCTGGAAATCCTCTGGAGGATTGCGCTGAAGCGGGAGCTCCAGCCGACCATCTTCAAGAGAACAGAGTTCAAGTTCCGGAACTTGATGGATATTTCCATCGAGTCGGACGTTGTGGTCCGCTCTGGCCTCGAGCTCGAGTTCGGAAAACAGTCGCACGCGGTGATCACGGGGCCAAATGGCGGAGGAAAGTCGTCCTTCCTGCGCGCCGTTCTGCAGGCAGTCCTTTTTGGCCACACCTGTGGATATGTACCCGCCGAGAGATCAGTAATGCCCCGTTTCCTCTGGATAGCATCAGGTCTGCAACTCCGTGACACTCCGGGAAAAATGTCAATGTTCGAGACGGAAGTCAGCTATGCAGCACGGTGTCTCAAGCAGGCCACCTCAGGTGCAGCGCCCGGCCTCGTTCTCTTCGATGAGCTGTTTCATAGTACGAATCCCCCAGATGGCGCACGCACAGCCCAACTCTTCCTCTCCTCCCTCTGGAAATGCGATGCCACATTTAGTATTGTGAGCACGCACGTATTCCCCCTAGTGGAACGGGCGCCCGCGCAGTCCGTGAAAGCCATCTGCTGCCCTGCGACTGAAAAGGGAGGAGACGTCGAATACTCTTATGGAGTACAGCCAGGTATCTGTCGCGTATCGAGTGTGAAGAAGGTCTGGGAGAAGTTCGGGCTTCAGGGCGCACCGGCTCAGGGCGCGGCCAGCTGAGTGCCAGCAAAACCTTTCCGTGAAAGAGAACAAATGCTGAACGAAGGCTTCATTATTAGCGTGGTGATTGCGATATTACTGGGTGCTGCATTCGTGTATTTGTATTACCGGCTGATGTATGCCGAAAAGAAGCTGGGAATGATGGAGTCGATTCTGGTCGATGTCCGGATGACGCTCGATTCTCTCTTGTTGGAGGATCGGCAGGAGGGGGGCGCACCGGCTGTCCCCCTCAGCTCGGCAATGCTTCCCGCGATGCCCCCCTCTACAGTATTCACACTGCCCGAGCCGATTGAGCCGTCTGAGGCCGAGCCGATTCCTGAAGAGAAGTTCTACTCCTCCGTTCTGGAGGAGGCTCACGAGGCGGCTGAAGAGGGCGCTGAGGGCGCTGAGAGCGCTGAGGGCAACTCACAGAGTATCGAGCAGGCACTCGAGTCCATAAACTCTACAGGTATCAGCGGTATGGCCGGCGCTGGAGCTAGTGTCGCTAACTCTCAAGCGACCAACTATGACAATCTCACGCGGAGTGAGTTGATGGCCCTTGCTGAAAAGAGGGGAGTCAGGGTGAAGCGGAGTGCCAGCCGCAACGAGGTGATCTCGGTACTGCGCCGAACGGAGGCCCCTCAGAATGATGAGACTACAGCAGGAACGGAGAATGCCTCTGAGCCTGCAGGATCTCTTTTCCCGAGCAGTGGTCCTATGGACAGCGGTTTCCCTGTGGATCTCGGACAGTCTGAACAGGTGGGAGGCGACAGCAGCTCCGCTTAAGCAATGGGCTCTAAACCTCTTTCTACAACAGAAGGTATGGACTCAAAGCTGTTTCGACTCCCTACAAAGCCTAACTTTTATGCCGCAATATCCAATGCCTCCCCATTTGATGTCAATGAGCGACAGAAGCGCACCCAGGCGCCTGCCCCTGACTCACGATACCCAGGGTGGGCAGCGCAAATGGCGGACGGTCGTTTGGTAACCAGTTACCAGAACCACTGCTCGCGCAACGTTCCTGCAGGCTCCCAGTACGCTACAAAGGAGTGGATGACGAAGAACGCGGCGGAGCTGATTCGCCTCAGTCGCAATCGTTACGCGGAGCTGACGGGAGCCTATCTCGGTTTCGATAGTAGCGTGGTGCCACCTCCTGCTCTCGTAGTCGAGTGTTCTTCAGAGGGGTGTGAGCGGATGGAGACGGGACAATCTGGGGGGATTGGAATGGAGCGGGCGGGGGCGGCGGCGCCTCCTCTCTTTGGCACGTGGGACGCCGCGGGCCTGCGAGGCGTGGCGACGAGCATATTCCCGTCACAGACCTCTCTTACGAGGATGTACGAGGGAGGACGCAATACTCCTCGTGGCGGAGCGGCTGCAGAGATGGCCTAAGATAGCGGTGCAACGTAGTATTAAATGTCAGCGCAACAGACTGTTCTGGCATTTGATATTGGTATTCGAAATCTGGCATGGTGCCTTTTGAGACGGGGAACAGGAGAACAGGCCGGCGAGCTAGAAATCCTTGGCTGGCAGAACTATGATCTCTTGAGTGGGCAAGGACACGAGACGGCGAAGGCTGGAAAGGTAAAGTGCTGCCGCTGCTCTGTTGGGGCGGCCTTCTGGAATACGCTGGACGGAATCGAGGCGCCAACGTGTCTGCGCCATTGTCCTGTGGCTCGTCCTCCTTTAAAGGAAGTGGCGACAGCGGTGGTTGGAGCTGAGGGCGCCACCGCCGCCACCGCCGCCACACCCTACAAGCGCCTTCCCAAACTCCAAGTTCTCAAAGAACTCCTCGCCGCCACTGCAGGCCCCAGCTCTCCTCCTCTCAAGAAATCGGCGTCCAAGACTGCTGTCCTTGAAGCCCTGGCCGCCCGGCATTCACTCCCTCTCGAGAAAGTGAAAGTGAAAAAAGCGGTGGAGCACGATATTGCCCTCCTACACGACGCGATTCGGACGTTCCTCCTCTCCCGCCACGAAAGTTTCCGCGAAGCCACCCAGATTCTCTTGGAGAATCAACCAGTTCTCAAAAACCCCACAATGAAGACGGTGCAGATTCTTCTTTTTGCCACACTTCGTGACGTGCTGCAGCCTGCCCCTCCTCCTTTAAAGCTCGTGCATGCTGGAAAGAAGGTGAAGGGCAAAGCCACGGGGGATGCCGGCTACAAGTCGCGAAAGGATGCTTCAGAGGAGGCGGTGATAGCGATACTGAAGGAGGGCAAGATTCGGGACGCCGCGCGATGGCTTACACACTTTGAAGCACAGGCGAAGCGGTCCGATTTGGCGGACGCCTTTTGTATGTGCTGTGACGCGCTGGGGCTTGTCCGGCCGACTGCGCCCACGCAGCGCGTATAGTAGCGGTCTAAAAAGAACGAAGGAAGGCGAAGAAGATGGATCGCCCTATAACCATCCACGAGATGGAAAACCTAGCAGGAGGGATCGATGGCCCTGACTTCTCTATAGGGAATGACATCGCGAATATTGTGGAAATCTCGAACAGCAATGATACTCTTGGGCTGGGTATGCTTGCAAATATGGGGCGGTCTGGAGGCGGTGGTGGCAGCAGCGGTGGCGGTGGCGGCCCCGTGATTGATATCGGTGGCGGCGGTGGCAGCAGTAGTGGTGGGCTCGCGGAGATTGAAATTGGAAACCTCGACACCTTGGAGCCTATATCACTCAATCTCGGTTCCGGATCCGCCATTCCAGCACCGGCACAAATACAGTTCTCAAAAGCGGAAGCAGACGGTGGCGGGCTGTTCTCAAATGCCCAGACTGCAACGGGCCCTGGATTCAGTCTGGCGAGTGCAGCGCCGCACAGGATGGATCCTGAAACTGAAAAGAAGGAGAAGGTCGAGTACCTGAACAAGCTGCAGCGCCTCGAACAGAAGGGTTTCCCTGTGGCCAAGCGCTTCACCATGGACAACTCGCTCGACGAGATGAAGCAGGAATACACTCGCCTAGTGGATGCCCGCAATCTGGAGGCGTCCATTCGTTTCCAGCGTCAGGCACTGATGTCCGTGGTGACGGGTCTCGAGTGGGCAAACGGCCGCTTCGACCCCTTCGATCTCAAGCTCGACGGCTGGTCCGAGGCAGTCCATGAGAACGTGGAGGACTTTGACGAGATCTTCGAGGAGCTCTATGACAAGTACAAGGACCGCGCCAAGATGGCGCCTGAGGCCCGCCTGGTGATGGCCCTCGCCGGCTCAGGGTTCATGTGCCACGTGAGCAATACGTTCCTCAAGTCGAAGATGTCCTCCTTTTCAGCCGACGATGTTCTCAAGCAGAACCCTGAGCTCGCGCGTCAGTTCGCCGCCGCGGCGGCGCAGCAGGCTGGGCCCGGATTCGGCAACTTTATGAATATGGCGATGGGGGGTGCTGGACAGGGAGCCAATCCTGCAATGGCGGCGGCTCCTATCGGCAGTGCAGCCGGCTCCTTCTTCGGCTCCTCGGCCCAGGCGGCGGCTCAGGCAGCTGCAGAGGCGCAGGCACGTCGCGAGGCAGCGAGCGCGGCTGCTGGAGGCGGCGGGACCCCCCTCAGCGCCGTGCCCCAGGCCGTTGCCTCTATGGAGCCTCCTCGTACAACGGCACGTCGCGAGATGCGCGGACCGGCGGGCGTCGAAGATATTCTCCAGACCTTCGAAGAGGCCAGGCGTAATGAGTCGATGGACGGCTCCGCCTTTCCTGGTATGATGGCGCCTCCCTCTCCACACAACCAGCCCGCCACTGCGGCGGCCATCGATATTCAGTCGATGATTTCTGGAGACGACGGGATCAGCGCGACTGAATCCACTCGAACCGGACGCCGTGGGGGACGTCGTCGGGCTCCAGTGGGGAACACAATCAGTCTGAATCTTTAGAGAGCTGCGGAGGTAAAGGAGGGCACCCTAGCTAATATAAGTCCGTAGGACTCCCATATTTTCCTTGTACCATTGCTGAAGCTGTTGAGAAAGTGGCACTTTCTTTTCAGATTCATTGGCCAACGCCTCTGCAGCCTGCATCTTGCTCGACTTGTCCTGCAGCCTTTTCAGGATCTCCTGCTCTTCGCCCGTTAGCCCTCGAGGGGGAGCGGGAGCTGGCGGAGGGGCTGGCAGCGGCACAGGATCTCCAAAGAGATACAGATCACTGTGCTCATTGAAAAGATAGCCGATCACGAGAATAAGGGCGACCGATAGCCAGAGAGCCGTAAATACATTGCGCGTAGCCACGAATATTACTACAAAGAGCATAGCACGGCGCATCCACGTGTTCTGGAAGAAGCGATCCTGCTCCGGTGTGAGGCCGAGGGCCAGGTGCCGACCGCCCAGATTCAAGAGAATCATACTCATACCGATCAGGTATGTGTTCGTATTCAGCCCCATTATGAGCGATTCTATCGGATTTACTGGCCCCATCGTGGGCATCGGAGCCGGTGGTGGTGGAAGGCTCATCTCTATCGCAAGCGATGAAAATATCGCACTGGGCCACGCCCTACTTCCACTTGTCCATCGTGATTTCCATATCCATTACGTAAAAGAAGATTGCATAGGCGAGGAGTATGCCGACCGTGGGGCACCAGAGCGCACCGGCGAGCACGGCCAGAACAAGACACACGCGCCAAATGGCGAGCGGATAGAGGCGAACAAAGATGCTTGGATATTCATTCTCGAGCACGGCCCCCTCTATAGTATTCCAGCCGATAAGCAGCAGCGCCACAAGGAGTTTGAGAGTATCTTCTGAAAAGAGGTTGGCCGCCCGTATCATCCTAACCTATCCCTCTAAAGTTCTAGGCTGCGCCATCCTTAGCGCCCACCGGCCGATGAACTCGAGTTGGTATTGTCTTGGATAGCCGATGTCCGTACCTTCTCCTCTTCAATGCCTATGGGATTCTCGCCCATCACCTCTTCAATCCACCACCTCTTCTTCTGGCTCACGAGCTTCACATCGACGTCCTTGTCTAGAGCAGCTAGTCCGCCAACCTCGTCATCGGCGCCTGCGTTCCGAAAGTTCTCAACAGTGCTCCGGGGTGCCATAGAGAGCACGAGAACAGCAAAGATGCCGAGTAACACGGCATAGACCCAAGAATAGAGAGAGGCCACAAAGAGGGTGCCTGCGAAGAGAACAGCGCGACCGAGGAAAGAATCGAGAAAGCGAAGTGTCGAATCGGGGATTTTCCCTACATAGGAGATTGCCAAGACAAGGGCGATACCAAGATATACATTCAGAGGGGCTGCATACTTTTTGGCGATATCGATCAGACTTTCTTTTGCCCCGCCTTTCATTACAGGTAGAGAACTTGGTGCAGGAGGAGACCCGTTCATTCTTCTCTTAGTGCATTTTCTAAGAATGACAACAGAGTAGGGATGGACCTCTGTTCCCTAGAGGATGCATTTCCAAATATAGGCACAGGTTCAATACACAAGAAAGAAGCTGAGGGCAGCGGCAGCGGCAGCGGCAGCGGCAGCGGCACTCCCTTTGTAGGATGCACGGACAACCGGCCCACGCGCGAGGAGCGACGGGCAGCTCGAAAGAAGGCGAAGCGCTGCAAAGGGCAAATCGCGACCGCACCGCCAGCCGAAGGATTTGCCAGTACCGACCCGGACCGGCCGGCGGTAAAGCGACTTGATCCTGTGGAGGCAATCAATGGAGGACAAGCCCGCCTCTATTCCCCCCCCGTAGGACAGCAGCCCATTGGAACTCTTCCGAAGAGCACGTCGCTACTCACATCTTGCGATGATGATGATGTCCCCGCCTATTTCGGGCGCGGTGAAGAGGATCCTGTAGAGGAGGGTGAGGGATTCGCCGACTTTGCACAGGCATCTGGCGATGATGCGACATATCGCCTGGTTCCCGACTTTACGAAGGTCTTTGATTTCAAGGGTCTGGAGAAGGCGGCTGGAGGGGGAAGCATACCTCCGGAGCTGAATGACCAGTGGAAGCCGATGGAGTCTGGAGCCACCTATACCGCATTCTTCACGAAACCCAAGATTAATCTGAAGCTTCCCGAGATACCAGACTGGTCCGCCGATTCACTGCGAGGAGACGCCGCAGCGGCTGAAGAGAAGAGATATCTTGAGAGGTGGCAGAAGCCGGCGCCTGGGTTGTCTGGCGCGGAGATCAAGGGACCTAGTGGGGCAAGTGTGCCTGAGGATCTCGGTCTTCCCCCTGTGCCCTCTACGCCGCCCGCGAGCTCGGCCGCAAAAGAGAGAGAGGCAATGTTGGCACGTATCGATGGCTTGATGAATAGGCTCGATGCCCTCGAGAAGAGGCACAAGGGAAATAACCAGAATGAGTTGCTTCTCTTTGTAGGGACGGGGCTCTTTCTCTTGGCCTCCTTCAACTTGGCCGCACGGTGCTAGCCCACTGCGCTAGCCCACTGCGCTAGCCCACTGCGCTAGCCCGCTGCGCTAGTGCATTACATCCATTTTCAAAGGGCAATCTGCCTTTTAAAAATGGGGTTTCTGTCTGGGGTTTCTGTCGCGGATCTTTATTCCACGGGCTGCTGGGCCGCTTCCATCTGCTTTGCATACTGCAGTTCAGAATCAGCAAGTGATTGTTTCTTGCGCTGTATCTTTCCCTGAATCTCGCGCAAATCCTGCTGTGTGTCTTCCAACTGTCTTTGTAGGGCAGCTTTATCTCCTGGCAAGTCACTAAATGACTTCTTGGTTGTAAATTCCTGTATGCTGATGTCGTACTTATTCTTTAGAGACTCGAGATCCACCAGTTCAGACTTGACCTTGTTGATGATATCCTTAAAGGCAGAGGCCTGTGCCTTACCACGCAGACTTTTAATAGCCTTCATTAACTCATTCTCATCACGTCCCTTCACGCGGAAGAAACCGTAGTCGCCCTCGGGTGTCATCTTCACCATAAAGTTGGCTGTGGGAAGACCGTCGCGCATAGCGTCGCGATAGACTGAGAACTTGCCCGTGCTTAGCATACCTTTATAGTCACCGGGGGAGAGTCTCATAGGAGTTCCAGGTGGAAGTATAATGTCGTCTGTTGAGAGGCCAGCAGGCGTGGGCGTTAGAGGGGGGGCAAGAGTAGTTCCAGGACGGGGTGCTACAGTAAAACCTTCGTCGGGTGATATTTCTGTACCCTCAGGCAACTCGCCTTCGACTGGAGGCTCCACGTCGGTAGCGCCAGGCGTACGAGGCGTGCTAGGCGTACGAGGCGTGCCAGCTTGGCCGCCAGGAGGTCCAGGGATCACTGGTGTAGTGAGAGTGAGTCCCAACGGACTGGGCTTTGTCTTTGTATCTACCGCACCAAAGAGCTTCCTCTGTGTAGTATCTGGGAGAACCTTCAGCTGATTCTGCAAGCTGACACGATCAATAGAAGAGTTGAAGAAAATGACTTTATAGGTGGTTGTATATCCAGCTGCACCACCACGAAGCTTTGTACCGACCCTCTTGTTAATCGTACTCCACTCGAAGACACCCATAACCTTCTTTCCAGTAGTGCGCTCAAGAATAGGAATGGCCGCATTCAGGTCATTCTTTTCAATCTTGATCAAGACGCCCGCATCCGCAAGATTGGATGGCGTAGAGGTCTGACCTGTAAATGTGCATTTCGCCGCAACAAAGTCTCTCTGGGCTTTCCCCTTAGTATCCTCTCCATCCACGGTTTTCTTTACAGGATCTATTGACCGAACAAAAAGTATAGTGGGTATTCCAGCCCTGTTGGTACATCTGTATTGATTATTAAGCTTGATAGACTGCCCTGCTTTATCTAGTACAGAGCTTGCCGGTCCTGCCGGTGTGCATTTTGACGCAATAAAATCTTTCTGGTCTTTCCCCTTTGCATCTTTACCACCCACTTTCTTCGTTGCTAAATTTACAAGATTCGCATCGACAGTCAGTGTAGTAGTAAGACCAACCCTATTTTTGCAACCGTAGGTTTGTCCTGCCGTTATATCTTTCCCCGTCGCGTCTTTTAGACCTACAAATGTCCTACCTGCTGGTGTGGCAGGCCGCTGTGTTCCAGGTTTCACCGTGGCAGGCCGCTGTGTTCCAGGTTTCACCGTGGCAGGCCGCTGTGTTCCAGGTTTCACCGTGGCAGGCCGCTGTGTTCCAGGTTTCACCGTG
>Ga0068872_10002889_pt1 | contig 13320 bp, 7 predicted proteins | sample NOAtaG_7_FD_66441 | JGI IMG/M metagenome (GOLD analysis project Ga0068872, IMG submission 66441) | Freshwater lake microbial communities from Lake Erie, under a cyanobacterial bloom - NOAA_Erie_Diel1S_2200h metaG | ecosystem: Environmental > Aquatic > Freshwater > Lake | place: USA: Ohio, Lake...
CACACCCACCACCGCCACCACCGCACCACGCGGGTTGACCACGCCCCCGATCCCCAACCTTCCCAGCCCCTCGGCCGCACGACGAACCACCCCCTCACTGCCACCCACCCGCTCCAACCCCACCCCCGACGCCAAAACCCCAGCCAAACCACCCGCACGACCCCCAGCCGTCCCCTCCACCAACAGCGCCAACTGCTCCACATCCGGCCTAAACCGCACCACCGGCCGCAGCCGAACCCACAACATCACCCCCACTCCAACCGTCCCCACCGCAAGCCAAATCACCCGCGCCCACACCGGCAAGTGCAACGCATAATCCGTCAAAATCAACGCCCCGAGCGCCGCAAACAACCCCATAGCAATCCACCCGCCGCGCTCGACCAAGAGCAACCCACGCATCCACCGCACCACCCACGCCAAGCGCGCAAAGCCACCGTCGCCACCACCCCGCCCCGACGCTCTGGTCCCGGCCTCATCCATACATCACACCAAATCCTAAACCCACACCATCACGTCAGCCTGAACAACCGCCGAAGCAACCACTCGCAACCCAGCAGCACCACCAGCACCACCACCCACACCCCCCGGTCCCACAACGTCTCCTCCTTGCCCACCGTTACCACCTTGATCTCACGCCTGGGCAGCGTCTGGCTCAACCTCCCAAGCCCCTCGGCCGTCAACACCTGCCCACCCGTCAACTCCGCCAACTTCCCCAACGCCGCTGCATCACCCTCCGGCCGGCGCAGCTCATCACCCGCCAAAAACACCTCCGCCGACGCCCGCACGCCCTGCCCCTCCAAAACCGAACCGACCCCCTCACCCACATACGCGCCCGCCTGCACAGGCACCCACGTGCCCACATACACCTTCCGCCCACTACCACCATCGAGCCGCAACGGCACATCCATCGGCACCCCCGCCTCCTCACCCGCACCCGGCACGCGCCTCAGCCGCGCCGTCAACACCCCAGGCGCGCCCTCGGCCAGCACCTGATCGACCAACTCCACCGACACCCGCGCACCCTTGCCCACCTCCGCACGCCCCGGCGTGATCTGCATCACCGCCCCCTTGCCCGAACGACCCACCGACTCCCGCCCCAGCAGCCGAACCAGCTGCAAATAAAACCGCTCCACATACCCCTCACCCTGCCCGTACCGATACCGCCACACCTCATCAGTACCGATATACACCACCCGCCCGGCACCGTACCGCATCGTCACCACCAACGGCGAAGGCGCACCCACACCCTCCACCGGGTGCGCCTCGGCCAAAACCTCCGCCGCAGGCTTGAGCCTCCCGGCATCCAACCGCTGCGCCCACCGCAGCCGCGACCAGCCCGAGCCAGGATCACCGATCTGCGCAGGCCAAAAACCACCCCCCTCCTGCCGATCACCCAGACGCAGCACACCCAACTTCTCCGCCAACGCCGTCGGACGCATCACCACGTCCTGCTCCCACACCGCCGGACGCTCACTGCTGACAACCATCGGCAGCAAATCCGCCATCGGCGTCCCCGCCCAACTCTGCGGCACCGCCGACTCCCCCGCGATCCAGATCAATCCCGCACCACCCACCGCCACACGCGCACGCACCTGCAACATCTGCTCGGGCGTCAACACCCCGGGCTGCACGTCCCCCAACATCATCACATCAAACCTCTCCCACTCCTGCGCCGTCGTCGGCAACGCAAAGACCTCCTCGGTCCCCTCGCTGATATACCGCCGGCCAGGCGACAAAAGCGTCGCCACGAAACTCAACGACTTCTCCCGCGCCAAAACGTTCTTGACAAACCGATACTCCCACCTCGGATACCCATCAATAAACGCCAGCCGCAACGGCCGATCAACCAGCCCCAGCGTTACCGCACGCTCGTTGTTCCCCTCCACCAGCTCCCCCACCACCGTCGGCACACGCACCACCCACCGCCGCTCCTTCTCACCCGAACCACCCTCGGGCGTCCCCGTCAGCGTAACTGCCGCGGTCGATTCCTCCACGCCCCCCTGCCCCTCGGGCATCCCCACCACCTGCTCATCAAGCACACGCCCACTGGCCTCATCGACCAGCTGCACACGCACCGGCCCGGGCAACCTCCCCGTCCGCTGCACCTTCACCTGCACAGGCACCGCGTCGCCCGCGAACGCGCTCGCCGGCGCATCGACACCCAGCACCGACAAGTCCCCCGTCCCCTCACCCTCCCCGATCGGCACCACATACACCCCGATCCGCTCGGCGGCCAACCGCCGAACCAACTCCCCGGGCACTGGCACCGTCGAGCGACCATCACTGATCAAGACCACACCCGAGATCGGCCTCCCGCTCGCACGCGCAAGCGCCCCCTCGATCGCGCCCCCAATATCCGTCCCACGCCCCACAGGCTTGCCCAACACCGGCAGCGCACCGTCATCAACACCAAGGTCATACGCACCAACATCAAACCCCACCCAGCCCAACCGCCGCTCCCGCGCGATCTGCTCCCACGCGCCCCTGGACCCCTCCAGCAACCCACGCACCTGCTCCTCCCGCGTGCCGATCCCCATCGACCCCGAGCGGTCCACCACCCCGAGCACCCAGTCCTTCTCCACCCGCTCAGAGACCTGCACCAACCTCGGCCCCGTCAGCAGCAACACCACCAACACCACCGCGCTCCCCCGCAACACCCCGCACACCACCCGCACCCACACCGGCACACCCACACGCCAATACCCCACCAGCCCCAACCCCAACGCCCCCAACACAACAATCGCCCAAACCGTTGGCGATAACTCATACGCAAACTGCAACCGCACCCCAGCACCCCCAGCCTCCAGACCAGGAACACCCGCCAGCCATGTCAAAAACCGGCTCATAGAACCCCTCCCCTGAGGGGAGGGGCAGGGGTGGGGTTTTCGAAATGGTCAAATTGCCAAATGGTCAAATGACCAAATAATGCACTCCGCACATTTGACCATTTGACCATTTGACGATTTGACAATTTACCCATTGCCCACCCCCCGCACCGCACGCGCAGTCATCCACCCCAGCAGCACCTCCAAAACCAGCACCACCAGCACCACCCACAACCACCCCGCGCCCGCCCCGATTGCCACCCCTTCACCATCGCCCTGACCACCGACCTCACCACCACCCCACCCAATCGCACCCCCCACCGGCAGCGCACGCGAGAACGCACCCTCCACAGCCCCACGCGTCAGCAGCGACGTATCACCACCCCCGGCCGCATTGATCGCCAGCACCCCGCGCTCGGCACCCGCGCCATCAAGCACTCGCCACACACCCGATTCCCGCACCACCCCAGTGCCTTGCCCAACCACCGAACGCACACCCGCCCCCTCCCCAGACCCCTCCTTACCAAGCACACCGACCAACTGCCGCAACTCCGAACTCCCACCCGGCAAACTCAACGCCACACCCGCACGCCCCAACAGCCCGGGCCTGCTCACACCCACTCCCTGCCTGACCAACTCCTGAACCATCGGCAACATCAATGGCTTGGCCACCAGGTCGCTCCACCCAGTATCCGGCGGGATGCTCATATACACCAACAACCCCCCACCACCACGACCACGCAACGCCGTTACCACCGCACCACCATCCACCGTCGCCAACAACACCCGCGCCCCGTGCGATGCCTCCCCATTCGGCGGCGGGGACAAATCAGGCGCCAACATCGCAAACACACCCACAGGCCGCGCAAGCTCCTCCATCTCACCACGAATACCACTCAACAAATCCCCAGGCGGCATCACCCCCGACGCCGGCCCAAGCCCCGCGCCGATACGCCCGGGCCCACCCGCCGCGTACTCCTGCGCCGACCTCGGCAACGCCCAGTTCAACCCCAACGCCGCGTTCATCACATCAGCCCACATGTGGCTGCTCACACCCGCCGGGGGCGAGACCATCAACAACCCACCACCCATGTTCCACTTGGCAATCCTCCCCCAACCCCCGGCATCAACCGCATCCGGCGAAAGCACCCACAACGCATCCAGCCCCGCCAACCTCGCCACATCCACACCCGAAGGCTCGATCATCACCACCTCCATCGGCGAGCCTTCACTAGGCCGAAGCGCCAGCTCCGCCCACTGCCCCGCACGCAGCCGCGCGCCCGACGACGTCGCCGACGGCCCCTGGATCAAACCCACCCGCAACCCATCGCGCTGCAACAACGGCAGCGCAAACCGGTTGTCCTCCCCGATCGCGTCGGCATCAATCTCCGCAACCAGCACCCCCGACAACGCACCACCCGCCCCCGCGCCAGCCGACGGGATGCTCACACCCACCGTCGCGCTCCCGCGCCGTTCGCCACGCCCCCACCGCACGCTCCCGCTGCCGATGACGCTCCCGTCCCCCGCCAGGCGCACACGCACGGGCACCTCCGCCTCGCCGCCACCATCATCGCGCCCAAGATCAACCGTCACCGTCTGCCCCGCATCGCCCTGCCCGGCCAGCAGCACCGGCCTGGCCGCACGCACTGCCTCGATCCACGTGTTCGCCGCCCGCGCCTCACTCGGCGGCGTCGCCTCCACCACCGTCCCCGCCGGCAATGCCGACAACGCCCCAACCTCCACCAGCGAACCCGCACGCCACGCACTCGCCAGCAGCACACTCCCCCGCACCCCAGGCTCCCCGGCCAGTTCAGTGTTCACAACCCCCAGCGCCCCCGCCCAGTCCGCCGACGCGTCCGTCGCCTGCACACGCGACAACGCCGAGCGCACACCCGCCAAATCCGCGCTCGCCGGCGCCACCAATGCCCGCGCCGGCCGAGATGCCAGCACCACACCCACGCGGTCGCCAGGGGCCATCGCATCGACCGCCCGCTGCGCACCCTGGATCAACCCGGCCAGTTCCGCCGAGCCACTGACCATCGCACGCGAGGTGATCGAGTCATCGAGCACAATCCACAGCACACGCGCCCCACCCGCCGCGCCGCCACCACCGCCCCGCCCAACCACCGGCCGCGCCAGCACCACCCCGGCTAGCACCAATATCAACACCCGCGCCGCCAGCAGCAACCACCGCTCCACACTCCGCCGGCGCGTCCGCCGATACGCCTGCAACACAAACCGCATCGCCCCCCACGCCATCGGCGGCTTGCGTCGCCGCAAAAGCAAATGAATCAACACCGGCACCCCCGCGGCCAGCAGACCCAAACCCAAAATAGAAGGGTGCAAGAACAGGGCACAATCCTACGGACACCCAAGCCCCCCGGCCCGGAGGTCCGGGCTACCCAAGTCTGGGTACCCCACACTCGGGTACCCCGGACCTCCGGGCCGGGCACCTTACCTCAACCCACCCCCACCTCCACCGACCCAAACGCCTCGGCAAACTCATACACCGCGAAAAAATCCTCCAGCCGATCCTGGCTGCTCGCCCGCAACTCACCCCGATCTATCAGCGCATAGACCAGCACACCAAAGTCCTGCGTGCTCCGCACACCCCAATACTCCAGCACAGTCCGGGCCAAAAGCCCGTACCGCTCGATCGCCAGGTCGCGCAGGCCCATGCACAACTGCTGCCCCGTAATATGCTGTGGCTGCCGATCAACACCCCCACGCGCACCCTGCACCGCCACCGCCTCGGCACCGTGAATAACCCCGGCTGTGTGCGCCAAACCGTGCTGGACAAACACAAACGCCGCCGGTGCAAACGCCCGGCTGCGCCGCCTCACCGATGCCCAATCTGGTGCCGTGTTCTGCGTCATAACAACGCACTATACGTCCCCCACACCACCATCGTTCCCCCCACTACGCATACGCGTGCAACCCCGGCAACAGCAAGTTGACCCCAAAGTAGCACCACAACATCACCACAAACCCCAGCAAACTCAGCCACGCCGTCGTCAACCCCGGGTTCTTCACCCCCGCCTTGCGCACATGGATCACGATCAGATAGATGATCCACGTAACCAGCGCCCACAACTCCTTGGGGTCAAAGGCCCACCACCTCCCCCAGCTGTGGTCGGCCCACCACGCACCGAGCAAGATGCCCACGCCCAGCGTCCAGAAGGCGAGTTGCAAAATCGTCATCTGCGCCCGGTCCAGGTCGCCCAGCACGCGCGCGATCCCACCGACCGGCGGCGCATCGGGCCCGTGCTCCAAGCCCAGCGCAGCCGCCGAGACCGTCCCGCTGGATTGACCACCTCCCCCACCACCACCCGCCCCCGCAACCGCCGGCTCGCCGGCCTTCCCGCGCACGCGCGCCGCGTAGTACGTGCCGAGGTAGAACAAACTCACGACCATCCCCAGCGTGATCAGCCCGTAACTGAGCAGCACCGTGCTGACATGGTACTTGAGCAGGATGCTCGTGTTCAGGATCGCCGCCTCGCGGTTGACGTCCTTGCCCGGTATCCCCATCTGCGTCGCCACCACCAGCACCAAGAACCCCGTCCCCGCCGCCGCCGCGGCAAAGATCATCTGCCGCTTGCCGAGCAACAACACCAGCCCGATGACCGCCGCGAAAAGGCTCACGCCCGTCATGCTCTCAAACTGGTTCTGTATCGCGTACCGCTCGGCGATATAACTCCGCAGCCCAAAGCCCACCGCGTGCAGCACCACCGCCAGCACCAGCACCCCCACACCCGCAAACCGCAACCACGCCCGCCCGGTCCCAAACGCCAACAGCAGCGTCAACGTCGCAACCGCATACGCCCACATCCCCCACTCAAAGAGGTTCGCATGGTTGTAGAACGCCTCCAGCGACCGCCGCGATGTCGGGTAGACCGCCGCGTTGACCTTCGGGAGCTCACTGGCCAAAACCGCGATCGCCGCGTTCACGCGCGCAACATCCCCCGCACGCCAACCCGCACCGAGTTCCTCCGCCGCCACGCGTATCGGTGAACCGGCAGGCAACGACTCAAGCCCCTCCCACGGCTTATCCCTCTCACTGGCAGGCACCAGCGCCAGCCCACCGCCGCTGCGCACATACAGCGAGACCGCCTCATTTATATCATTCAACCCCCGGCCAACCTGCTGGTCCGTCGTACCACTGTTAAACAACGCCGGCCCGTGCTCGCCGATCATCCCCGGCGTCAACCTCCCCACCTTCTTCCACCGCTCCCGAGCCTCCACCGCCGCCGGGTCCTGCCCGGGGAACACACGCTCTAAAATCGCCTCACGCAGCGGCAGATAGTTCACACCGATCAACGGCTTGTCGTAGTAATACCTCGGATCAATCACCATATCCAAAAACGTAAACACCGGCTCATAGTGCACCTTCCGCAAACGCACCGCCGGGGGCGTCCCCTCGGGCACAAAGTCGATGTAATCCCTACGCCCCAGGATCTCAAACATCGTCTCGTTGGCCAACGTGCCGAGGATCTTCACGCGCCCGTTGTGGTACAACGCCAAGTCCCGCAACCCCGCAAGGTTCACCCCCTGCGCCAACTCGATCTTGCTCTCGGTGCTCCCGGCCACCTCGGCAGGCTGCCCAAACGGGCTGCCAACCTGCACGCCGCTAGAGCTGTGGGCTTGCTCATAGTGGTTCCCAGCCGGGGGCGTCTGCGCCCCGGCGACGCCTACAAACACAAGCACCACGGCCAACATCATGCTGCGCACGCTCATCGCACCACCTCCGCCGGCGCACTGACCGGCTCCCCACCACTCACACCACCATCAACGATCCTCGAACCATTCTTGGTGCCACCCCCCTGGCCCCCTCTTTGCCCGGGCAACTTCCCACCCGCCGCCAGCTCCGCCATCAGCCGGGCCTTCTTCCGCCGCACCAACCACGGCTTGCCGTAGAACGCCCAGGGAATCCCCAGGCTCATCAAAATCCCGCCCATCGCAATGACATAAATCCCCGGGTTGTTCCCAACACCCAAAATCGTAAACCGCGCGCTCGGCGTGCCCTGCCCCCCAGCCAATTGCTCCTTGCTCTGGTTCCAACCCGTCGGGTCCCAACCGTTCTGGCTGAACTTGTACTGCGCCGGGCCGAGCTTCGTTGCCAACCAACCCGCCACGTTCCGCCCCAGCCCGTTCTCATCCCGCCAGGTGAACGGGCTTTCCAAGAGCGGCTCGTTGAGGCTCGTCATCGCCTCCTCCTGCACGATCGTCCCACCCGGGCCAAACTTGTGCACGATCAGATCACTGCGAAAATCCCTCGGCTGCTCGCTGTGCGCGTACGGGATCATCTCAAAGTCCTTCAGCGCCAGCCCCATCCCGGGCAACGCACGCCACAGCCGGCCAAAGACAATCTCAAGCTCACGCCCATCCCCCAGCCGAACCACCGCCCCCTCAGGCCCACCACCACCCAGCCCCGAATATTGCTGGAACGGCACCCAGAGCGTCCGGCTCCACTCCTTGCTGCCAGGCTTGGCAGGCACGCGCACCTGCACCGCCAACTTCGCCTGCCGGTGTGTGCCGATGTTGTCCTTTTCCTGCTTACCCGCCGGCACAACCCTGGGCACACCAACGCGCTCGGCACTGGCCAACCTCCCCCCGATCCGCACCGCCGCCATCGGCCCAAGGTCGATCCGGTCCCCCTCGATCAACCTCTCCCGCGCCGCCGCGGGCCGGCCGGGCACGCGCACCAACCCGCGCACGATCGCGTTGCCCTTGTCATCGACTTCCCCCGTCTCATCCAGATAGACCTGCACACGCGAGCCATCGATGTACGTCAGCCGAATCGACCCCTCCGCCACCCGCCGCTTGGGCGGCAGCGCCTGCCCATCAGCACCCGCACCCTGCGCTACCAAATCCTGGTTCAACTCCGGCAGCCTCGAATAGACATACCGGCTAAAAACCTCGCCCCCCGGCGTGCGCACACGCACCACCGCCACGCTGCTCGTTGCCCCCCGATACCCCGGCGTGATGATCGGCAGCGGCGGCTCGGGCGACAACGCCTCGACCACCAGTGTGTACCCGCCGATCTCGATTGTCTGCCCCGGCGCGACGCCATACACACGCGAAAGCCCCGCCCCGGGCACCTCCACGATCAACCCGTGCTGCGCACCGGCCGGGAGCGGCGCGAGCAACTCCTCCCACCGCTCCTTCGGCAAGCGCTCAAAGCTCTCGATCGAGATCGCATCACCCAAACTCCCCACGCGCTGCGCCGGCAATCGCGACGCCAGGCCAAACGCCTCGATCCGCCGCAGCGACCCATCGCCGCCGACGCCGCTGAGCAGCTCGACAAAGCGCACCGGGTTGATAAACGAACCATCCCCCCCGGGACGCCAGCTCTCGACGAGTTCCGCGTACGGCGCATACCCGACGACGCGCAGTTCGATATCCTCATCAACCAACCCCGGCAGACCATCCCGCGCAGGCGAAGGGACCTCCAGCGACAATCGCCGGCCTTGGTCACCAAGTTGGTCGCCAAGGTCCACACCGCCGGGCGTAACTGCGCTCTCGACGGCACCGAGGTTGTACGCGTTGTACCTCGGCACGCCGCGCAGCAGCCGCTGCTCCCACTCCGCCCCGGGCAACTGCCCGCGGTCGATCTTCTGCTGGGCCGTGCGGATTTGCCGCACGCGCAGGACGGTTTTGGTGTTGTCATAAAACCCGTTCTCGACCGGGCCAACGCCCGGGCGCCCCGTCGCCGGGTCTATCACCCCGGCCAACAAGAGCGTGTCCCCCTCCTGCTTGAACGATGCGTAATACACCGACCCGATCGCGATGGCGACGATCCCGGTGTGCACCGTCAGCACGCCGATGTTGACGAACGAAAACTCGATCCGGCGGACTGTCGTAACCACCATGTTGATGATGAACAGCACCAGCAGCAGCTCGACGGGCCACCAGGCGTAAAACTCCAGCTCGCTCATCTCCAGCACCGGCAGCCGGCGGAGCGTCTCGGCCTTGTACTGCTCGACAAACCCCGCGAAGAAACGCACCCCGCCACCCGTGATCGGGTCGTAGTGCAGCACAGGCCAGACGTACCAGTACCACCCCGCACCCGCAACCGCCAGCAGCGCGATCAACACCGGCAGCCCCACGGCAAAGCGCGTCGCAAACCCACCGCCGGCCGAGCGCACCGCACGCCAGAGCAACCACGTCGGCACCACCGCCACGACCAGCACCGCGAGCACAAGCGTCAAGGCATAGACCGCAACCGTCGGGATCAGCGCCAGCATCCCGATCGGGATGCTGGCCAAAATCCCATACACCGCCAGCAGCCCCAGCAGCACCACGGCCATCCAAACAGTGCTAAACGCGTGCAGCACGATTCGCACGGGCGTAAGCCAGCCGGTGAGGTGCTGACGGTCCCATTGCTTAGAGCGAATCCACTTTGCACTCATGCTCGGCCTTCGTCAACACACCCCGTCGCCTCTGCCCTGCTGATCGCGCACCGCAAGCACCCCCGCCCGCAGGCCGATTGGCAACTATACGGCCATCGTGCGCCCAATGTTCTGCCACATCGCCGCCGCAATGCGCGCAAAAACGTCGATGCGCCACGATGCTCTATAAACCACGCCGAGGGAAGTTTGGACCCGTTGGTCCACCCCGGATACCCCGTCTGTAAACGCACGCAAACCCCCGCCGGGGGCATCGTGGCGGGTGTGGCCCGGCAGGAGGTCATGGATCTCCACACTCTTGCGCGCCGGGGGCTGGGGCACCACTCTGCCACTCCGCCACTCTGCCACTCCGCATCTATCCTCTAGCGTGCCCAAGGAACGGAAGTTGCACGATCAGTTCTTCAAGAAGGCGAAGGCCGAGGGGTATGCCGCGCGCTCGGCGTACAAACTCAAGGAGATTCAAGAGCGGCACGGTTTGCTGCGTGCGGGGATGTGGGTGCTGGACCTTGGGTGCGCGCCGGGGAGTTGGATGCAAGTTGCCGGGCAGATCGTCGGCCGGCCCAGTCGCGGGCGCGACTGGGGGAACGCAAGCGAGGATGGCCGGGTGCTGGGGGTGGACTTGCAGCCCGTCTCGATCGAGTTGCCCGAGTGCTGCCGGGCTGTCGTTGGGGATGTTTTTACACTCACGGCCGAGGACTGCCTGCGTCTGCTCGGCGGCCCGGCGGATGTCGTGCTCTCGGACATGGCGCCCAACACCACCGGCGACCCGGGGGGGGACCATCACCAGAGCGTGCGCCTCTGCCGGCGTGTGCTGGAACTTTTGCCGATGGTCCTCAAGCCGGGCGGGGGTTTGGTGATGAAGGTCTTTGAGGGGTTGGCCTACCCGGACTTGTTGAGCGAGACGCAACGGCTGTTTGGCTCGGCCAAGGGGCTCAAGCCTGTGGCGACGCGGCAGGTCAGCCGGGAGATGTTTATCATCGCGCAGATGTACCAGGGGCCAGCCGCGCACGCGCAGCGGGTGCCACGGGATGCGGGCCTTGCACCCAAACGCCCTGCGCCCAGGCCCGGGTGGGCCAGCGGGGGAGTGTGAGCGTTGACGCTCTTAGCTCCCATCCCGGCGTTGATCGCCGCGTGCGTCGGCGTGCCGGTGCTGCTGGTGTTGTACTTTCTGAAACTGCGGCGCACGAGCGTGCGTGTTGGCAGCACGATGCTCTGGTCGCGTGCGGCACGGGACCTGGAGGTCAACATCCCGTGGCGCTGGCCCAGGGCGAGCTGGATGTTGATCCTGCAACTGCTCGGGCTGCTCTGCCTGTGCGTGGCGCTCGGCCGGCCTGCGCTGAACATGCCCGGCGCGGGGGCGGGGCGGATGGTGATCCTCATCGACCGCTCGGCGAGCATGAGCGCAGTAGACATCCCCGGCGATGGGGGCGAACTGCGGTCGCGGCTGGACGCGGCAAAGAGCCGGGCGCTGGAGTTGATCGACTCGGCATGGGCGAGTGATATGGATGAGGTGGCGGTGGGGAGCTTTGCCGGCTCGGCGAGTATTTTGACGAGTTGGACACACGACCGCGCGACGCTGCGCGAGCAGGTCGAGGGGATCACGCCGACGGACCAGCCAGGCTCGCTGCGCTCGGCGATGGACGTGCTGGCGCTGCTCGCGCCCGATGCCACCGGCGAGGGTGGTGAGGGTGCGCGCGTGGCAACGGCGTATGTGCTGAGCGATGGCGGGTTCATCGGCGGCGAAGCGCCCGGCGTGCCGGGGGGTGTGGACCTGCGGTTCTTGCGTGTCGGGCCGGGTGCCGGTGATGCGGGCGTGAGCAATCAGGGGATTGTGTCAGTGAGCACTCGGCGCGATGCGGATGATCCACTGAGCGTGCGCGCGACGGCGCGGGTGGTGAGCAACGCGCCTGGGGAGGTGGTGCGGACGCTGCGGGCGACGATCGATGGGCGGGATGTGGGGAGCGTGGTGGTGCGGGTGCCGGGGGCTAGTGAGCGGAGAACTAAAGAGAGCGCGAGTGCTAGCGATAGCCCCACCCCTGCCCCTCCCCTCGGGGGAGGGGTTTCTGAGAGGGCCATCGCTGCGCTTGGGGGAGGGGTTTCGGAGGTGGTGGTGAACTTGACGGTTCGGGATCGGGGTGGTGGGGTTTTGGTGTTGGAGTTGGGCGGCGGTGATGCGCTGGCGAGTGATGACCGTGTGCAGTTGGTGCTCGATGGGGCCGCGCTGCCGAGGGTGGTGCTGGTGGGGCCTGGGGAGGATGGGTCTTCGGCGGACGCATTTGTGCGGAGTTTTTTGCTCGTGGCCAGCGCGGAGCCTTTGGAGGTGATCGGGCCAGGTGAGATGGAGCGGAGGTTGAGCGTGCGGGATGGGTTTGCGGGTGTGGACCTGGTGGTGCTCGATCGTGTCGAGCCGTCGCGGTGGCCCGCGGTGGCAACGCTGTCGCTGGGTGCCGGTGGGCCTGGGGTGGTGCTCAAGCGCGGCGTGGATGATCGGCGCACGCGTGTGGTGTCGTGGCGGCGTGAGTTGCCGGTGTTGCGGGATGTGGATTTGTCGGCGATCGAGTTGGTTGGCGCAGGGAGGCTTGAGGTGGGTGATGGGGCGACGGTTTTGGCCGAGGGGGTGGATGGGTCGTTGATGGTGGCGTTGACGACCGGCGCGGTTCGGCGTGTGGTCAGCGCGGTGGACCTGTCGCGGACGGGTTGGGGGTCGGACGTTGGGTTTGTGGTCTTTATGAGCAACGCGCTGGACTGGCTGACGCTCAAGGGGCAGGGTCGCGCGGGGAGGTGGACGACGACGAGCCAGGTGGTGCGTGTGCTTGCGGATGCGGGGACGGCCCAGGTGGGGTTGCGCGGGCCTGTTGATGTGCCGGGCGTGGGGACGAGGTGGTTTGCGGTGCCGGCAGTCGAGGTGGGTGGTGAGGGCCAGCCGGTGGTTGTGCCGATGGGTGTGCCCGAGCGTGTGGGTGTGTATGAGGTGGTGGGCGCGCGTGTGGGTGAATCGCCGGTGTGCGTGAATTTGCTGGACGCTGTGGAGTCGGGTTTGGAAACTCGGCAGACGTTGACGGTGGGGGCGCGTGGTGTGGGGATCGCGC
>Ga0068872_10002890_pt1 | contig 13320 bp, 11 predicted proteins | sample NOAtaG_7_FD_66441 | JGI IMG/M metagenome (GOLD analysis project Ga0068872, IMG submission 66441) | Freshwater lake microbial communities from Lake Erie, under a cyanobacterial bloom - NOAA_Erie_Diel1S_2200h metaG | ecosystem: Environmental > Aquatic > Freshwater > Lake | place: USA: Ohio, Lake...
CGCTGGGCGCGCAACGAGATCGTCGAGGAGGTGCTCGATGTCGCGCGCTGATCGGCGGTCGCAGGCGATGGCGCGGGTCGTGCGCGGTGGCATTGCGGCGTTCGCGGTGGGCATGGCGGGCCTGGTCAGCGGGTGCGCGATGTTCGCCAAGCCTGTCGCGCCGCCGCCGGCCGCGGTGGCGGTACCCGCAGCCTCGGCGCCCGCGGCTTCGGCCCCGGACATCGCCAGCGTCGTCGCGGCCCTGCCCGAGCCCGAACCCCGCGCGGCACCCGCACAGGCCAGCCTCGGCGCCGAGCCCCAGCAGCCACCGCCTGCGCTGCCTCCACCCCCGTTGCCGGCGGCCGTGCAACAGGCCTTTGCTGCGGCCGTGGCGTTGCAACGTGCCGGCCGTGCCGACGAGGCCGCATCGGCCTGGAAGGCCCTGCTGCGCGAGCATCCCGAACTCGCCGGCGCACACGCCAACCTCGGCCTGCTGCACCGCAAGGCCGGACGCCTCGACGAGGCCATCGTGGCGCTCGAGCGCGCGGTGCAACTGAGCCCGCGGCAGGCGGCTTTCAGCAACCAGTTCGGCATCGCGCTGCGCCAGGCCGGTCGGTTCGCCCAGGCCCGCCAGGCCTATGAACAAGGCCTGGCGGCGCAGCCCGAGCACGCGGCCAGCCACTTCAATCTGGCGATCCTGCTGGACCTGTACCTCGGCGACCGCGACGCGGCACTGACGCACTACCAGCGGGCCCAGGTCCTGCTGCCCGAGCAGGCGCCGCAGGTCCAGCGCTGGGTCGCGGAGCTGAAGAACCGCAAACCCGACGCGCCGCTCGCGTTGCGCAAGGAGAAGGAGTGATGGTGTCGCTGCCCTTCACCCCACACGCCCTCGGTGTGGCCTGTCTGGTGTTCGCGACCGGTGCATTGGCACAGACGCGGACCGCGCGTCCTGCCGCCGCCGCGCCGTCGGCTCCTGTGGCGGCCGTGGCTGGGGCCGCGTCCGCTGCCGAACCCGCGTCGCCCGACCGCGCCGAGCTCGAACGCACCCAGATCACCGGCAGCCGCGAGCTGCCCAAGGTGCTGTACATCGTGCCCTGGAAGAAGCCGCCACCCGGCCAGCCCATCGCGCGGCCCGAGCGCAGCGTGATCGATGACGCGTTGTTGCCCATCGAGCGCGCGGTGCTGCAACGCCAGATCGGCTACCACCGGCAACTCGCCACACCGGCCGCCGGCGGCACCGCTGCACTGCGGCCCTGAGTCCACGTTCCGCCCCATTCCGAACCTCTACCAAACGCTGCCCGAAAGCCCATCGAAAGCCTGCCATGAACACGCTGCAAACCGTCATCAAGTTCTTCCAGGACTGCGGACCCTTTCTCTACCCCAGCCTGATCCTGATGACCCTGGGCCTGGCGATCGCCATCGAGCGCTGGATCTTCCTGCGCCGCGCGCGCAGCGAGAACCGCGAGCTGTGGGACCGCATGCTGCCGCTGCTGCAAGGGGGCAAGCTCGACGAGGTCGGCAAGCTCGCGTCGGCCAGCCCGGCCGCGGTCGGCCGCATCGTCGCCAACGGCCTCGAGCGGCTGCCCAGCGCCCGCAAGCGCGAGGACATCGACGCCGCGATGGAAGAAGGAATGATGGAGATCGTGCCGCGCCTCGAGAAGCGCACCCACTACATCGCGACCTTCGCCAACGTCGTCACCCTGGTCGGCCTGCTGGGCACCATCATCGGGCTGATCAAGGGCTTCACGGCGGTGGCGTCGGTCAACCCGGCCGAAAAGGCCGAGATGCTGTCGGCCAGCATTTCGATCGCGATGAACAACACCGCGTTTGCGCTGATGGTCGCGATCCCCTTCCTGCTGATACACGCCTTCCTGCAGGCCCGCGCGAGCGAGATCGTCGACAGCCTCGAAGCCGCCAAGATCACCTTCCTGAACCTGGTGCAGCGCCTGGCGGCGGAGCGTCAGCAGCCGACCGCCCGTTGATCGGCGTGTCGACCGCCCACCCGAACCGACCCGCGCCATGAAACGCAGACGCTTGAAGCGAACCGCCGCGCATCTGGAGATCACGGCGTTCATCAACCTGATCGTCGTGCTCGTGCCCTTCTTGCTGTCCACCGCGGTGTTCTCGCGTCTGGCGGTGATGGAGCTGAAGCTGCCCGCACCCAGCACCGCCGAAGGCCCGCTCGCGGCCGAAGACCTGAAGCTCGAGGTCGTGATCCGCAAGAACAGCTTTGAAGTCGGCGACCGCATCGGCGGCCTGTTCGCGACCGTGCAGCGCACGGCCACGGGCGGCGATGCCGCGGCGTTGAAGGAGCTGAACGGCGTGCTCGTGCAGGTCAAGGCGCGCTGGCCGCAGGCCCGCGAGGCGACCGTGCTGTCCGAGCCCGACACGCCTTACGACCACGTCGTGCAGGTGATGGAGCAGCTGCGCAGCACCGTCACCGTGCACGAGGGCAAGCCGATGCGGGCCGAGCTGTTCCCGCTGATCGCGGTCGGCGACGCGCCGCTGCGCGCCAGGAGCTGATCGCCATGCTGACGCCCCGCCAACGTCGCAGCGAACACAAGAAGCGCCATGGCGACATGGTCGACATGAACCTGGTGTCGCTGATCGACGTGTTCACGATCCTGATCTTCTTCCTGCTGTTCAGCGCCAGCGGTGTCGAGGTGCTGACCACGCCCAAGGCGGTGAAGCTGCCGGTCGCCGAGAGCGAGGAGGTCCCCAAGCCGACACTGGTGCTGGTCATCTCCAACGAGGACATCCTGGTCGACGGCCGGCTCGTGATGTCGCTGCGCGACGCGATGGCCGCCGAGGGCGACGTGCTCGCGCCGCTGAAGGCCGCGCTCGACGTGCAGTCCCAGCGCGTGGCCATCAAGGCCGATGCCTCGCCGACCCAGGCCATCACGATCATGGGTGACCGCAGCATCCCCTGGGCGGTGCTCAAGCGCGTGATGGCCAGCTGCGCCGCGGCGAACTACGCCGATGTGTCGCTGGCCCTCAGCAAGCGGGACGGCGTATGACGGCCGCCAGCATCTCCATGGGTGAGGGCTTCGGTGGCCGGGCCCGGCGCGAGCGTGCCGGCGAGTTCTCGAGCCGCGTGCTGCCCTGGGCGACCTCGGCCGCCGACGAACAGCGCTTCTGGCGCATCGCCCGCCGCATCGGCATCCTGATGCTGGTGCTCGGCGTGGCGCTGCCCTTCCTGCCGCGGCCCGAGAAGTCGCTGGACCGCATCGAGCCATTGCCGGCACCGATGGCGCGGCTGCTGCTCGAAGGCCAGAAACCGCCGCCTCCGCCACCGCCCAAGCCGGTGGCCGAGACCCCGCCGCCGCCGCAAGCGACGGCCGCCGCCAAGCCCGAGCCGCGTGCCACGCGGCCCGAGGACCGCAAGGCCGCGCGCGTGCCCGAGGCGCGCAACCCGGTCGAAGGCAAGCCCCCGGGCGAGGCCGCGATCGAAGTCGCGCGTCGCCAGGCCATGGGCGTCGGCCTGCTCGCCATGAAGGCCGAGCTGTCGCAGATGGCCGCCGGCGCGCCGCTGGCCGCGCAGCTGAAGAAGGACATCCCCCCCGGGCCGGGCGTCGGCACCGGCCAGGGACCCGGCGTGGGCATGGGCAGCGACCCGGGCCTGCCGGCGCGTGCGCTGCTGACCGCGGCCGGAGGCCGGCCCTCGGGCAGCGGCGGCATCAACACCGCCGCCTACAGCCGCGACACCGGCGGCGGAGGCCTGGCCGGGCGCAGCAGCACGCTGGTCGAAGGTGTCGCCTCGGGCGGTGGTGGGGGCGGCCCGGGCGGCGGCGGTGGCGGGCGAACCGGCGGCACCGGGGTCGGCGGCGGCAGTGCGGGGGCCGCCAACACCGCGGTCGCCAAGGGCGGCAGTGGCAAGGCCAGCCGCTCGATCGAGGAGATCAAGCTCGTCTTCGAACGCCACAAGGGCGCGATCTACGCGCTGTACCAGCGCGCGCTGCGCGACGATCCGGCCTTGCAGGGCAAGGTCGTGCTCGAACTCAAGATCGCCCCCAGCGGCGAGGTGCTGGCCTGCCGCGTGCTGTCCAGCGAGCTGAAGTCACCGGAGCTGGAGAACAAGCTGCGCGCCCGCGTGCAGGGCTTCGACTTCGGCGCCAAGGACGTTGCCGAGATCGTGGTCTCGTGGCCGGTGGACTTCTTGCCGAGCTGAGCGATCGACGCGCGCCATCCCGCACGCCGTCACCACACCGCGATCGGCTCGCTGGCCATCATCGGCTCGCCGGGCTTGCAGCCGAAGGCCTGGCCGAAAGCGGGCAGGTTGGACAGCGGGCCGCGGACGCGGAACGGCCCCGGCGAGTGCTGGCCGGTGCGGATCTGGCTGATCAGCGCCTCGTCGCGGTAACGGGTGCGCCAGATCGCGGCGTTGGCGACGAAGAACCGCTGCTCCGGCGACAGGCCGTCGATCGGCGCCACCGGCTTGCCCTGCGCCCGCTGGCGCGCCAGCAGCAGCTGCAGGCCGTCGTAGGCGATGCGGATGCCGGCGACGTCGGAGATGTTCTCGCCCAGCGTCTGGCGGCCGTTCAGGAACTGTCCGGGCAGTGGCTGATAACTGCCATACAAGGTGGCCACACGGTCGGCGCGGGCGCGGTAGGCGGCGGCGTCCTCCGGGGTCCACCAGTCCTTGAGGTTGCCGTCGGCGTCGAACTGCCGCCCGCGGTCGTCGAAGTGGTGCGTGATCTCGTGGCCGATGACGCTGCCGATGGCGCCGTAGTTCACCGCGTCGTCGGCACGCTCATCGAAAAACGGCGGCTGCAGGATGCCGGCCGGGAAGACGATGCGGTTCGGGGATCCGGCAAAGGCGTTGACGATGTGCGGCGCCGTGGTCCAGCGGTTGCGGTCCACCGGGCGGTCGAGGTCGGCGATGCGCCGGGCCTGGTCCCAGGCCGACAGGCGAAGCTGGTTGCCGGCGTAGTCGTCGGCCTTCAGCTCCAGCCCCGGGTAGCGTGGCCATTCCGACGGGCCGCCGATCTGCAAAGCCATCGCGTCGAGCTTGGCCAGCGCCTTGGTGCGCGTGGCCGGGGCCATCCAGTCCAGGCCGCGGATTCGCTGGCGCATCGCTTCCTTGACGTCGTCCACCATCGCACTGGCCTTGGCCTGGGCGGTGGCCGAAAACGCGCGGCTGACGTAGAGCTCGCCGATCGCCAGGCCCAGCGGCTCGCCGCCGGTGCGCCCACCCAGCTCCCAGACGACCTGCTCGGACCGCGGTGGTGCCCGCCGGATGCCGCGCACCGCGGTCTCGTGGTACGCGAAGTGGCTGCCGGCCAGAGCCTTGGGCAACTGCGGCGCCAGGTCGTCGAGCAGGCGCACCCGCAGGTAGCGCTGCCAGTCCGCCAGCGGTGCCTGCTGCACCAGCCGGGCCATCGCGGTCGCAAACGCGGGTTGCGACAGCACGAAGCGGCGCTGATCCGGCGGCGTGTTGGCGCTCGTGCCTTGCAGAACCGCGCCCAGGTAGGCCGACCAGTCGAAGCCCGGGGCGCGTTCTGCCAACGCCTTCAGCTCGCTGCGGTTGTTGGTGGCCTGCGGGTCGCGCCGTTGCACGCGCGTCAGGGTTGCGTCGGCGAGCTGTCGTTCGAAGGCCAGCAGTGCGTCGATCGCGGCCTCGTCGTGCGCGGCACCGGCGGCACGCAGCAGGTTCGCGGCGTGCACACGGTAGGCGGCCGTCACGCGCTGCGTCGTCGTGTCGGTCTTGAAGTAGTCGTCACGGTCGGGCAGGCCCAGGCCTTCGTTGCCCAGATAAAGCTCATGGCGACGCGTGTCTTCGGTGTCCGGGCTGACCCACGCCGTCAGCGGCGCGGCGATGCGGTGGCGGGCCAGGTCCGCCAGCAGCGCCGGCAGCTCGGCCGTGCTCTTCAGCGCCGCGATGCGCGCCAGCCAGGGTGCCACTGCGGCCAGGCCCGCGCGTTCGATGCCGGCTTCGTCCATCGCGGCGCGGTAGGCGCTGGCAAGCAGCTTGAGCCCCGGCGACGTGGCGCGGGCCGGGTCGGCCAGCAGCTCGGCCAGAGCCGTTTCGAGCAGGCGGCTGTTGGCGATGCGCAGCTCGTCGAAGCTGCCGATGCGGCCGCGGTCTTCGGGCAGCACGGTGCGCGCCAGCCAGCCGGCGTTGACGTGGGTGTAGAAGTCCTGGCAGGCGCTGGTGGCCAGGTCGCGTCCGGCGAGGTCGAGCACCGGTGCCTGCGCCGGTGCAGCGGCTGCACTGCACGCGGCGGCCAGCGCCAAGGCCGCGAAGGCGGCGTGGGGGTTGCGGTCAGACATGGGCACGGTGGTCTCCGGTGTTTGGCGCGCCGGGGCTCGACTCGGCCGGCGCGGAAGGCGCGGAAGGCGAGGAAGGCGCAGAGGAGGCGCCGAGGGCGGCCTTCAGGCGCTTGATGCGGTCGAGCGGATTCTCCTTGGGCACCTGCTCTTCGAGCTTCATCTCGGCGATGAAGCGGCTCGGCGTCGCGGCGACAAAACCGTCGCGCCCACGCTTGCGCCGCTTGAGCGTGCTGACCAGCAGGGTCTTCTGCGCGCGTGTGATGCCGACGTACATCAGCCGCCGTTCTTCGGCCAGGCGCTCGGCGGTCATCGCCTCGTCGTCGCTCTTGAACGGCAGCACGCCCTCGTTGACGCCGACCAGCATCACGTGCGGCCACTCCAGGCCCTTTGCGGCGTGCAGGGTGGACAGGGTCACGACATCGGTGTCCTCGCCGCGTTCGGCCAGGCTGATGATGACGCTGATGGTCTGCGCCACCTGCCAGACGCTCTGGCGCTCGGTCTCGAAGGTGGCGGTGTCCTGCTCGATCTCGCCGCCGCAGCGCCGTGCGATCCAGTCGCAGAAGTCGAGCACGTTCTTCCAGCGCGCCGCGGCGAGCTTGTCGCTGTCTTCGCTGTCGTAGAGGTGCTGCTCGTAGGCGATGTCCTTGAGCCAGCCCATCAGCAGCGCGTGCGCATCCTCGCGGCCGGTGGTGGTGCGGGCGCGGTGTTCGAGCTCGTTGACCTCGCGTGCAAACTGCTCCAGGCCGTCGAGCGCGCGACCCTTGAGCACCGCACCGACGCTGGGCGCGAAGATGGCGTCGAACAGGCTCAGCCGGCCCTTGGACGCGAACTCGCCCAGTGTCGCCAGCGTCGTCGCGCCGATGCCGCGCTTGGGCGTGGCGATGGCGCGCATGAAGGCCGGATCGTCGTCGGCGTTGACCAGCAGGCGCAGCCAGGCGCAGAGGTCGCGGATCTCGGTGCGGTCGAAGAAGCTGGTGCCACCCGACACCTTGTACGGGATCTGTGCCGCACGCAGCTTCTGCTCGAGCACGCGCGACTGGTGGTTGGCGCGGTACAGGACGGCCACGTCCTTGAAGCTCGCGCCGGCGTTTCCGCGCAGTGCCTGCACGCGCGCGACCGCACGTTCGGCCTCGTGCTCCTCGCTGTCGGCCTCGAGCACGCGCACGGGCTCGCCCTCGCCGAGTTCGCTCCAGAGCTTCTTCTCGAACAGCTTGGGGTTGTGCGCGATCACCGCATTGGCCGCGCGCAGGATGTGGCCGGTCGAGCGGTAGTTCTGCTCCAGCGCGATGACCTTCAGCTCCGGGAAGTCCGCCGGCAGCTGCTTGAGGTTGTCCAGCGTCGCGCCGCGCCAGCCGTAGATGCTCTGGTCGTCGTCGCCCACGGCCGTGAAGCGGCGGTGCCGGCCGACCAGTTCCTTCAGCAAGGCGTACTGCACGGCGTTGGTGTCCTGCACCTCGTCGACCAGCACGTGCTCGAACTGCGCCTGCCACTTGGCGCGCGACTCGGCGTCGCGCTGCAACAGCTTCAGCGGCAGCACCAGCAGGTCGTCGAAGTCCACCGCCTGGAAGGCCGCCAGGCGCTCGTGGTACAGGCGCATCACCCGCGCGGCGACGCGCCCTTCGTCGTCGCCTGCAGCGCGTTCGGCGGCATCGGCATCCAGCCCCTGGTTCTTCCAGAGGCTGATCGCCCACTGGCTGCGCCGCGCCGCGGCGTTGTCGCTGTGGCCTCCGACCTCACGCAGCACGCCGAGCACGTCGTCGCTGTCGAGGATGCTGAAGTTCGGCTTCAGGCCGATGCGCTCGCCATCCTCGCGCAGCATGCGCACGCCCAGCGAGTGGAAGGTGCTGACGACCAGCGCCTTGGCCGCGCGCGGCCCGCAGACCGTGCGCGAACGCTCGCGCATCTCGGCCGCGGCCTTGTTGGTGAACGTGATCGCCGCGATGCGCGCCGGCGCCAGCCCGTGCTGCAGCAGCCGCGCGATCTTGTGCACGATGACGCGCGTCTTGCCCGACCCGGCACCGGCGAGCACCAGGCAAGGCCCGCCCAGGTGGTGCACCGCTTCCATCTGGGCGCGGTTCAGGGTCGTGGCAGCAGGGTCGGGCAGGCTCAAGGGCGGCAGTCGGCGGGCAGCGGAACCCGCGATCATCGCCCAGCAGCGCGGCAGAATCCGGGCGATCCACAACACCCGGACAGGGGGAGCACGATGAAGCGGAGATCGTGGTGGCGTGCGGGAGCCGTGCTGGCCCTCGCCTTCTTTGGTGTCTCGGGCACGGGCCGTGCCAGCCCGGAAACGGAGAGCGCCGTTTCCTGGGCTCACGATTGGATGAAGTCGCGCTACCAGCTGCAGCAGGGCTGGCCACTGTCGCCCGGGCTGCGCGAAGCCGGCGAAGCCATGGCCAGGCAGCATCTTGAGCGCATTCGGCCGGTGCTGCATCGCTGGGTCCACGACGAATACGCACGCATCACCGCGGACGCGACCATCGCGGCCAACTCAAGAGCCGGTCCCCTCAGGGCGGCCTTGTACCTGCGAATGCAAAACGAACAGGCGCTGGCCCTGATGGATGCTGCCAGTCCCGAACATGACGCCTGGCGCCTGCGTGTTGTGTCCCAGCCCGGGGTCTGCCGATACTTCTGGAATGCCCACTTCTGGGGCGAGGCGCTGTTGTGGATCGAGCGTCTGCCGGAGTCGGAACGGGCTGCGGCCCTGGCCCATGAACGCACATTGCTCGAGCGCTGGGGCGCGACCCGGCCCGCGGTGCCGGGGCGGCCAGCTTTCGACCTCGACGCCTACGGCCAGGTCTTGGTCGACCGTTTGCGCGCCGACCCACCCGGCGCGAGGCCGCCGCATGCGATGGTGCCCGCGGTGGCCCAGAAGCTCCTGGTCGAGGAACCCCGGCCGCTGGCCGGCAGCGAGGCGAAGGCCCCACCGGCCCGCAACTTCCGTTGCGCGGCACTGCAATGGGCCTTGGCGAATGCACGCGAGGAGCGGGCAGCCGAGCCCGCGGTGCTGTGGTCGGCGTTCCGTCACGCGCTGATCGAGCGCGCCGAAGACGCTGCCGGGTACCGGTGGCGACAGAGCAATGATTGGGTTCCGGCGAAAATCGAAGACGGCGAATACCCTCGCGTCGCGCAACGCCTTGAAGTGACTGGAACGGTGCGCGTCGAGGTTCGTTTCGACGCGGCGGGCAAAGTCGTCGCGGCCAAGGTCGTCGGGCGCAAGCTGGGTGCTCCGGGGCTTTCGGGCGTGCGTCCTCTCTTTGTCGAGACGACACTGGACGAGGGCTCGTTGATGCGCGCCCGCGGTCTCAAGAACGAGGGTGCTGGCACCCGGATCGTGGAGTTCGTATGGAAACTCTCGTGAACGTCTGTCCATGGCTACGCGATGGGTTCTGGCGTACAGCCTGTGGGCTGGCGTTTGCGTTTGCCACCGTATCGGCCTTTGCCCAGGCCCCAGCGGCCCCGGCGCCCACGCTTGACGACCAGGCGGCCACCCATCTCTGGTGGGGCGATTTCGAGGCGCTGGAAAAGCTCCGCCGCGAGATCGACGGTCCCGGCAAGCGCGACGCCAACGGTTTGGCGCTGATCCAGACCTTTCGGTCAGGCGTGGGCCGCGTGATCGCCGATCAGGAGGGCAGCGGCGACCGCTATCTGATCGAACTGGACGCGCTGACCTTGCAATGGGCCACCGAGCGGCCGATGTCGCCGCTGGCGCACGTGCTGCACGCCAGGACTTTGGCGGCGCGGGCCTGGGCCTATCGCGGCGATGGTTTCGCCAACACAGTGGCGCCCGAGAACTTGAAGCTGTTTCGTCTTTACCTTGAGCGCGCGGCGCAGCACCTCTCGTCGGTTGACGCTGTGATTCAAGGGGACTCGTCCGGCCATCGTGAACTCCTGGTGGTGGCACGCGGCCTGAGCCTGGACCTCGAACAGCAGTGGCGCATCGCCGAACGCGGCTTGCGCGCCAATCCCGACGACATCGGCCTGTGGAGCCAGTTGCTCACTGCAACGTTGCCCAAGTGGCTGGGCGACGCCGACGAGGTCGACCGTCTGATCAAGCGTGCGGTGCAGGCCACCCGGGCCCAGCGCGGCGAAGATCTGTATGCGCGCCTGTATGCCGACGCTGCCGACGAGGAGTTTTCGCGTGGGTTGTTCGAAGACTCCCGCGCCGATTGGACACGCATGAAGAAGGGCTTCCGCGACATGCTCGAGCGGTGGCCGAGTTCGGCCTACAACTGGAATCGATTCGCGTACATGGCCTGCCTCGCGCAGGACCGCGAGGCCTTGTCCGAAGCGCTGGACAAGGTCGGCGACAAACCGCAACTGGGTGCCTGGGGCAGCAACGCCCGTCGCACCTTCGAAGGCTGTCAGAAGCTGGCGCGTCGGACTTGAACCCGACGCGTTGCCTGCGCCCGCCTCAGGCGTTCATGAACCCCAGGTTGCGCCGGCCCGCGTCGAATTGCGCCAGCGCGGGGAAGATCTCCAGCAGCTGGCTGTCGGTCAGGCCGAACCAGCGGCCCATCGTCGCCGCGAACTGATCGACCGAGGTCTCGGGCAGCAGGGCGCCGTTGCCGAGCTGGTCGGGGCTGGAGTCGAAGTTGTTGTTGTTGGCGTTCTTGGTGCCCAGGGTCGGGAAGCGGCCGTACAGGTCGCGTCCGCGCACGGCGCCGCCCATCACGAAATGGTGCGCGCCCCAGCCGTGATCGGTGCCGTCGCCGTTGCTCGTGAAGGTGCGTCCGAAGTCGCTCGCGGTGAAGGTGGTGACGTTGTTGCGCGCGCCGATCGCGCCGAGCGCGGTGTCGAAGTAGCGCATCGCCTGCGCCATCTGGGCCATCAGCCGGCCGTGGTTGCGGTTCTGCAGGTCGTGGGTGTCGAAGCCGCCGAGGCTGACGAAGAACACCTGCCGACGCGCTCCGGTGGCACCGGTCATGCCGGCGTCGACCATGCGGGCGACCACCTGGAGCTGCTGCGCCAGCGGGTTGAAGGCGTTGCTGCCGGTCAGCGGGTTCAGGTACTGCAGCTTGGGGTCGTTGTTCGCGTTGTAGTTGCCGCTCGGCGGCGCGGTGCCGAAGGCCGCGTCGCTGGGCGCGCGCAAGGCCGTGCGCAGGGTTGTTTCGGCGTCGATCGAGCGCTGGCCGATGGCGGCCAGGTCGGCTTCGAGCACATGGGTGCCGCGGCTGCTGCCGATGATGCGCTGCAGCGCAGACGCCACGGTGGTGGAGTTGTAGACGCGGCCATTGGCGTCGGCACCGGCGCGGATCGCGCCGTTGGGACCGACCTGGTACTGCTGCACGTTGCGGCCGGCCAGCCAGACCGCGTTGCCCGCCGCGGACACCGAGGTGAACACCGCGCGTCCGTTGGCCGCGACCATCGCGTCGCCCATGCGTCCACCCCAGCCGGTGGTCGCACCTTCCGGCGCCAGCGCCATCCAGGTGTTCTGCTGGTCGTTGTGCGAAAAGAGGCTGGCCGGTCGTGGGTGCTGGCTGCTCGCGAACTGGGCCTTGGTCGTCGGGCGCAGCAACGGGCCGACGTTGGAGACGATGGCCAGGCGGCGGTCGGTCTCGAACATCGTGCGCAACTCGCCGAGCAGCGGGTGCAGTGCGAAGCTGCGCCCCTGGGCATTGGTCGGGACGATGGGCAACACGCCGCCCAGGCGCGCCGGAGACCCTGCGGGTGCGCCGGCATCCACCGGCGTGCCCGGGGCCAGCAGCGCGATCGAGTCCGGGGCCTGGTTGCGCGTCGCGGTGTAGGCCTGCAGGCTGGCCGCGTCGGTGGCCAGCACGGTGTTGAACGCGTCGTTGCCGCCGAACAGGAACAGGCAGACCAGGGCCCGGTAGTCGCCGGCGGCTTGCGCCGCCGCGTTGCCCATCGCGGCGAGGTTGATCGCCAGCGGCGCTGCCGTGCCGGCCAGCAGACCGGTGGTGGCCGCATGGCGAAGGAACTCGCGTCGGGCGGCGTTCATGGCGGGGTCGAAGGGGACGTGTTGGCGGCTCATCGCTGCACCTGGAATTCGGGGGACACGGTCACCAGCAGCAGGGCGGTGTTGACACGCAGTCGGCGCAGTTCCTGCACCGACGCGGGGTTGGAGTGGACGATGGAGATCGACGTCACAGCGTTGACGATCTCGGTGCGCAGCTGCGCGGGCACGTTGCCGTAGGTCAGCCGGCCCAGCACGCGGTCCACCAGCGCCTCGGGCTGGTCGGCCAGTGCCACCTCGGCGCTGAAATCGGTCTGCAGGTCGCGCCGGTTCAGCGGCGTGCCGTTGACCGTCGAGTTGAAGCTGCCGACACCGAAGGCGATGTTGTCGCGCATGTAGTTGACGTAGCCGGCGGCCGTCGTCTCGGACGCGATCTGCAACTCCGGCGCGACCAGGCTGGCCGATGCGCTGCGCGAGTTCGGGGCCGTGTAGCCGGGCCGGTAGTAGTTGAACACCGAAGGCGAACGCAGCGGCGTCTGGCCCAGTTGCAGGCCCGGGTTGTCGGTGTTGCCGACCCGCCAGCGACCGGTGTCGCTGGTGTGCGGGAAGGCGCGCAGGTAGGCGCTGAGCTTCAGCACCGGCTCGCGCAGCTTGCCGCTGCGGTCGCTGGTCTGGCGCGCCTCGGGGTGCATCAACACGGCCCTGACCACGGCCTTCATGTCGCCGCGGACGCCCGATCCGTTGTCGTTGAAGGTCCGAGTCACGGCGCGCACGTACTCCGGGCTCGGGTTGCTGGTGACCAGGCGCTGGATCAGCTGTCGACCGACGAACGGGCCGACGTTGGGGTGGCGTGCGAGGGTGTCCAACGCGACGCGGAGGCTGGCCTCGGGATCGGAACGCGTCTGCGCCGCGATCGTCGTGCCGAGGAAGGTCTTGGCATCGGTGCTGTGGTACTGCGGATAACCCAGCATCGACTTGAAGCTGCGGTCCGGGTCGCTCTGGTTGTCGGCGCTGCCGTTGAAGAAGCAGTTGTTGTCCGGCCAGTTCGGGCAGGCCCACGAGAAGCCGGTAAACACCTTCGCCAGACCGGAGACGTCGGCCGGCGTGTAGGTCTCGACCGGCTGGCCGTTGACCTGCCGGACCGTGCCGTCTTCGTT
>Ga0068872_10002893_pt1 | contig 13314 bp, 11 predicted proteins | sample NOAtaG_7_FD_66441 | JGI IMG/M metagenome (GOLD analysis project Ga0068872, IMG submission 66441) | Freshwater lake microbial communities from Lake Erie, under a cyanobacterial bloom - NOAA_Erie_Diel1S_2200h metaG | ecosystem: Environmental > Aquatic > Freshwater > Lake | place: USA: Ohio, Lake...
CTCGGGTTTGTTGCAGCTGGGCCAGGAGAAGTTGTCCAGGATCGCCGAGCGCGCCGGGTCGGCACCGACGCAGACGAGGTTGCGCACGCACTCATCAATCGCGGCCAGGGCCATCTGATAGGGGTCGCCGCCCAGGGCCGGGTCGCCGATGGGTGTTTGCAGGCCGCAACCGATGGCAATGCCAAGCCCCGAGCCTGGGACGGGCTCAAGGACCGAGGCGTCGCTCGGCCCACGCATACCAGGGCCGACCAGGGGCTTGATGACGCCCATCCCCTGCACCTCGTGGTCATACTGCCTGATGATCCAGTGCTTGCTGGCGATCGTCGGCGTGGCGAGCAGTGCCAGCAGCGCGTCCTTGACGTGCGGGGCGGGCGTGCCCGCAGGCGTGGCCTTCGCAACTGGCGCCGCCCACCTCGCCTCCCGCGTGGGCATCGGGATTCCCTCGTGCAGAAGGTGCATCGAGAGGCGCCCGACCTCGCTGCCGTGGAACTTCAACACCAGCTCGGCCTTCTCGGTGCCAAAGTGCCCGAGGTCGGCCATCTCGACGCCCTCTTGCTCGCAGATCGCTCGCAGGGCCTCGATATCCCTCGGCGGCACGGCCAGCACCATCCGCTCCTGCGCTTCGCTGATCCAAATCTCCGTGTAACTCAGCCCGGCATACTTCAGCGGGGCGTTCTCAAGGTGCACCTCTGCGCCCAACTTTGCACCCATCTCGCCGATGGCCGAGGAAAACCCACCCGCACCGCAGTCGGTCATGCCCGTGTAGAGCGGCCCCCCGGCGTGCGCGGGTCGTGCATCCCGGGCCCGCAAGATCGCGTCGAGCACCTGCTTCTCCGTGATCGCGTTGCCGATCTGCACGGCATGCCCAAACTCATCCGCGGCGTTCTGCTCCAGCTGCGCCGAGCTGAACGTCGCCCCGTGCACGCCGTCGCGCCCCGTGCGGCCGCCCAGGGCGATGATCCGGTCGCCTGCGCGTGCCTGCCCGTGCACAAGGTGGCGCGGGATCAACCCCACGCACCCGCAGAAGACCAGCGGGTTGCCGATGTACCGGTCATCAAATGAGACCGCGCCGGAAACAGTCGGTATCCCCATCCGGTTCCCATAGTCGCGCACCCCCGCGACAACCTGCGTGAGTACACGCCTGGGGTGCAGCGTGCCGGGCGGCAGGTCGCCGGGGGCAAAGCCGGATGGGTCAGCGACGCAGAACACGTCCGTGTTGGCGATCGGCCTCGCCCCTAGCCCCGTGCCGATGACGTCGCGGATGCACCCCCCGGCACCCGTGGCCGCCCCGCCATACGGCTCGATGGCGCTCGGGCGGTTGTGCGTCTCGACCTTGATACAGACGCCCAGGTTCTCATCCAGCGCGATCACACCCGAGTTGTCCTTAAACACACTGAGCGTCCAATCGACGCCCTCGGCTATCAGCTCGTGCGTCGCCGCCGCGACCGTCCGCTTGAGCAGGTTGTCGATCACCGCCGAGCCGTCCGGCTTGGCCGTCGTGCCCGGGCGCGTGCGCCGGGCGACGGCATCGCCCGGCGGGCCGGCGTAGTGCACCGCGCTCTTGAGCGTCTTGTGTACGCAGTGCTCAGACCAGGTCTGCGCCAGCGTCTCTAGTTCAATATCCCTCGGCTCACGCCCCAGGGCCTGATAGTGCCCGCGGATCGCACGCATCTCTTCTAGCGACAAGAACAGGTGTGCATCCCGGCTCAGCCGCACAAGTTCCTCATCCCCCAGCTTCGTTACAGGCACCGACCGCACCACCTGGTCGTGCCCCTGTCCGACCGGGAATGCCCCCGGCGTGTACGGCTCAAAACTGACGCGCTGGATCACTGGGTTGGCCAAGAGTTTCCCCGCCAGCGTTTGCACCTGCTCGGCGTCGGCCCCGGTGATGTCATACCGCCACCCTGTCATCACACGCACGCGCTGGCCGATCCCCTCGCGGATCGCCAGTTCCACCGAGAGGGCCACCGGGTCCATCACGCCGGGCAGGGGGTGAACCTCGACGACCCGCGCCCCGCCGGGGATCGCCGAGGTGCCGACAACACCCTGCTCGGTGATCGCATCGGCGAGCAAAGCCTCGGCGATCCACCCGCGCTGCCCAGCTGAGAGCGCACCCTGCACCAGATAGACGTGCTTGGCGTGTACGCTCAGGAGCGGGGCCTTTATGCCCAGCAGTTGCAGGGCATCGCGCGTTACCGCCGCGCTGACCGGGTCGGCATGACCGGTACGCGCAAAGACCTCAAAGCGGTGCACACCCTCAACAGCAGTGGGGGGTGTGGCGGGCGCGGGCGTGGTTGATAGAGACATCCGCCCACTGTAGAAGCCACCCCCAACCCCGGCCCAAGCCCATCGGCCACGCCCCCCTCGACACCCCAACCCCCCGTACCTATTCTCAAAGCGTGCCCAAGACCAGCGCGTCATTGCCCACCATCAACCCAGCCGACATCCACCTCGCCCAGAGCGCGGCCGAGCGCGTCGTCCGCACCCACCAGGCCCTCGTCCTTTTCCTGCGCACAGGCCTGACGCTCGGCGAGATCGATACCTTCGTCGCCAAAACCCTTGACTCGCTCGGGTGCAAGAGCTGCTTCCGCGGGTACAAACAAGGCCGCACGCCCCCCTTCCCAAGCCACGCGTGCCTAAGCGTCAACGACTGCGTCGTCCACGGCACCGCCGCAAGCCACCTCGCACCCCTCAAACATGGCGACGTGCTCAAGATCGATATCGGCGCAACCTACCGGGGGTATATCGGCGACGCCGCGTGGACCTACGTCTTCGGCACGCCATCGCCCGAGGTCCACAGGCTGACCGAGTGCGGCAAGGAATCACTCCGACGCGGGATCGCCCAGATGCACCCCGGCAAGCAACTCATCGAGTGGGCCAAGGCCGTGCAGGGGCACGTTGAGGATGAGTGCGGCTTCCACCTCGTCCGCGGCCTAGGCGGGCACGGCATTGGGCGCACGCTGCACCAGCCGCCGTACGTCTCCAACGTCATCCCCTCGCCCGCCGATCAGTGGGCCGAGGCCAGGGAGCGTTGGATCGAGGGCGTGCTCGTCGCCGTCGAGCCGATGATCGCCGCGGGCACGCACAAGGTGTTCTCGACCAGCGGCCAGTGGCCCGTGCGCACGGCCGACGGGAGCATGAGCGTGCACTACGAGCACGACGTGCTCATCACCGCTGCGGGCCCAAAGGTCCTGACCGCCGGGCTTGAGGAGTTAGAGGACGTGATCCTGAAATAGCCCACCCGCGTCGCTAAGGACCTCCACACACAGTTGGCACGGCGAAATTTTGCCCCCGAAGGTTGACTCCGCCGAAAAGTGCGCAAGAATCAAATAAAAGATACACGTATCCTTTGTAGTTTGTTTCTCTGCCCCAACCCGACCACCCCGTCGGGCCTTTAGCAGGCCCAGCACCCAGGAGTTTTCCCAATGGCCGACCCGCATGCTCAGGCGACCGATTCAGGCCTGCAGGCACACGTGGGCCAGGCCGGGGCGTTGGAGCGGTTTACGTACGACGACGCGATCGTCCGCAAGTTCCTGCTGGCGATGATGGTCTGGGCCTTGGTTGCTTTCCTGGTCGGGCTGATCATCGCGTTGCAACTGGTCGCCCCACAGGCGGCGCAGTGGCAGATCGGTTCCTCACGCCCTTTGGCTTGGCTTTCGGTCGTCTTTGAGACCTCGTTCCTGAACTTCGGCCGGCTGCGCCCGCTGCACACCAACGCGGCGATCTTCGCCTTTGCCGGCAACGCGGTCTTTGCGGGTATCTATTACTCCACCCAGCGTCTGTGCAAGGCCCGCATGTTCAGCGACCGGCTCAGCAACCTGCACTTTTGGGGTTGGCAGTTGATCATCGTCAGTGCGGCGTTGACGCTCCCCCTGGGTATCACCCAGTCCAAGGAGTATGCAGAGCTTGAGTGGCCCATCGACCTGCTCATCGCGGTCGTCTGGGTCGGGTTTTTCGCGGTCAATTTCTTCGGCACCCTCGCCCGCCGGCGCGAGCGGCACATGTATGTCGCGCTCTGGTTCTATATCGCCACGATCGTTACTGTCGCGGTCCTGCACGTCTTTAACAACCTCTGGGTCCCCGTCGGGCTGGTACACCTCGTTACTACCGGCCAGATGCTCTCGCCGGCAGCGTTCCTCAAGAGCTACCCCGTCTACGCTGGCGTGCAAGACGCCTTCATGCAGTGGTGGTACGGGCACAACGCCGTTGCCTTCTTCCTCACGACGCCCTTCTTGGGGATGATGTACTACTTCCTGCCCAAGGCCGCCGAGCGGCCCGTCTACAGCTACCGCCTCTCGATCATCCACTTCTGGTCCTTGGTCTTCCTCTATATCTGGGCCGGCCCGCACCACCTGCACTACACCGCCCTGCCCGCATGGGCCAGCACTCTGGGCATGCTCTTCTCGCTGATGCTTTGGATGCCATCCTGGGGCGGCATGATCAACGGCCTGCTCACCCTCCGCGGCGCGTGGCACAAGGTCTCTGCCGATCCTGTCCTGAAGTTCTTCGTCGTCGGCATCACCTTCTACGGCATGTCCACCTTCGAAGGCCCCATGCTCTCGATCAAGAGTATCAACGCACTCACACACTACACCGACTGGATCATCGCACACGTCCACGGCGGGGCGCTCGGTTGGAACGGCTTCCTCGCCTTTGGCATGATGTACTGGCTCCTCCCACGCCTCTTCCAGACCAAACTCTACAGCACCAAACTCGCCACCACGCACTTCTGGCTCGCCACCGTCGGCATCCTCCTCTACGTCCTGTCCATCTACACCGCCGGCGTAACACAGGGCCTCATGTGGCGCGCCTTTGACCAGACCGGCAGCCTCCAGTACCCCGACTTCGTCGAGACCGTCATCGCCCTGATGCCGATGTACTGGATACGCATCGTCGGCGGCACGCTCTATTTCGTCGGCGCTCTGCTGGGCGCGTACAACTTCTACAAAACCTGGTCCACACGCCCGGCCGTCTACGCCGAGCCTGTCCACTCCGCCCCCGCGCTCCGCCCCCTGGCCCACGAACCAACCCCCCCGGCCTCCCGCCTGGACGCCAACATCGAACTCGGCCACAAGGCCGACGTCTTCCTCCAGGGTGCCTGGCACCGCCGGTGGGAGCGTCTGCCGCTGCGGTTTACGCTCTGGGTGATCATCGCCGTGGTCGTGGCCTCGCTCTTTGAGATGATCCCGCTGTTCCTGATCCGCAGCAACGTGCCGACGATCACCTCCGTTAAACCCTACACACCGCTGGAACTGGTCGGGCGCGATATGTACATCTCCGAGGGTTGTTACAACTGCCACTCGCAGATGATCCGCCCGATCTGGGCCGAGACCAAGCGTTTCGGGGAGTACAGCAAGCCCGGCGAGTTTGTCTACGACCACCCTTTCCAGTGGGGCTCACGACGCATCGGCCCGGACCTGCAACGCGAGGGTGGCCTGCGCTCGCACGACTGGCACGTCCGGCACCTTGAAAACCCGCGCCAACTCGTTGCCCAGTCGATCATGCCCGGCTACAAGCACCTGCTGACAGACAACATCGAGTTCCCCGCCGTCGCCGCCCGCGTCAACGCCATGGCGATGCTTGGCGTTCCCTACGGGCAGCTCGTCAAGCCAGGCCAGGCCGAGCGCGTCGCACGCCTGCAGGCGACAAAAATCGCCAGCGATCTGGTCAAGCAGGGTGGGTACCCGGGCCTGGAAGATAAAAAGATCATCGCCCTGGTCGCCTATCTCCAGCGCCTGGGCACCGACCTCAAGCAGGCCCCAGACTGGGACCCCTATGCCGACTTCGCACCGGGGGCCAACACACCACCCGCACCCGCCGCGAGCGCAAACGCCCCGGCCAACCTGCAAGGCAAGGGGAACTGACCATGCGATTGAGCGACATCATGGGCCGGCTTGAACTCTCGGCATACCCGCAGGTCGCCCTGGTCATCTTCTTGGCCGTCTTTGCCGTACTGGGCGCGCGGGTCTTTGCCCGCGCACGCAAGGGTGAGTTCGAACGCGCCGCCTCCCTCCCGCTGCACGACGACGCCGACATCGACACGGCACCCACCCCCACCCCCACCCCCACCCCCACGGGGAGCAAACCATGAGCAAGCCGAACGAACCACCACTGCTCCAGCACGAGTACGACGGCATCCGCGAGTATGACAACCCCACCCCCGCCTGGTGGCACATCATCTTTCTAGCCACCGTTGTCCTCTCACTCTTCTACTTCGTCTTCTGGCACTTCTCCGTCTGGGCCTGGTCCGAAGACGACACCTGGAAGCAGAACCAGGTCGCAGAGTACAAACGCATCTTCGGCACCGTCGGCGACCTGCAGCCCGACCAGCCCACCATCCTGGCCATGATGGGCAACGAGCAGATGCTCGCCGTCGCCAGCAGCATCTTCACCGGCAACTGCGCCCTCTGCCACGCTAAGGACGGCGGCGGGATCAACGGCGTCAACCTCACCGACAACGCCTACAAAAACATCACAAAAATCGACGACCTCTACGCAGTCATCGCCAAGGGTGCCAACCTCGGCGCCATGCCCGCGTGGGAACAAAAACTCTCACGAAACGAGATGGTCATCCTCGCGGCGTATGTCGCAACACTCCGCGGCAAAAACCTCCCGGGCCGTGCCGCCGAGGGTGAGGTCATCCCACCCTGGCCGGCCGCATCAGCCTTACCACCGACCACACCCGCAGCCAAACCCCCCGCACCCAAGCCCCCCTCCAGCTTGTAGCCACAAATGAGCCCCCATGCCGTCCGTGCACGAAGAACCCGCACAACAGCAGCCCGTCCTCTCCACGCTTAACCAGGATGGTTCGCGCCGGTGGATCAAGCCCAGGCTCTCACATGGCCGGCTGCTCAACCGCCGCCGAGCGCTGGCCTATTTCCTCATCCTCCTCTTCACCACCATCCCCTACATATCCCTCAACGGCAAGCCCCTGGTCTTGCTCGACCTGACCACACGCCACTTCACCATCTTTGGCAAAACCTTCCTCCCCACCGACACGCTCCTGCTGGCGCTCCTGCTCGTGGGCATCTTCGTGCTCATCTTTCTGCTCTCGGCGCTCTTCGGGCGCGTCTGGTGCGGGTGGGCATGCCCGCAGACCGTTTATATGGAGTTTGTCTTCCGCCCCATCGAACGCCTCTTCGATGGCGCGCCCGGCCGAGGCAAAAAAGGCCCCCTCGCCGGCAAGCCCTTCAGCAAGCCCGCCAAGATCATCCTCTATCTCCTCATCTCCATGTACCTCGCGCACACCTTCCTCGCCTATTTCGTCGGCGTTGAGAACCTGCGCCACTGGATCACCAGCTCCCCGCTCAACCACCCCGCCCCGTTTCTGGTCGTGCTCGTCGTTACGGGCCTGATGCTCTTTAACTTCGGCTTCTTCCGCGAGCAGCTCTGCATCATCGCCTGCCCCTACGGCCGCTTCCAGTCCGCGATGCTCGACCGCAACTCACTCATCGTCACCTACGACCCTCGCCGAGGCGAGCCGCGCGGCAAGGCCACACGCCTGCCGGCGGACGTCTCCCTCAAGGTCGTCGGCGAGCCCTCCCCACCCGTCGGCGACTGCGTCGACTGCGGCCTCTGCGTCGCCACCTGCCCCACAGGCATCGATATCCGCAACGGCCTGCAGATGGAGTGCGTCAACTGCACCCAGTGCATCGATGCCTGTAACGCCGTGATGACCAAACTCAACCGCCCACGCGGCCTCATCCGCTACAGCTCTCAGGCCCTCATCGCCGGCGAAAAACCCAGGCTCCTGCGCCCGCGCGTCGTCATCTACCCGGCCATCCTCCTGGCCGTCGCCGCCGCCTTCGTCATCACGCTCAGCAACCAAGGGCCTGCCGAAATCACCATCCTCCGAGGCATCGGCCGACCCTTCGTCGACTTGCCCGGCGGTGAGATCGGCAACCCCATCAAAATCAAAATCACCAACCGCACCGACACCCCCGCCGAGTACTTCATCGAACTGGCCGACACCAAAGCCATGCACCTGACGATCCAAGAAAACCCGATCCACCTCGGCCCGGGCGAGAGCAAAACCATCACGGGGATGATCGCCGCGCACCCAAGCGCCCTGGCGGGGGACCACCCCGCCGCGAAACTCACCGTTACCCAGGCCAACGCCCCCGCCGGTGCCGAGCCCTTTGTCCAGCACCTGAACTTCACGCTCATGGGCAAGGGCCAGCACCGCCCGCACACCGCCGAGAAGCACGACGAAAAACAGGACGGCCACAAGTGAACCAACGACCCACCAAATCCATCGTCTTTCCGGGCATCATCTTCCTGTTCATCGGCCTGAACTTCTGCATCGTTGCCATCACCGTTATCGCCGCCGGGCGCAACCCATCCTCCTTCGCCATCGAGCCTGATTACGACCGCAAGGCCCTGCGCTGGGAAGAAACCGCCCAGCAACTCCGCCAAAATCAAAGACTCGCCTGGACCATCACCATCGACCGCGCCGACGCCGGCACCCTCGCCGTAACCATCACCGACGCCGCCGGGCGCCCCCTCGATTCCGCCACCATCTCCGCCGAGGCCTTCCACCACGCCCACGCACGCGACAAAGTTACCACCACCCTCACCCCCACGTCCCCCGGTCAATACACCGGCACCTTCGCCGCCACCACCCCCGGCCTGTGGGAGTTCCACTTCACCGTCCAGCGCGGGCCCCAAACCCTCACCCAAACCCTCACACGCACACTCGCCCCACAAACCCCGCCGCTCGCAACGGAGCCGCACCCGTGATCCCCCTCATCGGCGCAGTCTTTATCGCCAGCCTCCTGGGCAGCACGCACTGCGCCGGCATGTGCGGCGCATTCCTCGCCTTCGCCGTCGCAGGCGACGCCAATCAGAGCGCACCAACCAAAGCCGCGCTCCACGCCGCGTACAACACCGGCCGGCTGATGACGTACCTCACCCTCGGCGGCGTCGCCGGCCTGCTCGGCGCTGCGCTCAACCTTGGCGGCTCAGCCGTCGGCCTCCAACGCCTCGCCGCCCTGCTCGCGGGAACGATGATGGTCGCCTTCGGCATCGCCTCGATCATGCGCGCCTCGGGCCTGCGCGTTGGTCGCATCCCCGTGCCTGGTACGCTCCAGAGCCTCGCCACACGCGGCCACCGCGCCGCCGCCGCGCTCCCGCCCGTCTACCGCGCCTGGGCCGTCGGGCTGCTGACAACCCTGCTCCCCTGCGGCTGGCTCTACGCATTCGTCATCACCGCCGCAGGCACCGCCAGCCCCATCCTCGGCATGCTGACTATGGCCGTCTTCTGGCTCGGCACACTCCCGATGATGGTCGGCCTCGGGATCGGCATTCAAACCCTCACCGGCCGGCTCCGCAGGCATCTCCCCCTGGCCACCTCCCTCCTGCTTGTCTGTGTCGGCCTCTGGACGCTCGCCGGCCGCGCCACCATGCCCACCCTCGCCCCCGCCGCCGTGCAGATGAGCCCACAACACCCAGGCAAGATCATCACCCCACCACCAGTATGCGCCCGTGAGCATTAGCACACTGCCCATCCCGGCCACACCCACAGCCGACCACTCGGCACCAACGCCCTGCGCGCACTGCGCCCTTCCCGTCCCCACCGGCGACCTAGACCCACTCACCACCGATCAGTTCTGCTGCCACGGCTGCCGAACCGCCCACGCCGTCATCCGCGCCTGCGGCCTCGAACGCTACTACCACGTCCGCGACCAGGCCCAAGCCACACCCACCCCCATCAAGCCCACCGGCCGGCGATACAGCGAACTCGATGACCCCCTCTTCGCCACGCTCTACATCCACACCCACACCCCCGGTCATGCTTCCGTCGAGTTCTATCTCGAAAGCGTCCACTGCGCCGCCTGCGTTTGGCTTGTCGAACGCCTCCCCACACTCCTGCCCGGCGTCATCGAGGCACGCCTGCAGCCGCGCGAGGCCCTCGTACGCATCACTTGGGACCCAGCACGCCTCCCCCTCTCCACCATCGCCCGCACGCTCGACTCCCTCGGCTACCCACCCCACCCCGCACGCCAGGCCGGCGCACGCAAGGCCCGCCAGATCGAAGACCGACGCACACTCATCCGCATCGCCGTCGCCGGCGCGTGCGCTGGCAACGTCATGCTCCTGGCCCTGGCCCTCTACGCCGGGGCCTTCGCAACGATGGAGCCTGAATACCTGCACCTCTTCCGCTGGGTCAGCATGGCCCTGAGCCTCGTCGCCGTCGCCTGGCCCGGCAGCATCTTCTTCCGCGGCGCGCTCGCCTCCATCCGCACACGCACACCCAACCTCGACCTGCCTATTGCACTGGGCATGGGCGCGGGCCTCGTTTGGAGCGTCCTCAACACCATCCGCGGCACCGGCGAAATCTACTTCGACTCCCTCTCCGTCCTCGTCTTTGCACTCCTCGTCGGCCGGGCCATCCAGCAACGCCAGCAGCGCTGGTCGGCAGACGCCGTCGAACTGCTCTTCTCACTCACACCCACCTCCGCCCGCCGCGTCCAGGGCGACACCACCACCGACGTCCCCATCGAGGCCCTCACCCTCGGCGACCTCGTCGAGGTCCACCCAGGCGAGTCCATCCCCGCCGACGGCACCGTCGAACTCGGCACCTCCACCATCGACCAATCACTCCTGACCGGCGAATCAACACCCACCCCCATCTCCCCAGGCGACTCCATCCACGCAGGCGCTGTCAACCAGACCGCACTCCTCCGCATCCGCGTCCTTGCCACAGGCGAGGCCACACGCGTCGGCCGGCTGATGAAGATGGTCCAAGAGGGAGCCCGCCGCCGGGCACCCATCGTCCGCCTCGCTGACAGGTTCGCCTCCTGGTTCGTCCTCGGCATGCTCTTGCTCTCCCTGATCACCGCCGTCATCTGGGCCTTCATCGACCCAGCACGTGCCATCGACAACGCTGCCGCCCTGCTCATCGTTACCTGCCCCTGCGCCCTCGGCCTGGCAACCCCCCTGGCCATGACCGTCGCCATCGGCCGTGCCGCCAAACTCGGCATCCTCATCAAAGGGGGCGATGCCCTGCAAGCCCTCGCCGGTCGTGGCACCATCTTCCTCGACAAAACCGGAACCCTCACACACGCCCGCATGGCCCTGCTCGACTGGCTCGGCCCAGAAGAACTCAAACCCCTCGTCGCCGCCATCGAAGCACACTCCACGCACCCCATCGCCCACGCCCTCGTCCGCGACCTCACACACGACCCGCACACCCGCGAACCCACGCAGGTCCTCCACACCCCCGGCGGCGGTATCCAGGCGGTAGTGGGGGGCCAGCGCATCGTCGTCGGTTCCCCGTCCTTTGTGCAGGCCCTCGCCTACACCTCGGCCACGGGGATCGCCGAGTTTGCCGCGCACTCGGCTGCGCTCGGGCACACCCCCATCCTCATCGCCATCGACGGCCGCATCGCCGCCGCCGCCGCCCTCGGCGACGCCCTGCGCGAAGAGGCCCCCCAGGCCGTCGCCGCGCTGCAACGAATCGGCTGGGTCGTCCGCATCCTCTCAGGCGACCACCCCGCCGTCGTCGCTGGCATCGCCCGCCAGCTCGGCCTCCCCACCGACCACGCCGAGGGTGGCGTAACGCCCGAAGAAAAACTCCGCCGCGTAGCCGACATGGCCAAACTCTCCCCCGCCGCCCCCGTCGTGATGGTCGGCGACGGCGTCAACGATGCTGCCGCCCTCGCGGGCGCGACCGTCGGCATTGCCGTGCGTGGCGGTGCTGAGGCCAGCCTCGCCGCCGCCGACGTCTACCTCACACGCCCGGGCCTCTGGCCGATCGTCATGCTCGCCGGCGCATCGCGCCGGACGATGGGCACCATCCGTCTGGGCCTGGGCGTGTCGATCTTCTACAACGCCATCGCCGCGACACTCGCAATGACGGGCCTGCTCAGCCCCATCATCGCCGCCGTACTCATGCCCATCAGTTCGCTGACGGTGCTAACGCTCGCCTTCAAGTCCCGCACGTTCGGAGGCCCACCATGTCGGTGATCTACATCGTCCTGCCCGCGGCCATCATCCTCGCCGCCGCCGCCGTCGCCGCCTTTATCTGGTCCGCCCGCGCAGGCCAACTCGACGACCTCGACGGCCCCCCCACACGCATGATCCACGACGACGACGAGTAGGGTTGCCCTGGGTACCTACTCGGGTACCCCCACGCTCCGCGTGGGGATTCCCTCTCTTAACCCCTCCCCCGAGGGGAGGGGCAGGGGGGGGTTGGCCACTGTTTGCACCCTGAAATAACATATCAACACCCACCCTACTTCACCAACTTCCCGGCCTCCTCCGCCGTGATCCTCTTGGCCTCGCTGATCACAATGTCTTCCTTCGGCCAGTCTTGCATCGCCCCGCCCGGCGTCCTCTTGGTGTCCGTTGCCGCACCCTTGATCTTGTCAACAACATCCATCCCCGCAACAACCCGCCCAAACACGGCGTACGCCGCACCACCACGCGGCTCATCGAGCATCGCGTTGTCGGCCACATTGATATAAAACTGGCTCGTCGCCGAGTCCGGCACGCTCGTGCGGGCCATCGCGATGGTGTACTTGCGGTTCTTGAGCCCGTTCTGCCACTCGTTCTTGATCGGCTTCTCGGTGCTCTTCTGCGCTCCGTCCTTGGTAAAGCCCCCACCCTGGATCATGAACCCGTTGATGACGCGGTGAAAGACCGTCCCGGCATAAAAACCCTTGTCAACATACTTGACAAAGTTCTCCACGCTGATCGGCGCCTTGGCCTTGTTCAACTCCAGCACAATCGTCCCCGCGCTGGTAGTGAGCGTAACAAAGACGAGCTCTTCCTTGGCCGGCTCGGCGGTCTTCGCATCAGGCTTGCCCGCCGGGGGTGCCGGGGCCGCCGGGGCAGCAGGCTTGGACGCGTCGTCCTTCTTGGGTTCATCCTTCTTTGCGTCATCGGCCCGCACCGCGGTGCTGGCCAACGCGAGCATCAGCAGAGACGACAAAATCAGAGTGCGCATAGGCGTGTTCCTTCAGGTGTGCAGATGTGTAAACCAACCTCAACGGCCAATGGTATCGGCCACCCCCACCCAAACCATCCACTACCACCCCCTCACCCGCCGATCTACCCTCACCCATGCCCATCTACGAATACACCGCCCAAGACGGCACCACCATCGAACTCCTCCGCCCCATCAAGGACGCCGACGCACCCGTCCCCGACCCGCAAGGAAAAGGCCGGGTCTTCAAACGCACACTCAGCCTCTTCGCCCCCCAAGGCAGCACCCCAGGCGCCGGCAAAGGCTCCGCCCACGTCCACACCGGCCCCACCTGCCACTGCGGCAAACGCCCAGGCTCCTGCAACTCCTAACCACCCCAACGCCCC
>Ga0068872_10002901_pt1 | contig 13303 bp, 15 predicted proteins | sample NOAtaG_7_FD_66441 | JGI IMG/M metagenome (GOLD analysis project Ga0068872, IMG submission 66441) | Freshwater lake microbial communities from Lake Erie, under a cyanobacterial bloom - NOAA_Erie_Diel1S_2200h metaG | ecosystem: Environmental > Aquatic > Freshwater > Lake | place: USA: Ohio, Lake...
TCTCGACAGATTTGCCTTGACTGTCAATTGGTTTAGTGGGGTTCTCGTGACCAGCAGGGTACTCAAAGTTTGCGGAGTTTCCTGGTGTCTCTGTCCAGGTTTTGTTGTAGGAATACGTTGTTGATGTAGTTGATCCACCGCCAATGGTGTCTTCGGTTTCGGTGGTGCTGGTGCTTTCTTCCCAGGCGTACATTTCGACACGTCGATACAGCGAGATATACTTACCTGCTTGCATCCATGGGTCATCGGCAAGTGTGGCATCACTATCGAGTTTTCCGGTGACGGCGACGAATTGCCCTTCGGTGTCAGGGTTGATTTGACTTGCGTCGACGGCAATCGACTTTTCTGCGAGGACCGATAAGTCTGGTTGCCCTTCGTTCCACCAGAGTCCCCAGATTGACAGTGGGATGAGGAGGAACCCAAATAAAACTCCCATGAACGAATTGGCAATGCGTGAACCCCAGCTGTTGCGCGTGGTTTTGGTGTAGGAGTTACTCATGGAGTGTCCTTAATATTATTCGGCCTGAGTGTGATGTGATTATAGCGCATATTTTTCTTGTCATAACACAAATGTAAAATGAACATATGACCGAGCACATGCACTGCATGTCATGGGTGGTATAATCAGGCTGAGGAAAGAAGATGCAGGTTTTTTACACTGACCGTTTTACTTTACCACTCCCGCAAGGTCATCGATTTCCATCGCAAAAGTATCGTCTGCTCCGTGAGCGTGTAGCTGATTCGCCGTGGATTGCAGGGCACCACCTTGTTGAGCCTGATGCTATTTCGCGTAGTGATTTACTGCGTGCACATGATGCTCAATATGTCGATCGAGTGTTGCGGGGGGAATTAAGTGCGACTGAGATGCGGCGGATTGGTTTCCCATGGTCTGAGGCCATGGTAGAGCGCTCGTTACGTGCAACTGGCGCCACATACATGGCTACGCGTGCGGCATTGCGTGATGGTCGTGCAGTCACACTTGCTGGCGGCACACATCATGCATGCATCGATCATGGTGAAGGATATTGTGTCTTTAATGATTGTGCGGTGGCTGCATTAGCTATGCACGATGAGCGTATCATACGTCGGGTGTTGGTGATTGACCTTGATGTGCATCAAGGGAATGGCACTGCGGATATCATGCAACAGCATGAGTGGTGCTATACATTTTCAATGCATGCTGCGAAGAACTATCCATTCCGCAAAATTGCGAGTGACTGCGATATCGAATTTGCGGATGGTACGCGTGATGATGAGTATTTGTTAACCCTCCATACTGCACTTGAGTATGTTTGGGCTGCTTCACGACCTGATTTGGTCTATTATTTGGCAGGAGCAGATCCATACGAAGGCGATGGACTTGGGCGGTTGGCATTAACGAAACCTGGCTTGTTGGAACGCGATCGCATGGTCATCCAGCGTGCTCATGACGATGGTGTGCCACTTGTTGTGACGATGGCTGGTGGATATGGCATCAATATTTTGGATACAGTGGATATTCATTATCACACGGTGATGCAGGTAGTGACACAATGATAATTCGTCCAACCTCACAACTAGAGTTCGAGTTATTGCCAAGTCGTGCGTTGTATTGGCCGATTCGGCATGTACTGGTTGTGGCGGATCTGCATCTGGGACGGATTGTGTCGCGTGCGCCTAAATTCGTCGAAGATGTGCAAAATGCGCTCCATCGAGTGAGCGATGCCCTCGTACAGACACAGGCGACACGTTTGTTGTTTTTGGGGGATGTGTTTCATATGCGTAATGCTTACCACCCCGATATCGTGCAAGTGTTTGATACGTGGCGTGCCTCACATGCACACATTGAGATGACACTAATCCGTGGGAACCACGAACGTGCCATGGGAGATCCACCGAGCCAACTTTGCCTACACTGTGTGAATCCTGGCTATGAGGAGGGTGGCGTGACGTTTTTGCATGAACCGCGTCTCATGAGTACGTTTACCATCTGTGCCCATCTCCACCCTTGCCTCCTCGTGCCGACAGATCGGGCAATTGCCACAACAGTACCATGTTTTGTGTGGAATCAGGAGTACTTGTTCATGCCGGCATTCGAAGATACGATTCCTGGACGAGTTATCTCGCGACGATTCGATGAACAATATGCGTGTATTCATAATCAACAGGTGGTGATGTATCCATGAATATTTCGTTACATCCCCGAGTGTTCGTACTTTTTGTTGTTGGATTGATCTGGATTGTCTTGACACGTCATGCCACGGTTGATGTGCCAATAATGACTAATGGCGAGCAAATTCCATCGGTACAGTTTGTCGATATGCAAGCAGGTCCAGTTGGTACGGATGGCATTATTGGACAACCGGCAGTGTATACTTTGTGGGCTAGTTGGTGTCCACCGTGTATTGCCGAAATGCCAATTCTCGATCAGCTCTATCCTGAGTTACAGGCCCAAGGTATCCGTTTAATTGCGGTGAATCAAGGTGAATCGACGGATACGATTACCGCGTATCTTGCAGCGTCACCGGTTAATTTTGAGATATGGCAGGATCCGCAACGCCACATGGGCATTACACTGCGTGCTGATGATTTACCGACAACGGCATTTGTGGATAAGCGTGGTGTGGTGCGATTGCTCTATCGTGGGCCGGTAACACCCGAGCTAGTGCGCGCGATGGCTAAAGTACTTGCTGAATAAATAATGAGGTAAAGGCATGATGCCGTTGGTCTCGTTGGGTCCATTACGCATGAGTACTGCAGGATTGTTAACTATGGCCGCACTCGTAGTTTGGTGGTGGTGGGGAGAACGCCGTCTGATTGCGCGTGGTGTACAACTCCCCGATTGGGTGTTCATGGTTACAATCGTAGCAACATGGATGGGCGCGCGAATCTGGGCGGTGATTGCCGCGGATACTCCGGTGTCAATGATGTGGGAGCAACTCTCATCATTGCGCATTCTGGATTTTGCTTGGCCTGGCGCAGTGATTGGTGGTTGGTTAGCGTTATGGTGGAGTGCTCGCAAGCTAAGTACTGATTGGCGCGAGTGGCTGTCTATTTTGGCCATGCCCACGTTATTGGCGTTCGCTTTGAGTGCGTTTGGGAGCTTTTGGTCCGGAGCTGATGCTGGGCGTAGTTGGGATGGACCGCTAGCCGTCGAGATGCTTGGTACGTTGCGTCATCCCGTGCAACTTTATGAGAGTGCGGTATACCTGATTGGGTTTGGCTGGTGCTGGTGGGTTGACCGCCAGCGTATTCAGGGCGGGTGGTGGCATCTTGTTGCAGTGATAGCTGTCAACGTGCTCTTAGTTGCTGCATTTCGCGAGCAAGTCGTGGTGTTGTCAGGTGGAATTGTGTTGGCACAAGTCATTGCACTGCTTGTTTTGATTGTTGCAATCGAGCGTGTTATGATGTTGCGGCGCGCTACTAGCTAGGGAATGTATGGAAAAACGGCCGTTTTTCTACAAAGAAACCCGCGGGTTTCGTATATCGGTTATCCCAGAGTATCTCGTCGAGGAATCCGACGAAGACGTGGGTCGTTTTGTCTTTGCCTATATGGTCCGCATCGAAAACTGTAGTCGCGCCGGAGCGCAACTGGTTCGTCGTCACTGGGTGATTAGTGATGCCATCGGTGAACAATATACGGTATCCGGAGATGGTGTTGTCGGTCAGCAGCCGTATTTGCGTGTCGGCGATGTCCATGAGTATCGCAGTTTTTGTGTGCTTAAATCTTCACGTGGAACCATGTCCGGCTACTACACGTTCTTTCATCTACCCGGTGAGACTTTTGATGTTGATATTCCATTATTTGATTTAATCGCAACACCTAGATGAAACGGGTGAGTACGACATGATTGATTTGCCCAATATTTTACAGCTGCAGTTATCCCCTGGAGTGCTTGACTTGGCGTGGGGCCATCCCGACATGAAACTGCTCCCTGTGGAACTAGTGCGTCGCGCATCTGATCGCGCCTTGAGCAAATACGCGGGTGCAATGTTGACCTACGGTATCGATAGAGGTGTAAAGCCTCTTCGCGACGCAGTGCAACATTGGTTAGCCACGCACGAGGGTGCCGCTCCCCACGACAATGAGCTGATGATTAGTGCGGGTAATTCGCATGGTCTAGCCTTGGTTGGTGCGATGTACGCGCAACCAGGTGATGTTGTATTTGTCGAAAACCCGACCTATCATTTGGCCTTGCGTATTTTGCGTGATATGCCAATTCAAATCCGACCGATTCCGTGTGACGAAGAGGGCATGTTGATTGATGAGTTAGCGGCACAGGTATCACTGTGCCGTGTCCAGAATCAGCGTATCGCGTTTATATATATGATTCCTACCTGCCAAAATCCAACGGGCGTTACGCTTTCGGCGCAACGCCGAGCAGACCTCAAACAACTTGTCGAATCGAACGATTTGATGGTAGTGGAGGACGACGTCTATCGTGAGTTATGGTACACGGCCCCACCGTTGCCTCCGCTCTGGCAGACCATAGCCCGGGGGCAGGTAATCCGGCTCGGCTCGTTCGCCAAGTCGCTGGCTCCGGGCTTGCGCATCGGCTATATCACTGCTAGTGCGCCTATCATTGATCGGTTGTCGGGCTGTGGTTTGCTCGATAGTGGTGGTGGTATGGCCCACTATCCAGGATTGATGGTTGCCGAGTTGCTTGAAAGCGGCGACTATGCGTCAATTGTTTCAGGGTACCGTACTGCTTATGCCCAGCGTCGTGATGCGCTCCACAACGCCTTATTGCCATTGCAACACCATGGCTATCATTGGCAACTGCCGACCGGTGGTTACTTTTTGTGGATGCGACTGCCTGATGGTGTTGTTGCTGCTGATGCACTAAAAAAGATTCGTGCGGAGCAGGTTGACGCACTGCCCGGGACATTGTTTAGTCAGTTGCCGTTGTCGTATCAGGCGGTGCGGTTTGCCTTTAGTTTGTTTGATGAGGCCCAGTTGACCGATGCTGGTCAACGCGTGGTTCGAGCGCTGACGTAAGGTACATGCTAGTTTGTGTGTCAGGCCGGAGGGATTGCTTGCAATCCCTCCGGCTGATGTTTGTTAGATTGATGATCCATCTGCGATGGTACGACCGCCCCAAGCGGTAAGATCTGCGCGTGGTTTGATGATGACGTTACTGCCGATAGTGGTATTGGCTGGAACAGCGTTGTGTGCACCAATCAGAGTGAGCCCTGTGTTGAGTAATGTAGGCGCAACCTGATTAGGAGTTGTGGCGTTCTTGTGCCCGAGTGTGCTGTTTTGATGGATGTGCGTTGCGCGATCAATAATACAACGCTCAATCCGGCATCCAGGCTCAATGACTACATCGGGGAATATGATGCTGTCGATGATTTGTGTACCAGCAGGGATGCTCACGCCTGGCCCAATAATCGACCCGCTGACAAACCCGTTAATCCGACTACCGTCACAAATCAAACTGTTGCTGATAGTTGCAGTGGTGCCGACCTCAGCTGCGGGCATCTCGGCACTTTTGGTATGTATGATCCAGTTTGGGTCGCTGATGTCGAGGGCTGGTGTTTCAGTGAGGAGCGCCATACTAGCCTCATAGTAGGCTTGCACAGTGCCGACATCCGCCCAATACCCTTGAAAGTGATACGCATGGACCTTGGTGTCACGTACGAATTTAGGCATCAAGTCGCGACCGATGTTTTCCTCGGTGGTGGCACGCAACACGCTGAGCAGGTACTCTTTGCTGAACACATAAATGCCCATTGATGCAAGCGTTGAGCTGCTTCGCTTAGGCTTCTCCTCGAAGCGTGATACTGTGCTGTCGTGATCGACCGTTACAATGCCAAATCGATGTACTTCGTGACTGCCAACGGCATGTACTGCCACCGTGACATTTGCGTTGCTCGCCAGATGTGCTTGTATCATCGGCCGATAGTCCATCTTATAAATATGGTCACCAGCCAACACAAGGACAATCTCCTCGGGTTGTTCGGCAATAAAATCAATGTTGGCGCGTAGTGCATCGGCATTGCCCTTTTGCCAGCCGATTGATGCGCCCATGTATGGGTGCAAAATATGTACGCCGCCGATGCGCCGGTCGAGATCCCACGGTTTGCCGACGCCGATATGCTCTTGAAGTGAACGAGGGCGGTATTGGGTCAGCACGCCCACATTGGTGATGCCCGAGTTAATGCAGTTTGACAAGGTAAAGTCGATGATGCGATATTTGCCGGCAAACGGCACTGCTGCCTCGGCACGCTCGGAAGTAAGGATGCTGAGTGCAGGATGCTCACCACCTGCGAGAATGAGTGCAAGTACACGGTTCATGACGACGGTTCTCCTTGCTATTCGACCGGTGACCGCTGACGAGCGGCACGTATAAGCGCAAATCCGTTACTGCCCCAGGCAATGCCCCAGACAAAGATGATTGCCAGTGTGCCAATATGTGCGGCATACACCAGCCAGTCGGCCACAGTTGTCGCGCCTTGAGCAGGTAATATGGGCAGGACGAATCGACTACCTAGCCATATTACCACCATCCCACCGACACTTAGCAACCATTGTACTGGTTTGGCGATGAGAGTAATGTCAGATATCTTGCGTTTGAGGAGCATAATCAGAATTAACGCCTCTAGCGTATTTGTGACGCTAAAAACCATGGTAATGCGTAAAATCTTGTCACTGATTGTGCCATCTTGTGTTAACAACCAGCCAAGTGTGAGATTGAGTGCAACCGTAATCATGCCTACGATGACGGGCAGGCGCGTGTTCTGGAGAGAGTACCAGATGCGTACTGCGATTTCGGCCAAGCTAAATCCAGCAATGCCCAGTGCGTATCCACGTACGGCCTGTGCCGTCAACAGTGCCGATGTGCTGTCGAATGATCCACGCTGATAGAGTACGCCTACGACGCTTTCTGCTCCTAAAAAAAGGGCGACTGAGGCTGGTAATGTTACCGCCAATACGCTCTGGAGCGCAGTATTAGCATGCCGGGCAAAACGGTCAAAGTGGTGCTCGACTGCCAAACGCGCCAGCAAAGGGAAAATTACAGTGCCGATGCTCAGTCCAATCAGACCATGCGGTAAGAGCATGATCTGCATACCAAACCCTGTCGCTGCGACTGCCCCAATCCCAAAAGTTGACGTAATGCTAATCATCACTGCGAGGTTGATCTGCCATACTGACTGCCCGAATATCCGTGGGATGAGTAATCGCCATACATCGCCGATACCGTTGGTACCGATCCCTGCGCGTTCCCAGCGCCAGCCAAGGCGCCAGATACTTGGTATTTGAATGAGCAAAAATACTGCTGCGCCAATGATGACGCCGTACACGACGCCATAAATGCCCCAAATTGGCGCGAGCAGTGCTACACCGATGATAATCCCGATATTGTAGAGATTTGATCCGAGCGTTGGAATACGAAAGTTATCGTGGGCCTCGAGCGTGGCTTTGAGAATTCCGCCGAGCCCGAGCAGGATTGGTTGCAACAATAACAGACGCATTAAATCGACACTCAAGAGTTGCGTCTCACGGTTAAATCCACGCGCCGTGGTCAGAAGTAATAATGGTTCGGCCCAAATCCAGGCGGCAATTGAAATGAGTACCAGAATCGGGAGAGTGAGGTTGAGGACCGCATTAATGAGTTGCCAGCCTGCATGAGGATGTTGTTGTTTTTGTTGTTGATAAATGGGGATGAGCGCTGTTCCGAGTGCCCCACCCGCCACGACGAGATAAATCAGGTCAGGCACGGCAAATGCGGCGCGGTAGGCGTCAACGACGTTGCTGGTGCCAAACTGGGCTGTGATAAATATATCGCGGATTACACCGAGGAGTCGACTCAACAGATAGCCGATTGCAACAGTCAATGTGTTGAGGATGGTGCGTGAACGGAACATCTGAATCGCTTCTGTTGCAGAGCCTAGTATCTTTTGGTATAATCAGATGTCAGAGACTCTGATGAGCCCATGTAGTTGAATTATACGGGAGAACCGTCACCTTGGCGAACACGAAATCAGCCCTCAAGCGCATCCGAATTACGGAAAAGCGCCGCGAGCGCAACACCTCCTACAACTCACGCGTCAAGACCATGCTTAAGAAAGCAGAGCAGACCGTTGCCAGCGGTACCGCTGATGCAGCTGCCATTACTGCTGCTATCAGCACCCTCGACAAGGCTGCCACCAAGGGCGTTATTCACAAGAACAACGCTGCACGCCGTAAGTCACGCTTGATGAAGAAGGTCAACGCTGCCACCAAGTAATCTGGCGATGTGTTGTAACTAGAGCTCGTGGAGCACATGCTCCACGAGCTTTTAGTTTTTTATGCTTCCATCACCAATAAATCAAGCCCTGCTAACACATCGACACCACCTGTTTTGCTCTTGTGATCGAGTGTTAGCAGTCGTTCGTGCAGGCGCTCAAGTTCATCGGCACGGAAACCGCGGGCTTGTTGAATCGCTTTGTCGGTGAGGAATCCTGGGCGTAGCCCGACTTTGGTGGCAATATCGTTGGGCCGAATCCGTTGTAAATCAAGTTCGCGCACTTGGAGCAAGATGCGGATTTGGCGAGCAATCATAAAGATGATGTATTGCGGTGCCTGGCCGTCGGTAATCAACTTGCGTAATTTGGCGAGAGCGGCTCCTTTGCGGCGTGCTGCCATTTCGTCGATGAACGTAAAGAGATTTTGCTCTGTATCGTCTGCTACCATCAACTGCACTACAGAATCATTAATACTACCGCCAGGTCGCACGTAATTTGCCAATTTGTCGAGTTCGTTGATGAGAGTGCGTCCGTTGTTGCCTACTAGGCCAATCAGCCGTGCGGTAGCAGCATTGTCGATCACGACTTGACGAGCTCGAGCCTGTTCGCCGATCCAACGAATTAATTCTGTCTCTTTGGGGTGCAAAAACTCTTGCACTTGGCCAATTTTACTGATGTGATTGAAGATGGCATTGCGCTTGTCAAACTCTTCGTTTTCGTTGAATAACACATCGGCCCACGCTGGTAGCTTGTCGAGATAGGTCTTGAGTTCGTCACGTTCTTTGCCGGCTTTTTGATGTTTGAGCAAATCATCAACGATTACCAGTCGACGGTCATGCAAAAACGGGAACGCCTCGCAGGCGTTCATTAACGCCTCAAGCTTAAAACGCTTGCCGTCAAGTCGCACGACATTCAGCGATCGTGCGGCATCAGGGATTGAGCCTAATAGCTGCTTGATGGCCTCGCTCCGCATATATTCATCTGGACCAAAGTAAATCGCTATCATGATTAGCTAGTGTACTGCCCGATTGCCTTGAATTCTGCATGCGCACGTGTGGCATCTGGATGGGCTAGTTGTGGCAACAATGGATTGCCCATTGCTGTGATGCCGGTATGGTTGAGAATGGCCTTTATGGTAGAGACGGCACCGACTTTACGGACGTATGCATCGACCTGTGCTACCTGTTGTTGGACCTCACTGTCATGTGGATTATCGGTAAGGCGCCGTAATGCCTGGGGTACGATGTTTGCAATCGCCAGAATTGACCCCGCAGCACCATCGTTAATTGCTTGGCCAAGCAGCGGTGCATTGCCGGTGTAAATCTTGAGTTGTGGGTAACGGTCGCAAAGCATTTTGGTGTGCGACGCATCAACCGCACTGTCTTTGATACCGAGAATGTTCTGTGGGTAGCTAGCCAACAATCCATCAATAATCGTGGTAGTAATTGCAACACCGGTCATCGGCGGAATATGGTAGAGCACAAGTTTGCCGTTGGCCGGTAATTGGTCGCAAACGGCCCGATACCATGCAAGCACGCCGGCCTCGCCCGATTGCTTAAAGAAGAATGGTGGCAGTACGAGAGCGGCATCGGCACCAGCCTCGATGGCAGCGTTCGTGAGTGTAATTGTTTCGTGGAGTGATTGGCATCCTGTGCCTGCAATAACTGATAGGGTGCCGCGTGCGGTAATTGCAGTGTTGATAATATCGAGTCGTTCCGCCACACTGAACGATGGACCTTCGCCAGTGGTTCCGCACGGAACGATGCCGTCAAGCTCTTGCGTGGCAAGATGCGTAATGAGCTGCACGAATGCAGATTTGTTTAGGCGACCTGACGCATCAAGTGGGGTGGCGATTGCAGCATGAAGCTCTGGCATGATGTATTCTCCTTTAAAAGAATTATAGCACGCTGCGTTCGTGCGGCGTGCTATAATCAGTGCGGTAGAGAACAAGATAGAGGGTGTATGATACGCGGATTAGTAACTGGATTTGTGACAGCATTACTCGTTGGTTTGTGGGCTTGGCGACAACCTGCGCACGTTCATGCTGTACGCCATCTAGTGTTACCGACTACCGATGTTATTGAGCACGCTGCCGTACAAACACAAGAAATACTGAATACAATCGAACGAGAGTCACCATGGATTCTAAAGCCCAACGTAAAGCCATCCAACAACTCGTCAGTGCAGTCTTAGCCATCCTTGCAGCCCGACTCGCAGTGTGGTTAGTTGATAAAATTATGGGTGAAAACTAAGCCATCGTCTTGCGCTGTTGCATCATTTCCGCATAATAGCCGTGATACTTGTTAGGTAGCAGCTCGGCGATGTGGCACATCATCTCGTCAGTGAGTGCCGTCATTTCGTCTGGGTCAATATTGATGACACCACTCTGTGACACTGGTTGCCACGCTTTGCCGTATGTGATGGTGATTGGTGCGCCAATACCCTTTTCGACTCCGTGAATCGCCACTGGTACGATAGGGACGCCTGCACGTAATGCCATGCGTACAGCACCGCCACGCCCTTTTTGGAGTTTGCCGGTGCCACTGCGGTGTCCTTCGGGGAATACAATCATGACGTGGTTCTGCTTGAGCGATGCAACTGCCGCATCAAGGGCGGCACTATCGCTTTGTCCGCGCTTGACGGAAATGGCCTGCATATTGCGCAACCACCAACCCAGCACAGGTTTGAACAACTCAGATTTCGCGAGCCAGTATGGAATGTGGGTCAAAGGGATACTCCCGGCCACGACCAAAATATCATGCCATTTCACATGGTTGACGATTAAGACAAACGGTTGACCTTTGGGAGGCAGGTGCTCGTGACCAACCACTGTCCATTTAAGTACACCAAGACGACGGAGAATGCCCGTAATTGTCTGAAGAAAGACGAAGTGACGGTAGGCAAACATTAATTCGATCCTTGTGTTTGATATTCTTGCATCAGCTCACGGTAGTAGCCATGATATTCGGGTGGCAGGAGTTCGCACATTTTAAACATGATCTCGTTGGTGAGGCGACTCATCTCATTTGCTGGGATTTTCTCGCTCTGGGCATCACCCTCGCGTACCTCGGGATAGTAGGGTTTGCCGATGATGAGAGTGCGTTCGCTGAACCAAAATTTGCGCTGTGTGCCAACAATTGCCATTGGGACAATTGGCACGCCACCGCGCAATGCAATGCGCGCGGTACCACCACGCCCTTGGAGCATCTCACCAGTATGGTTGCGCGTGCCCTCAGGAAAGATGACCACCACACCGCCGTTGCGGGCGCAATCTGCGGCGCGATCAATAGCCTGAATGTCACGTTGTCCACGCTTGACCGGGATGACTTGCATCATGGTGAACCATTTGCCAAACAGGCTATTCACGATCTCGACTTTGGCGAGCCACCAAGGTCGATGTGAAAGTGGTAACCCCCACCCAATCAGCGGAATATCGTGCCATTGGATGTGATTGCATACCAACACCATGCCTTGTGGTCGTGGTGGTAGGTTCTCAACGCCAGTGACACTCCATTTGATGAGCCGTAGTTTGTTGCAGAAACCAATGAACGACGTGATGGCAACAAAGTTGATGATACTCAGCATGTAGTCCTCTGCCAATTACGATGAACGACCGAGTTGAAGTTCGTAAACCATGTGACCACCACTCCATCCAGAAATGGCGACAAGTACGAATGCGATTGTGAGCATGATGGCGTAATTACGGTAGGTGTCGTCTGCCCACACTGGAGTCTGGGTGATTTTGCGCCGAATCTGCCAGGCGCGCCACATCACGATAAACAGCGCAATTGCGCTGAATCCATGCAGATTAATCCAATTGAGCGCTTCTTCGGGGGTTTCTGGGTTATTGAGGTGGCCAACTGCGTCGATCGTACCGGTAATCAAACTGGGCACCATGGTAATCCAAGCGAAAATGACCAAGTAAAAACTGCTCAGTTCGAGCATGGCGTGTTGTTTGAAACGCGCCCACATGGCAAAGACAAAGGCGGCAACGACTGCGCCGATTGGCACATGGACGGTGGCGGGATGCAAGAGAATGTCAATCATGATGCTGTTTCATATCAGGTGGAACCGCAGTCATAATACCATATTTAGCGTGGTATGATGCATATGTGTACGGTTTATTGCTGTGTGGGTATTGGTATACATCATGCAAAAACTCTTCAATTTTAGTGTCATTTTTGTCTGGTTGGCTGGACTATTCTTGCTATATCCGCAGTCTGTAGCTGCGCATGGTATCGTTGCCGGTGGCGCTCAAGTTATTGAAGTTGATGCAGGGAGCTACCCACTCCGAATTGAGGTAGTGGTACCTACGGGTGCGCCGACGGTGCTTACTGCGCGAATCTGGCCAGTGCGACCATTTGATGGTCCTACACAAGTGACATTAACTGCAGTCCATCGCAATTCGCAGAGTAGTGCAGAGCATCAGGTTGCTGTGCCCGCTAATCAGCACACCATCGTCGTAATTGATGTTGAAATTACGCAAATTGGACCGTGGGATTTGTGGATTGAGGTCAAAGATGCACGGGGATCAAGCGGTCGATTCTCGGTACCGATTACGATTTTGCCAACATCGACCCCATTGTTGACTATCCCGCTCTTTGTTGCATTTGGCGTGCTTGCATTGGTATTGACTGCCACGATTATGTGGCCGACTCCTCGTCCTTTGGTGCAGGCATTATATGGCCATGTATTTACCGGGGCTCTGGTAAGCGTGCTGATACTTGGTGGATTATACGCCTGGCCGTCAATCAATGTTGAGTGGAACACCCCGCAAACGCAGTCTCGTCCATATGCTACCACTGTCATGAGCACTGATGATCAAAAACTCACGATTAAGTTGTTTGATGGTTCTACTGGCTTGCCAGCTGATGATCTTGTGCCGCACCATCAAGCTTTGATGCACATGGTGATGATTGAGCAGGCCACGCAACAATTTGTACATGCACATCCTGTGCGCGTAGCTCCTGGCGTCTATGAATTAGACATAACAGATGCGCCAAACGGAGTATATGATGTGGCGATTGAACTCGAGCGTTTGGGTAGTGGATCCCAAGTCTTGCGGAGCGTGGTGGATTGGCGTGGCAGTGCCGTG
>Ga0068872_10002909_pt1 | contig 13283 bp, 8 predicted proteins | sample NOAtaG_7_FD_66441 | JGI IMG/M metagenome (GOLD analysis project Ga0068872, IMG submission 66441) | Freshwater lake microbial communities from Lake Erie, under a cyanobacterial bloom - NOAA_Erie_Diel1S_2200h metaG | ecosystem: Environmental > Aquatic > Freshwater > Lake | place: USA: Ohio, Lake...
GTTGGGACGTGAGCCCAAAATCTTGCCGAAGTTGGTGCTGAATCCGCAAATCCAGGATTTGTTCGCATTCTCCTTTTCTGACATCTCCCTCGAAGGGTATGAGCCTTATCCCGCCATCAAAGCGCCCGTAGCCGTATGATTGTGAGCATCGTGGTCGCAGCCGCTGAAAATGGCATCATCGGGGCAGGAAATCAATTGCCTTGGAGGTTGCCGGCTGATCTGAAGTATTTCCGCAAACTCACCACCGGTCATCCTGTAATCATGGGCCGTAAAACCTTCGATTCTATTGGGAAACCCCTGAAAGACCGGACCAACATCGTTTTGTCACAATCGGTGGGTCAAATCGAGGGCTGTATTGTGAAACCCAATCTGCGAGAGGCCCTTGAATTTTGTCGCCCAGAGTCGGAAGTCTTCATCATCGGTGGCGGCACCGTTTATGCCGAAGCCTTGGCCGCAGGATTGGTAGATCGGATTTACCTCACCAGGGTCCACCACGAGGTGGAGGGAGATACTTTTTTCAGGTTGGAGGACGAGACCAACTGGAAGGTTGTTTCCACCGAACGCCATGAAGCGGACGAAACCCATGCCTGGCCCTATTCTTTCATACGCTTGGACCGCATTTCCGGATAAACAATTCACGGAGAAGTTGGTTGCCCATGCATCACAACTCAATCAGTCATGTCCATTGAACCCAAGACCGGAATCTTGTTGGTGAATCTCGGGACCCCCGATTCGCCTGCAACTAGTGATGTCCGCCGTTATTTGGTAGAATTCCTCACCGACCCCCGTGTCATTGACATTCCTTTTTTGCAGCGCCAATTGTTGGTTAGGGGCATCATTGCTCCATTCCGTTCACCCAAAAGCGCCAAAAGCTACAAGGAAATCTGGACCTCGGAAGGTTCTCCATTGGCCGTGATTTCGCGCAGTCAAGCCGATGCCATCCAAGCAAGTTTGGGAGATGCCTATCAGGTGGAGCTGGCCATGCGTTACCAGAATCCTTCCATTGCCTCTGCGTTGGAAAAGTTCAAAGGCAAACGAATCAAGGAAATCAAGGTGGTTCCCCTTTTTCCTCAATATGCTTCCGCCACTACCGGTAGTGTGCACCAAGAAGTGATGCGGGTCCTTTCGACATGGCAGGTGATTCCCGACGTCCGCTTCGTGAACAGTTATCCGGATCATCCGGGGATGATTGCTGCCTTCGCGGAGCTTGGAAGGGCCGCCGGGATCGATTCTTACGACCACATTTTGTTCAGCTACCATGGATTGCCGGAGAGACAACTGGTCAAAGCGGACAGCCACGGCCATTGTTTGAGACAGCCCCAATGTTGCGAGGTGCGTGGTGACCATAACCACTACTGCTACGGTGCGCAATGTTATGCCACGACCCATGCCATTGTGAAAGAGTTGGGATTGGAATCGGGGACCTACACGACGTCATTCCAGTCACGCTTGGGTAAAACCCCTTGGAAGAAGCCCTACACCATTGACACCTTAAAGGAATTGGTCAAACAAGGAAATAAAAAGGTCTTGGTTTTTTGCCCGGCCTTCACTTCAGACTGCTTGGAAACGATATTCGAAATCGGAACGGAATATCAAGAAGATTTCAAGCATTGGGGCGGAGAAGAACTGACCTTGGTGGAGGGCTTGAACTTGAACTCCGTTTGGCTGGATGCTTTGGCTGATTTGTGCAGGAGTTAAGACGATTTCAACCGCAGCAGGACTCGTATTTTTTCCCTGAACCGCATGGACAATTCGCGCTGCCCTCCAGTTTGGGCAGCCCATGGTGCGAGCCATCCACGTAAAACCATACATCCGCCACTTTTTCGAATCGGGAGCGCTCTCGAAGACATTGGAGGCCCTCGTCATCAATGTACCAAGCTTGGTATTCCACCGTTCCATCATTGTCCATCTGACTGCCTTTGGAAGTAGCCAAAATGTCCAATTTCTTCCACAATACAGAATCCGACCAGTTTTTGAGTTTGGTCAAATCATGTCTCCCCCGCGTGGATGGATGGGTGGTTTGAAGCACGAAACCATATTTCCCCTTCACATGGGCGCTGTATCGCGCACGCATGAGTTCAACCGCCGAGGCCGGAAGTTTATTGCCGTCCACAATCGGACCACAACAATCATGGTACAATTTTTTGCTGCCGCAGGGGCACGGTCTGTCGGTTGGATTTGCCATGGTCAATTTCGAATCATCACACTGTCATACAGGACATAACTGCCACCGTGGAGCACATAGGTTCTTTGTTCCTGGAATCGTCGGACGGGCCCTGTGCCATCCAAGCCATCGGCGGGACGCGTCCCGGTGGTGGCCACCACAAGGTCGAAAATTTCCGTGTTGTCGCCCGGTTGAAAGGAAATGGTGGATTCATATCCGTAGGCCAAATCGTCCTGTTGACCGTCCATGAACATCCCCTCGTTGCTGAATGTGGTGTGAATGTCCGCGACCTGTTGGATGCTTCCATCCCCGAATGCGATCAGGAGGGTGCCCCCCAAGGTGGTTCCTTGTCCCGTGTAACCGTAGTCGAATGCGACCCCATATGTATCTGGGCCCATTTTCACGAGGTTGTTGGATGGCAATTCACCCCAAGCCCCGACTTCGGTGATGTTTTTCTTGATTGCTTCCACAAACCATGCCGAATCGATGCGGGTGAACATGGCGGCTCCCAAAATCGGGGCGCAGGCATGGCAGTTTTCCCAACCATTTTGGTCTTTAGACAGCGTGGCAGTGAGCAAAACAACCTTTTGGACACCATCTGAAACGAAATCGTATTGTTTGGCGGCACGTGTATGGACCACCCCTTTGCCAGAAGCTTTGGATGCAAAGGCGGGCAATTCTTGCGGTTTGCAAATCCACTTGCTGCATTCCACGTTCTTGTCGTAAAGTCCGAAGATGATTTCCATGGCATCGGGCACGTTGAAGGCCCCCTCGATGTATTGGCATCTTCCTGAATCCACCGGAAAGGCTTCCATGGCAGAATCGCGTGCCGTCAATTGAGGTTCACCTTGGAGTTGATCCAACACGGAAGCATTGGGGGCTGATGTCTCATCCACCTCGCTACCCGATTGGCATCCCCAGAGCAGGAGCAACATGACCAATGGAATCCAGCGAATCATGCAACAAAGGTAGGTGGATTTATGGGCCTTTTGATTGGGATGGACAAAGGATTATCAACAGGCTGGGCAGGCTGAACAATCCAATGCACGGTATCATTCTGGGGTACAGCTTGCGTAGGCCAAAATGCCCGCACTGATGGCCGCATTGAGACTTTCTGCTTTTCCGAACCTTTCAATGGTCACGCATTCTATCCCAGCGGTATTGCGGACAGGTCCCGAAACGCCGTTGGCTTCGTTGCCGATGAGGATATATGGTCGTTGGTGAAAGGGCGCCTTTTCGGCGGGGATGCCCTCCATATCGGCAATCAGGATTGAGTTCGCGTGGTGCGTAACCATGGAAGGCCAATCGGATGCATAAATCACAGGGATTCGGAAAACCGAGCCCATGGATGCCCTCAAAGTCTTGGGATTGTAGCAATCTGCCGTGCCTGGGCCGCAAATCACCGAGCCGAATCCAAACCAATCTGCTATGCGGAGGATGGTGCCCAAATTGCCCGGGTCCTGGATGCCGTCCAACCAAAACGATTTGCCGGGGGGGAGGTCCTGCAACCAATCCACTTTCCGATACAAGGATTCGTCGGGATAGTCCACCACGGCGAGCAAACCCTCAGGGCTTTCCAAGGAACTCATGGCGGACATTTCGTCCTTCCCGCATTTGCGATGGTGAAGGGCTGGAATGTCAGAAAAAAATTCAGTGTCAGTGGCCACTAAAAACCGGAATGACCATCCTAATTCCACCAATTCGCCCACCATTTTCTTCCCTTCCACCACCAGGCAGCGGTCGGTATCCCGCTCTTTCCGAGCCTGCAACCCTTTGATCCATTTGACCTCTGCGCGTGTGATTTTATCCATTGGCTGCCAATTTAGTCATTCACGGCAGAATATCGTCTTGTGGTATGGCTTGGAATTTCAAACGGTGGATTGTGGAATCTGACAATTTGAGGCACCAATTTTGCGATATTCAACCCGTACTTTTGTCCTGAATCCAATTTCACATGAAGCGCCACCTTGCCATCCTCGCTCTCTTTGCAGGTCTTGCCACCGCAGTTTACTCCACATTTGAAGGGAAGGAAAATCCGGTGAACGAAACGTTTTCGGAGAAAAGCCAAGAGGGTGCCCTTCAAACTGCAGGAGGTGATTATGATACCCAATGGCGAAAAGTGGACTCGCTTCTTGATCTGAATTTGGCGGAAGATGCGCTCAACATGGTTCTGAAACTTTACCAGCAGGCCAAGGGGGAGGCAAACCAACCACATCAAGTGAAGGCTGTGTTGTATGTTTTGAAAATCAGCGATTTGAGGGATGAAGCATCGGATGTGGCCAATTTCAATCGTTTGAAAAATGAAATCAATGCCAGTGACGGAGTGATGAAATATGTATTGCAAAGTATTCTGGCAGAGGATTATCAAAGTTTTTACTTCACTCAAAAGTGGAGGTCTGGTAACCGAACCGCAGGAGCTGGGGAAGATGATGACGCTTACACTTGGAGTCTTGACAGGATTTTGAATGAGGCAAGGCTTCTGTTTGAAGCCTCCTTGCAGGATGAGAAGGCTTTGGTCGGGGTGAATGTGCGGGATTTTCAGCCCGTATTGACCATCGGAGAGGGTTCGGAAAGAATCAGACCTACTTTGTATGATTTGTTGTCGCATCGCTATTTGCGTTTTTTAGCGCTGGGAGAAGTGGCATCGGTGAAGTCTGCTCAGGATTTTGTCTTGAAAGAAACGGACGGTGGTTTCCTTCCTATCGATGCATTCCTGAAAGTTGATTTCAGGACCATGGATTCACTTTCCCCGGTTTCAAGGGCATTGCAGGTTTGGCAAGGGTTGTTGCGGATTCATGCAGAAAGGCCAAGGGAGCAACTTTTTGCTGATTTGGACCGGTTGGAATTTGTGCGCACCCATGCCGTTGGCAATCGGGTGGATGATTTTTACGCCCAATCCTTGGTGGGTTTGCAGCGACAACATGTAAGGGGTGAAGAGGCTGCAGAGGTAGCCTATCGGATTGCGAACCATTACATCAGGCTTGCCGAATCCAATTCAGGACAGCCTGCCCAAAGGGGGTGGAGGAAGAAAGCTGCGGAGGTTTTGAAGCCCCATGTCGAGGGTGATGACCTTTCCTCTAGGAATTGCAAAGCATTGTTGGAAGAGGTTCAGCAAAAGTTCCTCTCATTGGAATTGGCGGCGGTAGAAGCTCCGGGCTATCAGGGTCGATTGTATGTGAATTACCGCAACCTGGGCAAAGTATACTTCAAATTGTTGTCAGTAAAACCCGAGGAATCCGGCCTTGTGAATTTGGACGATTCGGCAGGACGGGCCTTACTCCAAGGGTTGCCGGTATTGAAGTCATGGTCGGTGGAGTTGCCAAAAGCTGGCGACATGGATCATCATCGGATTGAACTTCCCATCCCGGCCATGCCTTCTGGCAATTATTGGGTCATGGCAACCGAATCGGAGTCTGCGGACATTGAGGAAGAGGATGCTGTCATTGTCGTGGGACGCCACGATGTTTCGCATTTGGGGTTTGTGGTGCGTCATTTGGAGCCCAATCTCCACGAGGTCACGGTTGCAGACCGTGTCAGTGGCCGGCCCATCCAAGGGGTTGAGGTGGATTTGGTGTTCGATGACTACGATTACCAACGCCGGAGGCTAAACTACGACCTCAAACCTTATGGAAAAACCGACTCCGATGGTAAGATCATGATTCGGTTGGAGCAAAACAATTACCGCAATTTCCGCCTGAAACTGACCCATCAAGGCCATTCGTGGGTGATGGGGGATCCCATGTACCAATATAACCTGAGCAGTCCTCGAAACGACTACGACCAAGCTTATACCATTTTCTTCACGGACCGCGCTATGTACCGCCCGGGGCAGACCATACAATTCAAAGGCTTGATGGTCAAAAAGTCGGGGGGGCGTCATGAATTGATGCCTGGGCAAACTTCAGAGGTCCGGTTCACGGACGTGAATGGCCAAGAAATCGAGTTGCTGCGGCTCACTACGAATTCGATGGGTGCTTTCAGTGGAAGTTTCACAGCCCCAAGGGGCAGGCTAACAGGACAAATGCACATTTCGGGGGTAAACGGCCGGATCGGGGTTTCGGTGGAAGAGTACAAAAGACCCAAATTCAAAGTGGAGATGGATGCGGTGAAAGGCAGTTTCAAATTGGGCGAAACGGTTCAAGTCACGGGCAGTGCAGAGGCTTATTCTGGTCCATCCGTTGCGGATGCCGCGGTGAAATACCGGGTTGTCCGTTCGGCAAGCTATCCGTATTGCGATTGGGGACGTTGGAGGCCCCTTCCTGTTTCACCAGAGGTTGAAGTTGCCCATGGTTCGATTGCCACCGATTCAGAAGGCAAATTTAAGCTTTCATTTCAGGCAATGTGCGATGACAAGGTGGATGCTGCAGCCCTTCCCCAATTTTCTTTCCGGGTGGAAGTCGATGTGGTGGATGCAACCGGTGAGACCCATTCAGGTTCGACCCATGTGGATGTCGGGAGCATCGCACTTTCGGCCTCCATTTCCATGCCTACAGCTTTGCAAAAAGGCAAACCGGCGTTTTTAGAGGTCAGAACCCGAAACCTGAACGGTGAATTCGAGTCTGCATCCGGGCGTGTCAGGATCGAACTGTTGGAGTTGCCGACAACCGCTTTGCACGACCGCATTTCCGTTTTACCGGATATAGACTACATGAATGAAGCGGAATTCAGGGCTGCCTATCCACATCATGCCTATTGGAATGAACACGACCCGGCCCAATGGAAAGTTTCAAAATTGGTTTCCGACCTGCCTTTCGACACCGGGAAGAACGATAGCCTCCCATTGGGTGACCTTGGAAAATGGACGGAGGGAATGTACCGTGCGGTCTTGGAAACCCGGGATGCTTTCGGGACGCCCGTGAAGCATGCGCACCATTTCTGGGTATTTGCCAAAGAGAGCAAAACGAGGTCCATCGGTGGCTTTTATAAAGCCATGCCCTTGGATGAAGAAGTTCAGCCCGGAGAAAATGCCGAACTGGTGGTGGCAGCGGCTGAGGATGGAATGATGCTGCGGGTGGATGTGGAGAGGAACGGTAAGATCTTGTCCCAAGAGTGGGTGGAGTTACATGCGGGCACCCAAACCTTGCGTTTCCCCGTGAAGGAGGAGGACAGGGGTAATTTTGCCGTTCACCTGTTGGGCCTAAGGAAGGGAGGCTTGTTTGCTGAAACCCACATGTTCCGGGTGCCATGGAAAAACAAACAGTTACAAGTTGAGTTCGCTACCTTCAGGTCCAAGTTGCTGCCTGGACAGGACGAAGAATGGCAATTGAGAATCAAGGGTCCAAATGGCGAAAAAGTGACTGCGGAGGTGCTTGCAGGCATGTATGATGCCTCACTGGATGCATTCAGATCAGCACCTTGGGGTTTGGATTTGTGGCCCATGAGCTACCCCCGCCACCGATATCAGGAAAACAGCAGTTGGCAACTCGTTGGTGCGTGGTCCTATTTGGCTGGATGGCAACTGGAATATCAGGTGGAGCAACAGCAATACGATGAAATCGAATTCCTTTCCGGATACGTGGTTTTTGATTCCTACGCAAGGGGTGGGAAACTGGCTGCCCAATTTTCCACTTCAAATGCCATGATGGCCCCCATGGCCGAGGACAAAAGGGCTGAGGTTGATTCTTTCTTGGACGAAGGAAATACCCGAAAGGCCGAAAGAACTGCCGATGGCCAAGAATCCACGCCCACAATCCGCAAAAACCTTCAGGAGACAGCATTCTTCTATCCGCATCTGAAAACTGACGATGCCGGCAATGTCGTGATTGCTTTCAAGGTGCCTGAAGCGCTTACCACATGGAAATTCCGGGCATTGGCATATACCTCCGACCTCAAAACCGGGTATGTAGAAAAAGAAGTGGTCACACAAAAGGACCTGATGGTTTCGCCCAATCCGCCTCGCTTTTTCCGCGAGTACGACAAGGTGCAATTCACTGCCAAAGTGAGCAATTTGTCCTCTTCAAACCTGAAAGGCGATGCTACCCTGCAACTGTTCGACGCCATCACAATGCAGCCTGTGGACGTTCAATTCAGCAATCAGCAACCCAAACAGCCCTTTGAGGTGGCCTCCGGGCAATCCGTGGTGGTGAAGTGGGCCCTGAGGATTCCGGTAGGTATCCAAGCCGTGGTGTACCGTGTGGTGGCAAAGTCCGGGGATTTCAGCGACGGGGAGGAGGGAGCCTTGCCCGTGATGAGCAACACCTTGTTATTGACAGAGTCCATGTCGCTACCCGTCAGGGCGGGTGAAAGTAAAACCTTCATGCTCGACAAACTCATCAACAACAAATCGCCCACCATCCGGCACCATCGATTCACCTTGGAATTCACGTCCAATCCCGCTTGGTATGCGGTCCAGGCACTTCCTTACCTCATGGAATACCCATATGAGTGTGTGGAGCAGACCTTCAGCAGGTTTTACGCCAATGCACTCGCCTCCCATGTGGCCAATTCCAACCCTCGCATCAAACAGGTATTTGACGCTTGGGCTGCTTCCGGGAGTTCCGAATCCTTGCTTTCCAATCTGGAGAAAAACCAAGAGTTGAAATCCCTGTTGTTGGAAGAAACTCCTTGGGTGATGGATGCCGGCAATGAATCGGAGCGCAAGAAGCGAATCGCCCTGTTGTTTGATTTGAACCGGATGGCATCAGAGCGGGAAGTGGCGTTGGCCAAGGTGAGGGATGCCCAACTTCCAGACGGCTCCTGGTCATGGTTTCCTGGAATGAAGGGCAGCAGGACCATCACACAACATGTGGTGGCAGGCATAGGGCATTTGGAGAAACTGGGGGTGCGGACGGCAATATCTTCGGCCGAAAGTCAAGCCATGCTCACCAAGGCCATCCAATTCCTCGACGAAACGATTTCGGAAGACTTGGCGCGGCTCAAAGCCTACAAGGTGAACTTGGAAGATTACCAAACCGGACATGAGCAAGTGCATTTGCTTTACGCCAGGAGTTTCTTCAGGCAAATTCCGGTGGATTCCAAGCACCAACCTGCCTATGATTACTACCTCAGGCAAATCAAGAAGTATTGGACCCGCGGTTCTCGTTTGCAACAAGGCATGGAGGCGTTGGTGTTGTTCCGGGCTGGTTTTGCCAAGGAGGCCAACCAAATTCTGGAGGGGTTGAGGCAGACTTCGGTGAAGCATCCCGAGATGGGCATGTATTGGAAGGACAACATTTCGGGATACCGTTGGCATGAAGCCCCTGTGGAGACCCAATCCCTGCTCGTGGAGGCATTCCATGAAATCGCCCACGACCGCGAGGCCGTGGAGGAAATGAAATTGTGGCTGCTGAAACAGAAACAGACCCAGGATTGGAAAACCACCAAAGCCACCGCGGAGGCCTGCTATGCCCTGTTATTGACCGGAAATGACATCCTGTCCAATACGAAAATGGCCATGGTTTCGGTGGGCGACATCCCGGTGGACCCTGCACAGCGCCCCGACATCCGGGTGGAAGCAGGTACAGGCTATTACAAAACCCATTGGAATGCAAATGAAATCCGCCCTGAGATGGGCAAGGTGCGGGTGTCCAATCCCAACGAGGGTGCGGCTTGGGGCGCAGTGTATTGGCAGTATTTCGAACGGATGGACCAAATTACCGCCGCCAAGACCCAAATCAGCGTGACCAAGGAATTGTACCGCAAGGAAAACACGGATAAAGGACCCAAACTCGCGCCTTTGGCCGTGGGGGAAGCCTTCCGAATGGGTGACCGCGTGCAAGTACGGATGGTACTGAAAACCGACCGCGACATGGAATACGTTCACATCAAGGACATGCGGGGTTCAGGGTTCGAGCCGGAAGACGTTTTGTCGGGATACCGATACCAAGATGGGTTTGGGTATTACCAATCCACCCGGGATGCCGCCACCAACATCTTCATCGATTATTTGCCCAAAGGCACCTACGTGTTCGAATACAGCCTCAGGGCTACCCACGAGGGCGATTTTTCCAATGGCATCACGACTTTCCAATGCATGTACGCACCCGAATTCACTTCCCACACCCCGGGAATAAGGGTTCAGGTGGCGCCTTGAATCAAGGGGTGCCAACTTGGTTGAGGTAGCGTTGTGCGGAGGCGTCGTCACCCATTTGACCGTAGGTGATGCCCATGTTCCGGAGCAATTGCGGGTCGTTGGGGAATTGTTGTAATCCGCGGGTAAAAACCTCCAGGGCTGGTTGGAACTGCCCTTTCATGGCCATGGCGATGCCCAAGTTTTCGTAATGCATTTTTTCCTTGGGATTCAAGGCCAAGGCTTGCTGCAACAATTCGATGCTTTTGTCGAAGTTTTGGAATCGCTTGCCAAATACCATCCCCATTTTGCCCAAGGCGATGTCACTGTTCGGGTTGACCGCCAAGGCTTTGCCATAGGCGGATAAGGCATCATCCGCTTTCCCCCATGCCTCAAAATTGTCTCCACGGTTGATCCAAGCAAGGGTGTCGTTGGGGCGCTCGTTCAGGTAATGGTTGAAAAAGGACTCTGCCTCGTTGTAGGACTTGATATTGGTGGCCGACAGGGCTGCATTTTTGTATGCGTCCACCATGCCCGGACGATAGGCGATGGTTTGTTTGAATGCGGTCAGGGCCTCTGCATATTGCTTGAGGTTGAAATGGGCATTCCCTTTGAGCATCCAACCCAATCCGTGTTGAGGATAGATTTCCACGGCCTTTTGAAGATGCACGATGGCTTGCTGCAGGTATTGGGTTCGTTTGCCTTCATTGCCGGGTTTGATGGCTTCATCTGCCAATGCTCCGCCGGCTGCGGTCTGCACTTTGGCGGAATTGGGACTGTTGGCGACATCGGTGGTGAACAACACGAAATCGTTTTTCCAAGTAGGGTTACGCAGGATGGTGCGGATGCCGTATGCAGCCGACAAACCGATGACGAAGGTCAACAAAAACCGGGGATTGGTCTTTAAAGCCTTTTGCCCGACATGATCCAAGGCTGAGACTCCAGCCATCAACAGTCCCAAAGAGGGAACGAAGAGGAAGCGTTCGCCCATCGTGGTACCAATCGGGAACACCACGTTGGAAACGATGCTGAAGCTGAGCAGGAAAAACAGCAAGCCGTAGCCGGCCAAATTGCCTTTTCGGACCCAATAAAACCCTCCCACGGCAGCAAGCACGATGAACAGCATGCCCAGCAACGCCATGGGATCGCCCAGGCCGATTACCGGAACTTGGTTGAAATAATAATCATGAGATAGGACGAACGGAAACACCATCTTGCCCAAGTAAATCACCACGGTTTTGGCCGCTGTGGCCACCTGCTCCAGGTAGGATGCCCCTAAGAATGGATCGTTGAGGATTTCGGTCGATTTCACTGCGGTGAATCCTCCCACGATGGATGTGCGCAACACCCAATAAAGTCCCGCCCCTGCGGCGAGAACTCCCGTGGCCAATCCGATTTTTTTGAAATCTTGAGTACCAGCCCACCACAGGGCAAGTGGAATCAAAACCACGAAGGGCAAGGCGGTTTCCTTGGACAAGGCTGCCAAGAAAATAGCCGCCAATCCCAAAGGCAATTCCAATACATTCCCAGTCCGTGACCAAACCAAAACACGCCAAAAAGCCAGCATGGAGAGCAACATGGCCAAGATTTCGTCTCGACCTTTGATGTTGGCCACCACCTCGGTATGGATGGGGTGCACCATGAACAGCAGGGTCAATGTCCAAGGCATCCAAACCCATCGTGGCGTGGAGGCAATCCGCCCCTTCAGAAGCTCCGTGAGTCCGAGCAGCAATACCCAGCCGAGGAGCCCGTACAGCAAAACATTGATGAAGTGCGAAACATGGGGATTGAGTCCGAACAACTCCACTTCCAACGCGAAACTAGCAATGGACAAGGGCCTGTAACGACCGCCGGCCACCAAGTCTTTTTTGGTCTTGAAAAAGCCCTCAAACGCATCCGAACCGAAAATTTCACCCAATCCATCGGCTCCTTTGAGCGTGTAACCGTTTTGGGTGATGACAATGGCATCGTCGAGCGCGTACTCATGGCCGATGGTGTTGCCGTACAACACGAATGCCAACAATATAGAGGCCACACCACTCCAAATCGGGTGCAAAAGCCAAGGAATGAATTTTTCCCAACCGCTGGAAGGGTTATTTTGGATCGGTGTCGAAGCCGTTTTGTTTGCCATTCCGGAATGATTTACCGCTCCAAATTGCATCGAAGGGCGAGGATTTCCAAACATTCAGCACCCGGTTGTTGGGTCTTTCCAAGGTCAAAGGGTGACCTTAACCGTCATTGTTCTTCGTTTTCCTCTTCAGTATCCTCTTCTTCGCTTTCCTCTTCGGACTCTTCCTCACTGTCCTTTACCGGCTCGGATTTGCCTTCCGTCTCATCCAAGGGCTTGATGGACCCTGTGTCGCGTTTGCGGTCGCCGACCTTCATGCCCTGAACGCGTTTGGAACTTGTGGCATTGCGGTATTCCTTGGTCTTTTTCACCACGAGCAGCGCGTCGTTGCCCACATTTTCGATGAAAAATACCTTGCCTGCATATTCAACCTTGCCTTTTCCTTTAAGCCACTTTTCAGCATCGATTTGATACATGCTGAAGGTGTTGCGGTAAAATATCAACTGACGGTCGTCGCCCCGTTCAAAGCGAACGTAGAGCCTGCCATTCGAAAAACTGTCCACCAAAGCCGGCGTGTAGCGCATGATGCGGATTTCCTCCACCTGACTACCATCCAATGTTTTGATGACACCACCCCGCACCGAAAGGTCTGTGCTGTTCATCTTGCGGCGAAGCACAATTTCCTTGTCGTTGAAAAATTGGACGGTGCGGATGTCCATGCCGTTTTCGACAAGCTTCAAGCGTTCCTCTTCCGAGAACATCAATTTGGGGGCACATGAAGAAAAGGCAAGGATGCACCCCAACAGCAACAGAAAACGGTTCATAAATGAAATCTTGGGTTACAAGCTGGTGTAAGACAGGCTAAATATCGGAATTCAAGCCGTTGAAAAAACAGGCCGTGGCATTTTTTTCGGGAACGACCCCATCAAGGCCTAGGTATCATGGTGTATTTGAGCCCATCCGTTCCCAGCCAAGACCCCATCAAGTCGGCCGTGAGGCAACTGTGCACCGGGTACACCATCAACAAATCGCCCGGTCTCAGC
>Ga0068872_10002910_pt1 | contig 13282 bp, 10 predicted proteins | sample NOAtaG_7_FD_66441 | JGI IMG/M metagenome (GOLD analysis project Ga0068872, IMG submission 66441) | Freshwater lake microbial communities from Lake Erie, under a cyanobacterial bloom - NOAA_Erie_Diel1S_2200h metaG | ecosystem: Environmental > Aquatic > Freshwater > Lake | place: USA: Ohio, Lake...
AGCAGCCTGCATGGCCTCCGGACCGAGGCTTCATGGCGACTCAATCAATGGATGGATTTCAATCTTCGCTATCTGAATAACCGCTTCAGCAGCCGCACTGAAAGCAGCAGCAATTTCAATGAAAACCTGCTGAACCTGATGGCCAGGTTTTACCTTCGCTGACGGACTTTACTCATGCTATAAAACTGAAAATCAATGGCATCATTCTTTAAAAACATAATCTACATCCGTTCCGCCTGGTTTCGGATAAGCATGCCTTTCATCGGGTTGATTTGCGGGATGGGGCTTTTTATGGGCTATGTCCCGGATGAAGAGCTGGAGTTCTGCACAGGGAAGGTGGAAAATCTTCAGATGACCGGCAGAGCAAAGTATCTTTATTTGCTCCGGCAATCCAACATGATTTTTGGAATTGAAAATTGCAAACATCCGGTGTTGGGTCTGGAATCGGTTGGCTTGTTTCATAACCCAGCGGAAAAAATTGCTGCTGAATTGGATACAGACAAGGATGTAAGCGTTTGGTTCACAAAAGATCAATCCGTTGATGTGAACACCAAGCTGGTTCGAAGGATTGTCATCGGCGGAAAAGTGGTTTTCGATTATCCGGATTTTATTCACCTTTTTGGTGCCTTGTTCTATCCCGTTCTGTTCTTTATGCTGCTTTGGCTGTACAGCATATTGAGGCTGATGCTGGAAGGAAAGAGCGAAATACCGTTTTCCAGTACCGAAAGGAAAGTTGAAAAGGATTTTCAGCATTCCGTTACCACCACGATGAAGGTGTTTATGACGGAGTCTGCCATGTTGAACGCACTGAGGCTGGAATCAGGAAAAAACCCGCAGATGCCGGTCGCAGCCTGGTTTCCGGATATGAAGAAAAAACTGCTGGACAAGACCGGTATTCAGGCACATATGGTGGATGAGCTCCCGCCGCCCGCTAACAGAAATCGCCATATCCTGGTGGCGGGCATTCATCCCTCTGCCAGAAAAGAACAAATAGGATTTGAACGAGCGGGTATTCAGAACGCAGTGGTTTTTCTCTCACTCGAAGATCCTTTGCTGAAATCCTATATGGATGACAACTTCAACATGATGAAAGGCCTTGGCTTAAAAGAAGACGAAGCCATTTCCGACAGTCTGGTGGGACAATCGGTGGCGTATCTGCAAAAAGACATTGATGAGAGGGTGTCTTCGGATTTACCTGCGGCTTCATCCGAAGAATGGCTGCTGCTTAATAAAGGTTGAACCAGACTAATGCAATTCCGCATTAAAAAACGATTCAATATCCCGGCTGATTTTCTTTATCCGGTTTTCGCTAACCCGGAGATTCCGGAGTATTTCCTTCCCTTTTTGGCTGCTTCCCTGAGCGTTGTACCACTTCAGGTAAGAATCCGTGGGCTTATCCCGGAATCCGGGTTTAAGATCAAAGGCAAAACAGAAAATCCCGGTCCTGGCTGAAAACCATCGGATGCCTGATTTACAGCAAGCAAAACGGACCGCAGCGATCAACCCCAACCGGATGCTCATGAAAAACCTCCACATGCTAAGTCAGTGAGTGTGGATGGAGAAGTATGCAGTAACTGTTTTTAATTTGAGAATCGCCGTGCCTGAATTGGCTTTTCCGGCAGTATAATTTCATTCTCACCCAAAATGGAAATATCAGATCAGAATCCTTTCGAATCCGGCGAACAGTACCAATGGAATCAGGATGAACAGCCTAAAAAAAAGAGGAATTTTGTACCCCTTCTCAACGGGCTTTTTGTGCTGTTGCTCCTTGCCCTTGTTGGATATGCCCTGAAGGATTCGGAATTTTCCTTTCGGTTTTCAGTCGAAGACCTCAAGAAAAAAATGGAGGAGGCCGCCATAAAAAAGAAGCCTGCTTTTACTCCCTTTCACGCTCTGGCACTGGCCCATGAAAAGGATGCGTATGTATGGGTTTTCAGCTTTTCCTCCCGTGATTCTTTGTATTTGTCGGTCATAGACCCGATCAGCAAAAAAGTACTGGCACACCAGCCTTTTCCCTACAATGCCGGGTGCATGCCCCCCTATCCGGATTTATACCAATGTCTTCGGGATCCCGTTCTTACCGTCATGAATGAAAAGCTGTGGTGGTCACTCAAACCCAAAAATCAGCTTATGGCTTTTGATTTGCGCAATGGAAAAATCCTGGAGGATTCAGGAAAGCTGAATGGCCGTTTTGGCAAAATCGCCAGCGGATTTTTCGAGACCGGTATTCAATACGATGGCCGCTGCTCGTTTATCAACAGCGATGGTGAAAAAGTTGAATTCTTCCCCTTTTCAGAGAAGATGCGTCTGGATAGAAATTCAAAGGCTGAAGAAAAATTTGCCGGATCAATACTGAAATTTTTCGTCGAAGAAGGTGGCAAAAAAAGGAGCGATGTGTATGTAAGCGATGTAAAACAGGAAAAGACAGAAGGCACCATTCGCTTTGCCTGGGATTTCAACGACTGTAAAAGACATGTGAAAGGGGATTTACCCAAAGAAATCAACCGGGTATGGAAACTGCCTCAGTCTTACATTGGTCCGGCTATTGTAGCCGAAAACGGAAATGAAGCCCTGATTCTGCACCGTGAGAGTCCTGCCGAAGATGCAGCCTATCTGCTGGAAGCCATTGATGCAAAAGGGAATTTGTTATGGAAGGCCAGTCCGGAACTCGCAAAAAATGTTGCCCGTTGCAAAAAAAATCCGCTTGAGATAACACCGCATTATGATGGCCCCTTAGCTGTTTTCTATGATGAAAGCTTTTATGATTACAGCCTGGAGAGTATAGGGCTGGAATATAAAACCGGAAAAGTCCTCTGGCATATGAATGTGAAAGACATTGCCAAAATTCTCAATCCCGGCAGCTGATGTTCTGGAAAACTTATCGCTTTCAGACCGGCCAAAAATATTCCCGGGAAGGTTTATCGGAATGGAGCTGTAACCATCGGTATCGGCTGGAAGAAGAAATTCAGGATGGCTTCATCCGTTTGAGAGCTTTGAATTTCTTCAGTCTTTTCTCCATCAAAATTTACGAAAGCAGGCAGGAAAAGTACTGGCATTATCAGCTTTATTTCACTCCTGCTGTCTGGGTTCTTCCAGCCATGGCAGGGGCTGTGTATGGTTTTACATGGCTCTTAACCCGTGATTATCGCGGCACCGCTTATAGCTGGGCGCTGAAAATCATGCTGGCAGCATGCATTCTGCTGGCCTTGAATTATCATATTTCAGCTAGCCGTGTAAAACTGGAATTGATGAATATCCTGATTCCGGATTACCTGAATACCGCCGAAGGCAGACTGGAACAATACAGAACCAATAATTCCCTGCTTTCCGGATTCGGGAAATGGTTCAACAATCTGTACCTGATCTTTATGAGCTTATTCCTTCTGCTTGTGCTGCTCTGGATGCTGGACATTCTGGACCCTGCACGGGTTCTGCGCTGCATTTTGACTCCTTTTACATCATCCTGACATGCCGGATAAAAAACAATCCTTCAATTCGGGGCCCGCATTTTTCACGGCCATAGTGGGTTTTTCTGTATTATTTTTCCTCATTCTGATAGTATTTCAGATTGATTACTGGGTTTTTGACATGGCGTTAACAGCCTGGTTGAGGGAATTAAACAGCAAATATTTCATCGGCACCATCTTGATTATTACCCTCGGAAGCGGACCAGTTCTGATTCTGCTGGGCAGAAAGTATCAGAGGGACCTTGAGCAGGCAATGGAAGAAAAAATTCTTCGTTCCGGGAAAGAAAACAACAAAGCAGATAGCGGAACAGACATCCCATCAGGAAAGCAATCTGTCCTCAGCAAAGCAATCGGATTTACCAGACAGGATTCCGCTTTCAGCGAACTTTATCAGCGCTTTCGGTTTTACCTTTCGACGGTTTCCGGAGAACATTCAGACCGGAGACGGCAGGCCATTGACCTGGTTTCTGGGGAACAGCCAGGTCTCCTGAAAGGCGTTTATTTTCCGGCTGCCGTGGTATTGCTGCTGCTTTTCCAATTTGTTTTCATTTACTTTTATTTTGAAGCCCGCTACCGGATTACGCCGGCAGAGGCCATCCGTTTTGCAAGCCGGGAATATCCTGCCCGGGCCATGCTGGCGGCCATTTTCCCTCTGGCCCTGATCATTTGGGGCCTTATTTCCTATGCCATCATCCTGCGAAGGGATGTTTTGGGATTTTCAGACCGGATAATGGAAAAAACGCTTTATGCAGGTAAGGCATTATCCATGGATCAGCAGTATTCACGGTTTATCAAAAGCCAATGGAAGCAAATCCGGATTTCTCCCTTTCGGATTTACATCCGGATTTTACTCATAATGGCCATTGTTCCGCTCAGCATCGGATTTCTGCTCCCTGAACTTAATTTGCTCTTGATTGCGCTGGGATTTTCCGCTCTGGCCCTGATTCTGTGGCTGATCAAACCCAGAGGTCAGGCTGATTTTCAGTTCAATGAGGCCGGATGGCTTAGGCTCCGGGAAGGAAATACCAAAAAAGATGTCAGCCTGAGGGAACTTGTGCACATTGGGGTGGAATACAAACCTTTTCGGCAGAATCGGTCTTTTGGCGGTGATTCAGGAGCTTTACTGAGGAGAATGGCCATGAAATCCATGCAGAATGCGTTGGCTAATCCAGTTCTGGTTCCAGCATTTATCGGGTTACTGGACAAAAATGGCCATTCCTATTCTCTGCCTCTGCGTGCCCTGGAGAATGAAACGGGAGAAAAGGTTGATTCCCATGAAATCGAATTTTTTCTTGCTTTCTGGCTGAAAGAGCGCGGCTTCGGTTTTAAGCTGGAAAATACCAGGGAAGATGCCGGAAGCTGGAAGGCAGAATTTACCGTGAATGCATAATCCCAGAAAATGCATCAGAACTTCGTTATGAGAGCCTAACATGCAATAAACCGAGATTATGCACTAGGACTTCGTGATGAGCGCCTAAAATACAAAAAATCAGCGCCTTTTATTCGAAATTCGTAGCAGCGCTACGGATACAGAAGAAAAGGCGGCGAAGCCTCTGATTTGTCCGCCGCGGCGGATAGAATCGGAATTAATTTTATACTGTGTTTTCTTGGATAATCATGCTATCAGGGCAAAATCCTTCAATACCGTCATAAATTCGGTTTTTTTCCTCCTGGCAATTTCAATTATAGAGCCATCTTTCATCAGGACGGCGCCGGGATCACCTTTTTTCAACTGTACCACCAGACGCAGGTTGACGAGATGCGACTGGTGAATCCGGAAGAAATAATAAGGTGTAAGCAATTGATCGAACTCCATCAGCGTTTTGGATATCAGAATTTTGTCGCCACTCTGCAGATGAAAAGTGGTGTAATTCCCATTAGCCTCACAACGCAGCAGCTGGGATAATTCAATTAATTCCATCCCGGAACTCGTGGGAAGGGCGATTTTTTTATCGGCATTGCTGTAATTGATATTGTAAACCAGCGCATCAATCTGCCTGGATTTTTCATTTTTTTCCTTCTTCTGAAAAACCCGCTTTACGGCTTCTTTGAGTTCACCCTGCAGCACTGGTTTCATGAGATAGTCCATCGCTGAAAAACGCAGCGCTTCAATGGCATACTTATCATGGGCTGTGGTAAATATGACATCAAAATCAACCGAAGGCAAGGATTTCAGAAGGTCAAAGCCGGTTTCACCTTTGAGCTCCACATCCAGAAAAAGCAAGTCCGGTTTGCAAATAGGCAGCTGATGAAGAGCTGCCTCAACGCTGTCGGCCTCCCCGATAATTTCCAGTTCCGGCAGATGCGCCTCAATGAGCATCTTCAGAATTTCCCGGCTTTTGTAAGCATCGTCTACCAGGAAGCATTTGAGTTTTTTCATACCTCAGATTTTAATCGTAGCAAGTTAGCAGCCAATTCAGAATTACAAACCCGATTGCCTTAACTGCAGCGTTTTTTTTCAAGTTGAGGAGGCAATTTGAAAAATAAAAATCACCATATTCAAACCCGCATTCCATCCGCCTGAATCTGAAAAATCTCTGTTTCTACTTCCTTACGTTAACCCTGCTTTTTCAGGCTTCAGGGCAGGGCCATGTTACGAGGCGGATTTTCAGGCGCTTTGACCCTGAAAAACTTCCGTCTCCCTTTGTGCGGGCCATCCATCAGGACCGGGCGGGCTTTATCTGGCTCGGAACCCGGGCCGGTCTTTGCCGCTTCGATGGCGAGAACTACCTCACCTTCATGCATGAACCGGGCAATCCGAAAAGCCTTGCCAATCATCACATCCGTTCCATTCACGAAGACCGGCATGGAACCCTCTGGCTGGGCACCTTTGGTTCCGGGCTTTCATCCATTCACCCGGGCAGCCGACACATTGAAAATCATCCCCTGCCACCGAATTCGAGTGCCGGACGCATCCATGAAATCTGGGCAGATGCCGCTGAAAACCTCTGGATGGCCACCGAAGCAGGGGGGCTGGTAAAATTTCTGACCAGAGAAAAACGCTATGAATTCATTCGGTTTCCTGCCTCAGAGAGAGCGCTATTTCGAAACCTGAGATGCCTTGGTGAAGGAAAAGACGGGAGCTTATGGGCAGCAGGCCTGAACGGGCTGCTCTTCCAATATTTCCCTCAAAAAAACCGCTATAAGCAGATAAGGGGAATTCCTGCCGCTACCATCTGGGAGATTGTCCAGCTGAACGACAGTATTCTGGCCCTGGGCACCATCAAGGGACTTCTGGGTCTCAATCTGCGCAACGGAAAAGTAAGCACAATTGCCGACATCAACAGCAATCCGGCTCTGCCAAACAACATCATTCTGGCCATGCACAAAGATTCCCGTGGCAAACTCTGGATTGCAACAGCAGGTGGTCTGGCCATTTTCCACCCTGAAATCGGGAGGACAGAATCCTTTCACTCAGAATCCATGGTTTCGCACAGCCTTCAGGATGAGCGTCTTATCAGCCTGATGGAAGACCGGAACGGCCTGATGTGGATTGGCAGCTGGAATGAAGGAATATCCCATACATCAGTGGATGAAACAGGATTTTCTTTTGTTGAGACCTCTCCCACCCTGCTTCCTTCCGTCCGTCTGGAGAATGTGCAGAAAATATGCTGGGACCGGGATGGGCAAATCTATGCGAGTACCTGGCAGGGACTGGCTGGTTTCAATCCGCGGAATGGCGTTCTCAATATAAGCTACAGTAAAAAGCAAGAGGACGGAAACCCTACAGGTCAGCGCCTCTGGGGAATTTACAGCGATGCCAGAAACCGGCTATGGGTTGGGACTCATTTTTATGGGCTTTTCTGCAGGGAAAAAGAAGGCGGCCCGCTCCAAAAAGCGGATACACTCCTTGGATTCAGCAGTCGCCTTCGCTTCAGCTCAGAGATTACGGAAGACAAGCGGGGGAGAATCTGGGTAGGAACTTTTGGTGAGGGCCTTGCAATGCGGGATGAAAAGACAAAAAGATTCACTGTTTTCCGCTTGAAAACAGCTGCAGGGAATCCCCTTCCGGAGCTCAACCAGATCAACATCATCCGCTGCGGACCAGATGGCAATCTATGGCTTGGAACCAACGGCGGAGGCCTGGTAATCTTCGATCCTGAAAGCAGGAAATACCGCCACATTCCGGCAGATCTGGAAAATGGAGGCAACTTCAACGGCTTTGTTCTTGGAATTGCTTTTACAGGTAATACGCTCTGGCTTAGCACCGAGGGCGGAGGAGTTCTGTATTCCGGCATCACAAAACCCGGATACTTTTCTTCCCTGAACCGACAGGTCAAGCTGCAGGAACAAAACCTGCCTGCTATGGTGACCGATGCTGCCGGCAATCTGTGGCTGGGTGGAGCAGGACTTTACCGCCTGAAAACCGCCGGCCGGAAACCGGAGGAGCTCAAGGAAGTGAGCTGCTTTCAATCAGCAAGCCTGATGGTTTCCCAGCGCTGGCAGGCTGCAGCCCTTTCTCATCAGGGCTGGCTGGCTTTCGGAGGCAGCAGAAGCATTCTTTTCTTCCACCCCGATTCCATCCGGCTTCCCTCCAGGCCCAATGTTATTTTGGCGGACTTTGATGCAGGATGGAAAGCGCAACAAAGCGATTCTGCTCTGGAAGAAAAAAAGTTCTTACGCATACCGGCCGGAGCCGATTTTTTCTCCCTCCAGATTGCCAACCTGAACTTTTTCGGACAAGATAAAAGCATGTGTTTTTATCAACTGGAACGAATCCATCCGGAGCCTGTTGCAGCGGGTCCAACTGCGATGGTGCGTTTTACGGGATTGCAGCCGGGTCTGTATCCCTTCCGTTTCCGGGCCCGGAATGAAGCCGGCATTTACAGCCCGGAAAAAATAATATGGCTTCAAAAAGAACCTCACTGGTGGCAAACACTCTGGTTTTCGGCAATTTGTTTCTTCCTTGGACTCATCATTTTCATGCTCCTCTTAAACTGGCGGATCAGGCTGACAAGAAGAAAGAGTGAACAGAAGGCAAAGGCAGACCGGGAAATCCTGGAACTGGAACTGAAAGCACTTCGCTCCCAGATGAATCCGCACTTCATGTTCAATGCCCTCAATGCCATTGACTATTACATGCATAAAAATGATGCAGCCAAGGCCTCAGGATACCTTGGTCGCTTTGCCCGGCTCATGCGAATGGTGCTGGAGCATTCCCGCAGGGAAAGAATTACCCTCAGCGAAGAACTGGAATGCCTGAAACTGTACATCCAGATGGAAAAAATCCGTCTGGATCATGACTTTGAAACCGATATCCGAATCGAAGCATCCTTACCCGAAAACCAAATTGAAATGCCTCCGATGCTGCTGCAGCCATTGGCAGAAAATGCCATCCTTCATGGGATTATTCCGGGGAAGAAATCCGGCCGGCTGCTCATCCAAATCCGGCAGGCAAATGAAGACCGACTGCTTTTCCGGGTGGAAGATAATGGCGCAGGAAGAAAGCAGGAGCGTTTATCCGGTAATCAGACCAAGAAACAGGGCCTTGGCCTGAGCATCACCCGGGAACGCATCATGGGTATTAATGAAGGAAAGCAGGACTGCTTCAACCTGCGGGACCTCAGGGATGAACATGGAAATCCCTGCGGGACCTGCGTAGAATTCAGCATTCCTTTATGGGTTATTCCTGGTTTATGAAGGCCCTCTCTCCTTTAATCCTCTCAATTACATGAGTCAAAAGGAAAATCGCCGTGCCGCCCTTGTTTTCGGTGAGGCGGCCTTCGTCGAGTACCTGAAGCAGAATCTTGAATACGGCCGGATGGGCTTTCCCGATTTCATAAAGCAGCACAATGGAAAATAGACGCCGGCAAACCGCCTCTGTAAGCTGGCCGTCTTCATCATAACCTCCATACACGGCAGAGCTCGGCTTACCGAATGCTTCTCCTGATACTCCGACATGTCGATGCCCTCCATGGCGTTTTTGTCGTTGAAGAGGTAATCGGCCAATGCCTTGGTTACCTCCGTTTTTCCAACGCCGGTCGGTCCGGGGAAAATGAAAGAGACAATCGGCCGGCGCGTATCCTGCAGGCCGGCGCACGGCTGCGGCGCATGGCATAGGACATGGCATCGGATATGGCATGGAGGCTTCCTGCTGACCTGATATTCTCTTTCCAGGTTCTACTTACAGGTGCAACAGCTTTTACTTCAGATTATCAATCATTGTTCCGATGCAGGATTTGGGCTGAATTAACTGATAATCATAGCTGAGCAACATATTTTTCCGACATTTTTTCCGGATTTCTGTCAGGTTTTGGGCCTGTCCCTCCGCCTGCGGCGAAGGGCCGGGCTCATATCATTGCATCGAACTTAAAAAAGTTCAATTTTGAGTTTCAAGACTAGGAGGGGGATGCAGAACTGGGTCGGGCTAGGTAGGCTTTTATAGTCATACTGACGAATAGGTATTTCGCCCCCTCCTTTTTCCTTTAACCTGAACAGTACCTAAAGATAAGGCGTTTAGCACCTTAATCTTGTATTCTGATGAGCGAAGGTATTGGAAAGTTGGTCTTGAATAAAACTTTTAATATTTTATTTTCTATGGGTTTTATCAAGTACAGCATCGGCATTGACATCTCCAAAGACTATTTCAATTGTGCCATCATTTTAATTGACGATCAGCAAACGGCAACGGTCAAATCAAGTTCAAAGTTTGCAAATACTGCATCTGGTTTTAAGCAGTTTATTGATTGGGTAAACAAGCATTGCAAACAAGAGGTTCCGATTTTTTTTGTAATGGAAGCCACTGGTATTTACTACGAGCAGTTGGCCTGGTACCTTTTTAGTAAAGACTTCAATGTGAGCGTAGTGCTACCCACCAAAGCCAAGAATTATATACGAAGTACAGGCTTGAAGTCTAAAAATGACAAGATAGATGCCAAAGGTTTAGCCTTGATGGGTGCCCAACAACAGCTTAGATTGTGGAAGCCACTTTCTCAAAAAATATATGAATTGCGGACTTTGACACGGTTTTTGGAAGATCTCAACGGGCAGCTTACCTCCATCAGGAATCAAAAGCATGCCCTGAGCCACAGTATGTATAAATTGAAGGAGGTAATGGATATTCAAACCAAAACCATTTTACATTTGGAAAAACAGATTGCCAAAGTGCGGGCGGCAATCGAAGAGGTGATTATTAAGGATCCAGCCCTGAAAGCCAAGTACGCCCTGGTAAAAAATTTGAAGGGGATAGGCATAACCACATTCGCAGTAATCGTGGCTGAAACCAATGGCTTTGAGCTGTTTACCAATCAAAGGCAGTTGATAAGTTTCTGCGGATATGATCCGATAGAAAACCAATCGGGCAAACATACCGGGAGGACCAAAATTTCAAAGAAAGGTAATAGTCATGTGAGACGCATATTGTTTTTACCATCTTTTACAGCGGTGAGAAGAAAAGGGGGCGATGTTTTTACCTCCCTCTACAACCGGTTGATAAAAAATGGGAAATCAAAAATGCAGGCATATGTAGCTGTCCAGAAAAAGATGCTGACTATAATTTATACACTTTGGAAAACAGACAAACCTTTTGACTCACAATATGCCAAAACAAAAGACCAAACCAGAAAACTGCATTCTGAACAACCAAATATGCAAAACATTGAAAATGTGGGTGAAAAAGAAGAAAAAAGAGTAGTCCAGGAACTAGCCCGGACTACGCAAGGTCGATATACCAAAAAAGAATTATGGGACACCGCCTTTAGTGGGTTCGAAAATACTTCAAAAAATCCTAATTAAAATTAGGTTTTTAAGACAGTACCTGTTCGCTGCAAGTCCTCGTTCCTGCGGGCTTTTCGCTTCCATCCCTCAGGCAGATGGCGATATTTATTCCGGGCAATGGAATGACATAAAAAAAGCCGGCTGAAGGGCCGGCTTTTTTTTGGAAGAGGCGATGAATTAATTTTCAGCTTTTACATTGATGGTAACAGACCCATCTACTCCTTCAACCACTTCTTGAATGTGAATTAGGCCCATTTTACCGGCAGCATTTTTGAATGCGAAAATCTTGTCTTTGGCAATAGTTACCTTTTGTGGACTTGTGCTGGTTGGTGTGGCACCAGTGAAACAGCTGGTCCAGGATTTGGTAGAAGATAAAAAGTCTGCTGGCTGAAGAGTTGTCTCTACGAAATAGGTAGATTCAGCACCTGATGGAACATTCGAAAGGCCCTCTGCTGAACGCTGACCATAGGAGAGGATAATGGGAAATGCAATGGGTGACCCGATGGCAGCATATGTGATGTCAACACCGGCAGGTGAAGAACTCGCGTTGGCTCCACTAAGAACTTCTCCGGTTGACGATTTGAAATAGGAGCCATTTGGATTGTTCTGTGCACCCATGAGTTTTGCGGTCCAGGTATTCACCACTTTGCCTTTGAATGTAGCAGTAGTAGTTCCACCAGAAGTGGCAGAAGAGACAGTAATAGTCCATTCAGCACCTGGTTTAACATCAGCAGGAACGGCAACTTTCACAACCTTCGTTCCTTTGTAAGAGGTTGAAATATCTGAATTTTTGGTGTAATCCATAGCCTTATCTGAATTGTTTGCGTCCTTGATGGTTACAGTTGCCTGGGAGTTATCAGATTTGGTGTAAACCAAAGTACCCTTGAGGGAAGTAAAATCATTGGACGCATTAAGGTCCATTTTAAATTCGATTGTTTCACCTGAATTGAAACTTCCCGAATTAGCTCCATTCAGAGTAAAAGTAAGGGTCGGAGCCGGAACAGTTTCATCATCCGAAGAGCAGGAACTCAGGCCAATCAGGCCGGCAAAAACCAGCCAGAGATAACTTTTTACATTGATTTTCATGTTGTTGAATTTAGATTGTTAAATTTGGTGCAAATATAAACCCCTGTCCGGAATTCGCAGCAAATTCCTGCGTCATGGTTTTATTCCTTCGCTCAGTTTATGTACTTTTGTTTTCATCCGGTTATGCCGGCCTCACATGAGCCTCAAACAGATTATCCGTAATTTTTTTCCTGTTCTGCTGGTCATTTTTCTTTCGGCCTGCCGTGCCCAGCACTCCAATGGTCTGCAAAAGGGTAAAAAATTACCCAAAAGCGGACCTATTCCCTGTCCCGTAAAGGATTGCTGATTGATTTAAAGGCAGGTCACGCATCAAAATCCGGCAGCTTGCTGATTTTGGTTTGGTATTGAATCCGCAATCCATTTTCTTTGCACTCCTTTTTTCGACAACAGATCAATGGCAATCATTACCAAAATCAGAGAACGCGCCGGTCTTGCCGTAGGCATTGTGGCCGTTTCCCTGGGACTTTTTGTGGTCGGCAGCGACCTTCTTTCACCAAGCTCCAGCATTTTTGCCGGAAAGCAAATCGTGGGTGAAATCGACGGTGAAGACATTTCATACGAAGACCTTCAGCAGGAAATTACCCGACTTGAATACGACTATTTTGTTCAGCAGGGTAAAAATCCGGATGAGCAGGCTATGCAGTCTATCCGCGAACAGGCCTGGAATCAATTGATTTTCAATCGAATCTATCGTGCTGAGGCAGAAGTTGCCGGAGTAGGGATTTCTGATGCTGAGAAGGTAGATATGGTACAGGGTGAAAATGTTCACTCTGCCATAAAATCCACCTTTGTCAATCAGGATACAAAAGAATTCGACAAAAGTCTGGTTGTCAACTTCCTTAAAAATATTGACAAGGCTCAGCCCCAGCAGAAGGCAGCATGGTATAACTTTGAGAGCAAGCTGCCGGATGATCGTCTTCGTACCAAGTACGAGGCCCTTCTTACCAAAACCAATTATGTAACCACTGCTGAGGCTAAAAGAGAATACGAAAGCCAGACGGCAAAAGCTGATT
>Ga0068872_10002914_pt1 | contig 13265 bp, 11 predicted proteins | sample NOAtaG_7_FD_66441 | JGI IMG/M metagenome (GOLD analysis project Ga0068872, IMG submission 66441) | Freshwater lake microbial communities from Lake Erie, under a cyanobacterial bloom - NOAA_Erie_Diel1S_2200h metaG | ecosystem: Environmental > Aquatic > Freshwater > Lake | place: USA: Ohio, Lake...
TTCGGCTGAAAAATGGCTGTATGGCCATAGATCCACCACTTCCATCTCCAGCTTGCCGAATACCAAATCCAAAAAGAGAGGCGTTCTCCAGGAAGAATTGTCGTCGTTCCGGAAAGAAAACTGAAAATCGCGTGACGTTATTTACTTGGCGGTCAACATCAGCCTGTGCAAAATCCGTATTCACAGTTAAATCCAGAACGGTGTTGGTGTTGATGGCCCATTTTAGATCACCGCCGGGTTTGAAATTCACTTCCCGGGATTTTTCTCCGGTTGAAGGCGTTCGGTAATTATCTACTGAGAAAAGAGCGTATGGCTGAATTCGGATATTTGCTCCGGGAGGTGGCGGTTGAAGATTGGTAATAAGTCCTGCGTAACTCATTCGTGTAGCCCCAAACACGCGTGGAAAAGGAGAGAAAGCGGTAATCTCATTACTGTAGCGCCGATTGCGATACATATTAAATCCCCACGACTGAATTGAATCGTTGGTCCGGGGATACCTGAGAGATTGCCATGGAATGGCAATCTCTGCAACCCAGCCTGAGTCGGATCTCGAGGTTCTTACCCGCCATAGTCCATCCCAGTCCACATCAAAAAAGTTATCATCAAAAGCCAGAAGATCTCGCTGAACGCCGTAGGGATTGGTGGCAAAGACCATAGCGTTTCGTTCATCTCGAAATCCATCAAAACATAAATTGATCAGATCGTGTTTTTGGAAATCAAAGTCTCTTTTAAAGTCCACAGCACGAATGGCTTTTTTTCCGAGACTGTCAGAAGAAACAATACCGAGGTAAAGGAAGTTTTTATTGTAGAGGACGCGCACCGAGGTTCTTTGTGTCGCTTTTTCACCCTGATGAGGCTCTACCTGGATAAAATCACCTTTTTCTTCCGTGGATGTCCATTCTGTTTCCTGCAGGCGTCCATCTACGCGAAGGGCATCTTCAATTTTTTTGGATGTTATGGTCCGTTTTACCGGATGCGGAGGAAAAATAAAGGCATCCTGACCGATTGCATTTAAAAATGTAATGGACAGGAGAGTAGATATGACGACGAAACGTACCAAGTATTAATTGCGAAGCAGTCTTCCTGAAAATACCAATAGGGCTCCTACAGCAGCATAACCTGTCAGCAACAGTGCGCTCACCAGCATAACCTGAGGATAACCAAGTGTGGTGACATCAACGAAAAAATAAGGATACCAATCGGTGATGAATCCGCGAATCAGGGAGTACACAAAATAAATCATCGGAAAGGACAGCCAACGCAAAGCCTGGGTATAAGGGTAAGGTTGTTTCTCTACCCCAATGAACCAAAAGAGTACAAATAAAAGTGGGTTGATGTAGTGTAACAATAAATTACCAAACCACTCTAATCCTGTAGGATTGAATGTGGCCGAAAGTAGAAAATGATAGGCGAATCCAACGACGGTGATGTAAACAGCTGTTCCGGATTGCACTTCATTTTTTCTGAAGAATGCCGCCCAGTTTGAATTTCTGAAAAAAGTTACTGCTCCGAAACAAAAAGTGACCATGAGGTTTGTCCATACGGTCATGTAGCTGTAGTAACGAATCGTCTCGGTTAAAGCTGGGGCATTACCCTTGCTTAAAATGATGATCCATTGTGAAACAACGCTGTAGGCTCCAGCCATAAAACCTATAATCGGCAGGTAGCTTTTTAAAGATTCCTTCATTTGGATTTTGATTTTTTTGCTGCAGCAGATTTCGAAATAGTAGCTGTTTTTTTAGTGCCGAGAGCTGCAGTGGTATTTTCTTCTTTACGAAAGATAATGACCTTTTCAATCAGGTCCAATGGTAAGCGCTCATCCAACGGAAACTGGACGGACCCTTTACCTTGTTTGTACATGGATAGCTCTTTTTGAAATTTTTTGTGTCCGCTTGGCAACGCATAAAATCCGATGTGATGGGTATACCCGGCAAAATAGACCAATGGCTTTCCAAAAAGTTTATACGCTGGCATTCCGTAGGAGATTGACTCCTCTGCCTCAGGCGCATGTTGGAAGATCAGATTCCGAATAACTTTTAACCTGCTGGCTACATCCCCAGGAAAACCCCGTATATAGGACACTACAGATTTTTCGTTTCTGGACGATTTCATGAATTTTTTTGATTCCTCATGCGCTTGGGTCCATACCATAGCCAAAAACCGGTGATGGTAAATACCAGTAAACCAATTCCCATTAAGGAAGTATAGGTCAATTTAAATTGCCCGTTGCTGGTATCTCCGTAAAAATCCAGGATCGACCCATCGTGTATCTTTTCTATGAAATCAGAACGTCGTTGATTGATGTTGAGTACTTTTCCTGTTGCGCCATCGAGCTGGATTTCCCAAAAGTGTCGTGCATAAATAAATTTAACCATCCCCTTATCTTTCCGGATATCAATTCGGTCAAGATCAGTAGAGAGATCCGGAGAAATGGAATCGTGCAATACTTTGGTGGCATGAGTATTCAATTCATCAATACTCAACCACTTGGAAAGATCATTCGTCGTTCCGGTATACGATCGGGTTTGCAATACATCCCCGGTGTGTTTTTTCCAACCGAGCAATAATCCGGTGATGGCTACAATAAAAAAGAAAGCAAATAATACGGAGGCAAACCGACGGTGAAGGGCACGGAAGGTTCTTAATATTTTTGCTTGAGCGTATCGTGCAGACAAGTTGTTCACGTAAAAAGTTGAGCGAGGGGGTTTGTAAGGTAGACCTGAATAATTGGCTAAGGTTCAACCTTCAAGTAATAACAAAAATACCGTTTTTAAAGCCTTATTTTTTTCAATGGAGCTTACCGCTGGCGGGTTTTAGTTATTTAATAGTTTTTCTCCAACAGCACCTTCAAAAATCCCCTTAAGGCAGGGTATCCCTTACTTGAACCGTCAGAATTGGGGGTGAATTTTTAGTATTTCACTGGGTGATAATTCTTGGTGTTTCTGGTGATGCCAATAGTCAAAACTTTTGCCTCAAAAATCTATTGTTTTGATATTTTCGCGACTTAGTAAGAATTAAAATCAACTCTTAAAAACATGTCAGACCATACATCACAAAGCACGACTTCTTATGCCGTAAACGGCCAGGGAAAATGTCCTTTTACCGGCGGCTCTGTTAAACAGGCTGCAGGTGGTGGAACACGCAACCGCGATTGGTGGCCCCATTCACTGAAGATGAACATCCTGCGTCAAAATTCTGAGCTCTCTGACCCAATGGGAAAAGAGTTCGATTATGCCAGGGAATTCAAGTCCCTCGATCTTAAGGCCGTTAAAGAAGATATCTACAAATTAATGACCACTTCACAAGATTGGTGGCCTGCGGATTACGGCCATTATGGTCCATTTTTTATTCGCATGGCGTGGCACAGTGCCGGTACCTACCGAATCTCGGATGGTCGAGGTGGCGGTGGATCCGGACAGCAACGTTTTGCTCCGCTCAACTCATGGCCCGATAACGCTAACCTGGATAAGGCGCGTTTGCTGCTCTGGCCAGTAAAAAAGAAATATGGTAAAAAATTGTCTTGGGCCGATCTTATGATTCTGGCTGGTAACTGTGCATTGGAATCTATGGGCTTCAAGACATTCGGATTTGCTGGTGGTCGCCCCGACGTGTGGGAGCCGGAAGAAGATGTGTACTGGGGTTCTGAAACCGAATGGCTCGGTGACAAGCGCTACACCGGAGACCGTGAATTGGAAAATCCTTTGGCCGCCGTTCAAATGGGTTTGATCTACGTGAACCCGGAAGGTCCTAACGGAAAACCTGATCCACTTGCTTCGGCTCGTGATATCCGCGAGACCTTTGGTCGTATGGCTATGAACGATGAAGAAACTGTGGCCCTAATTGCCGGTGGTCATACATTTGGTAAGACCCACGGAGCCGCGGATCCATCCAAATATGTTGGTCGTGAACCTGCAGGTGCTTCCATTGAGGAGCAGAGCATGGGATGGAAGAACACCTATGGAACAGGAAATGCCGGTGACACCATCACCAGTGGTTTAGAAGGTGCATGGACTACCACACCTATTAAATGGAGTAATAATTATTTCGAAAATCTCTTTGGCTTTGAGTGGGAACTGACCAAGAGTCCTGCCGGAGCGTATCAGTGGAAACCAAAAGATGGAGCAGGTGCTAATACTGTTCCTGATGCACATGATTCTTCCAAGCGTCATGCGCCTACCATGCTTACTACAGATATCGCCTTGCGTGTAGATCCTGCTTACGAAAAAGTCTCCCGTCGCTTCTATGAAAATCCGGAAGCTTTTGCGGATGCTTTTGCCCGCGCATGGTTTAAACTAACACACCGCGATATGGGTCCTCGTGCCCGTTACCTCGGACCTGAAGTTCCTGCCGAAGTTCTGATTTGGCAGGACCCGGTTCCAGCAGTAGATCATACTTTGGTTGATGCAAATGATGTTGCTAACCTCAAGAAAAAAGTATTGGACTCTGGACTTACCGTTGCTCAGTTGGTAAGCACAGCATGGGCTTCAGCTTCTACTTTCCGTGGATCCGATAAGCGTGGCGGCGCAAATGGTGGCCGAATCCGTCTGGCTCCTCAGAAATATTGGGAAGTCAACAATCCGGTTGAGCTTTCAAAAGTTCTCGATAAACTCGAAGCCATTCAGAAAGAGTTTAATGCGTCACAAAGTGGCGGAAAAAAGATTTCTATGGCTGACTTGATTGTATTGGCAGGATGTGCCGGTGTTGAGCAGGCGGCTAAGAATTCTGGTCACACTGTTACTGTGCCTTTCACTCCTGGTCGGACCGATGCTACAGCAGAACAGACCGATGTGGAGTCTTTTGAAGTTCTTGAGCCAATTGCCGATGGCTTCCGTAATTACATCAATAAGTCACGTTCAAAGTCAAGTGCAGAAGATTTGCTGATCGACAAGGCTCAACTCATGCGTCTCACTGCGCCGGAACTTACAGTATTAGTAGGTGGCATGCGTGTTCTGGGAACCAACTACGATCATTCTGAACATGGTGTATTCACCTCGGCTAAAGGTTCATTGACAACCGATTTCTTTGTCAACTTACTTGACTTCGGAATTGTTTGGGGCCCGGTTGCCGGATCACACGATGTCTTTGAGGGTCGCGAACGTACTACTGGAAAAGTAAAGTGGACCGGTACCCGTGCTGATCTCATTTTTGGATCCAACTCAGAGCTTCGTGCGCTTGCAGAAGTTTATGCTTGTGAGGACAGCAAAGAGAAATTTGTAAAGGATTTCGTTGCTGCCTGGAATAAGGTTATGAATCTCGATCGCTACGATCTAATGAAGTAAAAATCAAAAAGTAGCTCAATAAAAAAAGCGGCTCTGAATGGAGTCGCTTTTTTTTATGTCCAAATTTTTTGATTCGTAATCTTAAGTTTCCAGTTACCTGTTAAGGATGGAGGCTTTAGTTACCGGTACAAACTTTAGTCGCAGATCTGGACTCTTACTGATTGGATCCCTAGCTGATCCGGACTACTCGCTGATCCGGACATAAGTCCGGATCCCCAATCCCCGGATATTTATCCGGCAGTACTCAAATCCACACCCACATCAAGAACCACACTTAAATTCATTCTTACCCTAACCAAAACCAAACCCTTTTCTTCTCCCGCTTTCTTCCCTATTTTAGTGACCTTCAACCTACCCATTCATGATCCACCTCCAGGGAGAAACTAACGTTAAAGATTTGCGCACTGGCTCTGATGCCGCTCGTGGTCTTGGTAAAGAAATTGGAAAATTTTGTGTGATGACCATGGAAATACCCTGGAAGGTGACCCGTGATACAATGGGAGGTACCCCCGAGGCTGTGGTTATGATTGAGACTATGGAAGAATCGTGGCTTGATCAGATGTGCGATAAACTGCCACCCTGCGATTGTGTGGTGGGTGTCGGCGGTGGTATGGCCATTGATGCCGCTAAATATGTTTCCTGGAAAAAAGGAATTCGATTGGTATCGGTACCCACTATTCTTTCGGTTGATGCGTTTACAACACCGGCTGCCGGTATCCGCCGGAACCATGAGGTGGCCTACGTTGGTCACGCTTCTCCAGATCCGCTTGTTATTGACTTTGGAATCATCCGCAGTGCACCGCCTGAACTGAACATTGCAGGTATTGGTGATCTGCTTTCTATGCATACAGCTTCTTTTGATTGGAATTACGCACACTCCAAAGGAAAATCGGAGTACCCCTTTTCAACCGAGGCTATTGGGAAGGCAGATGAAATTTTACAGATGCTCTATGGCCTATTGCCCGAAATAAAGAATACGACCGATAAAGGATTAATGGCTATTGTGGAAGGTTACATTAAACTCAATACCATCTGCCTTCCTGCCGGTCACTTCCGCGTAGAAGAAGGATCAGAGCATTATCTTTTTTATGAATTGGAAGAGCGACTTAAGCGACCATTTGTCCATGGTTATATCGTAGGCTTGGGAATTTACCTGATGAGTCAGTTGCAAGGCAATAAATTTGATTTCATTCGTAAGGTCATGAACGACGTAGCCTTACCGTATGATCCCAAGATTATGGATATCCGTCGCGACGATTTAATTGCAGCCTTACTTAACGTTCGGAATTTTGTCGAGCACCGACCGAAATTATGGTATACGGTGATTAATGATTCGAACATTACCCGTGAGTGGGCCGAAGAGGCCGTATCTGGGCTTAAATTCTAATGCAGTCTTATGACCGGTCAAAACTTCGGATACCGTCAGGAGTTGAACCGGACTATGAGCGGATTCTCCAGTTTTGCCGTTAGCTTTTCATTGATCTCTGTACTCACCGGCATTTTTGCCAATTTCAATTTTGGCTTCAGAGAAGCCGGAGGTTGGATCGTATGGTCGTGGCTACTCGTAGCGGTGGGTCAATACTTAATCGCTCGGGTGATGGCCGGTTTATCTGTACGGTTTCCTATTGCCGGTTATGGTTACCAGTGGACGACTCGTTTGATGAACCCACACTTTGGATTTTTTATCGGATGGATGTTGCTTGCACAGTTTCTAACCGGTTTTCCTGGGATTGCCCAAACAGCAGCTCTAACCCTTACCGGTGTAGCCGGCTGGTCGGTTGGTCAGGAAGGAATAATTCTCATCACGCTTCTGATCATTACATTGGTCACCTTGATTCACCTGTGGGGCATTCGGCTAGCATCTCGTGTTAACGACATGGGAGTTTATGCGGAGCTTGTAGGTGTAGCCACTATTATTTTGTTATTGGTTTGGGTTGTGGTTTCTGTCAGTGGTGTTGATTTAATGAAACTTAATTTTGGGATTAATGCCGTAACCGGTCAACAACCTGGCTTTTCTTCTATTGCGTTATCATTGTTACTAGGCGCCTGGTGTCTGACCGGATTTGAAGCGGCAGCTGATCTTGCTGAAGAAACACAATCACCTGAAAAAACGGTTCCTAAAGCCGTGACCCGTTCACTTGTTAGCGCTGCTGTGGCTGGTTTAATTATTTTATCCTTGTTGATTTTAGTTGCGGGTGATATTTCGGCTAGTCAGCAACAATCCAATCCGCTGATGTATATCCTGGAGCAGGCCATTGGCGCTCGGCTCACGGCAATCATTATGATTTTTGTGGTGATCTCCATTCTGGCTTGTGCAGTAGCTTCAATGGCTACAGCCAGTCGATTACTGTATTCAATGTCGCGCGATGGTATGTTGCCTTTTTCCGGCTGGCTTTCCAAAGTCAATGGCAAAACGCAAACGCCACAATCTGCGACAATTGCTGTTTGGGGATTCAGCTGTTTGGCGGTCATCTTTTTTCAACGAATCGAGGTAATTACTTCCGTTTCTGCATTGGCTTCTTTTATAGGCTATGCCGGTATTATGTTAGCCTGTGTCAAGGATAAGGTAAAGCTACTTTCGGTAGTGGCCTTATTGTGGTCTGTTGCTGTAGTAGCGGCTTTGGCGATACCGGAGACGAAGGTTCCCGGAATCGAAACACGACATTTGCCCGCATGGTCGACTGGAGTTGTATTTATAGCCGGAATTTCTGTTTATCTTGGATTTGTTCGTCAGCGGATTCTGACTGGTAAGGCTGGTCCGCCGCCGGTGAAAGTGGAGTAACCTAAATCAATTTTTATGCAAGACATGCTTGTGAAGCTCTATGAGCTGCCCGATCATTCTGAATTGATGCGAAAGCTGAGTTTGGATGGTATTGTTATTCGCCGGCCTTTGGCAGCTGAGAAATCTTTAACGTTAGAATGGATTGGTAAGCATTTTGGTAGTGGTTGGGCTTCCGAAGCTGATGTCAGTTTTAGTTATCAGCCGATTACCTGTTTTATTGCCGTACGGCAACAAAAAATTATTGGCTTTGCATGTTACGATTCCTGTTACCGGAATTTTTTCGGACCAACCGGAGTTGACGAAACTTTCCGAGGCAAGGGTATAGGGAAGGCATTATTGTTTGAAAGTTTGCAAGGCATGCGGGCGCAGGGCTACGGTTACGGTATCATTGGTGGCGTTGGTCCGGCAGAGTTTTACGCAAAAGCGTGCGGTGCCGTTTTAATTCCAGGTTCTGACCCTGGAATCTATAGAGGGATCATGAGCGACGTTCCGGTAGATTGAATGTTTGGTTAAAGGGATAAAAATCAAATAGGATTACGATGCTTGATCAAAAATCTATAACCCGATCTAGTTACTGGGCTATACTTTTGTTTGTTTCCTGCACCTTACCGTATACAATTTATTTTTTTGGTGAGGAAATTGTTAATGCTGCTGGGGTGGAGGATGGTGTATTTGAATACCTGACTGCTTTATTTTTTTTATTAGCCTCGATTTTTTCCTTAAGAGCCTTTTTTCTGAAAAAAAATTTATGGTTACTGCTTTTTGCTCTGGTATTATTTGTGGGATTTGGGGAGGAGGTAAGTTGGGGTCAGAGAATTTTTGCTTTTGAAACTCCGGAATTTTTTTTGAAAAAAAATGTACAGAAAGAATTCACCATTCATAATCTGGAGGTTCTTAATGCTCATGATTTTGATCACAACAAAAAATCGGGATTTAAGAAGCTGATCACGGTCGACTTTTTATATAAGTTATTTTGTATTTGTTTTGGTGCGGTAATGCCTATTGTGGCGTTGTTAAGCAGGAGACTAAATACCGTGTTGGTTCAATTTAAACTTCCTATTCCTTCCGTGTGGATTGGCTCTTTTTTCCTTTACAATTGGCTGACGTTTAAATTGATTAAATCCTTCTTTTTGCCTGAAGGTTACTCGGCGCAATACTACGATACCGTGGGCGAAATTTCAGAATTCAATTCCGCCCTTATCTTTTTTGTTATCAGCATTAATTTTTTCATGGATAGCACTAAAAAGAAATCTCTGAAAAAAAGCTAGTAAAGCTAGTCTGGAATTCTAATCATATTTTAAACCATTTTGATTGGATAAAAAGAACTCTATCCTTTTTAGAAAAATCGCTGATTTGGGCATTCACTGGTCCCTACTCGCTGATCCCGACTAGCTGATCCGGCCTCGCTGATCCGGACTTAAGTCCGGATCCCAAATCCCGAGATATTTATCCGGTTTCACGCACACCCACACCCAAACTCTCACATTTCAATCCAGCCTCAAGTCCGGTTTCTAAAAAAAAATACTACCACTAAACTGTGGAGCCGGAGAGAATCGAACTCTCGTCCAGAGAAGATGAACCTGCAGGTTCTACATGCTTATCCGATCTTGATTGTCGGGAGATGCAAGGCGAGCGGAGGCCTGATCACTTCCTTATCCGCTGAATCTCGACGGTCCCGCGCGGAACGGGACAGCCCAGTTTTGCATTTCGACGCCAGGACCCGGCTCCGGCAAAACGGAGGAACCGGCTGACGATGGCCTTCCCGCATCTTATACGGGAATAAGCTTGTCTAACCTTAGGTCAGATTAAGCAGCCATGGCGTAGGTATTCTCGCCACTTATTGTTTCGAAACCCTTGTTCAAGGCGCTGGCTTCACGCGCCTGCATGCTGGTCTGCAAACCCACACAACCTGTCAATACCGGTCGGCCCCAGTCTCACTTAAAACCTAAGTTTCAAGCAAAAAGTTCCGGCAAAGTTAGGTAATTGAAATTCTAGTATCCCCTGTATTTTAACTGAAAATGAAATAAACTCTACACCACTCCAATCCTACCATTCACTCCCGATTTCCGTCACGGACGTCAAACCCCTCCCTTTATTTTCCTCTTAAACTGTAAATTCAGCTTTAAACTCAGGCACACACTGAACCATCCTCGGCCCACCTCCATGCATTACCATTACATTTTCTCCGGGTTTGGAGCGTCCGCCTGTATTCTGTTTCATGAACTCCATAGTCGTGGTTTACTAGCTAATAAACACATTGCCATTATTGAGCCTGCTTCGAAAGATATCAACGACCGTACCTTCTGCTTTTGGGCTGAACCGACCTCTGAACTCGTAACCCGATTTAAACCCATCATCAGTCATTCTTGGGAACAGGTTGAATTCAATGGAATGATTCAATCTATCGAGCCCATGCGCTATTATCATATTCGGGGCATTGATCTATACCGCTTCACACGCTCCATTCTGGAGCAGTATGCGATTGATTGGTACCAAGAGAGGATTTTGGAAATCGTCCGGCAGGATGGTAAAAGCATTTGTCGTACTGAAAGTACTCAACTTACAGGTGACAGTTGTTTCGATTCCAGAACAGTCGCCCGATCCGCTCCTGTATTTCCGGAGGTCGCTCTTATTCAATCTTTTTTTGGATTGAAAGTCAGATTACATTATCCGGTGGCTAATGTTCGTCATGCTACCCTCATGGATTTTGAGGTGCCGCAAGATAACCAAACTCAATTTTTGTATCGATTGCCTTACAATGATCGGGAATGGTTGATGGAGCTTACTCGTTTTGGTGAGGTCCCCATCGATGAATCTTTGGCACGACCTCAGCTTGAGGCTTACATCCGGGAGAAATTCGGCGATTATGATGTGCTCGAGACTGAGACGGGTGGTATTCCTATGGTCTATTCAGTTGATCAGCCTGAAGTAATGGAGGGTATTTATCGATTGGGAACACGCGCAGGTATGGTAAAGCCCAGCACGGGATACGCTTTTAAAAATATGTTCCGACATGCCACAGCTACTGCCGATGCTCTTATAAAAAATTCAGTCTCCGTTCAGGCTGCTAAAAGTTCAGCCCGTTTTCGCTTTTATGATCATTTGCTGCTCATCATTCTCTATTTGTGGCCAGATCAGGGCAAACGGATATTTGATCACCTGCTAAGATCTGTGCCGGCAAGTCGGGTACTCCAATTTTTGGATGAGCGATCCTCGATTTGGCAGGAGGCTAAAATATTCATCAGACTTCCGATTGTACTTTTTTTAAAGGCTTTGGTAGTGCGGGAGTGGTATTCTTTTAAAAAACACCGAACGGAACTGATGGTTTTAATCGGCACTTCCCTTACTGTTTTATTGGGATGGTTTGTGCCAACACTGCGTGACGGCGTGGCATGGAGTATTTTACTTGTGGGCTTAATTGTGGTGGGTATTCCTCACGGAGCCATAGATGATATGCTGGACAGCAGGGGAGGCGTTCGAAAGATAAATCTGTCCTTCATATCTCTGTACCTTCTTCAGAGTACTGTGATGTTGCTTATTTGGTTGTTGCATGCACCGACTGCGCTCATTATTTTTCTTTTGTATTCGGCCTGGCATTTTGGACAGGCTGATTTGGTTGAGTCCGGATTGGAAGTTAGCGATGGTCGAGGACGATTTAATGTAATGCTCCAGGGCGCTGGTACACTTTCGGTCATTCTGCTTTCTCATATCCCTGATCTGAATAAAATTCTTCTTGAGCTTACGATAACAGAAATTTCTAAAGAGTGGGGTATTGTCTCCCTAGTGGTTCTGGCTCTTTTATTTCTGAATTCCCTGATTTTAGGAAGTCGAAAGTTACTGCTCGGTTGTATATCGCTCGCCCTAACCACACAGCTTCCCTTGCTAATGGCTTTTGGTGTTTTCTTTATTTTCCAACACAGCCTGCGCGGATGGCGACACATCCGTAATCAATTTCAAAAATCCAATGTTGATTTATTTGTTTCTGCGCTTCCTTTCAGCCTCGGCGCCTGGCTGATGATGGGCCTGTTGTACTGGATCTTAATGACCTATTCCCCAACTGGTACTGGTTTTGGATTGGTAGGCATTTTCTTTGTCTTTCTCTCTGCCTTAAGCTTTCCTCATGTGGTAGCGATGCATGGGTTTTACAGAAAAAAGTAAAAGGATTTTATAATCCTTTCATTGTTGGGTTGTTATTACGTGTCAGATCCTGACTAGATCATTTCCATACTCTTCTTTTTCTTCCCAAACCTGAGTCTTAAAGGTTTCATCCAGGTCAACGGTTAATCCGGGAAAAAGTGGACTCTCAAGTTTTTCTCCCATGGAACGCATTTTTAAAGGTTGAAATTTTCCTTCAGGCGTATGGGTGTGGATGGTGACGGTTTTGTCTTCCGGCTGAACAATCCAGTATTCTTTTACCCCGTATGTTTCATAAATGAAGTATTTGTCCTTTACATCTCGGGTGGCGGTGGAAGGTGATAAAATCTCAACTACAAGATCCGGTGCGCCGACACAGCCTTTTAATTCAAGTTTTGAGGGATCACAAACAACAATAAGATCAGGCTGCAATACTGTATCCGACAGACCATCCTTTCCAATGAAATATACATCAAGGGGTGCATGTAGGGCACGACATGAGGTTCCTTTGAAATAATTTACAAAGGAAGCGGATATCATCATGCTGCAATGCTGATGGCGCAGGTTAGCTGCCGGCGACATCGGAAAAATTTTACCCAGAATCAATTCAACACGATCTTGAAACTTCCAGGACAAATATTCCAAATGGGAATACGTCTTATCCGGGTTCAATTGACTAAGTGAAGTGATTTCCATAGGCACAAATATAGCAGCTGTATGCTTTTAGTTATTTCCCAAACCACTCGTGTTTTAACGGTTCGCCAGACGCTTTTTAATAAATCTTTTCCGCAAATTTCCCTATCTTTCTTTTAGTACTAACCATTCTGATAGGATCGAATTGATTTTAGTAAGAGGGTTCGGTACCCGTATCCTAAACCTGTGTTATGTCAGAACCTATCGTATCAACGGATTCCGAATCTCCGCGTAAACCAAAGTCTCGCTTTCGTTTTATAACCAACCTTATTCGCGGACTTAGGGATGCCGATAAAGTGGTGAAGGCTGTTTTCTCCATCACCGTAAAAGGCGTTTTGTTATTTCTGACCGTTACGGTTTTCATTTTCTTCATTCAG
>Ga0068872_10002927_pt1 | contig 13211 bp, 16 predicted proteins | sample NOAtaG_7_FD_66441 | JGI IMG/M metagenome (GOLD analysis project Ga0068872, IMG submission 66441) | Freshwater lake microbial communities from Lake Erie, under a cyanobacterial bloom - NOAA_Erie_Diel1S_2200h metaG | ecosystem: Environmental > Aquatic > Freshwater > Lake | place: USA: Ohio, Lake...
AGCCGATCGGCAACATCCCTCCGGCAGAAGCCGAGGCCAACTACTTTGCAGCGCTGAAGGAAAACGCTATCGCTGCATGACTCCAACCAAACAGCCTCCGGGGTTACCGGCGCAGTTCAGTTCGGATACTTCACGTTGGTGCTCTCTCCGTTCGGCATCCCCTGGGCGATGGGACTGCCAGTCGTTTTTCTGACTGATCTGGTTCGTCGTCCGTGGAGACTGCAAACACAAAAATTTGACTGACCGCTCTGATACAATCGTGCCGTCCAGCGGCCTCTCAGATACCAGGCAGCACTTCGCCGAAAAGGGTCATCGGCGATCCGTCGGGGAATACTGTATCAGGAGCAATCTCTCGACACGAACGCGGGGGCAGACGTTTTCCAGAAAGAGCGACAATCGCTTTGAACGACCCGGTCTTCAGCGATAGCTTGATCCGCGGAGCTAGGTTCGCGGGCTGAAGCTCAGTATAAGGAAGGGGGGCATCGCAAAAGACCCTTCACCCCAACCGGTCACAACCCCGGGCATAACCCAGCGCAATAAGTTCATACATGCGGGCGTTCATCAGATTTCCATCTGAACAATCGCGCTCCTTGATGAGCCGGGCGGGTGACCCTGCGATGACGGAGTTTTCTGGAAACTCTTGTCCAGGTCGGACCAGGCTATGTTCACCAACTATAGAATTGGCGCCGATCTTGGCCCCATCCATGATTGTCGAGTTAATCCCGATCAGGCACCGGTTGCCGATCTCACAGCCATGGAGCGTCACATGGTGGGTTATCGAGCAATCGTCTCCCACGACAGTCGGCGTGGCGTTGCCCACATGGATCATGACGAAATCCTGGATGTTCGTGCGCGCGCCTATTCGGATCTCATGAGCCTCGGATCGCATCACCACATAGGGGAAAACCGAAGAACCCGGCCCGATCCGCACCTTGCCGTAGATGAGCGCGCTAGGATGGATAAAGCAGGTATCGTCGATAATGACATCATGGCCGCGCAAAAACATGAGAGCTTCTCCTATTGAACGTCAGGCAAGGGCAAGCGGCGAGCGCCCGTTGATAATGCTGTCCATCGCTAATCCGCGCGAGTGTTCGATGTGAACTCGTGCAGCGTTCTCGGCAGCTTCAGCATCACCTGCTTCAAACGCTGCCAGCAAAGCCTCATGCTGCGCGTCGGCGTGGCGTCTTTCGGTATCGTTTCCCGTCGGACCGAAGAGACCGAGATGAACCAGCCGCTGCATCTCGTCTGCAAGCGATTCAAGTAAGTGAAAGAGCCGGCTGTTACCCGCCGCGGCAGCTATGTACCGGTGGAACGCCCGGTTACTCTCGACGAAGGCGAGCTGGTCTGCGTCACTTCCTGCATGTTGAGGAGAACGGTTGATGGCGCGCAGGCTGGCAACGTCGATTTTGCCTGTCGCAAGCGCGACTGCTTTTGGTTCAGTCATCAAGCGCAGTTCGAACAATTCGCGGATCGAGACAATGGTGATCGGCGTAACTACAAAGCCATGGCGTGGCACCGGCTGAACCAATCTCACCTGCGCCAACCGCATTAGCGCTGCGCGCGTTGCGGCCCGCGCCAGACCAAATCGGCTGGACGCGTCGGCCTCAGAAAAATGCGCCCCGGGTGCAAGCTGGCACAGGATGATAGCGCTCTTGATCCGCTCAAAAGCCTGATCGCTTTGGCGTTGGGTATCGGCGCGTTCAGAAAATGCAGCTGCCATTTGGAATCCCTTGACTCGATTGCGGGCCTATACCAAGCATGTTGTAACATGTTATTGACATGTTACAACCGGAACGGTCGAACTCGGTCAGAAGTGGGAGGCGTCACGCCATGGATCTACTGAAAAGCCTGACTCTTGCGCTGGCGCTTTGCTTCGCTCCGCCTGCCTTGCAAGCTGCGGCTCAGACACAGCCATCGGCTGCGCTTGCTCACACTGAGCTGCCGCAAACAGTCCAACGTTACGCCGACGCCTGGGCCAGCCGCGATGCGGGCGCGATCGCGTCGCTTCACAGCGCGGATTCCGTGTTTCATCTCGTCGTGGAAGGTTCGCCGGTCGCTTCGGGTAAAGCCGCGGTTCAGGCACAGTTTCAAAAGATCCTGAGCGACAATCCAGGTTACGCTTCAACCGTTCGCTCAATCTTCTTCGGCGAGAGCTTGGTCGTTATCGAGTATGACATCAACATGGACCCGCCGCATGCATTTACGCTCGGCAGTTTTCGATATGTGCCCACGGGCCGCCCCTACGCAATACCCGCGATTGATGTGATCTGGTTCGATGCTGGGCTGGTCACGGCCAAACACACATACCTTGATACGGGCGTGGTGCGCGCAAACAGCAGAAGCGCCAAGAAGATTGGTAACGCGCAATGATCCGCGCCCTTCTCGTCGGTTTGGGTGTGATCTGGGTGATGACTGGCGTTTACATTTTCGTCGATCCCATGGGCTTTTACGAAGCGGTTCCGGGACTGCAGCTGATGGGACCGTTCAACATCCACTTCATCCGCGATATAGGCCTTGCTTTCATCGCCAGTGGCGGGGCGCTGGCCTGGGGGGGCTTTGCCGAAGCGCGCGCGCTCGCTCTTGCGGGCATCGCCTGGCCATTTCTGCATGCCTTGTTTCACATTCAGATCTGGAGCCATCGCGGCTTTCCATTCGACAGCATCTTTGCCTTTGATCTTTTCGCTGTGATCGGGCCGCCAGCTTTCGCCCTTTTGGCTGTGCTCAAACTCGGGCGTACCCAGGACTCAAAAAGATGATCATCAAAATCTGCTGGGCGTTGCTCAGCCTTCTTCATGTCATGCCGGCGCTCGCGTTGTTCAGGCCTGCGCTGCTAGAAAAAATGTATGGCGTCCGACCGGGATCAGAACTTTTCACGCTCCTGCATCACCGTGCAGCATTGTTTCTGGTGATTGTTGTGATCAGCGTCTGGGCGATGTTCCGTCCTGAGGTTCGCGCGCTCGCAACCGTTGCGGTCGGCATCAGCATGATATCATTCATTCTCGTCTGGTGGCTCTCTGGCGCGTCGCCTGCGCTGCGCACCATTGCAGTGGCAGACATGATCGGCTTGCCGATTTTGCTGTTTGTGGCCTGGCAGGCGTTTCGGACGATCGGATAGACGATGTTAGGGTTGATCGCAGTTGTTGGCGCAGCAGTGTTTTATGCCGTGATCGGGCTCGCAGCTATCGCCAAGCCGCAAACCCTGCTGAAGAGCTTTGGCCTCGAGGCAAATGCGCCGGAGAGCCGCAACGAGATTCGCGGGGTCTATGGCGGATTTCCGCTCGTTGTGGCCGGGCTGTTGCTGTTCGCCCTGACGCGGCCGGACGTTGCTGATGGCATCCTGCTCGCGATTGCGGCGTCATCCGCCGGCATGGCCTTTGGCCGGATTGTCTCTGCCCTGATAGATCGCAAGTTTGGCCGATACCCTGCGATCTTCCTTGTACTGGAAATAGTCATCGCTCTGATGATTGCCAGTAACTTAAAGGGGCTGTGAGTTGTTCGAGTTCCAACCGCACCTGCAGGGCGAGCTTTTGGCAATGCGGCCTTATCGTCCTGACGATTGGGACGCTCTTCTCGCAGCGGCTTCTGACGCGCTGATCTGGGAGCAGCACCCAATTCTTGGTGAGTGGCGCGAAGATGTTTTCCGCGCGTCCATTGACCGCGCCTTAGCGGACCAGGGCGGGCTCGTTGCAATCGATCTGGTCAGCGGCACGATCGTCGGCTTTTCGCGTTACTCAACGCTGTATGTCGAACCTGGAGAGATCGAGATCGGCTGGACCTTCCTCGCGCGCAGCCATTGGGGCGGCCCCTGCAATCGCGACATGAAACGGATGATGCTGGCGCACGCGCTGGCGACCTGGCCAGTCGTCGTATTCCGCATCGGCGTGCACAATCTGCGCTCTCGCAAGGCGATGGAGAAGATCGGCGGTAAGCTGATGGATCGCACTCAGGTCGTCCATGTGCCGGAAGCGGAGCACCTCCACGTCTGTTACGCGATCACCCGTCACGGTTTCGCAAGTTCCGAGTATTTTCCCGGTCAACAGCGAGTGAATGGATGATCCACCGAGAAATGAGGATAGTACGTGAAGGAATAGAAGGTTCGACTATTCCGCGCTTGTTCGCCGGACGCTTCGACCAATGACCGAAGCCAAACAGACGTTGAGGTTATACTGCCCGCAGACGTCGACCTACGGCCGAATTGCAGCGATCACAGCGCTCGAATGCGGATTAGACTTTGAAGTCGTTCCTACCGCAACGAACTCACCCGAGCAGTTGGCGCGACATCCCTTTGGCAAGGCTCCAAGCGCAGAGATTGACGGACTCCAGCTCTACGAAACCGCCGCGATCTGCCAGTATCTGGATGACCGTTTCAATGCATCTGCCCTTCAAGGCGCAACGCTGCGAGAACGGGCTTACAATGTGCAGTGGTTATCCGTTGCGAACAGCTACCTCTTTCCCATCTCTGAGTTTGGGCTGGTTTTGCCGCGTCTAGTTGTGCCGCTAATGGGCGGCGTCGCGCGGGAGGATTTAATCGAAGCGGCGCTCCCTCAAGTATATCATGTCTTGAAGGTCCTCAGCGCACGCCTTGATCACAGCACATTCTTCGCGGGAAGCTCGTTTCTGCAGTCTGACGTTTTTCTCTACGTCATGGTTCGCGCCGTTCAACTTACTCCGGAAGGAGCTGTCATGCTGCAGCACCTCCCGCCGCTTGCGGAATGGTTGTCGAGAATACAAACCCGAGCCGCGGTACGCGCTACCGAATGGCCGATTGAATAGCATCGCAATCGTACACAGGCCGAGGAACAGGTGCTCGGAGAATTCCGATGTTCCAGGACCGGCATAATGCCATTCGAGGCATGCCCTATCACAAAAGCTCGGCGATGCTCTGGCAAGAGCATATGCGGTTGCGGCTCAAAGAATAGCGAACCAATCTACCAGCAGGAATGACCGGAATGGGCCATGTAGACTCCGCTCATCAGCTTTGGCGTCCGGCAGGGTCACCCCAGTCCTGTCATTCAGCTGCCTCACCGCCACTAGGCCGGACTTCGCCGAAAGCGGTCAGCCGACCGGCGTCAAACCGGTCTCGGTCCGCGCACAAGAATTGCATTCCACACTTCGTTGAGAGTCGCATCGTCGGCGGCCTTGGAAATCGAGATGGCGTCGAAGGCCTCTTCAATGGCCCGAGTTAGCGCTTGGCCCGATACTCCTCCCGCCGCACGACCCTCAACTGTCCACTCTCTGGTCCAGCCGTTCTTGCCGGCGCTACGAGCGTCGATCCACGTCCATCGGTCCTGCCAGATCTTTGCGCGAAGAACTAAGCCCTGGCTGGAGCGAGATCGTCGGAGCGTGATGTCAATCCGTTCAGTTCGTTTTCCATCGGCTTCCTCGAACGCCCTTTCGCACTCAACGGAATGCGTTTTGTGCTTCAGAGCCCGCGAACGGCGGCGCAAACCGTCGAGAACGTCAGCGATCCATGCGTGATCTGAAGTAGGCAGAGGCAGCATTGGTTGCGTCTATCACCCCATCCGGCAGGAAGCCAACGTCTGCAATGGGCCAGGTTGGCTCCTATTACCATCGCCCGTGACTGGCAGCGTCACCTCAGTCCGGTCATCGGGATGACGGGGAGCTATCCGGCGCGAGATCGCCGATAGCGGCCGCTTGTCTATTCATCTTGCATTGACGGGCGGAAAACATTCATATCCCGAGCGACTTTTGTCCGGTGCACGCAGGCCTCGCGGACGACCGGTAGCACCAGGGAGAAATCGATGCGTACAGTTTCACTCCGTGCTGAACATGACGGGCAAGACCATCGATACCTTAGTGCAACTCTCAACACAGAAGGCGCCTTGGTTATCGAAGGACAAGACTTGGGCCCAAAAACAGCATCTGTGTCGAGCGATGGAGAGTACGAGTGGTCTCGCACCATCCTCCGCGAACACATTCCCAAATTGCTCATTCTCTTGGATGAACCCGCCGACGCCGACATCCTCAGCACGCTTGAGCGGCACTGGACCGGCCCCAAGTCTTACGAGCTGGAGAGTCGGATCAGAGACAGTGACATCCCATCCGCGCTTTGGATCTGGAGCGGTTGAAGCAGCATCTGCCAGCGCCACGCACGCGCCAGTTCCGCGCGGGCGGCGTCTTGTGACAGACGGCTAGGTCACTCAACACCGGCCGCTCCCTCCTGGTCGTCTCCTCAGGCCGGAAATCGCCGGCAGTGGTCATTGACCGCGTACGGCCGAATGACGGTTTCTGGGCAAATTCTGCAAACAGGCATGAGACAAATCGGGGCTCAGGTCACCCCGAGCTGGCCCTCGGCAGATGCAACTTCCATTGTCGCTCGCCTAGCTCAGCGTGTAAGCGCTTCGAGGATCGCATACACGGCATTTTGCGCCTTCGCACGCATTTCCTCGTCAGTCGCGTCCTGAATTGGATGCGGAACCAAAACGTAGCGCGCGTCCGCCATGCCGAGGGCGTTTCGCTGGAAATCAGCCGCTTCTTCAAACTCAGACGAAGCAATCGAGACCGATGGGATTCCCTGGATTTCAAACCAGACTGTGTCGTGCAGACTGCACGTCGTACAGGAACCTCAGTCCGCCAGCGCCTCGACCAAGTAATCGACCTGAGCGGCAATATCGCGCCGCATATCGTCCGGGCACGGCTTGGTGAACGTGGGCTTGGAAAACCGCATGACGGCTACACCCGGCGCGGCTGCCTTCAGTTGGCGCTCAAGTTCATCAAGCAGCACATTTCCGCGGGGCTTGCGGATATCCAGAAGCCCGATTGTGCCGCTTAGCGTGCCCGTTCTGGCCGTGATCTGCCGAGCGACGGGCTTTCGCTCATCGGTCGGATCAAGGATCGTTGTCATTTTTCATCCTTCTTCTGCTCACGATTCGCCTGACCATACCTGGTCCGGGCGAAGTCTCTAGCCCAAATCGATCTTGCGCGAGACCGACTGCGACCCAATTTCACCCGTGGCCCAGCCGTGAAAGGCTGAACTGAACTTACCCGCGTCGGATCCGGCCACGACAATATGGATGTATTCGTCGCCAGCAAACTTCGGCGCCGCGATCTTGAGCTTTTCAGGCCCCAATTTCTCTGCCGTCGCCTTTGAGATGCCGGCGCCCGAGACATCATTGGCCACCATTTCGCTCAGCGGGCGGGAGGTCACCTCCTGAATACGCGCGCGCAGCTGCGCTTTTGTGTATGGGCCCTGACTCAACATTGTGTCGATGTGTTCAGGGCAAACAACGAGAAGCGTATCGACCGGGAGGTTTCGCAGCTTCGGAAGAAAAACGCTCTCGAGACCCAAACCGATCGAGCCGGCGACCTGTCCCGGTTCACGAGATTCCTGATCGACAATGTGTACCGGGCCACCCGTCATCGCAAAAACGGTGACGACCGAGTCCTCCCGATTGAACCCCCGCTCGACATGCAAGGGCGGCCAGGGCGAGCGCTCTTCATTTTCTGCAAAGCACATCGTGTACTTCATCGGATTGCCGAGCGTGGACCGCTCGACACCGCCCGGCTTTCCGCCGCCGACATTGCCGACAATCAGCCGCAAGGCACGCCCGATCGTGGCATTGGCGCGGTTGCCTGATCCGAGCGCGCCCAACCCCTTGTTCATGCCGATCCGGTCACGGATCGGACCATTGACCACAATCACCGGCGCCGCCCCCATGGTTGTCGCGGTCACGCCGTGGATGTTGAAAGCGTCCGTGCACACCGCCTCCAGTGCGGCTATAAGCACTGGCATGTATTCCGGTTTGCAACCGGCCATCACCGCGTTTATCGCGACTTTCTCGGTGGTCGCCTCCCCCATGTTGGGCGGCACAATTGCGATAAGGTCGTGCGGCGCCCGGTGCGTGCCTCCCAGCATCCGAAGCACACGTTCAGGGGTCGGCGGAACCAGCGGCAAGCCATCGGAAAAGCCTTGATCGAACATGAACTCGATCACATCGTCGGCTTCGGCGATCTCTATGCGGCGGGCCTGCAGCAACTCTCCACTCGCCGAAGCGCGGAGGCGGTCAAAGATCTCCGGATACAGATGACGGGAGCCGCAGCCTGGCCGCCAGGCCGGAAGCCCGTCCCAATCGATCTGGGTTTGGGGCAGATCAAGACTTGCCGCGAGGGCGCCACTGAGCGCCTGCCATTCCGATCGAACGAAGCCTTCGAAGTGCTGCCGGACCGTACCATCGGCGTTCAGCCAGAAAACGGACGGTACGATTTCGATATTCCAGTCGAAGGAGGTTTTGCAGTCCGAATCGTCCAGCACCGGAAACGTCAAACCGTGACGCGCAGCAAACAGGGCGTTAGCCTCACCGGACTGCGCCGGCATCAGCACTTGCAGCTTGTCGCCATAGGCCCGTTGAAAAGCTTCAACCACGGGCGCGGCCATATTGCAGGTTTCGCAGTCTTCCTTGACGAACACGATGAGGCAGGCCCCGCCAGTCGGAAAAGCGTATTTGCTTCCTGCCAAGGAGGTCAGGGAGAACCCCGGCTTCACTTCGGTCATTGGGAATCTCCGTGGTCTCGTGTCATCTTATTGGCGGCGGCCCACTGGTTTTGTCCAGACGGGGTGCGGCGGAGGTGGATGGGAATCGAACCCACCACACGCCGTGTTGGCGTGTCCGTGGTTTTGAAGACCAGGGAAGCCACCAGACTCCAGTCACCTCCAAGACCTGACCACAGTAACGATGCCGGAGCCTTCGTCAAACTGCGACCATGAAGCGGGTGTCCCCGATCCGGCGGGTGATGCCAGCCGCGTCGAATTGTTCGAGCAGCGGCACAACATACTTCCGGCTTGTCTTCAGCACCTCGCGCGCCTCGCTGGTAGTGAACGAAGCTTCGCCCGGAAAGCTTTCCCTAAGGATACGCGCCGCATCGCCGACCGCCTCGGCACTTATCAGAATGGTCTGCTTCAACGAGACATTAAACAGCCGGACAACGGTTCCCGCTTCGATCAGAAGCTCTATCAAGTCTTCATCAGCAGGCTCCAGAACCAACATCTTGTGTCCTGGCGGCGAGAGCCCGCCCGACTTCAGTTGATCAGCAAGCGTATCCAAGCGCGCGGCCTGTGCCGGCGTCAGATGATCTGAAGGCCTGTGGCCCTCAAGCGCCACATAGGCGCCGTTCAGATGGATCGCGCCAGAGGCGGCCAAAGTCGTTTCAACGTATTCCGACAGCGCGTGCACGAGGCGGATGTCGCGAACATCGGACCGCAACACGCGCAGCTTCAAGGGGTTCACCTTGTGATAGGCGGCGAGGCGCGCGAGATAGCCCGCTCTTGCACGCCGGGCGGTCGCTGCCATTGCAGCAATCCCCTCCGCAATCTCCACAAACCCATCGCCAAGACACGTACGGACACACGCGACAGGCACACGCGCCAGCCGGGCGAAGTCCTGCATACGAACGATGCCTGCGTATTCATCGGCAAGCGCCGCCGCCAACGCAGGCAGGTCGTGTTGCGCAGCCGCTTTCAGGGTCGTCAGCCGCAAGGCTTTACCAGACTTTACGACCGAAGCGACCGGATCGAGAATGACGGCAGCTCCCAACGTCTGCTGAGGCGAAAGGCTGCGAATGATTGCGCGTTGTCCGGAAAATCCAGCCGCTGTCTCTGAGAAGCGCAGTTGAGCGAACCCCCTTTTGCCAGGCCCTATCTGTTGTCCATCCAACAATCGGACTGTCGCGAGGACGTGAGATGTCGCATACAGCACACGGACTTGTTCCATGTGTTTTACGCCGCGGTTGGCACATGCCGAGATCTCGATTTCTACATCGAAGTTCAGCGATGTTGAGCAAACGCCGGTAGCGCAAATCACGTCGCCTGGCTTCACTTCGTCGGAAGCTATGGCGCGAAGATTCAAAGCTGTCCGCTCGCCGTCTCTAGCTATCGGCACATCTCGGCCTCGAACCTGAACCCTGCGGACAGACACCCTTCGGCCGCTGGAAGCAAGTACAAGCTCGTCTTCTGGTTTGAGCGCTCCGCCCTTCAGCGTTCCAGTCACGACGGTGCCGTGTCCATCAGAGACGAATACGCGGTCAATCGCCAGAAATGCGCCGGGCGGCCCGGATGCTTCTGGCAGTTTTGACAGGTCTTCGAGGGCTGCATGCAGGCTCTCCAGCCCTTCACCAGTCATCGACGAGCAGAAAATCATCGGCGCGTCTCGGAAGGACGTTTTGGCAAGCGACGCTCGCAGGTCCGCCATCCGGCTTTCCCGTCCCGTGGAGGCGACAAGGTCGGCTTTTGTCAGAGCAATGAAGCCGGCCTGTATGCCCAGGGCGTCAACGATCTGGATATGCTCTAGCGTTTGGGCCCGGACGCCCTCGGATGCAGACAGTACCAGCAGGGCCGCCCGGGCGCCCGATGCGCCAGATACCATGGCCCGAACAAAATTCTCATGCCCGGGGGCATCGATGAGATCGATCACGGCATCTGCGTACTGGCGATACGCATACCCTGCCGTGATAGAGAGCCCTCGCGCCTTTTCTTCAGGCAGCCTGTCCGTATCTATGCCGGTCAGAGCCCGCACAAGTGACGTCTTGCCGTGATCGACATGCCCGATCACTATGACAGGACAGGTCGTCACCGGGAGCGCAGCCCGCGAAAGGCATCGACGACCCCGATGACTTCGTCATCTGTCAGGGTTCGGACGTCCATCATCAAGCGGTTCTCACGGATCATTCCGATGACCGGCTGCCGGGCTTTGCGCAAGGCAGCTGCGAGCGCATCTGGCGTGTGACGTGGCACCGCAACGGAAACAGCGTAACTCTCGAGGTGTTTTTGCGGCAGCGATCCGCCACCAACGAAAGCCTCACTCGGCCCCAACCTGACATCGTCAAAACCGCACGCGGCGAGTGCCGCTGCAAGTCTGCCGCCCCGGGCTCGCACATCATCGATTGGTTCGGAGATCGCCCGCAATACTGGTACGCTGCGGAACGGATCATGCGGCGCGCGGTAAAGGCGCAGCGTTGCCTCAAGAGCAGCAATCGAGAGCTTGTCGATCCGCACCGCCCGGCATAGCGGATGGGTCTTCAGACGGCGGATTATACCGCCATCTCCCACAATGATGCCGCATTGCGGTCCGCCAAGAAGCTTGTCTCCTGAGAACATGACGATATCTACGCCAGATTTCAGAACATCCGAAACAACGGGTTCATGATTCAGTCCGTACGGCGACAGATCAACAAGGACGCCGCTGCCGAGATCTTCCATCAGGATCGTGCCTGACGCACGTGCTAGCGCAGCAAGCTCTTCTCGTCTGGGCGCGTGGGTAAACCCGACGATCTGGTAATTGCTGGTATGGCTTTTCAGAAGGACGGCTGTGTCCGGATCGATGGCCTCTTCGTAGTCTTTCACGCGTGTCTTGTTTGTCGCGCCCACTTCTTTGAGAATCGCGCCGCTTTGCTGGATGACGTCGGGCAAGCGGAACGCGCCGCCGATCTCGATCAGTTCACCTCGAGATGCGACGACCTTTCGGCCCTGCGCAGTAGCCATGAGGCTAAGCAGGACGGCAGCTGCGCAATTGTTCACAACCAGGGCAGCTTCTGCGCCGGTCAGCTCGCAGATGAGACGCTCAACATGCGCGTAACGGGAGCCGCGCCGCCCTGTATCCAGATCCAGTTCCAGATTGGAATGATCCGCACCGGCCGCCTGCACGGCAGCGAGCGCTTCAGGCGCCAGCCGGGCACGCCCGAGGTTGGTGTGGATGATGATACCCGTCGCGTTGATGGCGGGCCGAAGATTAGGCCGGCGCGCGACTGCAATGGCTTCGGCAAGAGCTGCCGCAAAGTCGCCCCCTGCAAAATCCGGAAGTTCGTTCAATTGACCGGCCCTGACGGCGCTGCGCAAAGCCTCAAGGGCGGCGCGAAGGCAATCAGTTACTTCCTGGCGCGAATACACGCTCATCAAGCCTGCAATTCTCGGCGTTCCGAGCAGCGCGTCCACCTGAGGCAATTGTCTCAAGAGAGTGCTCATCAGCGATCCTCGACCTAGCAGAGGTTGGACTTTAGAGGCAGATCCAAGCGGATCAAGACGCGGCGCAGTCCGGCGACTGGCTGACCTGCCCCAGGTTTTTCGGACCAGTTCTTGCGTGCGGCCCGCTGCACAGCATTGAACAGCGCCTTAAGCTCAAAGCGAGCCGAGAGCCGCCCTTGAGCAAGCGATCCCGTTGCAGCTATCATTCGATCGCAATACCTTTTTTCAGGTAGCGGATCGGGAAAGGTCGTAGAAAAGTATCTGCCGAGCACCAAACGACGCAGTCTGCTGGCTTGAGGAGTAGTTCCATGATCGGGCTGATTGGAGGAGAAGCTCAGTGAAAGGATTCTGGCAGGGTTTCGTGGATGGATTTCGCGAAGCAAGGCTAAGCGAAGAGCTCAGGCCAGCGGCGGTTGTCCTAGGTGGTTCTATAGCCATCGCATGCTTGATTATGAACTAGATCGATCTCTTTCCTCTGGATCATTTTGGCTGCACCCGAGACGCCGAGCATCGCAGAGCCATCTCTTGGCGACTTCCGGCAATAGGCCCCGAAAGCCGCCTTTCAGCCCCCCCACCCAGAAATGGTCGTAAGCATCGCCGATGCACGATCCCGAAAGCGGCAAGGCGGCTTAGGGCCACGAACTCCCACCCCTCAGGATTTTCTGACCGGCAGACGCCGCTCATTCTAGCCGCTCGTTTGCATGCCTCCCCTTTAACCGCCTGCACTGCGCAGCGGCTTGAACAGGAGGAACATTATGGAAGGCGAAGTGAAGCGGGCCGTCGTGGACACAAGACCAGCCGGGCATCGTCGTTTGACGGCTGGCAAACTGACCGGTCAGAAGCCAGCTCTGAAGATGAAGGAGGTCTGGTCGATCAGGACCCGGCTCGAGCTTGAAGGCGACGTGAGAAATCTCGTCCTCTTCAACCTCGCGATCGACAGCAAGCTCAGGGGCTGCGATTTGGTCAGGCTGAAGGTGGGCGATGTTGCGGCTGGCGGACACGTGAAATCGCGCGGCGTGATCATCCAGAAGAAGACCGGCAGGCCGGTACAATTCGAGATCACGGAAAACACCCGCCGATCGATCACCACGCTGTTCGACGGCCACAGGATGGGTGCGGACGATTATCTTTGGTCTGCACCCAGAAAAGTGGTCCAGTATTTGAGTTAGTCCCGGCTCCGATTATGGAGTTGAGACATGGGCAAGAGAGCCAAGCCTGAAGAGATCATTGCGAAGCT
>Ga0068872_10002928_pt1 | contig 13208 bp, 9 predicted proteins | sample NOAtaG_7_FD_66441 | JGI IMG/M metagenome (GOLD analysis project Ga0068872, IMG submission 66441) | Freshwater lake microbial communities from Lake Erie, under a cyanobacterial bloom - NOAA_Erie_Diel1S_2200h metaG | ecosystem: Environmental > Aquatic > Freshwater > Lake | place: USA: Ohio, Lake...
AGGCGGTACTCGACCGAGACGACCACGCAATCGGCCTTCAGCGCGAGGCGCCGGCACGTCGTGTCGTAGCCCTCGACGCTGCCGACCACCCAGCCGCCGCCATGGAGATAGACCATCAGCGGGCGCGGGGCGCCATCGTCGCGCGGCACGTAGAGCCGCGCCGCCACCGGCCCGTCGCGACCGGGGATCGAGAGTTCCTCGACCCGCGCCACCTCGGGCCTTGGCGGCTGCAGCCGCGCGCGCTGCGCCGCGTACATCGTCCTGAGCCCGGGCGGGGAAAGCCCCGTCGGCAGGTCGCCCGCGAGCGCGATGGCGCGCCTTGCCTGCGGGGCGAGGGTCACGCGCGCGGCCTTTCCGACCTGGGATCGTGCATGGGCCGCAGGCTGGCGCGCGCGGCGAAGCGCGTGCCGGCGACCTCGACCTCCCAGCGCGCGCCGAGCAGCTCCGCCTCGCCCTCGCCGGCCTCGACCGGCACGTAGCCGAGGCCGATCGCGGCGCCGAGATGATGGCCATAGGCGCCGGAGGTGACGCGGCCGACGATCCGCCCGTCGCGCAGGATCGGCTCGTTGTGGAAGAGCAGCGGCTGCGGGTCGTCGAGCCGGAACTGCAGCATCCGGCGGCGCAGGCCCTGCGCGGCGCGCTCGAGCACCGCGGCGCGGCCGACGAAGTCGCCGAAGCGCCCCGCCTGCTTGCCCGTCTTCACGGCGAAGCCCAGCCCGGCCTCCAGCACGTGGTCCTCGCAGCTGATGTCGTGGCCGTGGTGGCGATAGGCCTTCTCGATGCGGCAGCTGTCGAGGACATGCATGCCGCAGAGCCGCATCCCCATCGCATCGCCGCGCGCGGCGACAACGTCGAAGACGTGCCGCGCCATGTCCGATGGCACGTAGAGCTCCCAGCCGAGCTCGCCCACGTAGGTGATGCGATGCGCGCGCGCCATCGCCATGCCGACCTCGATCGTCCGCGCCGTGCCGAAGGGGAAGGCCGCGTTCGACAGGTCGGCGTCCACGAGCGGCGCCAGCAGCTCGCGCGACCGCGGCCCCATGAGGGCGATGCAGGCCTCCCCCGCCGTGACGTCCGTGGCGACGCAGCGCGCGTCGGCCGGGATATGGCGCCTCAGCCAGTTCAGGTCGCGCGGCACGGTCGCGGAACCGGTGACGACGAGGAACTCCGTCTCCGAGAGGCGCGTCACCGTGAGGTCGGCCTCGATCCCGCCGCGGCCGTTCAGCCACTGCGTGTAGACGATCCGCCCCGGCTCGACCGCGACGTCGTTGGCGCAGACGCGCTGCAGCACCGCCTCGGCGTCCGGGCCCTCGACGCGGATCTTGCCGAAGGGCGAGAGGTCGAAGAGGCCGACGCCCTCGCGCACCGCGCGATGCTCCTCCGCCGCGTAGCCGAACCAGTTCTGCCGCTTCCAGGAATAGCGGTACTCGGGCTTCTCGCCGCGCGCCGCGGCATCCGGCGGCAGGAACCAGAAGGCGCGCTCCCAGCCGGCGCTCTCGCCGAAGCAGGCGCCGCGCGCCTCGAGCCGCTCGTGCAGCGGCGTGTGCCGCACGCCGCGCGCGCTCTCGTAGTGCCGGTGCGGGAAATGATCCGCGTAGAGCAGCCCCAGCGTCTCGGCCACGCGGTGGAACAGGTAGGTGCGGTTGCCCTGGAAGGGGAACATGCGCCTGATGTCGACGTCTCCGAGGTCGAAGGGCGGCTCGCCCGCCTCCATCCATTCCGACAGCGCCTTGCCCGCGCCGCCAGCCGACTGGATGCCGATCGAGTTGAAGCCCGCGGCGACGTAGAAGTTGCGCAGCTCGGGCGCCTCGCCGAGCAGGTAGCGGTCGTCGGGCGTGAAGCTCTCCGGCCCGTTGAAGAAGGTGCGGATCCCGGCCTTGGCCAGCAGGGGCACGCGCGCGGCGGCCTTCTCGAGCTCGGGCGCCACGTGGTCCCAGTCGTCGGGCAGCGTGATGAACTCGCTGTCCTCGGGGATGCCATGCGTCGCCCAGGGCTTCGCCCTCGGCTCGAAGAACCCGACGAGCAGCTTGCCCGCGTCCTCCTTGTAGTAGGCGCATTCGTCGGGCACGCGCAGCACAGGCAGGTTGCGCGGGATGTCGGGATGCGCCTCGGTCACGACGTAGAAATGCTCGCAGGCGTGCAGCGGCACGTTGACGCCGGCCATGCGGCCGATCTCGCGCCCCCACATGCCGGCGCAGTTGACGACGTAGTCGGCCGCGATCGGCCCGCGCGAGGTCGAGACGCCCGTCACCCGGCCGCGGTCGCGCGCGATGCCGGTGACCGCGACGTTCTCGAAGATGCGCACGCCGCGCTGGCGCGCGCCCTTGGCGAGCGCCAGCGCGATGTTCGCGGGATCGGCGTGGCCGTCGGTCGGCAGGAACACGCCGCCCTTGACGCCATGCATCTCCGCCAGCGGGTGGTGCGCCGCGCATTGCGCGGGCGTGAGCATCCGCGCCTCGAGCCCGAAGGTCGCGGCCATCGAGGCGCCGCGCGCGAATTCCTCGAGCCGGTACTCGCTGAGCGCGAGGCCGAGCGAGCCGTTGCGACGGTATCCGATCGCGACGCCGGTCTCCGCCTCGAGCCCGTCATAGAGCTCGGCCGAGTACTTCGCGAGCCTGGTCAGGTTCAGCGTCGCGCGCAGCTGCCCGATCAGCCCCGCGGCGTGCCACGTCGTGCCGGAGGTCAGCCGCTTGCGCTCGAGCAGGACGACGTCGGTCCAGCCGAGCTTCGCCAGGTGGTAGGCCACCGAGCAGCCGACGGCGCCACCGCCGATGACGACGGCGCGGGCCTTGGTGGGGAAATCCGACATCGGTGGCTCCTGCTGCTGCGTCACGCCCCGGGGCGCTCGTTCGCCCGATCGTAGCTGAATTCGGGCATGACGAGCCCACCGAGGATAGCGGACCGCGGCCGCGCATGGCCGGGTTGCGCGCTGCCGGGTCGACAGGGGCGGCGGCGCGGCCCTAGCCTCGCGCCATGGCCAACGACACCTCGCCCCTCGCCGCCGCGACCGCGGCGCCCGCGCCCGCCGCCTCGTCGCATGCGCAGGCGCAGGGCGCGCATGCCGCCACCTTCGCGGTGGTCTTCTCGCTGTCGCTCTGCCACCTGCTGAACGACCTGATGCAGTCGATGCTGCCGGCGATCTATCCCGTGCTGAAGGACACGCACCGGCTGGATTTCGGGCAGATCGGCCTGATCACCCTCGCCTTCCAGTGCACGGCCTCGCTGTTCCAGCCCGTGGTCGGCATGGTCACGGACAGGCGGCCGATGCCCTATTCGCTGGCCGCGGGCATGGCCTCGACGCTGGTCGGCCTGCTGCTGCTCGCCCACGCGCCCGACTACGCGACGATCCTCGTCGCGGCATGCCTCGTGGGCCTCGGCTCCGCGGTCTTCCATCCCGAGGCCTCGCGCGTCGCGCGCCTCGCCTCCGGCGGCCGCCATGGCCTCGCGCAGTCGCTGTTCCAGGTCGGCGGCAACGCGGGCTCGGCCATCGGGCCGCTGCTCGCGGCGCTGGTCGTCGTCCCGAACGGCCAGCGCAGCGTCGCCTGGTTCTCCGCCGCGGCCTTCCTCGGCATGTCGGTGCTCGTGGGCGTCGGCAACTGGTACGCGCGCCATCGCCGCGCGCCGCGCGCCCAGGGCGCGCCCGTCGCGCGGCCACTCTCGGTGCAGCTCGCGGAACCGCACGTGGCGCTGGCGCTCGCCGTGCTCGTGACGCTGATCTTCTCGAAGACCTTCTACTCGGCGAGCCTCAACTCCTACTACACGTTCTACCTGATGGACCGCTTCGGGGCGGACGTGGAGACCGCGCAGTTCGCGCTCTTCGTCTTCCTCGCCTCGTCGCCGATCGGCGCGCTGCTGGGCGGCTGGCTCGGCGACCGCATCGGCCGCCTGCCGATCATCTGGGTGTCGATCCTCGGCGCGCTGCCCTTCTCGCTCGCGCTGCCGCATGTCGGCTTCGCCACGACGATCGTGCTGGCCTTCGTGATCGGCCTCGTCATGTCGTCGTCGTTCTCGGCCATCCTGGTCTACGCGCAGGACCTGCTGCCCGGTCGCGTCGGGCTCGTCGCCGGCGTCTTCTTCGGCTTCTCCTTCGGCCTCGGCGGCATCGGCGCCGCGGCGCTCGGAGAGCTCGCGGACCGCACGAGCCTCGACACGGTCTACGCGATCTGCGCGTTCCTGCCCGCGATCGGGCTGCTGACCGTCTTCCTGCCGCGGCAGGCCGGTCAGCGCTGAGCCGCGCGCAGCCAGTCGACCACGTCGCCCGCGCTGCGGTCGGGCGGGAAGACCGGGTAGAAGACCTTCTCGATCCGGCCCGCGGACAGCACCATCGTCAGCCGCTTGAGCAGCCGCGTGCCCGCGACCTCGAAGCAGGGCAGGCGCAGCGCGTCCGCGAGGCGGAACCGCGCGTCCGACAGGATCGCGAAGGGCAGGTGCAGGCGCGCGGCGAGCTCGGCCTGGTAGGCGGTGTCCTGCGAGGACAGGCCGAAGAGCGACGCGACGCCCAACTCGCGCAGTTCGGCCGCGTGGTCGCGGAAGGCGCAGCTCTGCGGCGTGCAGCCGCGCGCGCCGGGAATCGCGTCCCAGCCGTCGGGCAGCGGGACGCCGGGGCGCCCGGTCATCGGGTAGACATAGACGACGGCGAGCCCGGGCAGGCCCGAGAGGTCGACCATGCGCCCGTCGGTCGCCGCGAGCTCGATCGCCGGCAGGCGCATGCCATGGAGATGCGCGGCGGCGCCGTCGTCCACGGGAACGGGCAGCTTGCTCCAGTCGACGTCGAGGAGATTGGTCATTGCGGCCTCCGCTTGCCTTGGGCCCCGTGTTTGGCAGCCTGATTGGCTCCATGTAAGATCCAATTCCATGGAGAAAAAAGGAACCAGCCTGCCGGACTGGTCCTCGCTCATGCCCGTGCGCGCGGGGGACGGGCCGCGCGGCGCCGCGCTCTACCGGGCGCTGCGGCGGATGATCGAGGGCGGGCAGGCGCCGCCCGGCGCGAAGCTGCCGCCCTCGCGCGTGCTCGCGGCGCAGGCCGGGATCGCGCGCAACGCCGTGGTCGCGGCGTTCGAGCAACTCGTGGCGGAGGGCTATGTCGAGGCGCGCGTGGGCGCGGGCAGCTTCGTCGCCCGCGACGTCCCGCGCCTCGCGCCCGCGGCACCGAAGCCGCTGGCCGGGCCCGCGCTGCTTCCGGTCCTGCCCGGCCGCCTCGGAAGCGCGATGGCCGACCCCCGCTCGTTCGACATGCTGCGCAAGCTCCTCGCGCGACACCTTGCGCGCCCGACGGCACGGCATCTCCACTATGGAGACCCGCGAGGCGCGAGGCCGCTGCGCGAGGCGATCGCAGGCTACCTGCGCAGCGCGCGCGCCGTGCGCGTGCATGCCGACCAGGTGATGGTCACCAGCGGCGCCCAGCAGGCGATCGACATCGTGGCGCGCGCGGCCCTCGCGCCCGGCGACGCCGCATGGATCGAGAACCCTGCCTATCCGATGGCGGCGGCGCTGCTGCGCGGCATCGGCGTGCGCCTGGTGCCGGTGCGCGTCGACGCGGAGGGGCTGGACGTCGCCGCCGGGCGCAGGGCCGCGCCCGGCGCGCGCGCCGCCTATGTCACGCCCTCGCACCAGTTCCCGACCGGCGTCGCGATGACGATGCGCCGGCGCCTCGAGCTGCTCTCCTGGGCCCGCGAGGCCGGCGCCTGGATCATCGAGGACGACTACGACAGCGAGTTCCGCTACGCCGGCCCGCCGCTCGCCGCGCTGCAGGGCATCGACGACGCGGGACGCGTCGTCTATGTCGGCACGTTCTCGAAGTCCCTCTTCCCCGGCCTGCGCATCGGCTACGCGGTCCTGCCCGAGGCGCTGCTCGGCACGGCGATCGCGCTGCGCGAGCGCACCGACCGATGCCCCGCGACGATCGCCGACGACGCCCTCACGGCGTTCATCGCGGAGGGCCATCTCGCGGCGCATGTACGCCGCGCCCGCAAGCGCGCGCGCGAGGCACGCGACGCGCTCGTCGCCGGCCTCGCGGAAGGTCCGCTCGTCGCGCGCGCGCCCGACCAGGGTCTGCACCTCGTCGCCTCGCCGCCGGACTGGCTCGAGGAGGGCCGCGCGATCGAGGTCGCATCGCAGGCCGGACTCTTCGCGCGGCCGCTCTCCGCCATGCATCTCGCAGGACGGCGGCGCGCGGGGCTCGTGATCGGCTTCTCCGGCTTCCCGCCCGAGGCCTTCGCCAAGGCCGCGCGCGAGGCTTCCGCCAGGCTCGCGCGGCTCGCGCCCCGACGGGCGTGGCGATGATCGCGCCTGGCCTTCAGCCTCGCGATTGCGAGGCGGCGGACCGCGGCGACCTTTCGCCGCGGGATCGCGGCCTATAAGCTCGCCCGTCGCCGGGTCCTGTTGCCTGGCACCCACCAGGGCGACGCCGGAAAGGATCGTGACCCATGTGCGGCATCGTCGGCCTCTTTCTCAAGAACCCGGTGCTCCGGCCCGATCTCGGGCGGCACGTATCCGCGATGCTCGCCGGCATGACGGATCGCGGCCCCGACAGCGCCGGGATCGCCGTCTATCATCGCCCCGCGGGCGAGGGCGCCTGCAAGCTCACGCTCCACCATGCCGATCCCGCGCATGACTGGAGCGCGCTCGCCGGCGCGATCGCGCAGGCCTTCGGCTGCGAGGTCGACGCCGAGGTCCGCGCCAACCACGCGGTGCTGGTCGCCGATGCCGGCGAAGCCGCGCTGCGCGACTGGCTCGCCGCGGAGGCGCCGGACGTGCGCGTGATGGGCTACGGCCAGCTGATGGAGGTCTACAAGGAGATGGGGCTTCCGGCGGACGTGCTGCGCCGTCACGGGATCCCCGCGATGGCCGGCACCCACGCGATCGGCCATACCCGCATGGCGACCGAGAGCATCGTCACCACCGAGCACTCGCATCCCTTCACGGCGGCGGCGGACATGTGCCTCGTGCACAACGGCTCGCTGTCCAACCACAACCGCCTGCGCGCCTTCCTGCGCCGGCGCGGCGAGCGCTTCGAGACCGACAACGACAGCGAGGTCGCGGCGCGCTACTTCGCGTGGCGCATGCGCGAGGGCGCGTCGCTCGAGGAAGCCATGGAGGCCGGGCTCAGGGACCTGGACGGCTTCTACACCTTCGCGATGGGCACGCGCGAAGGCTTCGCCGTGCTGCGCGACGGCATCGCGTGCAAGCCCGCCGTGCTCGCCGAGACCGACGACTGGGTGGCGATGGCTTCGGAGTATCGCGCCATCGCCGACCTTCCCGGCGTCGAGGACGCGACCATCTGGGAGCCCAAGCCTGCCGTCGTCTACACCTGGAAGCTGGACTGAACATGCAGACCGTCGATCTCGCCGCCGAAGGCGTGCGCGCCCTCAACGGCCGCCTGCACGCCCTGCCCGCCGACACCAACCAGCGCGTCTGGCGCGTGACCAACCCCCGCGGCGCGCATGCCGTGGCGGTCGGCCTGACCCAGGAACTCGAGGTCGTGGTCGAAGGCCATGTCGGCTATTACTGCGCCGGCATGAACGAGGCCGCGCATGTCGAGATCCGCGGCCATTGCGGCTGGGGCGTCGCCGAGAACATGATGAGCGGCATGGTGCGCGTCGCCGGCAACGCCTCGCAATCGGCGGGCGCCTCGGGCCATGGCGGGATGCTGGTGATCGAGGGCGATGCCGGCCATCGCTGCGGCATCTCGATGAAGGGCATCGACATCGTCGTCGGTGGCTCCATCGGCGCCTTCAGCGCCTTCATGGCGCAGGCCGGGAACCTCGTCGTCTGCGGCGACGCCGGCGAGAACCTGGGCGACTCGCTCTACGAGGCCGACATCTACGTGCGCGGCGCCGTCGCCTCGCTGGGCGCGGACTGCGTCGAGAAGGAGATGACGGCGGCGGACCGCGAGAAGGTCGCGGCGCTGCTGGCGCGGGCCGGCATCTCGGCCGACGCGGCGTCGTTCCGGCGCTACGGCTCGGCGCGCACGCTCTACAATTTCCATGTCGACCACGCCGATTCCTACTGAGGACCGGGCCATGACGATCGACCCTCGCAACGCCCGTCCGTCCGCCGCCTTTCCGCCCAACGTCATCGCCGAGATCCAGCGCGCCGCCGACCAGGGCATCTACGAGATCCGCGGCCTGGGCACCAAGCGCCGTCTGCCGAGCTTCGACGACCTGCTGCTGCTCGGCGCCTCGATCTCGCGCTACCCGCTCGAGGGCTATCGCGAGAAATGCGACACCGACGTGGTGCTCGGCACGCGCTTCGCGGCGAAGCCGCTCGAGCTCAAGATCCCGGTCACCATCGCGGGCATGAGCTTCGGTTCGCTCTCCGCCAACGCCAAGGAATCGATCGGGCGCGCGTGCAGCGCGGTCGGGACGAGTTCCACCACCGGCGACGGCGGCATGACCGAAGAGGAACGCCGCGCCTCGAAGCTGCTGGTGTACCAGGTCCTGCCGTCGCGCTACGGCCTCAACCCGCGCGACCTGCGCCGCGCCGACGCGATCGAGGTGGTGATCGGCCAGGGCGCGAAGCCCGGCGGCGGCGGCATGCTGCTGGGCCAGAAGATCAGCCCGCGCGTCGCGAAGATGCGCACCCTGCCCGAAGGCATCGACCAGCGCTCGGCCTGCCGCCATCCCGACTGGACGGGCCCGGACGACCTGACGATCAAGATCCAGGAACTGCGCGAGATCACCGACTGGCAGAAGCCGATCTACGTCAAGGTTGGCGCCTCGCGGCCCTTCTTCGACACGCAGCTGGCGGTCAAGGCGGGCGCCGACGTGGTCGTCGTCGACGGCATGCAGGGCGGAACCGGCGCGACCCAGGACGTGTTCATCGAGCATGTCGGCATCCCGACGCTGCCGGCGCTGCGCCAGGCGGTCGACGCGCTGGTCGATCTCGACATGCATCGCAAGGTGCAACTGGTCATCTCCGGCGGCATCCGCAGCGGCGCCGACGTCGCCAAGGCGCTCGCCATGGGCGCGGACGCGGTGTCGATCGGAAGCGCGGCGCTGATGGCGCTGGGCTGCAACAAGCCGGTGCATGTCGCCGACTACGAGGCGCTGGGCACCGCGCCCGGCCATTGCCACCATTGCCATACCGGGCGCTGCCCGGTCGGCGTGACGACCCAGGATCCGGTGCTGGAGAAGCGGCTCGATCCCGAGCAGGGCGCGCGCTGGCTGCGCAACTACCTGTCGGTGATGACGCTCGAGGCGCAGACGATCGCGCGCGCCTGCGGCAAGACCCATGTGCTCAATCTCGAGCCCGAGGATCTGGTGGCGACGACGATCGAGGCGGCGGCGATGGCCGGCGTGCCGCTGGCCGGCACGAACTGGATCCCCGGCAGGGATCTGCGCTGAGGCGCGCGAACGCGCCCGGCGGCATGACGGACAGGAACGGGAGGCGAGGCATGGCGACGGATCTGGCGAGGATCGCGAAGGAAAAGCGGATCAAGTATTTCCTGATCAGCTATGTCGACCTGTTTGGCGCGCTGCGCGCCAAGCTGGTGCCGGCGCGCGCGATCGGCGAGATGCAGCGGGCGGGCGCGGGTTTCGCGGGCTTCGCGACCTGGCTCGACATGAGCCCCGCCGACAGCGACATGTTCGCGGTCCCCGATCCCGACAGCCTGGTCCAGCTGCCCTGGAAGCCCGAGGTCGGCTGGCTCGCCTCGGACATCGTCATGGACGGCAAGCCCGTCGCGCACGGACCGCGCCACGTCCTCAGGCAGCAGGTCGCCGCGGCGGCGGCCAAGGGCCTGCGGATGAAGAGCGGCGTCGAGTGCGAATTCTTCCTCGTCACTCCCGACGGCAGCTCCGTCGCCGACGTCCAGGACACGCAGTCGAAGCCCTGCTACGACCAGGGCGCGCTGATGCGCCGCTACGACATCATCACCGAGATCTGCGACGCGATGATCGCGCTCGGCTGGGAGCCCTACCAGAACGACCACGAGGACGCGAACGGCCAGTTCGAGATGAACTGGACCTATGCCGACGCGATGGTGACCGCCGACCGCCATGTCTTCTTCAAGTACATGGTGAAGGCGATCGCCGAGAAGCACGGGCTGCGCGCGACCTTCATGCCCAAGCCGTTCATCGACCTGACCGGCTCGGGCTGCCACGCGCATGTCTCGGTCTGGGACCGCGCCGGCAGGCGCAACCTCTTCCACGACCCGAAGGGCGAACTGGGGCTCTCGCGCATGGCCTACGAATTCCTCGGTGGCGTGCTCGGCTCGGCCGAGGGGCTCTGCGCTCTCTTCAACCCGACGGTCAACAGCTACAAGCGCATAAACGCGCCGCGCACGACCTCGGGCGCGACCTGGTCGCCCAACGCCGTGACCTACGGCGGGAACAACCGCACGCACATGGTGCGCATCCCAGATTCGGGCCGCTTCGAGTTCCGGCTGATGGACGGCGCCGCGAACCCGTACCTGCTGCAGGCCGGGCTGATCGCCGCGGGCCTCGACGGCGTCGAGGCGAAGCGGGATCCCGGCCCGCGGCGCGACATCGACATGTACACGCAGGGCCACACGCTGGAGGGCGTGCGGCGCCTGCCCGGCAACCTGCTCGACGCGCTGCGCGCCTTCGCCTCCGACGACGCGCTGCGCGCGCGCCTGGGCGCGCCCTTCTGCGACAGCTACCTCAAGCTCAAGCACGAGGAGTGGAGCCGCTTCGGCCGCCACCTCACGCAGTGGGAGCGCGAGACGACGCTCGATTGCTGAGCGGGCCGCCGATCCTCCGCGCGAAGGCGCTGTCCCGCGAGGCGAGCAGCCCGCCGGAATGGGCGCGCTCGCGGCCATAGACGATCCACACGTCGTCTGGCGAGCCGATCTCCTCGTCGACGCGCAGGCGGCCGGGATGGCCATCGGCAAGGTCGCGATAGGCCAGCGCCGAATCGATCCGCCCCGCCAGCAGGTCCGCGAAGGCGAGCGGGATCGCGGCGTAGGGGACCTTCTCCCGCCAGCGGCCGAGATCGGCATAGGACTCGGTCGCCGGCATCACGAGCCCGATCGAGCGCGGCGTGGCGACCTCGGCGCGGGTTAGGATCGCGAGCGGCCTGCTGTCGGAGATGAAGCAGTCGATCGCGAAGACGTCGCGGAAATTCGCGCCGAGCGTCTGCGGCGCTTCCGGGTGGACCGCGCATTGCAGCACGAAGTCGACCTCGCCCGCCCTGAGCAGCGCGACCGCCTCGCGGAACGAGGCCACGAGGCGGAGCCCTTGCGTCCCGGCGCCGTGGAACCCGAGGTAGCGCCGCGCCACCAGCTCGTGGTTCGTCCCCGCGGGGCCGAGCGTGGCCATGCGCACGACGCGCGCGCCCTCGCGGCGGTCTGCCTCGACATCCATGCCTCGAGTATCGGCCGGGCGCGAAGCCGGATCCAGACAGCCATTTCCTCCACGGCCGGGCCGGAAATACTTGTCTGGATCGGATTCGGGGCCGTGGCAGGATCCTGCATGGCGACGGAGCACGAGGCCGCGGACGCGGCCGATCCCCTTCTCTGGCTCGAGGACGTCGACGGCGACGCGGCGCTCGCCTGGGTGCGCGCGCGCAACGAGGTGGCGACGCGCGAGCTCGAGGCGACGCCCGGCTTCGCGGAGCTGCGCGCGCGCCTCCTGTCCATCCTCGACAACGACGCGCGCATCCCCGTCGCCACGCGCCATGGCGGGCTGCTCTACAATCTATGGAAGGACGCGGCCCATCCGCGCGGGCTGTGGCGCCGTGCCACCGACGAGGAATACCGAAGGCCCGATCCCGCCTGGGAGGTCGTGCTCGACCTCGACGCGCTCGGCCGCGACGAGGGAGAGAACTGGGTCTGGAAGGGCGCGCATGTCCTGCCACCGGGCGACGCGCGCGCCCTGGTCCTGCTGTCGCGCGGCGGCGCGGATGCCGTGGTCGTGCGGGAATTCGACCTGCGGGCGAAGCGCTTCGTCGAGGACGGTTTCTTCCTGCCCGAGTCCAAGTGCCAGGTCTCGTGGCGGACCCGCGACGAGCTCTTCGTGGGCACGGATTTCGGGCCGGGATCGCTGACGACCTCCGGCTACCCGCGCATCACGAGGACGTGGCGTCGCGGGACGGACATCGCCAGCGCGCCGACGCTCGCCGAGGGCGAGGCGTCGCATGTCACCTGCTACGCCATCCGCGACCACGCGCGCGGCTTCGAGCGCGACTTCGTGGTGCGCGTGCTCACCTTCTACAGCGCCGAGGTCTTCTGGCTGCGCGACGGGGAGATGGTACGGCTCGACAAGCCCGACAGCGCGGTGGCGCGGCCGCACCGCGAGTGGCTCCTGCTCTCGCTGCGCGACGACTGGACGGTCGATGGCGAGACGCATGCGGCCGGCTCGCTGCTCGCCTGCCGCTTCGACGACTTCGTCGCCGGCGCGCGCCGCTTCCACGTGCTCTTCGCGCCGACGCCGACGACCTCGCTGGCCGGCTGGTCGTCGACGCGCACGCATGTCCTCGTCGCCACGCTCGACGACGTGAAGTCGCGCGTCCAGGCCTGGAGCTTCGCCGATGGCGCGTGGCGCGGCGCGCCGCTGCCCGGCCTGCCCGCGCTCGGCTCCGTCGGCGCGACGCCCGTCGATGCCGAGGAGGGCGACGAGTACTGGCTGACCGCCACGGACTTCCTGACGCCGACGAGCCTTCGCCGCGGCACGGTCGGGGGCGGCCCGGCAGGGACGCTGAAGGCTCTGCCCGCGCTCTTCGACGCCAGCGGCCTTGAGGTGGAGCAGCGCTTCGTCGCCTCGGCCGACGGGACGCGCGTGCCCTATTTCCTGGTCGCGCGGCGCGACATGCGCCGCGATGGCGGGACGCCGACGCTGCTCGCCGGCTATGGCGGGTTCGAGGTGCCGATGCTGCCCGGCTACCACGCGATCGTCGGCGCGGCCTGGCTGGAGAAAGGCGGCGCCTACGCGATCGCGAACATCAGGGGCGGCGGCGAATACGGGCCGCGCTGGCACCAGGCGGCCACGCGAGGCGGCCGCATGCGCTGCTACGAGGACTTCGCCGCCGTGGCGCGCGACCTGTCCACGAGCGGCGTCGCCGCGCCGCGCCGCCTCGGGATCATGGGCGGCAGCAATGGCGGGCTGCTCGTGGGCAACATGGCCACGCTCTTCCCGGAGCTCTTCGGCGCCGTCGTCTGCCAGGTGCCGCTGCTCGACATGCGTCGCTACCACAGGCTGCTCGCCGGGGCCTCGTGGATGGGCGAGTACGGCGACCCCGACGACCCGGCA
>Ga0068872_10002936_pt1 | contig 13185 bp, 9 predicted proteins | sample NOAtaG_7_FD_66441 | JGI IMG/M metagenome (GOLD analysis project Ga0068872, IMG submission 66441) | Freshwater lake microbial communities from Lake Erie, under a cyanobacterial bloom - NOAA_Erie_Diel1S_2200h metaG | ecosystem: Environmental > Aquatic > Freshwater > Lake | place: USA: Ohio, Lake...
CCCTTGAATTTCTTTGAGCGTTTCCTCTGTAAGATGCAGGGTGTCTGATGCATCTGCTTCCTCGTAAAACCCTTCCTTGTTCTCATAAATGCCACTTTGGGGCCAGGGTACTTCAGAGGTAGTTTTTTCATCCCAATAACTGAGGTATATATTCCCTTCAAATGGATTTTCTCCGCCCATAAAACTTCCGGCGTATTTTCCCGGCATAGAGTACAAAAAGTCATTTCCAGAAAGTATAGTTGCCGTACCTATGGAGCTATTTTTGTCTTTGATCAGGTAAAATTGATGCCAAGCTTTCCTGATTGCTTTTTTCTCGCCTGCTGTATCTCCTGCATGGTGAAGAAAAGCAGCATACTTTTTTTCGTAGTGTGCAAGCAAAAGTTTTTGCTGCTCGGAGTTCAATCCTCTTTTATTCACCGAGGAAGTAAGATTTTCGTATGCTGCCTTCACCGCCTTGGTCGACCAAAAATACTGACACATGGGTGGGAATCTTTTTTGAATTTCGAGTCCGGCTAAGATATCCTGCACTGAATAATACAAAATTTTTACTGCAAGGTTCCTGATTCTGTCTTCCTTTTCGCAGAAGCGCGAAATGGCCTTCCATGTTTCGGAGGCATCTGCATTTTTATTGGCCAGCAGGGTGCCAAACAGAACAAGGTCATCTATGGTTTTTAATTTCCCGGACTGGTTAAAATCCTTTTCGTTTTGAAAGGTTTTTTGAAAGGCCTTTTGAGAAGCATATTCCTGCTGTTGAAAGAACAGGATCTGGGGAATAAAAAAACCGTTGTTTACAAAGCCAAGCGGTGCCGCTTCGGCTTTATCAGCATCATATAATTTCCTGCATTTGTCAAGCAGTGCAGGTACATCCCCATGGGTATTAAAATAGGCAAACAACAAGGGATGCTCAGGGCTGAGCAGGCTATTGGCAGCAAACAAGAGATTAAGAGAAATTTTTTCGAGAAAAACCTTTTTTGGATTTTTTTCCTTGTAACGGATAACAGCCAGCATCAGTTGCTCGTTGATTGAATGTGTTTTTTCTTTTAGCTCATCCATGCCGGGTACACCTGCAGCACTGAGCCACAACAAAACCTTGGTGAATAAGTGTGTGTGCAGGGTATTTATTTGCTGGGCTTCTCCTTTTTCTATGCTTTGAATCTGCTCTTCCGTAATCTTCCTCAAGGAAGAAAAACCATGGTCTGCAAGTTTTTTCAAAAACGGCAGATCTCTGCAATACGATACGGTGTCACTATTTTTAAACAAACACCAATTAATGGCTTCTCTAACAATGGTAATCTGCGTGGAGTCTTCCATGTTTCGGATGGCATCAATAAACATCCCTGCATCGGCCGAGTCGCGGTTAAATCGGCTATATTCGATTAAAAAGGCAGCTTTCTTCTTTTCGGAGATATAAGGATTCTTTAGGTTCTCCAGATTAAATGCCATCACCCGTTTTATTACCTGTTCGTTCTGTTTGGCATACCAATCCAGGTAAAAATAGATACAAGAGCAAATAACGAGTACTACACCCACATGCATCAGCAGGCGGTTGGCTCCATACTTCAACACAAAACGGTTGAGCATGAGGTTGCGGGCGCTGGCTTTAATAAATACTTGAGCATCCTTAAGTTCTTTATCAAACTGAATTTTCTTCGTTTGCTTGTCCTCACCCGATTCGTCATATTTAAGCAACCATCCGGCAGAAGGTCTCTTTTGGGAAAACCACTGCTCAAAATAATTGAGGGAGCCGATGGGCAGCAGGTATCCACTGTCTTTATTGTTTGCATACCAGCGCTGCATTTGCACTAAAAAATCGGCATATACCATGCGGTCGTCGTACTCCTGCCGAGACAATTCCTGGAGGCGCTCCCAGTTGCGTATCAGGCTCTCGTGGCTGATGTCGAGCAAACTTTCTGCAAGTAAAACGGATTGCTCGTTGTCATAGGGTTTAATCAAAGTATTGCCCTGTTTCCTAAAATGGGCAACAAAAACCGCAACATATTCAATCGTAAAATCTTTTTCATCTATTATCCCCACTATCTCTTCTGCTGTCATGCGGTTACGCACATATCTTCCGGCATCTGCTTTTACCATACACTGCAAGAGGGTATTTAGGATATGCTCACTCCGGGAAACCCAGGGCATATCTGCATAATTGCTTCTAACCTCTTCGAGTGTTTTTTCATACAACTCTCCTGCATGAGCATTCAGCACATTTTCCAGAGAGGGTCGTAAAAAGTATTTTCTGTTCTGTTCTGTTTGTAATTCCAGCCAATTTTCAAACTCCGATTTTTCTGTTTCATCCAAAAAATCTACAGGAGCACCTGCAAGTTTCACCAAAGAGGGAATGTCTATGGGTTTTTGTGTACCGCCTTCGCCGTAAGACAATTGCCAAAGTTGGTTGAGTGCATGCTGCAACACCGGCAACTGGTCGAAGCCGCTGCCAATGGCGTTTACAAGGGTTTCGGTAAGCCTTGGGGTAATGGCACCACCGGCAAGTTTTGCAGGTTCGGCAATGACCTGCTGCAGTTCTTTACGCTTGAGACGGGGCACAAAAAACTGAGAAAAGCCAATCATCTCGGGTAGTCCGCGAAAGGCGGCACATTGTCCGATATAATCGCTTCGCATGGTACACACCACATACACTGGAAGTGATTGCGACTGAGAAATCCTTGCGCTTTCAATCAACAGGTTCATCACCAGCTGGGCCTCATCACTCGGAACACCATGGCTGAAATTTTCGGGATTGGTAAAAAACTCTTCAAACTGATCGGCAAGGATGATGAGGTTGGCTCCTTTTTTTTCTAAATTTTTTTTGCCTTGCTCATCTGCCTGCTGATATTCGGTACTTTGGGTATCTATGAAGAAGCCCGATTCTGCATACAATTGCAGGAGAGCCGAAAAGCCATGTTGCAGTTTTGCTTTCACCTGTTCCTCCTGCATTTTTAGTGCGGAGGCCACTGCCTTTGAAAGCATCTGAAGAGGTGAACGGGAGGGTGTAAAATCGGCCAAAAGCCAACTGTTGAACCGCGCCTTAAAAAATCCCGCCCGGGCCCTTGGGATTAAACCGGCATATGTGAGGGAGGATTTTCCGTCACCGCTGGCACCGGTTATCATCAAAAACCTGTTCTGTTCGAGCAGTGAAACCGCTTTGGCTGTGTGCGCATCTCTGCCTTTAAAAAAAATAGATTCGTCCTCAGCAAAAGGGCGCAATCCGGGGTATGGACAAATAAGTGTTTCCATGCTATGCTGCGCTATCCTCCCTTGCTTTTTCGTACTGCACTTTTATCTCGAGGGGAATTAAAATACCATCTATAATCATACACAATATCCTGGGGGCTTTTAACTGAACATTTCGGTTATGCTCGGGATTCGTGTCTCCAATCAAAAGGATGGGAGTAGACATCGATGCACCACCTGCGCGTTTCCAAATTTCCTGTGTAAAGGGCAAAGCCCAATCCGAGGATGTTTTAAAATACACCACTGCCAAACGACTTTTGCTGATTTGTTGGGTGCAATAGGCTGCATAATCGGTATCGCTGTTTTGAACGATGCTGATGTTATGCGTCTTTACCACATCTCCCAGCATGTCGAGCACCTCGGCGGCATCGGCCTCATCCAGTTGGTTAGAAATAAAAAACACTTCTGTCTCACTTAGGTCGTATCGGATTTGTGTTTCTTCTGAGAATTCCTGTCTCACATCGTCCGCAAACTCAATGGGTGAGGAAACATTGCTAAAGGTCATCTGCTCAGAAAGCGCATTCCTCACAAGGCTGATGAAAGCCGATTGTTTGGGCTCGGGAATAAAGCTTCCCACATTGGGCGGATACCAGATAAAAAGTTTGAAGTCGGGTCTATTTTGAATGTAATCCTGAAGGATGCGAAATTGAAACTCCGGAAGAGAAAAACTCCCTTGTAAAAAATGATGTACAGGGCCATATTCACTACTGAGCATGCAAACTGCACCACTGCACTGTTCGAGTTTTTCGAGCACCTCCTGCGGAAATGCAGAAAGGTTGGATAGATCAACAAGGGGGCTAAGCGATGAGATGCCTGCGTTGCTAAAAACTTGGATTAAGTTTTGTAAGTATTGATGTCGTTGTACGGAATCGTCCGCAAAAAAGCAGAGCATAAATTAATCTTCAACTGATTCAAGTGTAAAGGGATGTTTAACAAGGTTAGACATATCCTCACCGGCTTCAAGCATGTCGGTATCGTTGGCATCATAGCGCCAGGTTACCTGCAATTTGGTTTTGCCATCGTTGTTGAGGGCCACCATTTTTTTGAGCATTTCAATGATGATTTTTGCGCTGCTTGTATTAAAATATTCCAAGTAAATAATCAGGTGAGTGTTAGGCTGTGGGGAACCCGAATAAGTTTCAATCCAGTGTTTTACGGGACCATAAAACTTGATGGTATTTTCAGGGATTGATTTGCCTTTGAATTCAAGTATTCCGGATGTATGATTCAGCGATACATAGGGTGTGTTCACTGTTTCGGTAATTTCAAGTGTTTCCATTTTGCATAGATATTTGGGTAAATATATCGAATTCTGTTTTATATTTAGGAAGAAAAAAAACGCGTGGACATGAAAAAAAAAGAGCGTGGTTTTCTCATGCTGGGCATGATGTCCGGAACTTCTTTGGATGGATTAGACCTTGCCTTATGCAGATTTCATAAAGCGGGTAAAAAATGGAGGTATCATATAGAGAAGGCTCATACGATGCCTTACAAAAAACCCTTACAGAAAGTGCTTTCAGAAGTTCATTTGCTGAGTGGAGAAGAGCTTGTTGCACTGCATGTGCGCATGAGTAACTACATGTCTGATGCCGTTCATGCCTTTATAAAGGATTGTAAGGAAAAACCCATGGCCATCTCCAGTCATGGCCACACGGTGTATCACCAGCCCGAGAGGGGGTTTACCTTTCAGGCGGGCAGTGGTGCGGTACTTGCGGCAAACACTGGCATTCCTGTTGTTTGCGATTTCAGAAGTACGGATGTGGCACTGGGAGGACAGGGAGCACCTCTGGTGCCAATGGGTGACCGACTCCTTTTTTCGGATTATGATGTATGTGTAAACCTGGGTGGGATTGTGAATCTGTCATATGCGCTTCCGGGAGGAAAACGGATGGCATTTGATGTTTGTGCCGGAAATCAATTGCTCAATCTCCTTGCCTCAAGGGAAGGGAAAACATTTGATAAAAACGGCAAGATTGCCCGCAAGGGAAAAATTATTGCGGACTTGATCAAAAAATTGAATGCACATCCTTTTTATACCAAAAGGGAAGCCAAGAGTCTGGGAAGAGAATGGTTGGAAAAAAATGTATTTCCGCTTGTGTTGGCAAGTGAGCATTCGAGTGCTGATTTGCTATGTACATCTTGTCACCACATTGGAATGCAGATCGCCAAAGCCATTCCGCCGCATGCAAAAAAAGCAAAGGTGTTGCTCACGGGAGGGGGAGCGATGAACTCATTTTTGGTTGAAACCATACAACAGCACTGCGGAATTGCAAAGATTGTGGTGCCGGATATGGAAACCATTTGTTTTAAAGAGGCCCTGATATTTGCCTTTCTTGGATTACTCAGGATGCGGGGCGAAGAAAATGTAGACTGCACCTACACTGGTGCAATGCGTAATACGATTTCGGGAGCGGTTTACCTTCCCTGATTAGAAATCATCGTCGTCGTCATCGTCGTACGAGCCCGCATTGTTGTCAAAGGAATCGAAATCAAGATTTTCTTCTTCAAGAAATTCATCCGGATCATCATCCAGCGGTTTCGATTTGGGTGTAGCTGCGTTCTTTACCGGCGCTTTGGGTTTGGCGGGTGCCGCTTTCTTCTTTACGGCCGTGGTTTTTGCAGTGCCGGCGGACTTCGTTTTTCCGGAGGTTTTTTTCATGACCTGGGGATCAGATGCTCTTTTGTTTTTTTTTGAATCACACAAAAGTATGAATCCAATTTTTACAAAGGCAAATCCGAACAAACTATTTTTTTAACCTACTTTTGAAACCCTATGAAAAACCTGCTTGAAAAATATGAAAATAAGAGACCGGAAATTGTGTTTGAATGGAAAGATTCCGAGACCGAGGCTGAAGGATGGGTGGTCATTCATTCCCTGAGGGGCGGCGCTGCCGGAGGAGGTACCCGCATGCGTAAAGGGCTTGACAAGCGGGAGGTGGAGAGCCTGGCAAAAACCATGGAGGTGAAATTTACTGTATCAGGCCCACCCATAGGAGGCGCCAAGTCCGGTATCAACTTTGATCCTTCCGATCCGCGCAAGGCAGGTGTTTTACAGAGGTGGTACAAAGCCGTTTCCCCCATGTTAAAACAATATTACGGAACCGGTGGAGACCTCAATGTGGATGAGATACATGAAGTGATTCCTTATACAGAGAATGTGGGCATTTGGCATCCTCAGGAAGGCGTGCTCAACGGACATTTTGCTCCCAATGAAAGCAGGCGAATACATGCCATTGGCAGGTTGCGCCAAGGGGTCTCAAAAATTCTTGATGACAAGCGCTTTACACCTGACATAAATGGTACTTACACTGTTGCAGACATGATTACCGGTTATGGTGTGGCCATGTCGGTACTGCATCATTACCAATTGTTAGGACAGGATGTGAAGGGAAAAAAAACAATGGTTCAGGGTTGGGGAAATGTAGCGGCAGCAGCCGGCTATTACCTCAGCAAGATGGGTGCAAGTATTGTTGGTATACTCGACAAAAATCATGGTTTGGTTGCTCCACAGGGATTGTCGGAGGAGGAGGTTTGCAAACTTTTTCTGCAGCGAAAAAGCAATACCCTGCAAGCGGCAGAGATGATTCCTGCTACCGAGGCATCTGAGAAACTTTGGTGCTCAGGTGCCCAAATTTTTATTCCTGCTGCTGCATCACGCCTGGTGACTATGGAACAGGCCGGCCAATTGATAGAGGGGGGGCTGGAGCTCATCAGCTGCGGGGCCAATGTGCCTTTTGCAGACAAAGAAATTTTCTTTGGTCCGGTGGCTGCCTTCGTTGATAAAAAGGTAAGTGTGATTCCTGATTTTATCGCCAATTGTGGTATGGCCCGTGTCTTTGCCTATCTGATGCAAGAGGATGCAGTGCTTACTGATGATGCCATCTTTAATGATGTATCAAATACCATTCATGCTGCCCTGAAGAAAGTGCATGGCACAACCAAAAGCCCTACCGGCCTGTCCGGTATTGCGCTTGAGCTGGCGCTCAAACAATTGATGTAAGATTCGGCATTTGAATCCACTTGAGCACCTGCAATCCATTATCTTTGCACGCTTTTTAAAATATTCATGGGACTAACATGCGGAATTGTAGGATTGCCCAATGTAGGCAAATCCACCCTCTTTAACTGCTTATCCAATGCACGGGCTCAGGCTGCAAACTTTCCGTTTTGCACCATTGAGCCAAACCTAGGGGTAATTACTGTGCCAGATGCCAGACTCAACCAACTGTCTGACCTGGTTAAACCACAAAAAATCATTCCTGCTACCATAGAAATTGTAGACATTGCAGGGCTCGTAAAAGGAGCCAGTAAAGGTGAGGGGCTCGGCAATAAATTCTTGGCCAACATACGCGAAACGCAAGCTATCATTCATGTATTAAGATGTTTTGATGACGGCAATATTGTGCATGTTGACGGGAGTGTAAATCCACTCAGAGACAAGGAGACCATTGATTTTGAATTGCAGTTGAAGGATTTGGAGAGCGTAGAAAAAAAGATGCAGCGCTATGAAAAAATGGCCAAGGTTGGCAGTGACAAAGAGGCCAAAAAAACCTTTGATGTGCTGGCGATTTTCAAAAAACATCTTGAAGAAGGAAAGTCTGCCAGAAGCGCCCCTGTTCCATCCGAAGATTTTAAGTACATAGAAGATTTGTGTCTGCTTACGGTAAAACCGGTATTGTATGTTTGCAATGTAGATGCCGGATCGGTAAATACAGGCAATGCCTATGTAGAGCAGGTTAAGCAGGCAATTACAGGAGAAAATGCTGAGGTGCTCCTGATTACCGCTGCTCTTGAAGCTGAGATTGCATCCCTTGAAAATGTTGAGGACAGGGCAATGTTCCTGAGCGATGTAGGATTGAGTGAACCGGGCGTAAATAAACTCATCAGGGCTGCCTATCGTTTGCTTAATCTTGAAACCTATTTCACTGCCGGAGAAAAGGAAGTGAGGGCATGGACCATCTCAAAAGGGATGACTGCTCCACAAGCAGCAGGAATTATTCACAGCGATTTTGAGAGAGGATTTATCAGGGCAGAAGTCATCGCTTTCGAAAACTTCATTAAATATGGTTCGGAAGCTGCTTGCAGAGAATCCGGAAAATTACAGGTAGAGGGCAAGGAATATATTGTGCAAGATGGAGATGTAATGCACTTCCGTTTTAATGTTTAGGTGCCGAAATATTTATTTTTTCCATTACGGTAACCACTCCCAACATCAGCACCAGAGAATACACTGTATCCTCTGCAGGCACTGTGCCAATGCGTATTCCCATGATATGTTCCGGTGCATACATCACTACAGGTAGAGCAGTAAGTACCCCGTTTACTAAAAAAAACGGCAATAGATGCAACAGATAAGCCACCATGAATTTCCCAAGCCATGGCTTTTTAAAAATGTAAGCATGCATCAGGATAAAGACTGCTCCAATTGAAAAATTAACGAGGGTGTAAAGCTGCGCATGAAAATATACTGCAAGAGAGAAAATGATGACTGACAATACCGGGAGCAGTTTGTAAAGCATAGGAAGCGAAAATGAAAAGGAAAAATACACCTTGTAACACGCGTAAATAAAAACACTGGCATAGGGTACGCAAATAAAAAACAATACTTCTTCCAGGGGTAGATTAAAAATATAAATGCCGGTAATGTAGGCAGGATTGAAACTCCAGATGCCATTGGCTGTGAACCAGATGTCCCATAGTATGAAGAAGGTACCTGTGATGCCGATACCTGCAAAGAGACCTTTCCACTGTTTGTAAAAGGCCACTTTTTTGTCGAAGCTCAACAAAAAAGGAAACAGCACCGAAGCCAGGTCTAGAAAAAGATAGGTGTATTTGCCCATGCCTTGGGTTAAAACCAAACTGAGATGTGAATGTTCGGCAAGGCGCTTGGGAGAATTATTAGGAGAGCAGTTTCTTTACGAGGTTGGCAGCTTCCTGCAGTTCAATCGCAGAATATACCTGCAGGCCCGACTCGTCAATAATCTTCTTAGCTTCTACCGCATTGGTACCTTGCAATCGCACGATGATGGGCACTTTAATTGAACCCATGTTGTTATAGGCTTCAACAATTCCTTGGGCCACTCTGTCACAGCGGACAATGCCCCCGAAAATATTCACTAGGATGGCTTTTACATTGGGGTCCTTAAGAATGATCCGGAATGCCTGTTCCACCCTTTGCGCGTTTGCTGTGCCACCAACATCAAGGAAATTGGCAGGTTCGCCACCGGAGAGCTTGATGATATCCATAGTAGCCATGGCAAGACCGGCACCATTCACCATGCAGCCAACATTTCCGTCTAGCTTTACATAATTGAGGTTGTGTTCACCGGCTTCCACTTCGGTGGGATCTTCTTCAGAGATGTCGCGCAGGGCTTCATAATCTTTGTGACGGAAAAGTGCATTTTCGTCGAAGGAGAGCTTTGTATCTACCGCCAGGATGCGGTTATCAGATGTTTTAAGTACAGGATTTATTTCAAGAAGAGAGGCGTCTATGGCATCGTATGCTTTGTAGAGGGCACTTACAAATTTTACCATATGTTTAAATGCATCCCCCTCGAGGCCAAGGTTAAATGCAATCTTTCTGGCCTGAAAAGGCAATAATCCGGTTTTGGGATCAACCTCCTCTTTGTGAATCAGGTGAGGGGTATGATGAGCCACATCTTCAATATTCATTCCTCCTTCGGTGGAATACATGATAATGTTGCGGCCTTTGGCACGATCGAGTAACACGCTCATATAGTATTCCTTGGTAGGGGATTCTCCGGGAAAGTACACATCTGCTGCCACCAGAACCTTGTTCACCTGCTTTCCTGCGGGGCCTGTCTGCAGAGTTACCAGGGTTTTGCCCAAGATATTACCGGAAATCGTTTCCACATCCTGGATGGTCTTTGCCAGAGCAACGCCTCTTTGTTCAGAACCTATGATGGTTCCTTTGCCCCTACCACCGGCATGAATCTGTGCTTTGATTACCCAGAGCTTGGTGCCTGTTAGCTTGCTCAATTCATTAGCAGCCTCTACAGCCTGCTTAGGGGTTTCGGCAACGATGCCTTCGGCTATGGGAACTCCAAAACTTTTAAGGATGTCTTTGCCCTGATATTCGTGGATATTCATTGTTAAAAAAGAATCTGCGGGCTAAATTAGTCAAAAGAATTTTATGAAATTGTAACCTTTTGATGTTGGTTTATCGTAATACACCCCACATTTCAAATCAACACACAAAATGAACACACTGTTACACAAGGTTCCCCAGTCACAGGCAATCGAACTTCCAGCCCTAGAAACATCAAGGATGCTGACAGGTTTTGCATCCCTGATATCGGCAGGAAAACTTCCTGAGAAAAAGGATGTTTTGTTTGCCCTGGCACTCAGCAGGGAACTGCGTAACCAAGCATATATTGGCCAGAGTCTTTATTATCTGGCTCAGGTTTTCTTGGCCGATCAAAATCCCCGTCAGGCACTTATCATTCTTGATGAAGCCAAAAAACTGCTTACAAGCGAGGACAAGCCTTTGGTGATGCTGCAATGCCTCGAACTCACCGGCAAGGTGTATCAATCCCTCGAGGACTGCGAGATGGCGCTTGGAGAATACTTCTCTGCACTCGAAATCATCAATGAAAATCTTTCTTTGGAATATTGCAAAGGTGCCCTGCATCATAAAATTGGCATGGCCTTTAAATCTACCCGTGACTTTGACAATGCTGTTTCACATTTCCGCAAATACCTCAATTTATCAGAAAAATACAAGCAGAGTAATGATATTGCTCAGGCCTGTTTTGAATTGGGCAACATGCTAACTCTGAGTGATGAATATGCTGAAGCTGCTGTTTATCTGCGCAAATCACAGGAAATGGCTTTTGTAATGGGCAATAAAAACCTCGAATTGTTCGCCCTTGTTACCCGTGCAATCCTGAAAACCCGTTTGCGTCAGTACAAAAAAGCCAAGGTATTGTTTGAAGAAGCAGAAGCTGGAATCCAAGCCAATGCAAACGAGGAAATCAAAGCCCACCTGCTGAGGAGCAAAGCCAAGTTGTTCATAGACATGGAGCTCTATCCGGAAGCCTTACAGTTGCTGGATGAGGCTAAAATGCTGGCCGAAAAATTAAAACTAAATCAGGTATTGCTGATGGTGTACAAATTTTACACCATGGCCCACGAAGCCATGGGAAAATTTCAATCGGCGCTGGAATTCAATAAACTTCATTTCAACCTTGAAAAGAAAATCCTTGAAGACCGTTCTAAAACAAGAGTGCATGGTCTTCAGATGAAGTTTCAGATGGAGGAAATCCTGAAAGAAAATGAAATATTCAAACTAAAGAATGTGGTTCTGCAACAAGCAAATGATAAAATCTTGCAGCAGAAAAATAAAATCGAAGCTTTCCATACTGAGCTAACCTCAAGCCTCACTTATGCCAGTAAGATTCAGCGCGCTATTTTGCCCCTGACAGAAGAAATTTCCGAAACTTTACCCGGGCATTTTGTTTTCTGGAAGCCGCGTGATGTTGTAAGCGGAGACTTCTACTGGCATTTCAACGCCAAAACCCATACTTATATTGCTGCAGCCGATTGTACGGGTCATGGTGTTCCGGGGGCATTTATGAGCATGATCAGCAACACTATTCTCAACGAAGTGGTTGGTTCTAATCCGAATCTTTCTCCGGCTGAAATTCTCACCATGCTAAACCTTGAAATCAAAAAAGCCCTCAAGCAGGATTTGGGTGAAAAAGAAAGTCATGATGGACTTGATATTGCCCTCTGTAAAATCGATAATGCCACTGGTATAATCACCTTTAGCGGAGCAAATAGACCTCTGTATTTGGTAAAAAAGGGAGCTGAAGAAATTACTGAAATCAAATCAGACAAAGGTTCTATTGGCGGAATGCATTCTCATAATGACAGGTTTTTTGCGCAGCATACCATACAATTGGAAAAAGGAGACCGGGTTTATTTGTTTACAGATGGCATCACCGATCAGTTTGGTGCTGACACGAACAAAAAACTGCGTCCTGTTAATTTCAGAACCTGGATTCTTGAAAGTGCAGAAATACCCTTTGACGAACAAGAAAGTTTTTATGCCGGTAAACTTGCGGAATGGCAAAAAGAGGAAAGCCAAACCGACGACATTCTGGTGATGGGTTTTGGTTTGTGAACAACTTTGTGAATTTATACTGAAGCCCCGGCATGTGCCGGGGCTTTTTTCGTCTTAGTATTGCGCTGATGAAACGCGTTCATTTTATTGCCATTGGCGGTGCTGCCATGCACAGCCTTGCGCTTGCGCTAAAAGGCGCAGGCTATGAGATAAGCGGCTCTGATGACGAAATCAATGAGCCTTCCAAAAGCCGATTGAAGGCAGCGGGATTGCTTCCGGAAAAAATTGGCTGGCATGCTGAGCATATTCATCCGGGCATTGATGTTGTGATTTTGGGTATGCATGCCAGAAAAGATAATCCCGAACTGCTTAGGGCACAAGCGCTGGGTATTAGGGTGATGTCTTATCCTGAATTTGTATACGAAGCCACCAAAAACAAATTGCGTGTAGTAATTGGAGGCAGCCATGGAAAAACAAGTATCACCTCCATGATATTGCACATCCTGAAAAAATCCGGTAAAAAATTCGACTACCTGGCAGGTGCTAAAATAAGAGGATTCGACAACATGGTAGGTATTTCCAATGATTCGGAGATTGCCGTTATCGAAGGTGATGAGTACTTGGCATCACCCATTGACCCCAGGCCGAAATTTCACCTGTACCATCCTCATATTGGCGTAATCAGTGGGATTGCATGGGATCATATCAATGTGTTTCCCACCTTCAGTTCGTATGTTGAACAATTTAAAATATTTACAGAATGTATCTCAAAAGATGGCTCATTAATCTATTCTGAGGAAGATGCTGAAGTAGTAAAAATTGCAGAAAAGTCACCCGGTGCGATTCATAAAATTCCTTATCGG
>Ga0068872_10002940_pt1 | contig 13180 bp, 9 predicted proteins | sample NOAtaG_7_FD_66441 | JGI IMG/M metagenome (GOLD analysis project Ga0068872, IMG submission 66441) | Freshwater lake microbial communities from Lake Erie, under a cyanobacterial bloom - NOAA_Erie_Diel1S_2200h metaG | ecosystem: Environmental > Aquatic > Freshwater > Lake | place: USA: Ohio, Lake...
TTGTTTTTCCTCCCGGAAGTCAATGCTGAATGCATTTCTACGGCCATAGGCGTTGTACAGCGAAAAATTCCAACTGCTTTCCAATTTCCGCTTTGGGTCGGCGTCGGTCTTTGGTTTTCCTTGGATGGTCACGCTCAAATCCAGTCGATGGTTGTCGGGCAACCTGCTTCCATTCCGCTCACCGTAATAAGGCACAAACAAACTGTCCAATTGGTAAACGCCGACGGGAAAAGTGACTGGCCGTCCGGTGCCATACACCCACGTTGCTCCAACATTCAAGCGGGGCGTAGCCTGCCACGACGCCACTACGGAAACATCATGCCTTCGGTCGTTGTTACTGAAATAGGGATTCCCTTCGTTGATGCCTTCGATTTCACGCATGGATTTGCTGAGGGTATACCCAATCCATCCGGACAATCGCCCCATGGGCTTGCGGATCAAAACCTCAGCCCCATAGGCCCAGCCACGACCAATCAGGATTTCTGTTTCCAGTGTTGGATTCAGCAGCAATTCGGCCCCGTTCTTGAAATCGATTTGGTTGCCCATCCATTTGTAATACAATTCCACGCTTCCTTCAATTTGGTTTTCGAAAAAGTTGCGGAAGTATCCGGCGGAGACCTGATCGGCAAGTTGGGGTCTGATGTGACGACTGGAAGGAACCCAAATGTCCCATGGGAAGGATGCGGTGGAATTGGAAGCCAAATGCAGGTATTGGAATGTGCGCATATAACTGGCCTTCAAACTGCTGTAGGAATCGATGGTGAACCTAGCAGCAGCACGGGGTTCCAGACCCTGATAAAACTGAATCACTTCGCCAGTCTCAAATGAGGATGTATCCAGCACCTCGGTGAAATCCGGGTTGTATGAGAATTCTTCCCCGGGACCCAATTGGGCAAATTGGGACCACCTGAGCCCATAGCTGAGGGCCAATCGGTCACCCATTTTATGCTCATTGCTTGCATAAACTGCACTTTCTATGGCATGGTCGGGTTGTGGCTCGAAGGGCAATAGGAAGGAGCCTGCCTCGGGGGTGAAGACACCAGGATTGAAGCGGTGCATAGTGACGTCAATGCCGAATTTCCATTCCTGATTTGGACTGGCAAACCAAGTGAGGTCATGTTTGAGGCCATAATCCCTGATGCCGGAAGAAAACTTGAAATCCTCTCCCGTGAATGTTTTAGCATCGAAACCGTAAATGAAATCGGAGGCGAGCAGGGTAGTGTTGGCAAACAGTTTGTCGGAGAACAAATGATTCCACCTCAACGAGCCCGTGGCATTTCCCCAATCGTTCCCGAATAGCTGACGAAATCCAAATACATCTCGTCCAAAATAGCCTGAAATGAACAATCGGTCCTTTTCCGTTACCCTCCAATTGGCCTTGGCATTGAAATCGTAAAAATACAATTGAGTGTTTCGGATGTTTTCATCACCGGACAACCGCAAAAACAGATCCGCGTAGGTTCGCCTGCCCGACACAATGAAAGAAGCTTTGTCCTTGGCGATGGGGCCTTCCAAGGTAAGTCGAGAGCTGATGAGACCCAACCCACCCGAGGCTTGGAAAGTTTGGTCGTTTCCTTCGCGCATGTGCAAATCAAGCACAGAACTTAGACGTGTGCCGTATTGAGCTGGAATCCCCCCTTTGTACAGCTTGTATTCGTCCCGCAAGGCATCTGCGTTGAATACGGAAAAAAAACCCAACAGGTGGGACGCATTGTATACCGTGGTGTTGTCCAGCAAAACAAGGTTTTGATTGCTTTGACCACCCCGAACGTAATATCCTGTAATGCCCTCTCCTACTCCTGAAACTCCGGGCAACAGCTGAATCATCCGAATCACATCCACTTCTCCCATGAAAGCAGGCAGATTCTTGATTTCCCTGAGGCTCATGGTTTGGGTGCTCATTTCCGTGCTCGTCACATTTTCACCCGATGCCTTGTCTTCGATGAGGACCGGCCCATAACCATAAGTCTCCAAGCCCAACTTGATGTCCTGCCTGACGTTTTGGTTCAGACTGACCGAAAGGGTATCTCTTCGGTAGCCAGGGTAAAAAACCACCATCTGGTAAGTGCCTTCCGGCATTGTGATGGAAAAAAAACCATATTCGTTGGTGATGGCTCCTGCTGATGCACCCACCGTCACACGGACACCCACTAGGTCCTCGCCAGTTTCCTCATCTCTGACCTGACCTGACAAGGTGTATTTTACCTGGCTCCAAACTGTGCCATGACCGATTACCCAAGCAAATGCCTGAAAACCCAAAAACAACAGCCAATACCGGATGAGCATTCTCATTGAGGACCCAATTCAGGCGGCAAATTACCGCATGAAATATGAATTCCGTGGAAACAAATTCTTTACGACCCTTGAAGCAAAAAAATCCGCCGAAAACAAGGATTAACCCTGTCCGGCGGATTGCTGTTGACTAAAAGAACGACCGGGCTTATTCAACCCGGCTAAAAAACTCTTCTTTGGACAAGCCGATGACCATGATTTGCACGAAGCTCTGTTCGCTGAAATGGCTTCGCCACCATGTCATCACGTCATTTCCTGAATATGCTTTGTAGAGGTCTTGGTTACAGTAAATGTTCAACCTGAGCTCCATTTTTTCAAAATCAGGCGAAAGCAACCAATACTTTTCAGTGATGTAAAAATCCTCACGACCTGTTTCGGAGGAAATCCGTTCGGTTTGCACTTGAATCACGGAATCACGGCTTGCGTTCCACGGCAGATCACGTACCGAAATGCTGAATTCCCCATCGAAATTGTATTGCTGGACATCCCCGTACCAATAAATCCCGGGCATGAGGTCTATTTTGGCAACGGCATTGTGCAACAAATCCAAATCCTTAAACCGGATTCTGGACCACCTGATGGGCACATAATATCGTTTGTATTCAACGAAAAGATCGGGCGAAAAACGATAACTGAAGGCCCCGTCGGTGATGTAATTGCAAACCAAATTCACCCTCAAGGTTTTTTCCAGATTGCCGTCTTTGTAAAATTTCAATGCATAGTGGTAGTCGCAGTAATCCTCAAAGGTGGGTTCAAAATCCCATTTGGCTTGCATCTGCCTGAGAATGTGGGATTCACGAACGATGAATGTGCCGATTTGATCCTGGATTTCGACAGGCTTGTGATTCACCAAAGACACCCCGACCATGTCCCAATTGCCGGATTCGAAGTCCAAATCTTCCAACAATTGTTTGGCTTGAATGGAACCGGTGGAAAGGCAAAGTGCCGCCACATAGGTTGCCAATATCTTCAGCATGGGAATACCAACCTTCACAGTAAACCAAAATTACCATGGTGAGCGACGGTCCCTACCAGCAATATCCACAACTATCCTATGGTTTTCCATAAAAATGGATAGCAACAATCAAGTGTTGAGTTCCTCGTCCTGTTCGTACTCGTATACCTCTGCTTCGTTGACCAAGACTTTTTCAGCGATTTTTTGTGCGGTTGGGGTTGCTGCGATGCCTCCAAGGGCAGTTTCCTTGTATCGGGTTTCCATGCTCTCCCCTACCTCACCCATGGCTGCCACGACTTCATCCACAGGGATGATGCTTTGGTCTCCCGCCAATGCCATCTGGGCACTTGCAAATGCAATGACCGCTCCTGAACCATTTCTTTTCACGCAGGGGACTTCCACCAATCCCGCCACGGGATCACAAATCAGACCCAACATGTTCATGATGGTGATGGCAACGGAATCAAAAACTTGTTCAACTGTCCCACCCAAACAATAAACGACCGCACCCGCTCCCATGGCGGCAGCTGTACCGGTCTCGGCTTGGCATCCTCCTACTGCTCCTGCAATGGAGGCTTTTCGTTCAATGACCAATGCAATTCCTGCAGCCACCAGCATCCCCTCGTGAATGGCCTGATTGGACAATCCATGTATTTCCTGCAAAGTAGTGAGCACGCCCGGCATGATGCCCGAGGCACCAGCTGTGGGAGCGGCCACCACCCTACCCATGCAGGCATTGACCTCCTTAGCGCTCAATGAATATGCCAAAAGGCGCTTGAATTCCTCTCCCAAAACAGAAACAGGCGCGTGCATCACCTTCTTGGCGCCATTGTCGATCATGCCGCTCACACTTTTCATGTCACGCTCAAGACCGGTTTTCACGGCATCCTTCATCACGGCATGTGCTTGGTCCAACTTGGCCCAAATTTCAGCCTCAGACCTGCCTTTTTCCCGGATTTCATACTCGAGGACAGGCATCCAAAGCGGAACATTGCGCACCTTCACATCAGAACGCCACTCCTCGAAACTTTCGAACAATACACTCATGGATTGGGTGTGAAAATCACTTTTGTTTGAAAAACCAAGGACCCTGAATCGGTATTCAACATCCTCAGGACGAACAATCCCCCTTGCTGTGGCCATCCGCCACCACCTGATGAAAATTGGAGGAGATTGAAAAAGGGATGAACCTCTAAGCTTTGCGACCAAACCCTGCGTCCTTGGATGTCCACCAGTTCCAAACGGGCGGGATACCAAGCCGGACCATTGTCGACGGCCACGTTCAGGTGATCTTGGAAGGGATTGGGATATACCCACCCATTTTCATCCCAAGTCAAACCGGCATCGGAAAGGACGGGTTGCAAGGCTGCACCGGTCAGGATTGAAAATGCGGTGGATGCATCCGGGATTCCGAATCCGTAAACCGTATCGGGGGAGTCGTATCGGTCGGCACTTTGGATCATTGCTTGGTAAACTTCCATGTTGGAGGCAGCGGGCTTGGCTTGAAGGAGGCAAGCCAACAATCCGGAGACGATGGGGCAGCTGAAGGATGTGCCATTCCCTCTCGAAAAAATACCGCTGTTGGGCACGTAAGCAGTCGCCACACCCATGGCGCAGACATCCGGTTTGATTCTTTGGTCGTAGGTGGGCCCTCGGCTGCTGAAACCGGCTATCCGTTTGGTGGAATCCACTGCCCCGACGGCAATCACGCTGTCCCCATCTGCAGGAGCGTAGATTTTTCCATTTCCAGAATTCCCGGCACTGTTCACGACCAAAATACCCTTGGAGGCAGCGATGTCGGAAGCACGCGTGATGATGGCCGTGTTTCCATCCATCCCCATGTAGCCGTAGTCCGATCCGTCGTCGAAATCCCGGTAACTCAAGGATGTGCTGAAAACACTTGCACCCAACGAGTCCGCCCATTCCATGGCCCGCACCCAATTGTCTTCCTCGGTGGTGGTTTCGCTGGCATCGTTTTCGGTATGGCACAAAATGAAGGTAGCTCCATGTGCGGAGCCGTAGTAGGTGAAATCATCGTCTTCCTTCCACCCTGCCAATATGCTCAAAACGGATTGTCCGTGCGTACCACCATCGAAAACGTCAGTCTCAGAATTCACGAAATCATAGGTAGCCAAAATGCGGTTGTCGTCGAACAAGTGCTTTAGAACCGGATTTTCGTTGGCACGTGCAAAACCGTTGTCCATGACGGCAATGCGCACGCCTCTGCCATTGAGTCCATTTTGGTGGAGACGATGCAGTCCTACCATTTCAAGTTGGGCTTTGGTCTCACCGGGAAGGTACCCGTTCCGGGCTCCTGGGCTTGGCGCAGCATCCATGTCCTTGAGGTAGGTTTTAATGGGCTGAACATTGGACACAAACGGCAAGGAAGAAACAGCTTCAACCTGTTGTGCATCCAACCAAACCGAGACTGCATTCAACCATCTTGAAACTTGCCCGGGTGAGCTACCCAAATCAAAAACCGCTGCTATCCTGTCAGTGCCTACCTGAAAATCGGATGCCTGAAAGGGGATGTTCTGGCGAACCCTTCTTTGAATTGCCTCAGGACCCAAGGCGGGCGGCAAATCCATGACCCTGGCATCTCGAGATTTAAAAAAAACCCAATATTTGGAGGAGACAGGTCCGGATTGTCCCGTTAGGGTTAGGCCCATCACCATGCACAACAACCAAACAATAAGCGCTCTCATGAGGTAAATATACTGAATACACCTTTCAGCAGGCTTGGGATTTTGCAACTTGCCAAACACCCCAAAGACGTCCTGTTTCACCCGTTTGAAACCAAAAAACACTATCTTTGCGGTCTGATTTTGTTTTGAAAAACCATGTTTGAAAATCTCTCGTCCAAGATAGACAGGGCATTCCGCACCCTGAAAGGTTCGCATCGCATCACGGAGCTGAACATCGCGGAAATGGTGAAAGAAATCCGCAAAGCCTTGGTGGAGGCCGACGTGAACTACAAAGTTGCCAAAGACTTCACAGCCAAGGTTAAAGACGAAGCCCTCGGTCAGGACATCCTCATCAACGTTTCCCCTTCCCAATTGATGGTCAAAATCGTCCACGATGAATTGACCAAACTGATGGGCGGAAAAAACGAAGGCATTACTTTTTCTGCCAAACCACCTTCGGTGATCCTGATTGCGGGACTTCAAGGCTCGGGTAAAACGACCTTCTCGGGAAAATTGGCCCGCTACCTGAAAAGCAAAGGCAAAAATCCTCTATTGGTGGCTTGTGACGTTTATCGTCCTGCGGCCATCGACCAGTTGACGGTGCTGGGCGAACAGGTCGAAGTGCCCGTCTACAAAGAGATAGAAAACAAAAACGCTGTTGAAATCGCCCTGAATGCGGTTGAGTTCGCCAAGAAAAATGCAAAAGACGTGGTCATCGTGGACACGGCCGGTCGATTGGCTGTGGACGAGCAGATGATGAACGAGATTGCGGCGGTGAAGCAGGCTTTGCAACCCGACGAGATTTTGTTTGTGGTGGATGCCATGACGGGTCAAGATGCCGTCAATACTGCAAAAGCCTTCAACGACAGGTTGAACTTTGATGGTGTAGTCCTGACCAAATTGGATGGTGACACCCGTGGTGGTGCGGCCATTTCCATCAGGACCATCGTGGAAAAACCCATCAAATTCGTCTCCGCAGGGGAAAAAATGGATGCCTTGGACCGTTTCCACCCAGAGAGGATGGCATCCCGGATCTTGGGCATGGGCGACGTTGTCACTTTGGTGGAGCGGGCGCAAGAGCAATTCGACGTAGAAGAAAGCAAGCGTCTCCAGGCTAAGTTTCGCCAAAACGAATTTGACTTCGACGACTTCCTGAAGCAGTTGCGCACCATCAAAAAGATGGGCAACATGAAGGAATTGTTGGGTATGATTCCGGGTGTGGGAAAAGCCATCAAGGACACCGACATTCCGGATGATGCATTCAAAGGCATCGAAGCCATCATTTTGTCCATGACCAAGGAGGAGCGTTTGGATCCTGTGCTCATCAGCGGTTCCCGACGCAAGCGGATTGCAGATGGCAGTGGCACGAGTGTGCAAGAGGTCAACCAATTGCTGAAGCAATTCGGTCAGATGAAGAAAATGATGAAAACCATGAACAAGCTCAGTGAAAAAGGAATGAGCATGAAAAACATGCCCATGATGCGTGGGCGTTGATTTTTGCCCTCTTTTGGGCAATCGTGGTTTGAATTTTTAATCCCGGAATACAATTCCAAATGGCCGATTTTGAAATTGGACTTGAATCTTTTTTGAAGGATTTTGTCTTCATCGAGGGAGGTGAATTCCTGATGGGTAGTCTTGAAATCGATAATGCCGACCCGCACCTTGTCAAAGTGGATTCCTTTTACATCCAAGCAGCTCCAGTCCAGCAAGGCTTATGGAATCGATTGATGAGCTCCAATCCCGAACAAGCCCACCTGCAGCCCGAATGGCCGGTCACAAACGTTGATTGGAACGACTGTCAACGCTTCATTGAAAGGATTCGGGAGGTCACAGGAGACTCATTCCGATTGCCCACCGAAGCTGAATGGGAGTTTGCCGCGGCAGGAGGTCGCCTTGGTAGATCGTGCGCTTATGCCGGATCCGATCTTTGGGAAGAGGTGGGATGGTTGAGTCAGAATTCGGGAGGACAACCTCAGCCGGTCAAGGCTAAAAAGCCAAATGAATTGGGCTTGTATGACATGACGGGAAATGTTTGGGAGTGGTGCCAAGATTGGTATGGTGATTATCCAATTGGAAGCAATTGCGCCGACAACCCCAAAGGTCCCTCGGACGGCACGGCACGGGTGATACGTGGAAGCAGTTTTGATTGTGAGGAACAGGATTCCAACCTGAGAACACGGAGTTATGCCCACCCTGAGCTGAGACATTATTGCATTGGGTTCAGGTTAGTAAAATCGATTTGAGGTTGGCAACAAAAGCCTAGGAGGAGCATTGGACCCCAACCACCTTTCCTTGGATGCTTTCAAAATTTCTCTTCGATACCCAAGCCAAATAAACTGAAGTCGTATTTGACCGGGTCTTTCGGGTCCAAAAGGCGGAGTTGTTCGGTCAATTCCAATGCGGCCTTCCAATCGTTTTGTTTCCTTTGAAGGATTCCAAGCTTTCTGCCGACCGTGCCTGTATGTACATCCAACGGGCATATCAACTGCGATGGCGAGGCAGACGCCCAAAGCCCAAAATCAACGCCTCGATTGTCCTTCCTCACCATCCACCTCAAAAACATGTTCAAACGTTTGGCGGAGCTACCTGCCTCCGGATCGGCCAAATGCTTGGATGTGCGTTGAGAAAAACCGGAATGTGACACCATCATCCTCCTGAATCTCATGATGGCTGATCGTGTATCGGGCTCTCCTGGCCTAGGTGACAGAACCTGCTCCAAACCTCCATGTTGGAGGTAAACGGCTTTCAATGACAATAATAAGCTGCGTGCATCCCCGGATTGGAATGTCCGGTATACGAACCCTTCGAAGGTTTCCAAATGTCTGGACGTGGCATTGCAAACAAAATCGTACGGGGATTGCCCCATGCCATCACAAAACTTGTTGGCTGCCCGAACAATCAAATCCCTCCTTCCCCATGCAAGTATTGCGGCAAACAAGCCACTGATTTCGATATCCTCCTTGTTTTTGTAGCGGTGAGGAACGGAAATAGGATCCAATGGTATGAATTCTGGACGGTTGAATTGGTCGTGTTTCAGCTCCAAAAAATCCCGCAATTCTGCTTGGGATATCATTCAAGCGTCGAGTTGTTTTCTACAGGATTGGAAAAAGGAGAATTCCGATTGTGTATTTTCATGGCTTTCAAACCCAAGAAAATGCCCACGATCAACACCAAAAACGCCAAAGGGAACACGAGCATTTCATTGTACATCAGGAAGAAATCATACGCGCCATGGATCAAGGTGGCAAACAACAAGCCCAAGACCATGTAAACCCCTTTGACGCCGGAATCCTGCTTGAATTTGGCCAGACCGACGAAATAGCCCATGACCACACCCATCATCGCATGCCCGGGTACAGCCGTAAATGCCCGCAACAATCCAACGCCCAAGCCCTTGTCGAAAGTGTAGAGCACGTTTTCGATGGCTGCAAACCCCAAGGACACCGAGGCTGCATACATGATGCCATCGTAGGGTTCATCGAAGGCATCACGGGGATAGGCCACCAACATCAAGCCCAAGAATTTGAAAGATTCTTCGACCAATGCCACCACGACGAATGCGCGCAGCAGCACGGTGACGACGTCCCCACTGTATTCCGTGCCAAACAGCCTGCCCAAGTACAATTCTACAAACACCACAGGCACGGCAATCACCACACCTACCAAAAAGGTGAAGATCAACAACCTCAGGGGTTCACGCTGATACCTGTCCCGCAAATAGATGAATGTGAAAAGGAAAATCACGGGCGCCAAGGCGGTGCCCAACAGGGAAAGCAAGGTTCCAGTTTCCATCAGCCAATGGCTTGTTTGAGGTCTGCAATCAAATCTTCAGGATCTTCTACCCCGATTGACAGTCTGATCAAGGTATCTTTCAGACCTGATTTTTCCCGTTCCTCCTTGGGGATGCTGGCATGTGTCATCGTTGCAGGATGGCCGATGAGTGATTCCACGCCGCCGAGGCTTTCAGCCAAAGCAAACAATTTGGTGCTTTTCAGCACACGGACGGCATCCTCCATCTTGTCGCCCTTCAGAGTGAAGGAAATCATGCCTCCGAAATCACGCATTTGTGATTTGGCTATCTCATGGCCTGGATGGGTAATCAAGCCCGGCCAAAACAATTGGTCAACTTTGGGGTGTGAGGCTAAAAACTCCGCAACTGCCCTCCCGTTGATGCAATGCTGTCTCATGCGGAGATGCAGGGTTTTGATTCCCCTCAACACCAAAAAGCAATCCATAGGGCCGGGCACTGCCCCGCAAGAGTTCTGGATGAAAGCCAATCGGTCCTTCAAGGCGGAATCGTTCAGCACCAAGCAACCCATGACCACATCCGAGTGTCCCGAGATGTATTTTGTGATGGAATGCATCACGATGTCTGCACCCATATCCAACGGATTTTGGAGGTAAGGGGAGGCAAACGTATTGTCCACTACCGACAAGATGCCTTTGCTTTGGGCGAGGGAGGTGATCTTGCGGATATCGACGATGCGAATGAGAGGATTGGTAGGAGTTTCGACCCAAATCATCTTGGTTTTGCTACCCACGGCTGCTTCCACTTGGCCCATGTCGGTCATGTCCACAAACTTGAACTTGATGCCCAAGGGCTCGAAAATTTTGGTGAAGATGCGGTAGGTGCCTCCGTAAAGATCATTGGTGGAGACAACCTCATCGCCGGGCGCAAGCAGTTTCACACAGGCGTCGATGGCCGCCATACCGGTTGCGAAGCATAGGCCGTGTTTTCCATTTTCCAATTCCGCCAACGCGTTTTGCAGAGCATGACGAGTGGGGTTTTGGGTCCTGGAATATTCATACCCCTTGTGGTCACCCGGGCCAGCCTGGACATACGTCGAAGTCTGGAAAATGGGCGTCATGATGGCGCCAGTGCTTGGATCGGGTTCTACCCCTGCATGTACCGCTTTGGTTCCAAATTTCATGAGAAAAATCGCTTTGTCTACTTTATACTTACAAGAGTAGTAAATTAACGAACATCTACCCTAAAACCGAACGGATGGCCATGGCAAAACTGAATTCCACAGAACAAAAAATACTGAAAGAAGTCTCTGACTGGAAAAACACAGGTCCAGGATTTTTGAGTCTGGCCTCTCATTTGGCCTCCAAACCCTTGATTTGGGCCACTGACAAATTTGTGCCCGAGGATGTCCAAAATCGCATGGGCGGTGTGGGAGAACAGGTCATTGAAAAGCTTCAGGATATCTCCCAATGGACGGTCTCCAAAGAAGAAGTATTGAAGTCCATCAATGAATTCGAATTGGGTGGCCAAACCATCACGGATTTGAAGAGGGCTACCGTCTTTGATTTGATTCATATTTCGGATGAGTTCACGAAACAAAACACTCGATTGGCGGCAGCGGAAGGATTTGGGTGTGGCTTACTGGGTTGGCCGGGTTTGATTGCGGACATGCCCGCCTTGTTCACGCTTTCTTTCAGGCTGATATACCAACATGCCCTGTGTTTTGGATATGAAACGGAGGAGGCCGAAGATGACCCAGACCATGAGCCGTTTGAAATCGGATACATGTTGCGCATCTTTCGGGTGGCGACAGCAAGCAGCCTGGAGGATAAAAAAGCAGCCTTGGAGGATTTAGTCGGATTTGAAGAACATCATCCCAAAGGATCGGCGAGAGTGGGCGGAGACTATGCACGGAAGCAAATCGGGAAATCCGCTGGAATCAATTTGAGCAGGGTTTTGATCAACCAGATTGTGAAACAGACCTTTGGACGGAAGGCCATCACGAGCATCCCTGGAGTCGGGGCGGTTCTCACGGCAGGGTTCAATTACTCCTACGTTTCAGATATCGGAAAAACGGCATCCATGGTATACAGGGAGAGATTTTTGTTGGACAAGGCCGGCAGGAAAAAGGTCGTGAATGTGAAGGTGGAGTGAGGCCGACTTCCTTCCCAAACTAAAAAAAATGCCACCCTGTTGAGGCGGCATTATTGATGATGACTTAGGACTGTATCAAGTCAGACTCAGTGAAATCTTTTTCTTGATTTCGTCGATGTTCCTCCTGAATTCTTTGTCGATGGAGATCAGGTCGTTGACCGTTTGGACGGCGTGAATCACCGTGGAGTGGTCCCTTCCGCCGAAGTGCATGCCGATGGTTTTGAGAGATGCTTTAGTGAGCTCCTTGGCGAAGAACATGGAGATTTGACGGGCTTGAACGACCTCACGTTTGCGCGTTTTGGCTTTCAACAAATCTTGGTCGACGATCAAGTGTTCACAAACCAATTTTTGGATGGAATCGATTGAAATTTCGCGGCTGACGTTCTTGATGAAGTTCTTGAGCATCTGCTTAGCGAGGTCGAGGTCGACTTCACGCTTGTTGAGGCTGCTTTGTGCCAACAGGCTGATGAGGGCGCCTTCCAATTCACGCACGTTGGACGTGATGTTGTGGGCGATGTATTCGATGACATCAGAGGGAAGCTCGATGCCGTCTTTGTACATTTTGTTGCGTAGGATTTGGACCCGCGTTTGGTAATCCGGAGTTTGGAGGTCTGCGCTCAGTCCCCATTTGAACCTGCTCAACAAACGCTCTTCCATTCCTTTCAGGTCTTTGGGAGCGCAGTCGCTTGTGAGCACGATTTGCTTGCCCGCCTGATGGAGGTGGTTGAAAACATGGAAGAAATGGTCTTGGGTCTTTTCCTTACCCGAGAAAAATTGGATGTCGTCTACGATGAGCACGTCGATGAGCTGATAAAAGCTGATGAAATCGTTGACGGTATTGTTTTTGGTCGACTCGATGAATTGGTTGATGAATTTCTCCGAGCTGACGTAAAGGACGATTTTGTTGGGATATTGACCTTTGACTTCGTTGCCGATGGCTTGGGCGAGGTGGGTTTTACCCAGACCGGTACCACCGTAAACCAACAGAGGGTTGAAGGCTGTCTGACCGGGTTTGGTGGCAACTGCATATCCTGCGGCACGTGCAAGCCGGTTGCAGTCACCCTCCATGAAGTTTTCGAAGGTGTAATTGGGATTGAGCTGGGAATCGATGTTGATTTTCTTGATGCCCGGGATCACGAAAGGATTTGGCACCGATTTGCCGATGTTGATCGGCATGGAAACAGCTGGGTTGCGGGTGTTGATTTCTTTGGAAGCAGTTGGAATGTTGATGGCATACTTCCTCCCTTCGTCGAGGCTATTTTCGACGATGATGGAGTATTCCAAGCGGCCATCCGGACCCAAAAAGTGTTTGATTGTTTTGCGCAGCAGGGAGACGTAGTGCTCTTC
>Ga0068872_10002941_pt1 | contig 13177 bp, 14 predicted proteins | sample NOAtaG_7_FD_66441 | JGI IMG/M metagenome (GOLD analysis project Ga0068872, IMG submission 66441) | Freshwater lake microbial communities from Lake Erie, under a cyanobacterial bloom - NOAA_Erie_Diel1S_2200h metaG | ecosystem: Environmental > Aquatic > Freshwater > Lake | place: USA: Ohio, Lake...
AAACAACCGGCATCTGTTGCTGAAAAATTTCGAGATAAATATCCCTTAACGCGAGAGGAATTTCTGGAGAAGGTTTATCAAGGAGACAGGCCCAGTGCCTTTCTGGCCAGCTTCACCAGATTTATTCATGAAAATCTTCAGGAAGAATATTGCTATAAGTTAATTTATCGCTGTTTCACCGAATTTTACGAGGAAGTAGTGATGCGGTACGATCGCTATCAGGATTACAAAGTGCATTTTACAGGATCCATTGCCTATCACTTTAGTGATATTCTGCGAAAAGCAGGCGCCGACAAAGGCATTGCTGTACGACACATTATGGAAGGGCCAATTGCCGGCCTCACCCTGTATCATCAGAGCGAAGTATGAAAAAGAAGCCAGCCGTAACCTCAACGGAGTCTACCTCGCGCTATGAAGCGCTCGAAGCGATGTCAATAAAAGATTTATTGATCAACATTAACCAGGAGGATCAAACGGTACCTGCGGCCGTTAAAAAAGTAATACCCGCGATTGGCAAACTGGTAAAGGTTATTGTTGAAAAGATGGAGTGCGGAGGACGTCTTTTTTATATTGGATCAGGGACCAGCGGAAGACTGGGGGTTGTAGATGCTTCAGAAATACCACCCACTTATGGTGTTCCCCATGGAAAGGTGATTGGATTGATCAGCGGGGGTGACCGGGCCATTCGGAAAGCCGTGGAGCATGCTGAAGATGATGCTAAGCAAGCCTGGAAAGATTTATCGAAGTTCAAGATTAATTCAAATGACGTTTTGATAGGTATAGCTGCCTCCGGAAGGACACCTTATGTGATTGGAGGCGTTAAGGATGCTGCGCGAAACGGAATTGTAACCGCCTGCATTACTTGCAATCGTGGGAGTGAATTAGCGGCCTCGGTTATACATCCCATTGAAGTTGTGGTTGGTCCTGAGTTTGTGACGGGCTCAACTCGTATGAAAGCCGGCACGGCTCAAAAGTTGGTTTTGAATATGATCTCTACTGCCGTTATGATCCGCTTGGGTAGGGTTCAGGGAAATAAGATGGTGGATATGATGCTTACCAATAATAAACTTGTTGACCGTGGCGTTAGATTTATTATGGAGGAGGCTGGAGTAGCAGAAAAAGTAGCCAGAGAAAAGCTGCTTAAGACTGGTTCAGTTCGAAAAGCAGTTCAGGAGATTAAAAAGAAATGAAACTTATATTTGCGTCCAAATCAAAACATCTTTGTTGTTTATGAGGTTAACCAAGCGCTTTTTTCTTCCTATTGTTATTTTAGTTTCTGCATGTACGCTGAGCTCTTGTCTGGAGACCACTGAAGATTTGTTTACTGAATTTGCAGAGCTTTTAAGGCAAGACACGGTCGCCATTAATGCTTATGTAAAGAAAAAGGGATTAAACCCAAGGGTGGATGTTAATGGTGTGCGGTTTGTGATAACAACTTTAGGTACGGGACTTCCACCGCGTCCATTCAGTGAAGTTGAAGTTACCTACGAGGGCCGATTGCTCAATGATGAGGTTTTTGATCAGGGAAATGTAAATGGTCAGGTAGGGGGTTTTATTAGTGGATTTTCTTCCGCATTGCAACTTCTACCGGCCGGCTCCAGTGCTATACTGATCATTCCCTCTGTTTACGCTTATGGCTCGGCCGGAAATGGAAAAATTCCTTCTAATGCACCGCTGGTTTTTGATATGGCTTTAAACAAGGTGGTCCGCGCAGCAGGTCAGGATCCTTTACTGGTATCAGACACCACGGCTATCCGGAATTTTCTTAATGCCAATTCAATCACCGGAACCATTAAGGATCCTTCAGGTATGCGTTATAGGATTTTGCAAACCGGGGAGGGCAATTCCCCTGGTCTTTATGATCGTGTAAAATTCAACTACACCATCAAACTTTTAAATACGCAGGAAATCGTAGCCACTGGTTCATCTGAGAAGACTGCAACTTTTGACGCCTGGGTAGTTAATTATTTGCCCGGTGTTCAGATCATGCTCCGAAAATTAAAACCTGGTGGAAGAGCAATTATGTATCTCCCATCAGAGTTGGGTTATGGGCCTACGCCTTTTCCGTTTATTCCGGCTAATTCGAATTTGATTTACGACCTTGAACTGGTCTCTGTTGATCCAGAATAGAGATCAATTATTTTGAAGTGAAAAAAGAAAAGGGAGATTTAGTATCTCCCTTTTTTTGCTTGTTTTTCTGCGCGCTTTTCTTTCAGCGTTTTGGCTGACTTCTTTTTTGTTTCCTTTCGGGCGTCTTGAGCTTTTGCCATACGATTATTGGTTTTAGTATCTAAATTTACACATCTTGGCTCAGTAAGTCAACCAGTGGCTATTGGCCACGACTCACTTCAATCACTTTATTCCAGACGCGGAATAGATTTCCGGAACAGACTTTTTCAACGTCGGAATCTGAATAGCCACGTTTCAACAATTCATGAATAAGGGCTGGATAGGTACTTACGTCTTCCAATCCGCGGGGAAGATTCCCTCCAACGCCATCGTAGTCAGAGCCAAGGCCTACATGGTCAATGCCGGCTATCTTTACGACGTGATCGATGTGATTGGCCACCGTCTTAATGTCTACGGGGCTTGGATTTTCTTCGCGAAATTTTTTAATAATTGGTTCTGCTGCTGGATCTTCGGCATCGAGACCTCTTGACTCCAGGAGATCATCCAGTTGAGCAGATAATTTTCTGGCAGTGGAATCAAGAAAGTTCGGATAGTAATTGATCATGATAACGCCGCCATTCGCTTTCATTTTAGCGATCATATCATCTGACAGATCACGCTTTACCATAGGTGCAAAATGCCTGCAAGAGGAATGCGAAGCAATAACCGGAGCTTTACTGATTCGCATGACCTGGTAAAATGTGCTGTCATCAACGTGGGAGACGTCAACCATTATCCCCAGACGGTTCATTTCAGCAACAACTTTTTTACCAAATGGACTAAGGCCTTTCCAGGTATGGGCAGTATCGTTTGAGGCATCGCAAATCTGATTGTCTTTATTGTGCGTGAGTGTGATGTAGCGTATGCCACGATCAAAAAAGTATTTCAGGTTTGACAAATCTTTACCAATTGGTGCCCCGTTTTCCATTCCCATGGGTAAGGAAATTTTTCCCTCCTTAAAATTTTTGATGATGTCATCTGGAGTGCGGGCAGCAGCATAATTTTCAGGTAATAAACGGATGATGGTCTCCACTTGATCGATAAGTGAGTCGGCCAGAGTTTTACCGTAGGTTGGAGCTTCCTGGTCTTTAACAGGTATGTAGATGCTCATAAAGGGAGCATCCAGGCCACCTTTTTTAGCGCGGACAAAATCGAACTCACCCATGGTGGTTGACAGTAGCGTGTCGATGGTAGATTCATTGATCAGGATATTCTTTTCCTTGAGCATGTAGGGAAGATCGACATGTCCGTCGACGATAATAAACTGATGTGCCAGGCTATCGGCTTTGGCTAAAAGAGGATCGACTGTTTCCACAGAAGGCTCTGACTTTGGGGCACAGCTCCACAGCAATACCAGAGGTAGTAGTTTGAGAATCTTCATTTTATATTTTGATTGGATTCAAGTGAAAGATAGCGCATAGATTTGAAAAAAGTAATTTGCGCTTTCTTCCCAATTGTTTGTCATGTCTGAAACGACTTCCTACACACGCTCACAGCTGGCCTTGCGCAATGGCCAGGATCGTCCTGAAATTTGGGTAGCCTTCGATGGTCTGATTTATGACGTGACTGTTTCGAAAATGTGGAAAAACGGAAAACATTACGAGCATTGGGCGGGTCAGGACCTGACTGAAGAGCTTAAGGATGCCCCGCATTCGGATCGGGTTTTCGAAAAATTCAAAGTAATCGGAAAGCTTATTTAGTTTTTGTTTTTCCTTTTTGCTTCTTTGAAGGCGAAGCCTTGGTTTCTGAAAGGAAAATCGATTTTTTGTATTCTACCTTGACTAAAGTAAGACCTTCCGGAGCCACGTTCATACCGGCTTTTTTGCGATCTCGATTTTCAATGATTTGTTGAAAATCTTTTACCGTGATTTTTCCTGTGCCTACATCTAATAGTGTACCTACTACTGCTCGTACCATTCCACGAAGGAACCGGTTGGCGGAAATTTCAAAAATTAAATCGTTCTCTTGTGCCATCCATTTGGCAGTGCTTACGGCGCAACGAAAATGATTGACGTCCGTTTTGATTTTACTAAAACACTCGAAGTCCTGATCGCCGAGAAGTAGACGTGCGGCGGCTGACATTTTTTTAACATCGAGTCGTTTAAATACATACAGAGCTCTGCCTACCAGAAGAGGATTTTTTCGGGTAGTGATGTGGTATCGATAGGTTCTTTTAATGGCATCGTATCGTGCGCTTGCCTCTGCTTGAACAGCGCGTATCGAATGGATGGCGATGTCTCGTGGAAGCAATGAGTTCAGTTTATGAATCAGATCTGCTCTAGAAAAAGGCTCATCCAGATCGGTGTGAAAAAATTGCTGTGAACAGTGAACACCTGTATCGGTGCGTCCGCTTCCTACGATGGAAACTTTTCTTCGAAAAATGCGACTTAGGGCTCCTTCAACCACTTCCTGCACGCCTGTTCCATTGGGTTGTGTTTGCCAACCATTGTAAGCGGTTCCGAGGTAAGCGATTTCAAAAAAATAACGCATCTGCAAAAGTACAAAGGACTCGGCACAAGGAAATCACCAAGAATTTGTGGACCCCTTGGACTTGTTTACTTTTGCCCGACAGGACCAATTAATTTATGTGGCAACGAATTCAAACTGTATTTCTTGTTTTAAATGTTGTGTGTATGGCTGCCGGTATATTTTTTCCCATTTGGGCCGGACAGGATCAAGGTGTTGGCTTCAGGCTGGATCCTATTCACTACACCGAATTCCGTGAAACCGGGGAAGCAAACACCTACCTTCCATATAGCATTACCGCATTATTGATGGCTGCTGCAGCTACCATTTCGGTGATGGAGATTCGCCGCTATAATGATCGGCATACACAAATCAAGATGGGTACGCTGAATTCACTGATCCTGATGGGTGCTATGATCAGCGCCGTGCTTTTCGCCAATCAGCTTACAACTGAACATCCAGAGCAATGGACCTATGGTCCTGCGTTGTATATTTTGTTTGCAGGTGTTACGTTCAACTGGCTTGCTGTACGATTCATCCGCAGAGATGAGAAACTCGTCAGAGATGCCGACAAATTACGTTAACCTCTGTTTGCATAACCCTAATTTTAGCCTTGAATTTTAACTAATAACTTTAACATATATGGCAACAACTAAACTTGGTGATCTCGTTGTGCATACGAATGGGGATCTTCCTTCAATAGGCTCGAAGCTCCCTAGCTTTACTCTGACCGCTAACGATATGTCGGAATTTTCCTCAGATCAGTATACTGGTAAAAAAATTATCCTGAATATTTTTCCCAGCATCGACACAGGCGTCTGTTCAGCTTCTGTTCGTGAATTTAATAAGCGTGTAACAAGTGCATCCAATACGGTTGTTTTGTGTGTCGCTAAAGACCTTCCATTTGCCATGAAGCGATTCTGCGGTGGAGAAGGTATTGAGAATGTGGTGACTGCCTCTGACTTCCGCGATCTGGGATTTGCCAAAGCTTTTGGTGTTTTACTTACCGACAGCAAATTCAAGGGTTTATTTGCCCGCGCCGTGGTAGTTGCGGATGAAAATGGTATTGTCCGACACACCGAGCTTGTGCCGGCTATCGGTCAGGAGCCCAATTATGATGCGGCCTTTGCTGCACTTTAATTTTTTAAGCATGGTGAAAAAGATTGCTGTTTTCTGTCTTCTGTTTGTGACGTGCTTATGCTCTGCACAAGAAACTTTTTACCTCACAGCCGACAGAGTCTTTGACGGTGAAACCATGCATTCAAATTGGGCGGTGGTTGTTCGGGATGGAAAGATTATTGACGCTGGATCACGCGATCGCATTAAACAGCCTACAGGCTCCAAGCTTATCTCTCGTCCTAACAGCACGTTAATTCCGGGGATGATCGAAGGTCATTCCCATTTGCTTTTGTATCCCTACAACATTACGGATTGGGATACACAGGTGCTGAAGGAAACCGACACATATCGCACAGCCCGGGCTACTGTACATGCACGGAATACACTTATGGCCGGGTTTACAACGGCCCGAGATCTTGGAACGGAGGGTGCGGGTTATGCTGATGTTTCGTTAAAGCGCGCCATTAACGAAGGCATTATTCCGGGCCCCAGACTCATGGTAGCTGGACGCGCCATTGTGTCGACAGGATCGTACGGACCCAAAGGTTATGATCACGATATGGAGATTATGCTTGGTGCAGAGCCTGCGGATGGGAATGATCTTATCCGTGTAGTGCGCGATCAAATTGGAAAAGGTGCAGACTTCATCAAAATTTATGCGGATTACCGCTGGGGACGAGAGGGTGAGGATCAACCCTCATTTACTTTGGATGAACTTAAGCTCATTAATGAAGTAACCAGAAGTAGTGGCCGTGTAATGGTTTGTCACGCCAAATCAAAAGAGGCGATGCGTCGAGCGGTATTGGCAGGTGCTGAGACCATTGAGCACGGAGATTTTATCGATGTGGAAATCGGTAAACTCATGAAGGAGCATAACGTCACCTATTTCCCGACTATTGCTGCGGTGGATATGATCTCTCAATACCGGGGTTGGGTGAAAGGAAAAACGGAAGAACCGGAACGCGTTACGATTAAAAAGAAAAGCTTTAAAGAGGCTATCGCATCAGGGGTTGCCATTGGCATGGGTGGAGATGTTGGGGTATTTCCTCACGGAGAGAATGTGTTGGAAATGGAGCTCATGGTGGAATACGGAATGGAGCCGCTACAGGTTCTTCGTGCTGCCACCAGTATAAATGCAAAAGCCTTTCATCTCGAAAATCAGCTGGGCTTCATCAAGGCCGGTCACTTAGCCGACTTGGTTTTTGTAGCAGGGGATCCGGTAAAGAATATCTCTGATTTGAGAAAAGTAACCTTCGTTATGAAAGAAGGTAAGGTTGTGCGCGACGATAAATAGCCGTTGCGCGCAATCGATTCGACTAAAGCATTTTTATAATCTGCGAATGAGCTCTGAAAATAATTCAGTGAGCTTTGGCTCGGCCTTACCGGCAACAGCGATGATATCTTCCAATACGGCCGGTTGAAGGTTATCCGGATCGCAATCGTCGGTCAGTACCGAAACAGCCACGCATGGAATTCCCATATGCCGGGCAACCAGAACTTCGGGTACGGTGCTCATACCTACTGCATCTGCTCCGATCCTATGAAGGAATCGATACTCCGCACGCGTTTCCAGATTAGGACCCATAACGGCTACATAAACACCTTTACGAAGAGTGATACCTTGTTTCGCGGCGATTTCTTCCAGAAGGTTATTCAATTTTTGATCGTAGGGACGACTCATATCCGGAAAACGTGGTCCGAGTTCATCTAAGTTTTTTCCCCGTAGCGGATTTTCAGGTTGCAGATTAATATGATCCTCGATCTGCATCAGCTCTCCTCTCCTCCAATTCAAATTCATATTACCAGCGGCATTGGAGATCAAGAGACTCTGAACGCCAAGAAGCTTCATCACCCGAACGGGTAAGGTGATCTGCTGCATGGTGTATCCTTCATAATAATGAAATCTTCCCTGCATGGCCACTACCGGCTTGCCGAGCATTTTTCCAAAAATCAGTTTCCCTTTATGCGATTCGACAGTTGAAATGGGGAAGTGCGGAATTTCGTGATAATCGATGGAAGTGGTTTCCGTAAGTTGTGAAACGAAACTGTTGCCCAGCCCGGTGCCCAGAATGATTCCGGTTTCCGGAGTAAGGTTGGTCTTTTTTTGGATGAAGCTCACCGCTTCCCGAATCTTTTCCATCGTTGGACTATGTTGATTGGTCTGCAAGATACCCAAGCTGGATACAACCTTCATGTAAAAAGAGACTATGGAATTCTTTGACGTACTTATCTTTGGTCATATCCTCTTCCTATGAAAAAGTACAGCGTTATCTTTTTGGTTGCTTTGACCTTCTCCGGTTTAGCCCAATCCTTCAACAATCTTCCTGTTCTTACGCAGAAGCCTCCGTTGCATGGGCGCCACTGGATGGCCATCACCGGAAAACCTTTAGCGGCAACGGCCGGAGCCATGACGTTTGCAAAAGGAGGAAATGCAGTGGATGCTGCGTGTGCCATGCTCGCCGCCACCTGTACCATGTGGGATGTTCTGAGCTGGGGAGGAGAAACGCAGGCACTGATCTATAATCCGAATACCAAAAAAGTTATTGCCATCAATGCGCTGGGTGTGGCACCCACCGGAGCTACGGCAGAATTTTTCAAGAATAAAGGAATGAAATACCCGCCCGAGTTTGGTCCGCTTGCTGCCGTTACTCCAGGAACACCTGGCGGCTTATTGACCATGCTCGCGGAATATGGCAAGTTGAGTTTGAAGGATGTTCTGACTCCAGCGCTCCAGATGGCTGAAGGTTATCCGATCGAGGCCCAAACCGCAAACGCTATTGAGCGGGGAAAAGAACAGATCAAGCAATGGCCATACTCGAAAAAAGTTTTCCTCACACACTTAGGTGAAAAACGTGAGGCGCCTAATGCCGGAGAGATCTTCGTTCAAAAAGATCTTGCAGCCACTCTGCAAAAATTAATTGATACCGAACAGACGGCTTTAAAAAAAGGAAAGACCAGAAAAGAAGCGATCTATGCTGCTTATGACCGGTTCTACAAAGGTGACATTGCTAAAGAAATTGCTCGCTCTACCCAGGAGCAAGGAGGTCTGATTACTGAAAAAGATCTTGCTGAATGGAATGTTAAAATTGAAGAACCTACGATAACAACCTACCGTGGTATTGACGTATACAAGCTTCAGCCGTGGACTCAGGGACCAGCGATGTTACAGACTTTAAACATTCTGGAAAATTTTGATTTAAAATCTATGGGGTACAACTCTACGCGGTACATCCATACGGTTTATCAGGCAATGAATCTCGCTTTCGCCGACCGCGACTTTTATTATGGTGATCCGGCCTTTGCGCCAGAAGAGCCCATTAAGGGATTGCTCTCCAAAGAATATGCACGGGAACGCAGTAAGCTGATTAATCCTGATATGAACGACGCCAAGGCTGCGCCTGGTGATCCCTATCCATTTGAAGGAAAGCAAAATCCTTATTTGGAATTGCTGCAAGGATGGAAAAATCGACAGGCTTCAAACACGCTTCCCTTCAGTCCATTGTCTGAAAAGTATTTGGAAGATTTTACGGCTGGCACTACTTCAGTAGAAGCTGCGGATAAAGAGGGTTGGGTGGTTTCCATTACACCCAGCGGCGGTTGGGTGCCAGCTTGTATTGCTGGAACAACCGGAGTTGGCCTGAGTCAACGGATGCAGTCGTTTGTTTTGGACCCGGCTGAAAATCCTTTCAACGTAGTTGAACCCGGAAAGCGCCCAAGGGTTACGCTCACTCCTAGTATGGCGCTTAAAGACGGTAAGCCATTTTTGTCTTTTGCGAAACAAGCCGGTGATGAGCAAGATCAATTGTTGATTCAGTTTTTCCTGAACATGGTTGAGTTTGGTATGACCGTTCAGGAAGCTTGCGAAGCTCCCAGCTTCAAAACACTCCAGATGTTTTCAAGCTTTGGCGATCATGAAAAAACACCTGGAGGATTAGTCCTGAACAGTGCAATGCCTGCCTGGGTGCGGAAGGACCTTTCCCGAATGGGCTATAAACTTTCTTATCAGGACCGAACGTCTGGTCCGATCAATGCGATATGGTTTGACTGGACCCACGGAACATTCTGGGGTGGCTCCAGCAATCATGGAGAAGATTACGGAATTGGCTGGTAATCGATTTCAGACGTATCGCTTTTCGTCCGGTGTTTGACAGAGTTCGATAAAGAACTCAGCAATTTTTGCTGCTGTGGCTTTGAAAAACTTTTCGCCTTTTTCTGCACTGGCTTTGTAAGGATTTCCTACGCCGGTATCTTTTGTGACTGCAGTCCAACGACGTTCGGCCCATCCCCAACCCTCCTTCATGGCAGTGTAGGCAAATGTTTTTGCTGAACCGTCTCCGGCTTCAGACAAAGGAAGAACCAGATCAGGGGTTAGGTGCATGATCACGCTGGTTTCCATTTCGCCGGCATGATCATCTTTATTTTCAAAAAATCCTTTTTGATCTACAGCCCGGAACCAATTACAGGTGCTCAGAAACATCTTAGGAAATTTCAATCCTAACTCACGAATGGCGTTGTTGAAATGATTAGCGCCGTGGCTGTTGAATATGACAAGTTTGTGAATGCCCTGTCGGTTTAGCGTATCGATAACATCATGAAGAATGGCCAGTTGTGTACTTGGGTTCATATTGATGTCGAGGGTCACATCAAACTGTCCGGTATTAACTCCAAATGGAATGGCCGGGAGGACAATTACTTTGCATCCTTTTTCCCACGCCAGTCTGGCGCCTTCTGCAGCCACAGACTCTGCTTCAATAATATCCGTACCATAAGGCAAATGGTAGTTATGTGCTTCTGTGGCACCCCAGGGAAGAACGGCCAGCTCAAATTGAGTTTCACGAATGGCCTTCCAATTGGTTTCTTTTAAGATGTAGGGTCGCATAGGTTAGAGAAATTTTGAAATGAAGAGATCAAAAACTTCCACCAGGATAAGGGTGATGATGATCCATTCCAATAAACTGTTTTCACGCTGATTGTAGATCTCCCGAAAGGTATCCAGATTTTCACTGATTGTCCGAAGCGTGTACTCGATCTCACTAAAGCGAATCCGCAGGTCGAGTTGTTTCTGAAGGCCGCGGTGCAGCTTATCCAGAAATTCATCATCCCAAACTAAATCCGGTGCGTCGAAGATGTAAACATTTTCGGCAATTTCATTTTTAGTTCCTAAAGCCCTGCCGATAAATTTCATCATGCTGGACCGGCTCATGCTTAGTTTCCCTTTTGACTCCAATTCCTTAGTGAAACCTTTTACCTCATCGAGCAGTCCTTCGGTGATGTGGTTGTAGTGATCGAGCGCTACGGACTGTGCCAGACTCAACATCGTAATCCGAAATACTTTTTGATCAAGGTGGTCTACTACAATCCGGTCGAATTCAAAATCCAGTACTGAGTCGTTATCGATTTCCAACTTGTGGTCATCGCGGATCCAATTGGTGATTGGATTTTTTAAGTAAGGTGAAAAAGTCTTTATGGCAATTTTTATTTCTTCTTCGGTATGTCCGGAGAAAACGATAACACCGTAATTAAAAAAAAACTGATAGCGGTCGCCGCCAAGAACGATCATCAGCTCGGTAGGCGTTTCGACCGCCGGCTTCAGATCCAGAAATGCCCGGATGCCTTTGATGTCAAGCTGATTGGCAACGAGAATCGCTGAAATATTGACAGACTTACCTTGAGACATAGTTTCCGATTAACCTTCAGTGTCTACAATCAAAACTTTTTCCATGACGTCGCCAGGACGGATTTGGTCAATGATCTCCAGACCTTCAAAGACTTTTCCGAAAACGGTGTGGTTTCGGTCAAGATGTGCTGTGTTCTTTCTGGAATGACAAATAAAAAATTGTGAACCTCCAGTGTTGCGGCCGGCGTGCGCCATGGAAATTACCCCGCGGTCGTGATATTGATTATTGCCGGTTAGTTCGCATTTGATGTTGTAGCCAGGACCACCAGTACCATTGCCATTGGGGCAACCGCCCTGGATGACGAAATCCGGAATGACACGGTGAAAGGTCAGGCCATCGTAAAATCCATGGCTGGCCAGATCAATAAAATTAGCAACGGTACCGGGGGCATCTTCTTCGAAGAATTGGATCTTCATAACCCCTTTTTTTGTGTGTATTTCAGCGATTTTCATTGGGAAATTTTCCCAAAGATAACATTTCCCGGGCCGGACCTTGGTATGGGCTACTCAGACACTGTCTGAGACTCGGTCTTACCTGAACCTGGAACCAAAATGTACTTCATGATCGGGCCGCTGGCCATGCTGGTTACCAAAGCCATGATGACCAGAGAAACGAATATGGTTTCGTTGATGAGTTTGTATTCCAGGGCCACCAAGCCCATGATGATTTCAATGGCGCCGCGAGCATTCATTCCAAATCCGGCTGCAATACTTTCGCGCCAGGTGAAACCACCAAGTCGTGCGCCAGCACCTGCGCCAAAAACTTTTCCTGCAAAGGCGATCACCAGAATTACAAGCGTTGCGGTGAAATCAAAATTCACCAAAAAATTAACCTTGAGTCCGATCGAGACGAAGAACAAGGGTGCAAAGACATTATTTATGAACTGATGAACGATTTCTTTAGCGCGTTCTGAAAAATGTTCGGAATCTCCTAGAATTACACCCATCAGGAATGAGCCGAATATGGCGTGAATGCCGATGTATTCTGTGAAGGCAGCGGCGAGGAAACAAAATCCAAGTGATAAAGCCAACACTCCTCCTGGCCAGGCCAGATTTCGGTTGATCCATGGAAGCGAGCGATTGATCAGTCCGCGCCCGAGCGTAAGAATGAGTAACGTAAAAATTACGGTTACTATTCCCGTATGGAACCAACTGAGATCACTTTGTCTGCCCACCATCCCCAGCACAACGGAAAGTACCAACCAGGCGATGAGGTCGGTGATCATTGCAGAGCTGATGATCAGCATACCCATTTTAGATTTGAATAAATTCAGGTCCATCAACAATCGTGCAATAACCGGTAATGCGGTGATGGCCATGGAAGTTCCCATGAATAAGGATTGCGCAAGCCTTATGTTTGGATCTGAAGCAGAAAAGAATTCCGGAATAAGCTGAGGAACGTAGAAGCCTGAAATAAACGGTATAATCAAACCAAGCAATGATGTGTAAACGGCCTGCTTGCCTTGTCTTAAAACAATATGAAGATCTACCTCCAGTCCTGCGATAAAAAGCAGTAGTACAACAGCTACCTGTACAAATCCATCCAGCACAATACTTGACCTTCCTGCAGGAAAAAGATTGGCAAAAACCTCAGGCGCAACCATACCTAATAAAGTTGGGCCCAAAATGATGCCGGCAATGATTTCACCTACTACACTGGGCTGCCTGAGTTTGCGTGCAATCTCCGAAAAGATTCGGCCTACGAGAAGCATAAGTCCGAGCTGGGTGAGTAATCCGGTAATCTCC
>Ga0068872_10002943_pt1 | contig 13173 bp, 15 predicted proteins | sample NOAtaG_7_FD_66441 | JGI IMG/M metagenome (GOLD analysis project Ga0068872, IMG submission 66441) | Freshwater lake microbial communities from Lake Erie, under a cyanobacterial bloom - NOAA_Erie_Diel1S_2200h metaG | ecosystem: Environmental > Aquatic > Freshwater > Lake | place: USA: Ohio, Lake...
TTTACTACCCACCGAAGAAGAAACTGATGGCAAAATTAATATCGATGATTTATACGAAAAACAGCAGAAGAAGGATATGAAACAGGTGTCTATCTTTAATAAGATTTTGAACCGCATCCACAACAAGATTAAGATAACTGCGCGCAGCCGCAATGGAGAGAAATATATATGGTTCACTGTTCCCGAATATATATTTGGCGAACCGGTCTATCAACAGTCGGATTGCATTGCCTATTTAGTGGATAAATTGGAGGACAATAAATTTTATATTCGGTATATGCACCCGAACTCTCTCTTTGTTTCGTGGGCGCATTTTGTGCCATCCTACGTGAGGAGCGAAATTAAGAAGAAGATGGGTTTAATTGTTGATGAGAATGGAAACGTTATTGAGAAGCTGGAACACGTATCAGACGAGAAGCTGAATGACCGACTTTTTCAAAAAGATACAAAGAAAGAGACGAAGATTTTTACACCCATTTCAAATTACAAACCTACCGGGAAGTTTGTTTACGACGCCGAGTTTTTCGAGAAACTGGAGAAGAAAATTTCCGAGTAGGCCTTCCGCCTGCAAATGGATCCAGATTACCAGTTTTGTTAGCTGCTGCTGCATCTGCTGCGATTTTTTCGTCGTTTTTTATATAACAATTACTACATTTAATTGATGGATTTCCTTTTAAATTAAGTTTTGCTATAAGATTTCCATCAACAGTTAGTATTTTTCCATTTTGTAAAATATATTTTCCATTTTCATCTTTAATATAGTAGTTAATTCCATCATTATAATTTATTTCATTTGTTATTTTTTTATATTCAGCATCAATTTCTTTTTTTTTCTCTTCTTTTGTTTTGATGTATTCTTTTATTTCTTTTTGATTTTTTACGGCAATATCAATTTGAGTTTTTATTTTTTTCATATATTCTTTTGTTTCTAATACTTCTTCAAAAGACTCTTGTGTAACTAAATCTTTCTTTTCTTTTGAATCTTTATTCAAAGCTTCATTCAGTTGAATTAACAAATCTCGTTTTTCATTGAAATCCTTTGACCAAATTTTAACAAGGTTTCTAAATTGCATTTTTTTTTCAATAAAAGCGGGCTTCACAATGTTTTTGAATGGGTCCAAATCAATATTAGAGTTTTTTTGAATTTTGCAAATCATTTTTTGAATTATTCCAATTAATGTTTTTTGAAATTTAACAATTTCTAAATTTTCTTCTTGTATTTCTGTTTGTGATTCAACCATTGATAAACTATCAGAGACGGCATTTGCTTCTTCTCTCATTGCTTCTGGTAAAAATAATTTTGCACCGCCTTTTTTTGATAAATCTTTTGATAAATCTATTTTATCATCTTTTTTATCATCTTTTTTATCATCTTTATCATCATCTTTTGATAAATCTTTATCATCAAAAAGTTTTGTAAAAGGTTTTTTTAAATTATTGTAGTTTTCTTCTGATTTTTTTTTTAAATTATCATAGTTTTCTTCTGCTTTTTTGTCAAAATCCGATTGTTTTTCTCTAAGACTTTCTTGTTTTTTTTTAAGGTCTCCAATTCTTTCTGAAATTCTGCTTGCAAATTCGTCAATGTTAAAATCACTGGTTTCAATTGCTTTTTCTAAAAATTTCATATCATATTCATCATATTCATCATTGTCATATTCATTTTTTGAATCAATGATTTTTTCACAATTTGCAATATCATAAAGTTGTTTTATTATTTTGTTCAATATCCCATGAAGTTTTTGTTTTAAAAGTTTTGAAAAATTGTCTCTGTTTCCAATAGACATTTTTAACAATGCATCATAAAAATCGTCTTCTATATTATCTATCTCTTTACCGCCACTCATTTTGCTTGTATCAAAGTCATTAAAAATAGCATTGATTTGTTCAATTGCTTCATCTGACAAAATTCGAAAATCGTCAAAATATTTTTCAACATTGTTTTCTCGTTCTGCTTTTTCAAGTAATCCATTCATTTTGCCTTTTAATTTTTTGTAATCATCAATTATGGTTCCTAGACTTTTAAAGTTTTGTTTAATAACTGGTATACAAAGTATTATTGTATCATTTAAGAATTTTTCGATGTTTTCGTCTGATAAAATTTTATCTGTATTATCTTGAACACAATCAGTTTCTTTGGATCCTTCGGATACAGATGATTCTTCATTCAATACAGATGATTCTTCATTCAATTCAGAATATAAATCATTATCTTCATCAAACATATTCTCTCCAGTAATTTCAAAAATTTCTTTTGAAATATCTGAATAATTTCTAGAGTATTTTCCTAATTCTATCAATACATTGTAAAAATTTAAAACAATTACTTTGTTTACTGCGGTTGCAAAATAATTCTTAAAACCTGGATTTTTTCTTAATTTTAATAAAGCATGGCGATATTTATCTTCTGGAGTAAGTGAACCTTTTATAAATTGTAATCCTTTTTTTAATTTATCTACAGCATTTAATGCACCTTTTGCAAAAGGATTGTTTGCAACAGCACCAAGACCAACGGCACCAAGAGCATTGTCACCAGCAGCATTCAGAGCATTGTCAACATCACCAACTTTATTACTAAGTTTATCGGAAACACCATCAATTTTGTTAACAACACCACCAAGTTCATCACCAAGTTTATTGGTAGAATCGGCAGCAGCTGCTACAATACCATCAAGACCACCCTTTATTTTTTTTTTAGTTTTAATATTTTTTTTATACAATCGTTTTTTACTCATCCTTACTATATGCTTACATAATATTCAATGGAAGAGATTAAAAGGCGTGATTAAAAGGATGGATTAAAAAGGAGGGATTAAAAGGCGTGATTAAAAGGAGGGATTAAAAGGCGTGATTAAAAGGCGTGATTAAAAGGAGGTATTAAAAGGCGTGATTAAAAGGGAACCTTGGTTCCCTTTGTTCCCTTGGTTCCCCTTAAAATTGAAGTTTTACACAGAACAAATGCAAAGAATATAAAATTATCTTGCGTTCAATATCAGACTAAATACTATTAAACAATTATAATGGAAGAAGAACAACATGAAAAAAAAATAGCAATTGCATCAAAATCAAAAACTAAAAAAAGAAAAAGCCAGCTAACCAGTTTAGAAAAAAACAAAATATGGGAAATTCTGGACAATGAAAGCGAAACCACTCCATCCACCGTGGAATGCATATACGAATCAAATCCAGATATTTGCACCAGTTGCAATTCCGTTTTAATGATTGTCGACGAAGGATTTCCTACGTGTGTCAACTCCGAATGCGGCAAAATATTCAAGGACGTTGTTGATTTAAGTCCCGAATGGCGTTTTTACGGCGCGGATGACAAAAATGCATCGGACCCCACTCGTTGCGGTAATCCAATCAATCCATTGTTGCAGGAATCGTCGCTTGGGTGCAAAGTATTATATACCAGCAAATCATCCTACCAAATGCGAAACATTGGCAAATGGACCGAGTGGCAATCCATCCCCCACCGCGAAAAATCGCTTTACAGTGAATTCATGTATATAAGCACCATGGCCCAAAATGCCGGTATTCCTAAAATATTTGTGGATGATGCGCTGGCCATTCACAAAGATATATCCGAACAAAAAATGTTCCGCGGATGCAACCGTGACGGAATCAAAGCCGCGTCCATCTACATTTCATGCAGGTTGAACGGATGCACGCGAACACCTCATGAAATTGCCGAGATATTCAATCTGGATAATGCAAGTGCTACGCACGGGTGCAGTCTGGCATTAGAGATACAGAATAATGTTCAGCGCAACAATGGATTGGAAGTAACTAATTTAGGCGTTACCTTACCCAGTGCTTTTATTGAGAGATATTGTAGTAAATTGAATATTAATAAAGACCAGACCATGCTTTGCAAATTTATTGCATCCAAGGTGGAAAAGGCAAATATCATCCAGGACAACACGCCCCATTCTGTTGCCGCCGGAATTATTTATTTTGTGTGCCAGACATTTAATTTGACACAGACCAAAGGCGATATTGCAACTGTTTGCAAAGTGAGCGAAGTCACAATTAGCAAATGTTATCGCAAATTGGAGACAATCAAGAATGATTTAGTTCCGCCTTGTGTTATGAAAAAATTCGCCGGAAATAAATAGAAACATATAGTAAGTAAAATGACGCCAAAAATTATTTTTATTGTCCCGTATCGCAACCGCGAAACACATTTAGAAAATTTTAAAAACCATATGAAAATGGTTATGGAGGATTATCCAGAAGGTTCATATAAATATATGTTTATCCATCAGCAAGATACGCGCGAATTTAATCGCGGGGCGATGAAAAACATTGGCTTCATTGTTGCAACAAGGCTTTATCCAAATGATTACAAAAATATTACATTTGTATTCAATGATGTGGATAATATGCCCGCGCACAAAAATATCTTGCCATATGAAACCACTGCAAATAAAATCAAACATTTTTACGGATATACGTATACACTTGGTGGAATTATATCTGTTTTGGGTCGCGATTTTGAACGCACTGGTGGATTCCCCAATTTTTGGGGCTGGGGATACGAGGACAATTTGCTGCAACAAAGAGCACTCAAATTGGGAATCGAGATTAATCGCGATGTTTTTTTCAAAATTAACGACAACGCAAACATTATCCATTTTGAACACGGAACTGAACGTGTAATGAACAAATTTGATTTTGAAAAATATTCAACAAAAACAAATGAGGGACTTTATACTATTTTTAAATTGGATTACAACATTGATGATAACACGGATTTTGTTAATGTCACCGATTTTAAAACAGGATATGAAGAAGTAAAACATGCAAAATTTGTGCATGATTTAAAAAATGGGAATCGACCGATGCATTATAACAGACGCAAAATTACTATGTCGATGCACTTTATATAAATAAAGGAAACCTACGGTTTCCTTTAAATCCTTCCCTTTTTTTTCTTTTTTCTTTTTTCTTTTCTTCCTTTTTTCTTTTTTCTTTTTTTCTTTTCTTCCTTTTTTCTTTTCTTCCTTTTTTATTATAAATATAAAAAAAAGTTTTTATATCTATATTTTTATTTGTTTATGCAAATACAGGCTTTCCATTCTTGTATACACCGGCTTCAATCGTAATCTCACCTTCTTCATCAGCTTCGTAAATGATACTGTCGGTCTCGTTTGAAACGTAGTAAGTTTTTCCGTTGATTTCGATTTCGTAGACGCCGTCACCTTCTTCTTCTTCTTCTTCCTCAACTACAACTTCTACCTCTTCTTCTTCCTCAATTACAACTTCTACCTCTTCTTCTTCCTCAACTACAACTTCTACCTCTTCTTCTTCTTCCTCCTCAACTACAACTTCCTCTTCCTCCTCTTCTTCTTCTTCTTCCTCAACTACAACTTCTACCTCTTCTTCTTCTTCCTCCTCAACTACAACTTCTACCTCTTCTTCTTCTTCCTCCTCAACTACAACTTCTACCTCTTCTTCTTCTTCCTCCTCAACTACAACTTCTTCTACCTCCTCAACTACAACTTCTTCTACCTCCTCTTCTTCTTCCTCAACTACAACTTCTACCTCATCTTCATCTACCTCAACTACTTCCACTACCTCATCTTCTTCTACCTTAACTACAACCGCCTCTCGTTTGATAACAACTTCCTTGTATTGTTGGTAATCTGGATATTTTGTAAGTAATTCATCCAATGCATTTTTCTTTGTATTTTCATCGGGTTCCTCAATCACAATTGATATGTTTCCATTTTCTTCATCATCAACATCATTATCGTGATACGACAAATCAATGATTTTTTCAACTTTTTGTTTTTTACTAAGTTTCTTCTCAAGCTTTGCATTCTTGGATTCCAGGTATTGGACTGCATATTCTAAAGAACGAATTCTCTCTGTTAAAACTTTGTTCTCATTTATCAGCTCCTTGTACATGGGCATCTTCATGAGCAACTTGATGGTCTTTTGCATTTCTTTGGATGACATTTCTTTGGATGACAATTCTTTGGTTATAATTATTTGATTGGATATCTTTAATATTTTTAATAAATTGTTTTATTAAAAGTTCAATTTTACATGATTCGGTAGACCCTTTGGTTCCCCTACCTTTTTTTATGTTTTTCTAATGTATAATGTCAACTGAAGTAAAGCACACCGAAGTAAAAAAGGAAGAAGAAATTGAAGCAAAAGAAGAGGTCAAATTGGAAGCAGTAAAACCAGAAGTTATGGACCGCGGTTGCATGAAATGCACCAAAACTACCGCATCTATTTGCAAAACATGCATTTGCTGCTGGCGTTTCTGTTTGAATTCTTGCGAAGTCGTCATGGATTGCAACATTCGGTGCTGCACTTGTGCCAAAGAGTGTTTAGAGAGAATTGATTGTGACGAGACTCCATAAAGCTAACCTACAGTTAGCATTTTTTGCTTTGTTTATCCTTCCTTTATATAGCTAACCGTTGGTTTCCCTTAAGGGCAAAAGCGAGGGAATAGGGGAAAGGACGCTCCGGAAGCGTCCGACCGTCGGTGCCTATAGGGCACCTTAACCGTTGGTTTCCCTACCTAGAAAGCCTTGAAGCATGAATACGGCTCTATTCCATAAATTTTTCCTTTGAACATTTGTTGGACAAAGAAAAAACTAATCTGGCATTCAATCCCACATGCCAAAATGTGCCGATACCACACCTCACCCAGTTTACGCATTTCCATGTTGTTTTTTCTGACAATAAACCCCGTTGCATAATGGATGTCATCCGTCTCCAAAAGCCCCGACTGAATCTGTTCAGCCATATATTTTTCATATTTGTCTCTCTCTGCTGCATATCTTTGTTGCAACATTGCATTTGTAAACTCACTTTTGGCAGACGGTGGCCATGTGGCACTAATGAATGGGTGTCGCGCAATCAACATATCATAGTTGCTATACGTAAACGCTTTATTTGCAAGTTCAATCACTTCCTCCGTATTTACTTTAAGTGCGCTGTCAAAATAACAAGTTGCGTCGTATCCATTTAGTTCCGGATACATGTAGGGACACGCCTTCAAATGTTTTGCATCCATTGCATCCATTGTAAGATTGTTTTTTACAGGGATATCAACAAATACTGCGGTCCATCCAGTGTTCTCCAGGTTTGCATAAGTATTTGGATTATTGGTGAAGAAAAAACAGTCATTCAACTTTGGTGATGGCGGAATTTTGTTTCTCTCATTGGAATCCGCGCCGAAAAAACAAGTGTAGAAAGCGATTTTCATTAACAAATAAATATAAAAAGTTCTTATATTTATTTTTGGAAAACTAAAAGAAACCTACGGTTATTCAGCTTCGCTTACGTCTTTGACTCTTCCCTTAAAAGGAGGGGTCATAGGGGAACGTAGTTCCCTTAATTCCCTATATACGTCGCCAACTCGGCGGGCACAAATCTTTGGTATCATGGTGTAACGCCTCTCCAAACCATCTTGCTGGATAGCATACAATTTTCTTTGGGTCCCGATTAAAATAGGCCCCCCACCAACTGAAGCTGCTATTTGCAATAATGTTATGGGTGCACACACTCATCAACAACATTTGTTCCCAGTCCTCCTCCAAATCCGCATTTACAAATTCCAAGTTGGGGAACTTCTTTGTGAGTATCTGAATGCAAATTTTAATAGTTGATTCGTCGTCTTTTTCTCCAAAATAGATTACGCGGAATGTGTCCGAACCTACTTGGTCAATAATATGTGTCAATGCGCCCATATAATACTTAATTGACATAATTGGATGATGGCTTTGTTTTGAAACGTAATCTCCTAGACGAAAATGGAGAGAAATTGTTGTATTTCCAACACAACTTAATAATGTGGTTTTATTGCGAATATCTTCCTGTTTTGCCCGTAATCCAATTAGCTGGATAATGGTTTCATAATGTTTTTCAAAATATTTGTAAGACTGGAAGTATCCATGCAAGCATGCTGGATTTTTTTCCAAATTCACGCGAATTGCAACCATTTCATCATATTCAAATCCCTTCTCTCCAATCTGCGGTAAAGAAAAAATGTGCGGATTGTCAACTTCCGGCCGACTCCAGGTTGTATTGTTGAATAATTTATCGAGTAAGGTGTACCAGTATGTGCGTCGCGTAATTCCGGTTGTCAGCACATCCGAATAGGGAAACAAAAATATTTTCTTGGTAGTTAACGCGAGAGAAATAGTTGCAAAGATTTGGAACAATTGGTTTCCTAATCCGCCCATCAATTTACAAGAGAGAACCGTCATTTAAATTTATATAACATATTTCTGTAACATCTTTTTACATAAATAATTATTTATAGTTTTTTTATTTTGTGGTATAAAGATAATTATTTAATAAATAATATGTCAATTACAACTTTTTTGAATAGTAGAGGTTTTAATTGTTTTGAAGGATTTTGTCAGTCATGTCAACCACAAGTAGAAGATTTAATAAACTTAACAAATAAACCAAATATAAATATTATGGAAATTGGATTTAATGCCGGCCATTCTGCTGAAGTTTTTTTACAAAATAATAAAAATTTAAAATTAACTTCATTCGATTTGGGAGAACATGCTTATGTTACATTTGCAAAGGAGTACATAGATACAACTTATCCAAATAGACACATATTAATACTTGGTGATAGTGTAAAAACTGTTCCTAATTTTATTGAAAATAATAAAGATACTAAATTTGATATTATATTTATTGATGGTGGTCATGATTATGAAACAGCAAAAATGGATATGGAAAATTGTTTTTATTTAGCACATAAAGATACTATTGTTATTCTTGATGATACCATATTTACAAAAGGTTGGGAACAAGGATGGACTATTGGACCTACAAAGACTTGGACTGAACATTTAGAACAAAATAAAATTATTCAATTAAATATAAAAGATTATTCTCCAGGGCATGGAATGTCTTGGGGTAAATACATATTATAAAAACACAATCATAAGGTGTCCGACCGACGCAACCAAATGCATTAATCCATGATACCAGTCTGATTCGCATTTATCTGGTGCAAAGCAAAACTGGTCACATGTGTATCCATAATAATACAAATAAATGGTTGATAGGAAGGTTAGAATAATGCTGGATGCTAAAATTATATTATCAGTCCAATTTTTTTGATAAAATAAATAGCCACCATAAAGGACAACACATATAATTGCAATTTTGTCAACCACATATGTATAAAATGTTTTGTTTGAATGATGAATTATGGAAGTTGTCAGTAAAAATGCAAATAATGCGGAATAAATAAAATAACCATACCAATAATTAACCATGACATTGATTGCAAAAAACATGCTGGAATAACTGCATGGGTCTACATTCATATTATAGAAATCATTCATTTTTTCATATATTATATACATCATTCATTTTTTTTATATAAAAGTATTTTATAAAATATTTTTATATATAAATGTTTTTGGAAATTCTATTTGTCATTTTTGGATATGATAACTGGTTTTACAAAAGGAGGGGTCATAGGGCGTAAGAGAAGCTTTGCTTCTCTGAATACGTAGTTCCCCTACTTACTGCATAAGTCCAAAAGTTGACAACATAATATTTGACTTGCTTGGCCCCAATACTTTCTCACTTTGTCGCTTTACCTTGTATGAACCTACATTGGCACCCACATTCAAAATCATCTCGTCAGTCTCTTCGTGCAATTCGGGTAAAGTTCGCGTGAGTGGTTTATCAATGGTTAAAAGCATATGCTCTGTCTTCAACAATTTGCGGTATTCCTGGATGGAAAGATTTCCGTAAAATTTCTCCAATGTGTAATAAGGATTGGGCGCGGGTTTGATGTTCTTCTTGTAATCATAAATCTTTCCATAAATCTGGTTTAATAAATGATAACGCTCAAACTTAGTGGAATCGTCCAATCCCTCTTTCAATAAGAAGGCAACCGCGCACTCGGGTCTGCAAAATGACCCATATGCAAAAATGCCGGAATCAGTTTCGTATTTGGGAATATAGCATGCGGGATTGTCAAATTCATAGGTGCACCAAAAACAGGCCGATTTCTTGTCCGCCATATTATTCTTGTACAAGTTTATTTTTAACTTTTTCAACTTTGCATTGATGTCTTTAATATTAACTGCATCATCGTCTGTTTCCTTTGTGTTGCATACTTTGCAAACATAAGTTTCCGAGTCGTATGCATTGTTATTTACCGACTTGGATTCTCCATAAGCGCAAAAATTATCGTTTTCAATTGCATTGTATGTCATAATATTTGGCACGTCGGGATTATAAGAAATAGATGCTAGTGAATTTTGTTTGGAATTATATTCAATCAAATCCTTGAATGAGCATTTTAAGTGCAATATAATATTTGCTAATGGAACTTCGGGGACTGCATTTTCAACAGGTTTTGCTATCAATTTTCCGCCTTTGGGTTTTCGGCCTTTCTTTTTTGGGTCGTCAACCACTTCAACTACTTCAATCTTGATATTTGGTTGGATTTTTGTCTGTCTTCCCTTCTTCTTTTTCTCGGCTTCCATTTTAAGATATTATATTGTGTATTTTGAGTTTTTTGTTTAAGTTTTTTATAAATATTATTTGCGTAAAAAAAGGTCAAATGACCTTATTTTTATTTTTTTTATTTTTTATTATGATGCAATTATGATTTTTGTTTAATGCCACTTTCGCATGACAAATTCCATACACATGCTCTGGTATGGGTCAACCACAAGTGTAAATGTGTTTCTTTTTTCAATAAAATGTTGTTTATACATGTTTTCAAACCCCACCGTGTTTAATTGGCACATTTTATCCAATGCAATTTTGTTGTTAATAATACTGGTGAGGGGAGCTAATAAACACTTATACTGGAGACCCTGGCATTCCTCCGACTCAATAAGCTCGTGAAATAGGCTTATCAATCTTTTGCTTTCTTCTTCTAATGAACAATCCATTTTTATTATAATTTATGCTTTCTATAAAATATTAAAAAAAGATTTCAATTTTTAGAGAAAAAAAGACATTTGTCTTTTTTTTAAATTAAATTAAATATACAAAATACAAAATACAAAATACAATTATACAACATTTTTAATTTTCTTCTTTCTCTTCATAATACTTTTCATATTCTTCATAATCTTCCTTCTCTTCCTCTTGAAATTTAAGTTTTTCAATATTGTATCGCGCAATTCTTCTCGCGACTATCTCAAGCTCAGCCGGCTCCCATAATCTAACAACTTCGCCCTCTTCTGGAACATACTTACCCAAATGCACATCAAGTAACCGCTTCACGCTTTGTTCAACCAGTTTCTTTTTAATCTCGTAAATGTCGACGAGGTCGTCAATCATGAAATCGGCGGCTGATGAGTGCATTTTTTCTTTTACTTTGTTACTGTGTTTTACTTCCTTTTACTGTGTTTTATGCATTTTGTAAAAATGCAAAAAAAGATTTCAATTTTAAGGGGAACCGTAGGTATTCAGAGAAGCAAAGCTTCTCTTACGCCCTTTGACCCCTCCCTGTATTTTTATAACAAAATACAGAATTAAAGAGGAGGGTTCAAAAGACATAAACTTTGCTGAATACCTAAGGTTCCCTTTTTTTTTTAGTAATTTTATTTGGGTTTACTTTTTCTCTCCTGGTTGATTTATTTTTAGTTTTGGAAACCATATCAAAAAGCGTGTCAAAAAAATCATTATCAATTACTTTGGACTTTACACTTTTATAAAAATCTTTGACAATTACATCGTCGCAATATAATCCAAGCGGTATTTGCATGTCTTTGAAAACATCTGAACCACCACCACCACTTTGTTCACCATCGACGTTCAATAGTTCATTAACGTTGTATCCACCACTTATGATTTGTTTCTCTGCATTTTCAACTTGCAGTGATTTTGCTATAATACTCATATTAACAGTATAGTATATAATATTATTATATATTGTACACAGTTTTATCCACTAATTGTCGCCATCAGTTTCATGTCCACTAGTGTCTTTAAATCGTCGTCGCAAATCGTTGGACTTTTTGATTTCTCTCTTGTCCTTCAAATGTTTGATGATTATTGCAATCTTGTCTTTGTCCGAAATAATTTCCCCTAAACATTTTTCAATGTATCCAAAGGTTAGTGCAGGATACTCATTCTTTTCGTAAAATGAAATAATGCTGTCGCCAGTATCTACTTTTTTGTTTTCTAAACCTTTGGTTTTCATGAATTCGCAAATAGAGGAACCAACTTCAGCTTTCTGGCTACGCAATCCTTTCAGTTCATTATTGGATGCACGAATCTTATTGTCAAGAATCGCCCACTTGCGCATATCTTGTTCAAAGCTAGCCATTATATTATTTATTGGTCAAAAGATCCCATTCACTTTCCGCCTCTTTGTCTTTGTCTGTTACCATTCTGGTTTCTGCGACTGTTGTTTCTTTGTCTGCGACTGTTACCATTCTGGTTTCTTCGACTACGTCTTCCACCATCCTGGTTTCTTTGTCTACGACTGTTGTTTCTGCGACTGTTGTTTCTTCGACTACGTCTACCACCAGCCATTGTTGTTGGAGGACTCATTGTTGGTGAACCGCCAATTGGATTTTGATGAATTGCCCCGTTGGCACCTGCCACTTGCGAACTTGTATTTCCATAAACTGCTTCACCATGCGCGCTTGTACTCATTTGTTATATAGTATTACCCAATATATTTATCTCTATCTTTGATAACTTTTTATGGATGTTTATCAGATAAAATAAAGTTCCTAAAACTGCCAGAAATAAAAGACCGCAATAAACCAGTATTAGCAAAATGTAAAAATAAATTTCATTGTAAATAATTACGCCAAAAGGTTTGAATATTTGTTTGATTTCGTTTTGAATGTTTTCATTCTGCACTAGGTCGTAAATTGTTTCTTTTATTGAATTCATTTGTTTATTTTAGTATTTTTTTTGTTGTATTTGACCGTAAGTAGGGGAACCTACGGATTTCGCTTCGCTTACCCCTTATAATCCCTCCCTTTATACTGGCAAAAATTAATCAAATGTACGCATGGGTGCTTTATTTATACCACGGGTTTTGCTCTAGAGAAATAAAATGTCACAATAAATTCAAAATCATCACCGATATAAAGGGAGGGGGTTGCAGGGGGAACCGTAGGTTCCCCTGCGTATAAACCATTTTCCTAGTTTATCATTGCTAAAGTATACGATGACTGATATATTCGAGACGAA
>Ga0068872_10002952_pt1 | contig 13148 bp, 8 predicted proteins | sample NOAtaG_7_FD_66441 | JGI IMG/M metagenome (GOLD analysis project Ga0068872, IMG submission 66441) | Freshwater lake microbial communities from Lake Erie, under a cyanobacterial bloom - NOAA_Erie_Diel1S_2200h metaG | ecosystem: Environmental > Aquatic > Freshwater > Lake | place: USA: Ohio, Lake...
CTATAATTTATATGGGGATTATATATTATTTACCTTTGTTCTTCCAATCGGTATAAAAAGCATTATTCGTTTAAGAGAACTTATGCCAATTTGGAAATCCAGTAGATTTTATCACCCTAATTGACCACTTATGAAAGCGATGCTTACACCCTCCTTATGGCCTGCTTTGCTGCTGGCCGCTTTGTTCTGCTGTTGCACCGCGACAGCACAAGCACAGAAAAAAACCATTGAAGTATCCGGTACCGTCCTTGACAAAGCCGACCAATCCCCATTGGTCGGTGCGACTGTAACTTTCAAGGGCGATGTTTCCGGCGTATTCACCGATCAGTCGGGGAATTTTTCGATCAAAACCCAGGCAGCTCCCCCGGTGACCCTGATTATCAATTATCTCGGTTATCAGGAATCGGCCATCCAGTTGAGCGAAGGGCAAAGCGGGCTCAAAATTGAGCTTTCGCCACAGGCCCTCTCCGTAAGCGAAGTGACGATTACGGCCAACCGGGTAGAAGAGAAGATCACCAAAAGCCCGGTGACCGTTGAAAAGCTTTCGGCACGCACATTACAAGCTGCCCCGGGCTTTGATTCCTATGCTGCCCTGCAGGGCGTAAAAGGTGTGGATCTGCTTTCCCAGAGCCTGACTTTCCGTTCGGTCAACATCCGGGGCTTTGGTGCCAACAACAACAACCGCTTCGTCCAGCTTACCGATGGGATGGACAACCGCTCCGGCGGCCTGGGCTTCGGCTTCGGCAACGTGGCCGGCGCCTCCGAACTGGATATTGAAAGTATTGAAATCCTGCCCGGGGCTTCCTCTGCCCTTTACGGCCCGGATGCCCTTCAGGGCCTGATGCTCACCAATACCAAATCGCCCTTCAAATACCAGGGCGTCAGCGCACAGGTGAAGACCGGGGCAAATAACTTCGGAAAAGCGGACTTTGACCCGAAATTATTCACAGACATCGCCTTCCGGTATGCAGGAGGAATCGGCAAACGCCTCGCTTTTAAAGTGAACCTGCAGGCGATCAACGGTACCGACTTTATCGCCGATGACTATGAAGACCGCTCCACCCGAGGCCGCCGCAACTTCTTCACCGTGGATCAGAACACCAAAAAAGTAGGGATCGGCTATGTCCGCAACAATAACCCAGGGGCCAACTTCGAGTACGACGGCGTAAATATCTACGGCGACGACGTCACCAACGGCGGCGCATTTGACTTTCCCGCCAACGCCGTCAATACCGCGCTCCAGGGCAGAAGGGTCACGCGTACAGGCTATTCGGAGCTCGACCTGCTCGGCAACGACGGAAAAATATTCAGCTATCGCGCCAATGCCGCAGTACATTTTAAGGTCAACGATAAAGTTGAGGCCATCGGGGCATGGTATTATGGCAATGGCAATTTCATCCGCACCGCCGGCTTCAGGGAGTACTTCCCCGACTATCGCCGCAACCAGTTTAAGCTGGAACTTCGCGGAGAGGAATTTTTCGTGCGCGCCTACCATACGACCCAGCAAGCGGAAGGGTTCAACCTTGGCGTCCTGGCACAACGCATCCTCGGAAGCTGGAAATCTACCGGCGTTTGGGCAAACGATTTTGCAAATGCCTTTACCGGCGATATCGCCCGTGCCCGTGCTGCCGCAGATACAGGAAAACCCCTGCCCGGCACTGCCGCCTTCGATAACCTCTGGAATAACCTGACCAATACCCTCAACACCCAGTTTATCCCGGGCAGTACCACCCTGCGCGGGGTAAGGCTCCTCGACAATTCGAAATTTACCCATGCGGAAGGCTCCTATAACTTCAAAAAAATCCTGCCCGAATGGGTCGAGGTCATCACAGGTGCCAGCTACCGCAAGTACAACCTCCTGACCAAAGGGACGATCTTCCCCGCTACCGCCGACGGTAGCGAGTTTACAATTACGGAATATGGCGCCTACCTGCAAGGCTCCGTAAACCTCACCCTCGGGGAGAATGCCAGTTTCCGGCCAACTGCTGCGGTCCGCTACGATAAAAACGAGTATTTTAAAGGTGGCCTGACCCCAAGGCTCTCCGGGGTATTGTCCTTGGGCGAACACAACTTCCGCGCCTCCTGGCAGTCCGCATTCCGCAACCCATCCCCTAACCAGTTGCTCGCCGATGGAAAAATCGGGGAAGTCGGGGGCTCGGAAACTGCTCTCAGGGCCGCCAACCTTTTTAACAACCCAGCCTATACCGAGGCTTCGGCAAAGCTCTTCCAAACCAGCGGAAATACCGCCCAACTGGTTAAGTACGAGCCAAAACCCGAAGATTTCACCACCGAGAAAATCAAAACCTGGGAACTGGGCTACAAAACCCTCATCGGGAACCGCCTCTATGTGGATGCCTTTTACTTCCAAAGTGTTTACAACGATTTTATCGCCACACAAAACTACTACCAGCCTATCTCCGGCAACATCAACGACCTGAGAAACGCGAGCACCTACAGGACCTACCAAATCAACTTCAATAACTTCAACGAAATCTATGTCAATGGCTATGGGGTCGGGGTGGAATATGCTTTCTGGAAAACCTTCTCCGCCGCGTTTAACTTCGCCAATCAGATCGGAAAAATCACGCTGAAGGATAATGCCGGTGTCGTGCGCAAAGATGCGTTCGGCCAGGATATCGTCAAACGAAAAATGAGCGACCTCGAAGTCTCGCAGGTCGGACGCAATTTCTTCATCTCGCCGGAAAACCGCTTCAACGTCACGGTAAGCAACCCTTACCTCACCAAGCGTATCGGATTCGTCCTCTCCTATCGCTGGACCGACGAGACCTGGATCGAACAAGGAAATACCCAGGGCGATGTGCTGTTGCCCGCCTGGAATTCCGTAGATGCCGCCCTCACGTATAAACTGCCAGCGATCAAAGGACTGGTCAAACTCGGAGGCACCAATATTTTCAACCAATATTTCTCCCAGGGCTACGGACTTGCCCAAATTGGTGGCCTGTACTACGTTAGTTTGCTGGTGGATGGCCTCGGCTCCAAATAAATTGGTGCCGTCTGGTTGTCTTGAATATCATTCTGCCGCCTTCGGCAGCAGAATGATATTTTTAAAATGCCGATTTATTCATTTTGCTTCGCAAAATGAATAAATCGGCATTTTAAAAAATATTCTTCGACGGCGAATGTCGCCAAAGGACTTTCAGGACAGCCTCATTCAAAATAATTATTGGCGGCGTTAGCCTCCAAAGAATATTTTATATTTTTCAGAAAAAATCATGCTCAAAGACATTGTCCGCATTCCCCACATCCGAACAGAAGAACGCGTAGCAGAGATCGCCTGGTTCTGTGACCTCTGCGGCGGTGATACGGAATTCCTGGGCCAGCTCGACCCCAACAGGCGCAGCAACTGGGCCCACACCAGCGATATCCTCCTCACTGCGGAGCGCCTGGGCTTTCTCAATATCCTCCTGCCTACTTCTTACGTAGTCGGGCAGGAACCCATCGCTTTTGCCTCCGCCATCGCTCCTCAGACCAGCAATATCAGCCTCCTGGTGGCCATACGGACAGGAGAATACCATCCACCTATGCTCGCCCGGGCCATTTCCACCCTGGACCATCTCCTCGGGGGGCGGCTCACCATAAATATCATCAATTCAGAAATGCCGGGGTATAAAGAATCGCCGGAACTGCGCTACCGTCGCTGCGCCGAAACGATTGATTTTCTGCGGCAAGCGTGGGCTCCGGGGGATCGGATAGAATTCGAAGGGGAAGTCTTTGGAAAAATGTCCCTACCCGCTGCGCCCGCCCGCCCCTATCAGCAAAATGGCGGCCCCCTGCTCTACTTTGGGGGTATCGCCCCGGAAGCCAGAGAAATTTGTGCAAAATACTGCGACGTCTTCCTCATGTGGCCAGAGCCCGAGGAGAGCCTGTATGCGACGATGCAGGACGTTTCGGAACGCGCACTGCGCCATGAGCGAAAAATAGACTTCGGGCTGCGCATCCACGTGGTCGTCCGGGAAACCGCAGCTGAAGCGCGCGCATGGGCACGACGCATGATGTCCCGCTTTGATGCCGAACAAGGTGCGGCGCTCAAAAATCGCACCCAGGATGCTCAATCCCTCGGGGTAAAGCGGCAGGATGCTTTCCGGGAATCGGCCGATGACCAGGGATATCTCGAGGAAATCCTCTGGACCGATATCGGACGCGCACGCTCAGGGTGCGGCGCAGCCCTGGTCGGCTCCCCCGAACAAATTCTCAGGCAAATCCAACGCTATATGGATATGGGCATCCGGGCATTTATCTTCTCCGGATATCCGCTCAAAGAAGAAAGCGAATATTTTGCCCGCCTGGTCCTTCCCCACCTACCCAATGTCCGGCTGGGAGACCATCAGGGACGGCGCCCGCAAAATATCCCCGTTACGCCACTTACGACCGGGTCCCTTACCTAAAAAAACAACTACAAGCCCATTGCCCAGCTTCCCTGGTATTAAACCAATTTTCCAGTGCTTTTGAATAATTAACACCAATACCCTGCGAATTATTGGCGGCGCAAGCCGCCAGAACACTTATACAGCACCCACCTGAACCAATAAAATTAGCCCGATATGCTGAATCAACTCTCCACTATTGACCTCATTGTGATGGGCCTGATGCTCCTGATCATGCCAACGGCAGGTATTCTCGTTGCTTTGCGCAGAAAAAATGCCGAACAATATTTCCTGGCAGGTCGCTCAATTCGCTGGTGGACCGTAGCGGGGTCGGTATTCGGTTCCAACATCAGCTCCTTTCACCTGATTGGTATGCTGGGCGTAGGGTACTCCATTGGATTTGTGCAGGCCCATTACGAAATCGTTTTCCCGGCCGTACTCTTGTTGGGCTATGTATTTCTCGCCTCTTACCGGAAACTGGGCCTGTTTACCCTCTCCCAATATATTGAAATCCGGTACAATTCCACTGCCCGGCTCTCTTACACCATTTTACTGGTACTCATTATCCTGGTACAGCTCGTCGGGGCCTTTTATGTGGGGAGTATAACCCTGCAATGGCTGTTTGGCGGCACCTCTTTTGCCATATCTTACCCGGCAGGTCTTCTGCTCATCGCCCTGATTACTTGTAGTTATACGCTATGGGGTGGGATGGAATCCATCGTTATCACAGATACCATACAAACCCTGATGATGCTTGCCGCGGGGTTGTCAGTTGCTTTTTTCACCTTTGCCCAACCGGAAATCGGGGGGTTCGGCGGAATGCTCGCCCTGGATGCGGCACGCCCGCTCACGGAACAAAAAATGCACCTTTACCTTCCGCCTGACCATCCCAAACTCCCGTGGACGGGGATTTTTACCGGCTTGATGTTGCAACATTGTTTCAACTTTTCCACCAACCAGTTTTTAGTCCAGAGGACCCTTGCCGCAGCCTCTGACGAGGATGCGCGAAAAGGGATTATCGCCAGCGGATTTTTAAAGCTGTCGGTCCCTTTCTTCTCAATCGCCACGGGGGTCGCCGCTTATTATTTGTTTGAAGCCCGTTTTGGGGGCGGGGATTTCAACTCCGACAACGCATTTCTAAAACTCGTGGAGACGGTCGTACCGCACGGGATCGGCCTCACCGGGCTCATCCTGGCAGGGCTCACTGCTGCCACCTTTTCCTCGGTGGATTCGATGATGAACGCCGCCACGACCCTGCTCACGGTGGACGTCTATCAAAAATACCTCAATAAAACCGCCAGCGACCGGCAAATCGTTGCTTTTGGCCGGCTTACGGTGCTGATGCTTGTCATAGCCGCAGCCGGGGTTGCCTGGCTGACCTTCACCCCGGACCGCAGCAACAACTTTTTCCTGCGTGTGTCCGCACAGTTGTCCTATTTCACCCCCGGGATTATGGCTGCCTTCTTTTTCGGCGTGCTTTGGCCGCGGGCAGGCGCACGCGGTGCCGTGGCTGCAATGATTCTGGCCCCGGTATTCGGACTTAGCGCCGAATTTGCCTGGGAAGCCCTTAGCGGGGTCCCACTCAATTTTCTTCACCGTATTGCCCTTACCTTTATATTCAGCTCCACAACAATACTTTTACTTTCGGAAAAAGAACCCTTTGCAGATGGGCAGAATGGGCAACTCCGGATTGGCCTCTCCGCTGCGGTTTTTGCCCGCCCCCTCATAATCTTTGCCCTCCTTCAATTACCCGCGCTGAGTGCTGTTTTTTTCCTTGGATGGAGCCCTGAGCAAAGCGCACCCATTGGGGCTGCCGGTGCATTTGCCGTCTTTGTGCCTTACCTGGTAAAGCGCGACCGCCCGGTTTTGAACGATGACCTTTTTTATGGCGGTCTGCTGGCCGCTTGTTCGATCTGGATCTATTATTACTTCGCCTGAAACACTGGACCACACTCCCGGAAAGATTTTTAACCAATACCCCCAAAGCAAAGGAATGCAGGAAAATGCTATTTTTGTGCCGACACCTTAAACCTTCCCGCATGGATGTAAGAAACATCATAGCAGCATCAGCCCTGTTATGGTCTGTAATTACAAGCGTAAATGCACAGGATGCCGCAATTTTCCCCCCCGCTGAGGAAAAACGCAGCGTAAGTGCCCTTAAAATGGATGATTTCCTGAAAGTGGACGGCAAGCTCGACGAAGCCGTCTGGAAGCGGGCGGGCGAAGCCGGTGATTTTGTCCAGGTAGAGCCCCGACAGGGCGAACGTGCCACCCAGGCAACTACCTTTCGCATCCTGTATAACCGCCAATTTCTCTACCTTGGCGTTTTCTCCCGCGATTCCCTGGGCAAAAAAGCCATTCGCGCTACCGACTTCCGGCGCGACTTCAATACCAGGCAGCACGACCATATCAGCTTTGCCCTGGACGGCTTCCGCGACGGACGCAACGCTATGGTTTTTTCCTCCAATGCCTATGGTGTTCAGCGCGACCTGCTCTCTTTTGACGATGTCTTCTACGATGTGGACTGGGACGGACTTTGGCGGGTACGTACCACGCGGACCGATTCCGGCTGGGTGGCCGAAATAGCCATTCCCTGGATTACCCTCCGCTATCCCAAGCCCAGCGACAGCTTGCAAATCTGGGGGTTCAACCTCACCCGCAACCGCAGATCCACCAACGAACTCACTGCTTTTTCTCCTTTTCCAAGGGTATTTACCGCCACCCGCATGGAATATGCCGGTGCTATCGAAAACCTACAGCCCCCACCTCCCAGGGCAAATGTGCGCTTCCAGCCCTACGGCCTGTATGCCTACGACCGCTACCGTCGTTCCGCAACGGAGACCACCGATCAGAGCGGGTTCAAAGCCGGAGGTGAACTCAAGTGGGCCATCAACACCAATTCTGTACTCGATCTCACTATTAACACAGATTTTGCGCAGGCCGACGTGGACCGGCAGGTCAATAACGTCACCCGTTTTTCGGTTTTCTTCCCCGAGCGACGGCAGTTCTTTCTCGAAAATGCCTCGCTTTTCGGATTTTATGTTGGCCAAGCCCCGGATCTTTCCGGTGGTTCGATGCGGATACAGCCTTTTTTCAGCAGGAGTATAGGGCTCGACAATACCGGCAGGCCGATCCCTATTGAAGCAGGGGGCCGTTTCGTGCACCGTTCTGCGCGGCAAAATCTCGGAGCCATGGCCATCCGGCAGCGGGCGCCAGGGCAGGACCCCACCGATTTTTACATCGCCCGTTATTCCGCCAACTTCGGCGCACAGAACCGGATCGGGGGGCTTATGGGTGTCAAAACCAATTCAGGCCGTACAACGCTCCTCAGTACGGTGGACGGTTTTTTTCGACTCGGGGAAAAACATTCCCTGAACACCCTTGCCGTACATTCCACCGGAAATAACGACCAGCAACAGGGGTTTGCCGGGGTTGCCCAGTACTATTTTTCTACCAACAACTGGAAAGTCTGGCATACCCAGTCTGTCGTGACCAAAAATTTCAATCCGGAAATGGGATTTGTTTCCAGGACCGATGTCATTGGAGCTACGCCGGGGGTCAACTGGTATTACCGGGGGAAATATTTACCCCTGCGCAAAATCATCCGCGCTTTCGAGCCCAGCCTGCTCCCGGAGTTTTATTGGCAGGCCTCGAGCGGAAAACTCATCGAACGGCAGTGGTGGATCGCCCCGGTTTGGTTTAACCTGCAGAAAGGCGGTCACCTGGGATATGGGATCAACCCTTATTTCCAGCGGCTGACAGAAGCCTTCAGACCATTAGGCGTCCGTATCGCCCCGGGCGATTACCGCTATCTGAGACACCAATTGTATCTTGGAAGCGACCCTTCAAAAGTACTCAGTATGAACTTCAATATGGAATGGGGCACTTATTTTAATGGGCGCCTGCTGAGCTCCGATCTCAGGATGATCCTAGCCCCATCGCCGCACTTTTCTTTCGCCGGCCGGTTCAACCGCAATGCCTTCAACAACGTTGGGGAAGCCCTGGTGAGCAAAACCATCCATCTTTACTCCATCGAAGGCCGTTTTGCCCTAAACCCGCGATTGCAGTTTATCGCATTTTACCAGCAGAATTCTGAAAATTCCTCCAGAAACTATAATCTGCGGCTATCCTGGGAATACCAGCCGCTCTCTTTTCTCTACATCGTCCTCAACAACTCCAGTTTTCAAAACAGTATGGATTTCAGGCAGGCAGAAGATCACGCTATCGTGAAACTGAGTTTTTTGAAACAGCTATGAGCGATGCCCCGGGCTATGGGGTGTTATTTTTCGTCCTGCCGAAAATATCCTTTCCTTTTTGCTCCAGTACAGGGGACGGGCGTGGTGGAGTAGCCATCTTCGTCGTCTCGAGCATTGGAATGTATTCGAGGCCATCTTTTTTTATCCGAAACGCTTCGTAGCTTCCATCGGGTGCCATCATCTCGCCCTGGCCGCTTCTGCCTTGCACGGGTATGAGGTGGTCAAAAACGATCAGGTCCATTAGCTCGTCATAGTTGAGTTTGACTGAAGCTTCTGCGGTATATTCCAGGATGAAGCGCTTCGAGGGATCAGGCTGGCCCACCGTTGCCGGGAAAACTGCTTTCCCGAACACGGGTTTCCCCTCGTTGAAGGAGAGCACATCAATGAGTTTCCTGCGATTAAAGAAAGAAAACGCATCGTAGCCAAACAATAAATATGCCGGCCCGGTCTGGGTATTGATTTTACGAATACCATAATACACTGCGCCGTACCAGTTTTCGGCATTCAAAACGGCCTGGGCGGCATCTTCCACCTGATGGGAGCGATCAATGAGCGGGAAGAGTTTTAGTTCCGGCGTATTCATCTGAATTGCCCCGTAATAGCGGTATTCCTCCCCATCGACAAAAAGCTGCCAGGTAAAAATCCGGAAGGTGCTATCCTGAGGGTACTGGATAGAGACCGATTTCAGGCGGTCAAACGGATAGTTGAACGAATTTTTGATTTTCAGTGCTTTGACCAGTGTAGGGATCATCATGCGGGTAGCCGCAAAACGGTTTTCCTGAAGGGAATCGTTGACGATCATGAAAGAAAGAATACCCAGGGTGTCCTCCATAATCCGGATTTGTTCGTTTTCCTGGGTGCTTGACGTTCCTGGCTGGGCGATAGCCTGGAAAAAAGGCGCAGAGCAGCAAAGTAGCAGGGCGGTGCCGGCGATGAATATTCTCATAAAACGATTTTTATGGGTAAACGCAGGCAAAGGGGCGTTCTATTGCGCAAGGCAGCAAGTCTTTTGGCCCCGGCCTGGCGACAGGCAGGCGATTGGCGGATTAACGCTTACCCTTCGACTTATTATTCTTATAATCGCGAAAAATAAACTCGCCCAGGCCTTCGAGATTGGAGTAGAAGGCTTTACCGTTATTTGCGCGCGTAAATGCGTCCACGAAGCGCATCAGGTAGGGGTCCCGGGCAATCATGAAGGTCGTTACCGGGATATTCAGCTTTCGGCAGCTCGCCGCGAGGTTGAGCGTGCGGTTGACGATCATGCGGTCCAGGCCGAAGCTGTTTTTATAGTATTTTTTTCCTTTTTTGATACACGTCGGCTTCCCATCGGTAATCATAAAGATTTGTTTATTGGGATTTCTGCGGCGGCGCAGGACATCCATTGCCAGTTCCATTCCGGCGACGGTATTGGTATGGAAAGGACCTACTTCAAGATAGGGAAGGTCTTTGATTTCGATTTGCCAGGCATCGTCGCCGAAGACGATAATATCGAGCGTATCTTTTGGGTAGCGGGTCGTAATATATTCAGCGAGGGCCATGGCCACTTTTTTTGCCGGGGTGATGCGGTCTTCGCCGTAGAGGATCATTGAATGGGAGATATCTATCATGAGCGCCGTGCTGGTTTGGCTCTGGTAGAACGTCTCATAGACCTCGAGGTCTTCTGGCACAAGCTTGAAGGTTTCGATCCCATGGTTGATCTGGGCATTGCGAAGGGATTCCGACACGGCGAGCTTATCGAGCGGGTCACCGAACTCGAAGGGGCGCAACTCTGAGGTACGTTCATCCCCGCGTCCTTCAGACTTGGTGCTGTGGCTCCCCGGTCTGGATTTTTTGATATCGCCAAAAATATCCTGCAGGGCTTTTTGCCGCAGGGCGATTTCCATTTTTGCCGCAGGCACGAAACCAGTACCCTGGTCCCCCTCCTGGCGGATATACCCGCGGTCAATGAGGTCCTGGATAAAATCGGCCATCCCGTAGTCAGCGGTAGTGAGCTTGTATTCCTTATCGAGTTCCGTGAGCCAGGAGAGTGCCTCGCGCACATCGCCGGAGGTATAAAGCAGGAGTTCCTGGAAAATTTTCAACAGGCGCTCGAACGGGGTACCATCATGGCCACCCGGGACATATTCTGAAAACCTCCAGCCAATCATGGTCAGTTTATTTCACAGCTTTTCACCAGTTGGATATAATCCGGCCGGTCAGAAGCCAATTTGTGTACGAAGCTACTTTTAATTATTCCTTTACGGATTGCGAAAATCCCCGGCATCTGGAACCCGTCGCCGATTTGTGCGCCCAGGCCATGGCCCTGTAATACTCCGGCATCGAACCCCCTTATCCAGGTGGCCAGGCCAAAAAGTTGGGAGAAGGTGCCTTTAGACAATCCGAACGCCTGGTAAAAGCGGCATTCCGGATCACTGATATGTGTTGCACCTTCGAGGTTATAGCGGGCGAAATATTTATCGGCCGTATCGCTGTCGGTCATGTGCACAAAGACAATTTGAGTACCTGCCGACTCGATTTCCTTTCTTTTTTGGGAAATATCGGTCAGGGCCTCCCGGCAGAAGGTACAACCAAAGTGCCGCAGGAATACCAGCAGTACCAGGCGATCGTCAGATATACTCCGGAGGGATTCGCCCTTATTCGTGGCCATTTCTTCCAGTATCGCTGGATCGAGATCGTGAAAAACCATGGCAATAAATTCTTTTTGTTTAACAATGCTTAGGGTAAAGAGTTTAAACCGGGCAAGCATCGTTCCAGGGGGTAGTGTAAGATATTATTTGGCAGCTAAGCCGCCAAATAATATTTTTTTAGAGCGGGTGTCTGATAAGTATGACGTTGTGTAAAAAGGCTGGAGGCCATCTTTTGGCGGCGTAAGCCGTCATACTTATTTTTTAAAAGCCGATTTTGTTGATTTTGCTTCGCAAAATCAACAAAATCGGCTTTTAAAGAAAATATTCTTTGGCAGCGAATACCGCTAGAGGACTTGTGGGGGCAGCCTCTTTGGGAAGCAGAATTTCCTTACCGGAGGCGAAGCATTATCCTTTCACACAAGCCAATCCAGAAGGATTTGGTATAGCCCAAGGAAGGCTTATGGGATAGCTTTTGCCGTTCGGGCAGCCTCACAGCATCATACCATCATATACGTCCATTATGGATTTCACTGCTTTAGCTGAGCCATGCAGGAGTTCCATTTCCGGTTCGGTAAGTTTGAGCTCGATAATTTGTTCGATTCCGTTTTTACCTAATTTAACGGGTACGCCGATGAACATATCCTTCAAGCCGTATTCTCCGTTTACGAGTGCACAGCAGGGGAAAATCCGGTTTTCATCGCGTACAATTGCCTCGACCATTTGGGCAGAAGCGGCGCCGGGCGCATACCATGCTGAAGTGCCCATGAGCTGCACCAGTTCGCCGCCGCCCACCTTGGTACGCTCGACAATGGCGTTCAGGGAGGCCTCGTCAATCAGTTCAGTGACAGGGATCCCCGCCACCGTGGTATAGCGGGGCAGCGGCACCATCGTGTCCCCATGCCCCCCCATGAGTACAGCCTGGATGTCTTTGGGGGAAGTATTCAGTGCATGGGCCAGAAAAGCACGGTATCTTGCTGTATCGAGAATGCCCGCCATCCCAAAAACGCGGCTTGATGGCAGGCCGGCTTTTTTATATGCCGCATACGTCATCACGTCGAGCGGGTTAGAGACAACGATGATGATCGGATTGGCGGAATATTTGAGGATGGATTCGGTAACGGAATTGACGATTTTGGCATTTATCGAGATCAGATCATCGCGGCTCATACCTGGTTTCCGGGGCACGCCTGCAGTAATCACTACAATGTCTGAATTGGCCGTGTCTTCGTAGTTGTCAGTGCCGTGGAGATAGGTGCTGTAATAGTCCACCGGCGCCTGCTGCCAGGTATCCAATGCTTTTCCACGCGCCATGTTGCCCTGGATATCCAGCAGTACGATCTCCCGGACCAGGTCCTTGTGCGCGAGGACATTTGCTACCGTAGCGCCGACATTCCCCGCACCGATCACAGTTACTTTACTCATTTTGGATTACTTTAAATATGATAAGATGAAGTGCTTCCGCTGCTGTTTATAAAAACGTGCCAAAGGTAGCATTTTTCATAACTCAACAGCTACCCCCGACGCCTGGTTTATCCGGAAAAGCGCGAATTATTTACATAAAACCGACATTTGATAACAATATATATTTTTTTAACATTTCAATTTTCTACTTAAATCCCCGAATCGTTACCCATATTCATTAAAAAAAACATATATTTGTAGATTGAGCTATGAAACAATATGAGGCTATCTTTTTTGAAAAGGGCGGCGTTATCGTTTGCTTTATTGGGTATTGTTACGTGTACCCATGGGCAACAAGCAGATTTACCTGGTAAACCGTGTGCCACTGCGGATCAACCGCTTCCGTGGCTGAAAGAATTTCAGAAAAGGGTCTTCCTTGCCCCCCGCACCAATGAAATACGCTATGTCGCCGTTGCTGT
>Ga0068872_10002953_pt1 | contig 13141 bp, 11 predicted proteins | sample NOAtaG_7_FD_66441 | JGI IMG/M metagenome (GOLD analysis project Ga0068872, IMG submission 66441) | Freshwater lake microbial communities from Lake Erie, under a cyanobacterial bloom - NOAA_Erie_Diel1S_2200h metaG | ecosystem: Environmental > Aquatic > Freshwater > Lake | place: USA: Ohio, Lake...
TCGGGCTGGCCGCCGGCTACTACCGCCGCGTCGACGCGATCGTCATGCGCTTCATGGACGGCCTGATGGCGATCCCGGGCATCCTGCTCGCCATCGCGCTCGTGGCGCTCACGAAGGCGAGCGTCTGGGTGGTCGTCGTCGCCATCACCATCCCCGAGATCCCGCGCGTCGTGCGCCTCGTGCGCTCGGTCGTGCTGAGCGTGCGCGAGCAGCCCTATGTCGACGCCGCCATCGCCGGCGGCAGCCGCGCCTCGCGGATCATCGTCCGGCACATCCTGCCGGCGACGATCAACCCGCTGATCGTGCAGGCGACCTACATCAGCGCCTCCGCGATCCTCGTCGAGGCGGGGCTGTCCTTCCTCGGCGCGGGCGTGCCGCCCGAGATCCCGACCTGGGGCAACATGATCGCCGCCGCGCGCGGCCGCCTCGGCGTCGCGCCCTGGACGATCTTCTTCCCGGGCCTCTGCCTCGCCATCGTCGTGCTGGCCGTGAACCTGCTCGGCGACGGCCTGCGCGACAGGCTCGACCCGCGCATCGCGCGGCGCATGTGACCGATCGACGGACCGGGGGGACGACGGCGATGGCATCCAGGCTCTTCTCCCTCGACGGGCGCGTCGCGCTGGTCTCCGGCGCCTCGCGCGGCCTCGGCCTCGCCATGGCGCGCGCCATGGCGGAGCACGGCGCGAAGGTCGTCCTGAACGGCCGCGACGCCGCCACGCTCGAGGCCGCCGCCGCCAGGCTCCGCGCCGAGGGCCTCGACGCCGACGCCATCGCCTTCGACGTCGCCGACCACGCCGCCTCGGTCGCCGGGATCGACGCGGTGGCGGCGCGCCACGGCCGCCTCGACGCGCTGGTCTGCAACGCCGGCATCCAGCACCGCAAGCCGCTGCCGGAATGGCAGATGGCCGACTGGGAGCGGGTCGTTTCGGTGAACCTCTCCTCCTGCTTCGCGATGGCGCAGGCCGCGGCGCGGCACATGGTCGCCGCCGGGCGCGGGCGCATCGTGATGACAGGGTCGATCATGTCGGTGCTCGCGCGGCCGACCGTCCATGCCTACGTGGCGGCGAAGAGCGGCCTGTGGGGCCTCACCCGCTCGCTCGCGGCGGAGCTCGGGCCGCAGGGCGTGAACGTGAACTGCATCGCGCCCGGCTTCTTCCGCACGGAGATGAACGAGGCGATCCTCGCCAACCCCGAATTCGTCGCCTGGGTGGAGGGCCGCACGCCGCTGAAGCGCTGGGCCGACCCCGTCGAGATCGGCGGCGCGGCGGTCTTCCTCGCCTCGGACGCGGGCTCCTACGTCAATGGCCACCTGCTCGCCGTCGATGGCGGGCTCGTGTCGGTGGTCTAGAGATGCCTGCCGCGACGGCGCGATTCACGGAAAGGAACGGCGAGACGCCATGACGGACGCCACGGCACCGGTCCTCCAGGTCGAGGACCTCCGGACCCATTTCTTCACCCAGGACGGGATCACCCGCGCCGTCGACGGCGTGAGCTTCCAGGTCAGGCCCGGCGAGACGCTGGGCATCGTCGGCGAATCCGGCTGCGGCAAGAGCGTCACGGCGCTCTCCATCCTGCGCCTGCTCCCCGCGCGCCTGGGCCGCACGGTCGGCGGCTCCGTGCGCTTCGACGGGCGCGAGCTCCTGTCCCTCGAGGAGGGGGAGATGCGCGAGATCCGCGGCAACCGGATCGCGATGATCTTCCAGGAGCCGATGACGAGCCTGAACCCCGTGCTCACGATCGGCGACCAGATCGCCGAGGCCGTCGTCATCCACCAGCGCAAGTCGCGCGCCGAGGCGATGGCGCGCGCGGTGGAGATGCTGCGCCTCGTGCGCATCCCCGATCCCGAGCGCCGCGTCCAGGACTACCCGCACCAGTTCTCCGGCGGCATGCGCCAGCGCGCGATGATCGCGATGGCGCTGTCGTGCAATCCCCGTCTCCTGATCGCGGACGAGCCGACCACCGCGCTCGACGTCACCATCCAGGCCCAGATCCTGAAGCTGATGGTCGAGCTCAAGAGCGAGATCGGCGCGGCGATCATGCTGATCACCCACGACCTCGGCGTGGTCGCGGAGACCTGCCAGCGCGTGATCGTCATGTATGCCGGGCGCGTCGTCGAGGAGGCCGACATCTACGAGCTCTTCGACCGGCCGCTGCATCCCTACACGCGCGGCCTGATGGCCTCGATCCCGCGCCTCAAGAAGGAGGGCGCGCGCCGGCTGTCGGAGATCCCGGGAATCGTGCCGAACCTGCGCGAGCCGATCGCCGGCTGCGCCTTCGCGCCGCGCTGCCCCGTGGCCACCGAGCGCTGCCGCCGCGAGGCGCCCGTGCTCGAGGCGAAGGGCGCCGACCACCGCGTCGCGTGCTTCGTGGCGGAAGGAGCCAGCGCATGAGCGCCGCGCCCGTCCTCGAGGTCGACGGCCTCGTCAAGCACTTCCCCGTCCTGCGCGGCGTGCTGCGCCGCGCCGTCGCCCACGTGAAGGCGGTCGATGGCGTCAGCTTCTCGATCCAGCCGGGCGAGACGCTCTGCCTCGTCGGCGAATCCGGCTGCGGCAAGTCGACCGTCGCGCGGCTGATCCTGCGCCTCGTCGAGCCGACGCGCGGCAGCATCACGATCGGCGGCACCGACGTCACGAAGCTGTCCGAGTCCGAGATGCGCCCGCACAGGCGCCGCGTGCAGATGGTCTTCCAGGACCCCTACGCGTCGCTGAACCCGCGCATGGCCTCGGGCGACATCGTCGCCGAGCCGCTGGAGAACTACAGCTCGCTTTCAGGCGCCGAGCGGCGCGAGCGTGTCACGAAGCTGTTCGAGCGCGTGGGCCTGCGCGCCGACGCGCTCAACCGCTACCCGTTCGAGTTCTCGGGCGGCCAGCGCCAGCGCCTGGGCATCGCGCGCGCTCTGGCGCTGCAGCCCGAGCTGATCGTCGCCGACGAGCCCGTCTCCGCGCTCGACGTCTCCGTCCAGGCGCAGGTGCTGAACCTGCTCATGGACCTGCAGGAGGAGTTCGGCCTCGCCTACCTCTTCGTTTCGCACGACCTCGGCGTCGTCGAGCATATCGGCCATCGCATCGCGGTGATGTACCTCGGCAAGGTCGTCGAGCTGGCCGACAAGCAGACGCTGTTCCGCGAGCCGCAGCACCCCTATTCCCAGGCGCTGATCGCCGCCGCGCCGATCCCCAACCCGCGCGCGCGGCGCGAGCGCATGGTGATCGAGGGCGACGTGCCCTCGCCGGTCAACCCGCCCTCGGGCTGCCGCTTCCATACGCGCTGCCCCTTCGCGACCGATCGCTGCCGCAGCGAGGAACCGCAGCTCCGGCAGATCGCGCAGGGCCATCTCGTGGCCTGCCACCTGCGCTGAGACACGGGAAAGGGGCCGGCCATGAGGCCGCGGGTCAACCCGCTGCTCGAGGGGCTCGACGCCCCGCCGATCCCCGAGGCGCGCGGCTGGGTGCGCGACTACCGCGGCGAGGCCGGCCCGCTCGTCGACCTCTCGCAGGCCGCGCCGGGCAGCGCGCCGCCGGCGGCGCTCCTCGCGCGCCTCGCGGCGGAGGCAGGCACAGCCGAGAGCGCCCGCTACGGCGACATACGCGGCGACGCGGCGCTGCGCGAGGCGCTCTCCGCCGACCTCGCCGCGCGCGGCGGCGGCACGGTGCGGCCATTCGAGATCGCGATCACAGCGGGATGCAACCAGGCCTTCTTCGTCGCGATGCTCGCGGTGGCGCGCGCCGGCGACGCCGTGCTGCTTCCCGTGCCCTGGTACTTCAACCACCAGACGACCTGCGAGCTGCTCGGGATCGAGCCGAGGCCCCTGCCCTGCGACGCGGCGCGCGGCTTCGTGCCCGACCCCGCGGCGGCCGAGGCGCTGATCGACGAGCGGGTGCGCGCGATCGCCCTCGTGACGCCCAACAACCCGACGGGCGCGATCTACCCGCCGGAGACGATCGCCGCCTTCGCGGAACTCTGCCGCCGGCGCGGCATCTGGCTCGTGCTCGACGAGACCTATGCCGACTTCCTGCCCGTGGCCGGCGCGCGGCCGCACGCGCTCTTCGCCGACGACGGCTGGCGCGGCACGGTGATCCGCCTCTACAGCTTCTCGAAGGCCTACGCCGTGCCCGGCCACCGCGTCGGCGCGATGTTCGCCGACGAGGCGACGACCGCGCAGGTCGCGAAGGTGCTCGACAACCTGCAGATCTGCGCGCCGCGCGCGGCGCAGGCCGCGCTCGCCTGGGCGATCGGCGCGCTGGCGGAATGGCGCGAGGAGAGCCGGCGCGAGATCGTCGCGCGCGGCGAGGCCTTCGCGCGCATGCTGGCCACGGTGCCCGGATGGCGCATCGATTCCGCGGGCGCCTACTTCGCCTATGTGCGCCATCCCTACCCCGGCGTGCCCGCGGCGCGCGTCGCGGAGAGGCTGGCGCGCGAGCGCGGCGTGCTCTGCCTGCCCGGGAGCTATTTCGGCCCGGGGCAGGAGACGCACCTGCGCATCGCCATCGCCAACGCCGCGCGCGAGACCATCGCCGGCCTCGCGCCGCGCTTCGCCCCCTGACGGAGACCCGCATGACCGCCAACGACATCTACGCCGGCCTTGGCGTGAAGCGCCGCATCAACGCCGCCGGCACGCTCACGCGCCTGGGCGGCGCGCTGATGGCGCCCGAGGTCGTCGCCGCGATGGCGGCGGCGGCGCGCGCCTCGGTCGACATCGCCGAGTTGCAGGACGCGGCCAGCCGGACGATCGCGCGCATCACGGGCGCGGAGGCCGGGATGATCACCACCGGCGCGGCGGCGGCGCTCACGCTCGCCACGGCCGCCGCGATGACGCGCTGGGACGTCGCCAAGATGGCGGCGCTGCCGCATGCGGAGGGCTTCGCGCACGAGGTGATCATCCCGCGCACGCATCGCACCGGCTACGCCCATGCCTTCGCCGCGGCCGGCGCCCGGCTCGTCGACATCGGCCACAACGACCGCGGCACGGGCGCCGGCGTGCGCGGCATCGAGGCCTGGGAGATCGAGGCCGCGATCACGCCGCGCACGGCGGCCTTCGCCTTCTCCGCCAATTCCGAGAGCGTGCGCGACCTGCCGCTCGTCGCCGAGGTGTGCCACCGGCACGGGCTGCCCGTCATCGTCGACGGTGCGGCGCAGCTACCGCCGAAGTCGAACCTGCGCCGCTTCATCGAGCTGGGCGCCGACCTCGTCGCCTTCTCCGGCGGCAAGGCGATCGGCGGGCCGCAGGCCTCCGGCATCCTCGCGGGGCGACGCGACCTCGTCGGCGCGGCGCTGGTGCAGCAGATCGACATGGACGTCGCCCCGGCGACCTGGTCCCCGCCGCCGCTGATCGACCGCTCAAAGCTCAACGGCGTGCCGCACCATGGCATCGGCCGCGGCTTCAAGGCCGGCAAGGAGGAGATCGTCGGCCTGCTCGTCGCGCTCGAGCGCTTCGTGGGCATCGACGACGAGGCCACGAACGCGGCGCTCCAGCGCCGGCTCGAGGCCATCGGCCGCGCGATCGACGGGTTGCGCGGCGTCGCGACGCGCGTCGTGCCCGCCGCCGTCACCGGCCGCGCGCCCGTGCTCGAGCTCGCCGTCGATCCCGCCGCGGCGGGCTGCAGCGCGATCGAGCTGAGCGGGCGGCTGCAGCAGGGCGACCCGCCCGTGCATCTCTCCGAGCGCTTCACCGCGCGCGGCGTCCTCACGGTCGACCCGCAGGTGCTGCAGGCGGAGGACGACGCCGCACTCGCGGCGGCCGTGCGGCGCGCCATCGGCTGACGCCCGGGGCTTAACCCGCGCGCGGCGCGGGACTAGCCCGCACGCGTCCTGCCCTTCGCGCGCACGTTGCGCCACCTTCCCCTCCGCCCGGCGCGTGCGCGCCGCGAGGGAGGTGCCGCATGGAGTGGAAGGGACTTGCGATCCGCGTGATGCTGGCGCTCGCCTGGAGCGGAGGCTGCGCGCAGGCCGGGGCGGCGCCGTCGCCCGGCATGCTGCTCGACTTCGAGGCACCTGCGATCGACGGGGCCTTCGCGGATGTCGCGGGCGACGGCTTCGCGGCCAGCGGCGTTCGCTTCCGCACGGTGCGCCTCTCGGGAAGCGTCGCGCACGGCGCGATCGTCACGCTCGCGCCGGTCGCGGATGGCCTGCGCCTGCTGCGCGACGCCTCCGCGATCTCCGGCCAGCAGGCGGCGAGCCCCGCGCTCGGTGGCGGCTACAACGACCTGCTGATGGAGTTCGCGACGCCGCTCGCGTCCATCGCCCTCGCCACCGACGACATGGTCGAGGCGCCGAACCCGGTCCGGCTCCTCGCGCTCGCGGCGACCGCGGTCGCCGACAGGTTCCGCGTCGTCGACTTCGCCGAGGCGATGGATGACGCGACCGAGGCGCCCGCGAACCGCATGGCGCTCGAGCCGGCCGAGGCCTTCGCCTTCGCCCTCTTCGAGGTGCGCCAGCAGCAGGAGGGCTTCGACGACCTGGCCTTCGCCTTCGCGCCAGCCAACCCGTCAAACCCACCGGCGACGCCGCCGGCGCCACCGCCAGAGACGAGGGAGGTACCCCTGCCGTCCAGCCTCGCGATGCTCTCGGGCGCGGTTGCGGTCGCGGCGCTCGGGCTACAGATTGCAGGGGGCGCCCGACGCGGGCGCGCATCCTGCGCATGAAGGCGGATCCATGGAACGCGACGCGACCAGGTCGAACCTCTCGCTGGAGGAACTCGACCGGCAGGTCTTCTTCCACCCGAACACCGACCTGCGCGCCTTCGCGGCCGGGGAGCTCGGCGACCCGTCGATCGTCGAGGGCGCGGAGGGCATCGAGCTGCGCCTGCGCGACGGCAGGCGGCTGGTCGACGCGGGCGCCGGCCTGCTCTGCGTCAATGCCGGCTATGGCAGGACCGAGATCGCCGATGCGATCGCCGCGCAGGCGCGCAGCCTCGCCTTCTACCACGCGCATGCGGGCCATGCCTCCGAGGTGGCGATCCGCCTGACCGACCGGGTCCTCAGGCTCGCGCCGCCGGGCATGCGCAGCGTGTTCTGGGGGCTGCAGGGTTCGGACGCGCACGAGACGATGGTGAAGATCGCGTGGTACGCGAACAACGTCCTGGGCCGCCCGCGCAAGAAGAAGATCATCGCGCGCCATCGCGCCTATCACGGGCTGACGATCATGGCTGGCAGCCTCTCCGGCCTGCCGCAGTTCCATCGCCATTTCGACCTGCCGATCGGGCCGGTGCTGCATGTCGGCGCGCCCTATTTCTACCGGCGCGAGGACATGGCCATGGACGAGGAGGCCTATTCCGAGGCCTGCGCCGAGGAACTCGACCGGACGATCCGCGCCGAGGGGCCCGACACGGTCGCGGCCTTCATCGCCGAGCCGATGATGAGCTCGGGCGGCATGCTGCCCCCGCCCGCCGGCTACTGGCGCCGCGTCCAGGACGTGCTGCGCCGCCACGACGTGATGCTGATGGTCGACGAGGTGGTCACCGGCTTCGGGCGCCTCGGCGCGTGGTTCGGCTCGTCCCTCCACGGCATCGACGCGGACATGATCTCCATCTCGAAGGGCCTGACGAGCGGCTACCTGCCGCTGGCCGGCTCGATCGTCTCGGAGCGCGTGTGGGGGATCCTCGAGGAAGGCTCGCGGCGGTTCGGGCCGTTCCACCACGGCTTCACCTACGTGGCCCACCCCGTCTGCGCCGCCGCGGCGATGGCGAACATCGACATCCTCGAGCGCGAGGACCTGCCGGGCAACGCCGCGCGCACGGGTGCCTGGTTCCTCGAGCGGCTGCGCGCGCGCTTCGCCGGCATCGACATCGTCGGCGACATACGCGGCCAGGGCCTGCTCGCCGCGATCGAGTTCGTCGCCGACCGCGCGACGCGCGCGCGCTTCCCGGCGGAGTTGCGCCTCGGCCAGCTCGTCTCGCGCGCGGCGCGCGAGGAAGGCCTTGTCGTGCGGGCGCTGCCGGAGGGCGACATCGTCGCCTTCTCGCCCGCGCTGACCGTGACGCCCGCGCAGCTCGACGACATCCTCGACCGGCTGGCGCGCGCCGTGGAGCGCGTGCGCGCCGGGCTCAGCCCCGCGGCCTGAGGTCGAAGAGGCGCAGCGTGCCGGCCTCGGTGCCGGCCGCGAGGCGCCAGCCGTCGGGCGACCATTCGAGCGCGGAGACGGGCGAGCCCGTGGGTCCGTCGAGCGGCGTCACGCGCTTCTTCGCGATGTCGGCGACATGCACCTGGCCATCCGCGAAGCCGAGCAGCACGAATGGCGCGGCGGGATGGGCGGCGACCCTGGTGATCAGCACGGGCTCGTCGCCGGGGGGCTGCAGTTCGAGCGGCGGCTGGCCCTCGGGCCCCTTGCCCGCGAAGCCCCAGCACACGCAGAGCTCGACGCCGCCCGAGACGAGCCAGTTGCCGTCATGGGTCCAGGCCAGCGACTTCGCCTTGGTCGCGTAGCCCTGCATCTGCATGTCGGCGCCGGAGGCGAGGCGCCACACGTGAAGCGCGTTCTCCTGCGTCGAGGTCGCGAGGAACTTCGAGTTCGGGCTGTAGCGGATCGCGATGTGCGATCCCTTCCACGACAGGCTGCGCGGCTTCTCCGCGGGCTTCTGCGTGAGGTGGATCGTCGTGCCGCCGTAATGCGCGACAGCGAGGCGCGAGCCATCGGGGCTGAAGCAAAGGTCCGCGACGCTGCTGGGATGCGGGCCGAGCTCGTGCGTCCCCGCCGGCGTCACGAGATGGACGACCTTGCCGGCCGCCGCGGCGATCATCGAGCGTCCCGCATGGGCCACGACGCCGTCGATCCAGCCGCGCCGCGCCTTCAGTACCTCGGTCGCCTGCAGGTCGGCGCCGATGCGCACCAGGCGGCCATCGTCCCCGCCCGACAGGAAGTCCGTGCCCGAGAGGCCGCGGCAGAAGGCGAGGCTCGCGCCGCGATGCGCCTCGACGTCGCGCGGCGCGTCCCCGGCCATCGGATCGGCCGGCAGGAACGCGACCCTGCCCGCACCCGTCGCCGCCGCGAGCGTGGCGCCCGACGCGTCATGGGCGAGGCCGACGACGAAGGCGCCGAGCTCGACGCGACGCCGCGGCGGGCCCTTGGCCCCGTTGCCTTCCATCGTGCTGGCTCCCGGGTCCTGCGTCAGGCCGGCCTGGCGCAGGCGAGGAAGCCGCGGCGCAGCGCCTCGCCGTCGATCTGGCGGCCGATGAAGACGAGCTTGCTCGTCCGCGCGTCCCCCGCGCGCCAGGGCTGGCCCCAGTTGGAGTCCATCAGCATGTGGACGCCCTGGAACACGAGGCGCCTGTCCTCGCCCGCGACCGAGAGCACGCCCTTCGAGCGGAGGATGTCCTGGCCCTTCTCGCGCAGGACGGTCGAGATCCACATGCGGAAGCGGTCCGGGTCGATCGGCCCGTCGATCGTCAGCGAGATGCTGGAGATCGTGGAGTCGTGGCGCGTGACATGTGCCGCGCCCGCGGGCGCCTTCGCCTCCGCATGGCCATGCTCGTGGTGGTCATGGTCGTGGCCATGGTGGTCGTGGTGCCCATGGTCATGCCCGTGCCCATGGTCATGGCCATGGCCATGACCATGGTCGTGATGGTGGTGGTCGTGGCCGTGCTTCGCCGCGTGCAGGAATTCCGGGTCGACCGTGAGGATGCGCTCGAGGTCGAAGGCGCCGCGGTCGAGGATCGTGGCGAGGTCGATCTCGCTGCGCTGCGTGCGGTGGATCGTCGCGAACTTGTTGATCGAGCGGATCTGCGCCTCGACGGCCTTCAGCTCCTCGGGCGAGACGAGGTCGGTCTTGTTCAGCAGGATCACGTCCGCGAAGGCGACCTGGTCCTCGGCCTCGTGGCTGTCCTCGAGGCGCGCGGGGAAGAACTTCGCGTCGACCACGGTCACGATGGCGTCGAGCTTCGTGCGCGCGCGCACCTCGTCGTCCGAGAAGAAGGTCTGCGCGACCGGGGCGGGATCGGCGAGGCCCGTGGTCTCGATGATCATCCCGTCGAGGCGGTCGGAGCGCTTCATCAGCCCGCCGATGATGCGGATGAGGTCCCCGCGCACGGTGCAGCAGATGCAGCCGTTGTTCATCTCGAAGATTTCCTCGTCGGCATCGACGACGATGTCGTTGTCGATGCCGACCGCCCCGAACTCGTTGATGATCACGGCGTATTTCCTGCCGTGGTTCTCCGTGAGGATGCGGTTGAGCAGCGTCGTCTTGCCCGCGCCGAGATAGCCGGTCAGGACGGTCACGGGGATCTGGTTGGGCTCGCCGGTGGACATGGCTGCTTGGCTCCGCGTTGCGCGAGGTCGGGCCGCCTATATAGCAGCCGCGCGGCCCCGCACCACCCGCCCGCCGCGCGCGCCGGGAATGGCAGGCCGTCGGCGGCGCCTGTAGCATCCCGCCTCCATTTCGGGGGTTACGGGCATGGAAGCGGCAGACCTGCGCATCAGCGACGTCATCGCGCATCCGCTGCGCGCCCGGCTGCCGCAGGCGCAGCGCACCAGCCAGGGCGACTGGCCGGCGCTCGACATCGCGGTGGTCGAGGTCCGCACGGATGCCGGCATCACGGGCTGGGGCGAGTGCCTGGCGCGCACCTCCTCGCCGGCCTATGCCGCGGCGGTGGAGACCATCCTGAAGCCGGTACTGGTCGGCCGGAATCCCTTCGACGCCGCGGCGCTCTGGCGCGCCATGCGCGGCAGGCTGACCGGCCGCGCCGGCGGCATGCTGGTCGAGGCCATCGCCGGCGTGGACATCGCGCTCTGGGACATCATGGGCAAGGCCGCGGGGCTGCCGGTCCACAGGCTGCTGGGCGGCGTGGGACGCGCCGAGGTCCTCGCCTACGCTTCGTCCATCAACTGGGGCGACGACGCGCGCGCCGAGGCCGAGACGCGCGACTGCCTGGCGCGCGGCTTCCGCGCCATCAAGGTCAAGATCGGGCAGACGCCGCGCGCGGCGATCGCCCGCGCCGAGCTCGTCCGCAAGGTCGCGGGCCCCGACATCCGCCTCAGCGTCGACGCCAACTGGGCCTTCGACATCGACGAGGCCACCGAGGTAGGCGAGGCGCTGGCGGCGCTCGGCTACTGGTGGTTCGAGGAACCGATCCCGCCGGAGGACATCGAGGGCTACCGCCTGCTGCGCCAGCGCACGAAGGTGCGCCTCGCCGCCGGGGAAAGCGACTTCGTGGCGACGCAGGCCCGCGACCTGATCGCCACGCGCAGCGTGGGCGTGATCCAGCCCGACGTCGCGCGCGCCGGCGGCATCACGGAGACGCGCCGGATCGCGGACCTCGCCGACGCCTTCCACGTGGCCTATGCGCCGCATGTCGGCTGGTCGGGCGCGCTCTGCGCCGCGGCCAGCGTCCAGCTCGCGGCGGCGCAGCCGAACTTCCTCGTCTACGAGTGCATGGTCTTCGACAACCCGCTGCGCGAGGAACTGCTCGTCGCCCGCGTCGGCAGCCACCGCGACCTCGTCGGCGGCAACGTCGCGGTGCCGCAGGGGCCGGGCCTCGGCGTGGAGGTCGACCTCGACGCGCTGGCCCGCCACGTCGTGCGCTGACACGCCTCCGCCCCCGCGGGGGGATGGCGCAAGCCTGTTTCATGCATGGGCCCGGGAATTTCGTTTTGCGGGCCGTCCGCCCGCTCCGGATGATCGGCGCCTGACGCGGAACCGCGCTCTCGGAGACCGAATTGGCAAGCATCGTGCTCATGGATGGCGGCACCAGCCTCGAGCTGCTGGCACGCTCGGCGAACAAGGCGCCGCGCCTGTGGTCGGCCGAGTACCTGCTGTCCGAGCCCGAGCTCGTCCGCGCCGTCCATGCCGACTACATCGCGGCCGGCGCGACCGTCGTCACGACGAACACCTATTCCGCCTCCTTCACCCGCATGTCGATGGTGATGGAGCAGGCGCGCGTGCCGCAGCTGCAGCGCCTCGCCTGCGAGCTCGCGAAGTCCGCGCGCGACGCGGCCGGCCAGCGCGGCGCCGGCGTGGCGATCGCCGGATGCCTGCCGCCGCTCAACGGCACCTACCGGCCCGACCGCGTCAGGGACTTCGCCAGCAACCGCGACGAGTACGAGCGCCTCGCCGAGCTGCAGGCACCGCATGTCGACCTGTTCCTCTGCGAGACCATGTCGACCGCCGAGGAGGCGCGTGCCGCCGCGGCCGCGGTCGCACCCTTCGGCAAGCCGGTCTGGATCGCCTGGTCGCTCGGCGACGACGGCCCCGAACTGCGTTCCGGCGAGAGCGTGGCGCAGGCCCGCGCGGCGCTCGACGGCCTGCCCGTCGCGGCGGTGCTCGCCAATTGCTGCCCGCCGGAGAGCATCTCGCGCGCGATGCCCGGCCTCGTCGCCACCGGCCTGCCCGCAGGCGGCTACGCGAACGGCTTCGTGCGCATCCCCGGCACGTTCCTGCCCGGCAGGACGCGCGAGCAGCTCGAGACGCGCAAGGACCTCGATCCCGAGGCCTATGCCGGCTTCGCCATGGGCTGGATCGACGCGGGCGCCCGCATCGTCGGGGGCTGCTGCGAAGTGGGCCCGGCGCACATAGCGCGGCTGCGCGCCCGGATCGAGGCGGCCGGGCACGAGGTCGTCGCGCCGGAGCGCTGAGTTCCCGGCGCGCGGTCGCGCCGCTCCCCGGGTTCAGGCGCGTCGTGGCGCCAGGATCCCCGGCCCGATCTCGCGGACATGCCGCAGCCCGACCTGGGCCAGCGCGATGCCGATGTCCTCGGCGAGCCCGTCGGCGAAGCGCGCGAGGCCCGGCGCGCCGGCCGCGCCCATCGCCCAGAGGAAGGGCCGCCCGAGCATCACGAAGTCCGCGCCCGCCGCGATCGCCTTCACGATGCCCTCGCCGCTGCGCACGCCGCCATCGAGGACGAGCGGGAAGCCCGGACCGACCGCGTCGCGCACGGCGCCCAGCGCCTCGACCGTCGCCGGCGCGCCGTCGAGCTGCCGCGCGCCGTGGTTGGAGACATAGACCGCGTCGGCGCCCGCGTCGCGGATGCGCCGCGCATCCTCCGGCGACAGCACGCCCTTCACCACCAGCCTGCCCTTCCAGCGCGCGCGCAGCCGGTCGAGGAAGGCCCAGTCGGCGCCCGTGCGCGCGGCCTTGCGGTCGTAGCCCTTCGTGCCCGGCGCGGTGCCGTAGTTCGCCATCTTCGGCCGGCCGGCCAGCAGCGTGCCGATCGACCAG
>Ga0068872_10002957_pt1 | contig 13122 bp, 12 predicted proteins | sample NOAtaG_7_FD_66441 | JGI IMG/M metagenome (GOLD analysis project Ga0068872, IMG submission 66441) | Freshwater lake microbial communities from Lake Erie, under a cyanobacterial bloom - NOAA_Erie_Diel1S_2200h metaG | ecosystem: Environmental > Aquatic > Freshwater > Lake | place: USA: Ohio, Lake...
GCGCGGCGCGCGACCACGACGATCCCCGGCTTCGATTCCTGCTGGGTCGACGACGTCACGCGTTCCTTCTGGTGCCTGCGGCAGTCGCCGGGCGCGGCCGAGGCGGGCCGTTCCGCCGCCGCGCAGGCCGAGCTCGTGGAGCGTTGCTGGCCGGGCGTTCCCACGCGCCAGGACATCGAGCGCGGCGACGACGGCGTCACGCGGCTGGTCCAGGACTGGATCGTCCGCGGCAGGACGCGCCTGCGCCTCGTGCAGCGCAAGCCCACCACCGGGCCAGGCCTCGGGTCGGTCTTCCTCTACCTGTACTGAGCGGCGCCGCGGCCAGCGATCACTTCGGCTGGCGGGCGCGCCATTCGGCGACCTTCTCGCCGGCCTCGGTCATGTCGGACGGCGTCAGCTTCTTCGCGAGCTCGCCCTTGAGGCGCGTGGCCGCGAGCCGCGTGTCGCCCTCGGCGCGCTGCTCGGCATAGCTCGCGGCTGCATAGGCATCGACGAGGTCCGCGCGGCGCGCGTCGGGGATGTCGTTGACCTCCTGCGCGCGGCGCACGAGCGCGAGCGGCTCGCCCGCGGCGAGCGCCTTCTCGTTCCACGCCTTCGCGGCCTCGGGATCCGCCGCGGCGCCGATCCCGTCGCGCAGCCTTTCGGAGAGCAGCGCCTGCGCGCGCGTGTCGCCGAGCTCGGCCGCGTGGCGGACCCACTGGGTGGCGCGCTCGCGGTTGCGCGGCAGTTCCAGGCCTTCGTCGTGGAGCCGCGCGAGGCTCATCATCGCGGGCGTATGGCCGCCGACGGCCGCGCGCTCGAGCCACTGGATGGAGCGCTTGCGGTCGACCGGGACGCCGTCGCCCTTCGCATAGGCCTGGGCGAGCGCGAACTGGGACTCGCCATGCCCGCGCGCCGCGGCGAGGGAGAACCAGCGCGCGGACTCCGCAAGGTTGCGCGTCACCGGCCCGAGGCCATTGAAGGACATCAGGCCGAGCATGTACTGCGCGCGCGGGTCGCCCGCATGCGCCGCGGGCAGCCCGACGAGATAGGCGGACGAGAAGTTGCCCCTGCGGAAATAGGCGTCCGCGAGCTCGAAGCCGCGCGTCGACGCGGGCTCGGCGGGCGCCGGCGCCGCCGCCACGACGCACAGCCCCGCGACGACGAGGGCTTTCAGGTTCATCGGCGCGGAGGATCGCTCCGCGCCGCAAAGAAAGCGTTAACCGCGCCGCGCCGGGCCCCGCCGCTTGGCGGCACGCTTCGGCGCGCGCTTGGCGGCCTTGCCGGCGGCGCGACTGGCGCGGACCGGGGCGGCCGCGAGGGCCTCGATCTCGATCAGGTACTCGGGCGCGGCCAGCGCGGCGACCACGAGCAGCGTCGACGCCGGCCTGTGCTCGCCAAGGTGGCGCAGGCGCACCGCCCTGCTTTCCGCGACATGCGCGGGGTCGACCAGGAAGGTATTCACCCGCACGAGGTCGCCGATCCCCATCCCGGCCTCGGCGAGGATCGCCTCGATGTTGCGCCAGACATTCTCGGCCTGCGCGGCGACGCCGGAGGGCAGCTTGCCGTCCGGGGAGAGGCCGACCTGGCCGCTGACATGGAGCTGGCGCATGCCGGGCGCCGTCTCGACGCCATGGGTGTAGCGCCCGATGGGCGCGGCGATCGACGCGGGGTTCAGGTAGCGGACCATCCTCGTCCTCCTCGTTTCCGGATTCGGCGCGAGCGCGGGCGGCGCCATCGTCGTTGCCGCGGCGCGTCGCGCTGCCCTATCTAGCTCCCCCATGACCTCTCCTGTCCATGTCGTCGGCGGTGGCCTCGCCGGATCCGAGGCCGCCTGGCAGCTCGCCAGCCGCGGCGTGCCCGTCGTCCTGCACGAGATGCGTCCCGTGCGGACGACCGACGCCCATGCGACCTCCGACCTCGCGGAACTGGTCTGCTCGAACTCCCTGCGCTCCGACGACGCGGAGACCAACGCCGTCGGCCTGCTGCACGCCGAGCTGCGACGGGGCGCCTCGATCGTCATGCGCGCGGCGGACGCCAACCAGGTCCCCGCCGGCTCGGCGCTCGCGGTCGACCGCAACGGCTTCGCGGCCGCCATCACCCACGAGCTCGGCGCGCATCCGCTCGTCGAGATCCGGCGCGAGGAAGTGGCGGGCCTGCCGCCCGAGGCCTGGGACAGCGTCATCCTCGCGACCGGGCCGCTCACCTCGCCCGCGCTCGCCGAGGCGATCGGCACGCTGACGGGGCAGGACTCCCTCGCCTTCTTCGACGCCATCGCGCCCATCGTCCATCGCGACAGCATCGACTTCGACGTCGCGTGGATGCAGTCGCGATGGGACAAGCCCGGCCCTTCCGGCGACCGCGCGGCCTACGTCAACTGCCCGATGGAGAAGGACGAGTACCGCGCCTTCATCGGAGCGCTGCTGGAGGGCGAGAAGACGGAGTTCAAGGAGTGGGAGCGCGACACGCCCTATTTCGAGGGCTGCCTGCCGATCGAGGTGATGGCCGCGCGCGGGCCGGACACGCTGCGTTTCGGGCCGATGAAGCCCGTCGGCCTCGTCGACCCGCGCAGCGGTCGCCGTCCCTACGCCGTCGTGCAGCTGCGCCAGGACAACGCGCTGGGGACGCTCTACAACATCGTCGGCTTCCAGACGAAGCTGAAGCATGCCGAGCAGGTGCGCGTCTTCCGTGGCATCCCAGGCCTTGGCCGCGCGGAGTTCGCGCGGCTCGGCGGCCTGCACCGCAACACCTTCATCAACTCGCCGCGGCTGCTGGACGCCTCGCTGCGGCTGCGCGCCCAGCCTCGCCTGCGCTTCGCGGGCCAGGTCACGGGCGTCGAGGGCTATGTCGAGAGCGCGGCGATCGGCATGCTCGCGGGCATCTTCGCCGCCGCGGAACGCGCGGGACGCGAGCCGGCGCTGCCGCCGCCGACAACGGCGCTCGGCGCCCTTCTCGGCCACGTCACGGGCGGCGCGGACAGCGCGACCTTCCAGCCGATGAACTGCAATTTCGGGCTCTTCCCGCCGCTGCCGGAGGATGCCGACGTCGACGCCAAGGGCCGCCCGCGCATCCGCGGGACGGATCGCCGAAAGCTCGTGACCGCGCGCGCCCTGCGCGACGTCGGCGCGTGGTTCGCCGCCGGCGCCTGAGCGCCGCGCCTCACCAGGTCCCGAACAGCCGCGCGATCGAAAGCCGCATCGGCGCGAGCGGCGACGGCGTCGCGACACGCGGGTCGAACAGGTCATGCCTGGCGGACGCCAGCCGCGCGAGATGCATGCGGCCGAGGACGCACAGCCCCGCGACGGCGAAGCCCGTCGGCGGAATCGCCTCGCGCGGGACGGCGGAGAAACCGGCCTCCGCGACCTGCGCGACATCGCGCGCCAGCACGGCGGCCTCGCTGCCCGCGCGGCCGGCAAACCACGCTTCCTGGTCGATGCCCAGCCGCGCGAAGCCGGCCGATGGCAAGGCGCAGCGGCGCATCGCCGCGAGATGCGGTGCCGCGCGCAGCAACCCCACCAGCGCCCAGGCGCCGCCGATCCGGCGCGCGGCGGCAAGCCCGGCCTCCGGGGCGGCGGGCGCCGCGGCGCGCAGCATCGCCTCCGCGAGCGAGCCCGAACTGCGCTCGGCATAGGCGGCGAGCTCGCCGAGGTCGGCGAAGGGCCATTCCTCGATGTCCTTCTCGCGGGCATCGACCATGGCGCCGAGCAGCGCCTCAAGCGCCGGGTCGCGCGCCAGCGGCGCCACGAGCGCGCGGCAGACGGGATGCGCGCGCGGCGCGCCGGCCTTTGCCTCCGCCAGGGCTTCGCGCCACCATTGCAGGCGCACCAGCGCCATGTGCGGCTCGCGGGCCTGCTCGCGGACGCGGCCCAGTTCCGTGCCGAAGGCCACGAGGGCGAGCAGCGTCGGCCTGGCGGCCTCCGGGGCGAACAGCGTGCAGAGCCAGCGCTCCCGGTCGAAGCGCCGGGCGATGTCCTCGCAGTAGCGAATCTCGTCGCCGCCCATCACGCTTGGCTATATAGCCGTCCACACCGTCATGGCCATCGCCACTCCGGACAGGATCGACGCCGCGCGCGCCGGGGAGAACTTCCCGGTTGCCTCGCGCCTCGTCGCGCCGGCTCTGCGCCATGCGGTCTTCGCCTTCTACCGGGTCGCGCGCGGCGCCGACGACGTCGCCGACGACCCGTCCATGTCGCCCGAGGCCAAGTCCGCGCGCCTCGCCGAGGTCGACGCCCTCCTGTCGGGGACCGCGCAGCCACGGCCCGACGACGCGCTCGGCGCGGATTGCGTCGCGCTCAGGCGGAGCTGCGCGCTCCATGCCGTCGACATGCGGCATGCGCGGCACCTGCTCCAGGCCTTCCAGGCCGACGCGGCGTCGCGCGGCTGCCGCGGCTGGAGCGACCTCCTCGCCTATTGCCGCTTCTCGGCCGTTCCCGTCGGGCGGTTCCTGCTGGAGTTGCACGGCGAGGGCAAGGAGGCGCAGGACGCCTCCGACAGGCTGTGCACGGCGCTGCAGGTGCTGAACCACCTCCAGGATTGCGGCGCCGACTGGACGCGCCTTCGCCGCTGCTACCTGCCGCTGGACTGGCTCGCCGCCGAGGGCGCGTCGACCGCGGACCTGGAGGCGCCATCGGCATCGCCCGCGCTGCGCCGCGTGATCCACCGCGTCCTCGACGCGACCGACGCGCTGCTCCGGCAGGCCTCCCCGCTCCCCGACCGCATCGCCTCCGCGGGACTGGCGCGGGAAGCCGCGGGCATCCTCGCGCTCGCGCGCGACCTCGCGCGCCGGCTGCGCGACGGTGATCCGCTGGCGGCGCGCGTCGCCGCGGGGCGCGCGTCCAAGGCGACGACCTTCGCGCTTGCCGCGATCCGCGCGCGCCCGGTGCGCCCGGGGTCGAGCTTCGCTCTCGCGCTGCGGCTCCTGCCGAGCGCGGCGCGCCAGGCGGGCGCAGCGATCTACGCGCTCGCGCGGCGCCTCGACGACATCGCCGACGGTCCCGCGCCCGAGCAGGCCAGGCGCGCGGCGCTCGATCTCTGGCGGGAGGAGATCCGCGCCGCCGCGCAGGGCCGCGCCGTCGAGCCGCTCGCCATCGACATCGGCAGGCATGCGGCGATCCTGCCGCTCGACGAGTTCGACCGACTCCTGGACGGCCTCGCCTGGGATTGCGCGGGCAGCGCGGCGCGCGCGCCGGACCGCGAGGCCTTCCGGCTCTATTGCCGCCAGGTCGCGGGGTCGATCGGCGTACTCGTGCTCGCCGCCTGCGGCCATTCCGGCGACGGGGACCGCGCCTTCGGCATCGCGCTCGGCGAGGCGCTCCAGACCGTCAACGTGCTGCGCGACATCGACGAGGATGCCGCGCGCGGGCGCTGCTACATCCCGGAGGACATGCTGCGCGAGGCCGGCATCGAGCCCGGCCTCGCGCCCGCGGCCATGCTCGCCGAGCCGCGCCTCGCCGCGGCGCGCGCCATCCTCGCGCAGGAGGCCGAGCGCGCCTTCGCGGTCGCGCGCACCCTGGCGACCGCCGCGCCCGGCTCGCGGGTCTTCGCCGTTCGGCTGATGGGGGCGACCTACGCGCGGATCCTCGCCCGGCTGCGCACGCGCCCGGCGGAGCGGCCGCGGCTCTCCGCCCGAGACCACGCCGCGGCGCTGCTCGCCGCGGCGTGCCGGGGCTTCTGAGGTGGCGTTCCACGTCGTCGGCGGCGGCCTCGCCGGGCTGTCGGCAGCGGTCGCGCTCGCATCTGCGCCGGGCGGTCATGACGTCGTCCTGCACGAGGCGGCGCCGCGCGCCGGCGGGCGCTGCCGCTCCTGGCACGACACCGAGCTCGACGTCGAGATCGACAACGGGACCCACGCGCTGCTTGGCGTCAACGCCGGGGCGCTGGGCTACCTCGCGCGCATCGGCGCCGAGGACAGGGTCCACTGGCTCGATGGCGGGATCGAGTTCATGGACCTGCGCGACGGCGCGCGCTGGTGCGTGCGCGGACCCTCCGACATGCTGCGGGCCTGGCGCCATGGCGGGTCTGGCGCGGCGAGCGAAATCGCGCTGCTGCTGCGACTGCTCGCGCCTTCGCGCGGTGCCGCCGTCCCGGCCGAGCTCGCGGCCGCGACGGGCCTCGGCCGGCTCGCCTGGGATCCGCTGGTCCGCTCGATCATGAACGCCGCGCCGGGCATCGCCGCGGCGGCGCCCTTCGCCGCCGCGCTCCGGCGCGTCCTGCTCGGAGGCCGGCGCGGCATGCGCGTCGGCCTCGCGCGGCACAGCCTCTCCGACTGCCTCGTTGACCCGGCGACCGCGCTGCTCGCGCGCCGAGGCGCGCGGCTGCGCCTAGGCGCGCGCCTCCGCGAGGTCCGGATCGGCAAGGATGGATCGCCCTGCGCCCTGCATTTCGACGGCGAGGTGGTCGAGCTCGGTCGCGGCGACCGCGCCATCCTCGCCCTTCCGCCATGGGACCTCGCGCGCTGCGCGCCGGGCCTGGCACCGGACTGCACCGCGTCGCCCATCGTGAACCTCCACGCCGTGCTCGACATGCCGGATCCGGGCTCGAACGACATCGTGTTCCGCGGCCTTGTCGGCGGTCAGGTCGAGTGGGTGCTGCGCCGCGGTCGCGTCGCCAGCTCGACGACCAGCGCGGCGGAGGGGCTGTCCGGCCTCTCGCGCGAGGAACTCCATGCGCGGCTCTGGCCGGACATGGCGCGCGCGCTTGGCCTTCCGGCCGGCGCACGCGCCCTGCGCTGGCGCACGATCGTCGAGCGTCGCGCCACGCCCCTGCAGGACGCCGCGTTCGAGGCGCGCAGGCCGGGGATCGCGTCGGCTGCGGCGAACGTCCTGCTGGCAGGCGACTGGGTCGTCCCCGGCCTGCCGTGCACGATCGAGTCCGCGATCGCGTCCGGCGCGGCGGCCGCCGAGGCCGCGCTGCGCGGCGCGCGAACAGCCCGAGAATAATTGCGGGGCATGGGCGGTTTGGTATTGTCCTACGCGAATCATCAACCAAACCGGAGGCGTAGATTCATGGCTGACCTGCTTGCAAAGCTCGGTCTCGACAAGCTCGAGCGCGCGGTGCTTTACGGCATCATTCTCGCCGCCGTGCTTGCCGTCCTGACCGGCTCGATCCACGCCTCCCACATCTGGGGCGCGTTCTTCCTGCGCTGGCTGCACGTGCTCGCCGGCGTGATGTGGATCGGCCTGCTCTGGTACTTCAACTTCGTCCAGATCCCGTCGATGCCGAAGATCCCCGACGAGCAGAAGCCCGCCGTGTCGAAGGTCATCGCCCCGACCGCGCTGTTCTGGTTCCGCTGGGCGGCCCTCGCCACCGTGGTGACCGGGCTCCTGCTCGCGCTCGCCAACGGCTACCTGGTCGACGCGCTCATGCTGAAGGCAGGCGCGACCCGCCTCATCGGCATCGGGATGTGGCTGGGCCTGATCATGGCCTTCAACGTGTGGTTCATCATCTGGCCGAACCAGCAGAAGGCGCTTGGCCTCGTCGAGGCCTCCGCCGACGAGAAGAAGGCCGCGGCCCGCATCGCGATGCTCACGAGCCGCTTCAACACGATGTTCTCGATCCCCATGCTCTACTTCATGGTGGGCGCGCAGAACCTCGGCGGCTGACGCAAGTCCAGCCGAAGGCAACGAAGGCGGGGTCCACGGACCCCGCCTTTTTTCTTGCCCTGTCGCCGGCGCGCCCTGGCGCTCAGGCCGGGAGCAGCGCCGCGGCCACGCGGCGGTTCTCGCCCATCAGCACGTTGAACGTCCGGCAGGCGGCGCCGGTCGCCATGCCCTCGACCCTGATCCCCCGCGCGCGCAGTCCTTCGCGCAGGGCAGCGGGCACGGCGGCCATGGATGGGCCGCAACCCAGGACCAGCAATTCGATCGCGGGATCGGCGTCGAGGAGGACCTCGAGAGAGCCGGTCGTCGCCTCGACCAGGCTCGAGGCGGACCAGGGCCAGGCGCCGCGTGCCGATACCAGCAACCCGCCCTCGACCCGCGCCCCCGCTACGCGGAAGCCGCCATTTCCATAGGCCTCGATGGCCGGCCGGGCCGCCATCGTCGAAGGTGCCTGGGGCCGGTCCTCGCGCATGCGGACGTGCCCCCGTCCGTACCGATCAGGGCGTCGGGGCCGCGGCGTCGGCCTGTGCCTCGGCGACCGGGCCGCGGCGCAGCTTGTCCTCGCCGAGGAAGAGCAGGATCGGCGCCGCGATGAAGATCGACGACGAGGTCGCCAGGACGATGCCGAACAGCATCGTGATCGCGAACTCCTCGAGCGCCTCGCCGCCGAACAGCGCCAGCGGGATCGTCGCCAGGAAGGTCGCCATCGACGTGCCGATCGTGCGCGAGAGCGTCTCGTTGATCGACAGGTCGATGAGCTGGCGCAGCGGCATCGTCTTGAACTTGCGCAGGTTCTCGCGCATGCGGTCGTACACGACGACCTTGTCGTTGATCGAGTAGCCCATGATCGTGAGGATCGCGGCGATCGCGGTCAGGTTGAACTGGAACCCCGTCAGCACGTAGAAGCCGATGACCTTCGTCACGTCCAGGACGAGGGTGATCACCGCGCCGACGCCGAACTGCCACTCGAAGCGGAACCAGATGTAGGCGAGCATCGCGAGCAGCGAGAAGCCGAGCGCGAGCATGCCGTTGACGAAGAGCTCGCGGCTGACCGACCCGCCCACCGCCTCGACCCTGCGGACCTGCATGCCGGCGCGGAACTTCTCGAGCCCGGCGCGCACCTCCTCGACGGCGCATTGCTGCGCCTCTTCCTCGGTCACGGCACGCTGGCGCGCGGCACGCTCCTGGTCGTTCGCGGGCGGGCGCTTGGCCCGGCAGCGCTCGGCCACGTCGGCGCGCTGGCGCTCGAGGCGGATCAGCACGTCCTGCGGGCTGCCGAACTGCTGCAGGCCGACCTGGCCGAGGTTGAGGGCGGACATCGCGGGGCGAAGCGCGCCGAAGTCGACCGGCTCGGGACCGCGCGCCTCGATCACGATGCCGCCCTTGAAGTCGATGCCGTAGTTGAGCCCGGGCGCGAAGTAGAGGATGACCGACAGGATCGAGAGCAGCGCCGAGAAGACGAGGCCGACATGGCGGCCCTTCATGAACTGGATCTGCGTCCCGTCGGGAACGAGGCGGAGCCTGGGGAAGAGTTGCATCCGGTGGCGCTCCGTCAGGCGGGAAGGGCTGTGCGGCGGCGCCAGCGCAGCCACGTCACCATCAGCAGGCGGACGACGATCGTCGCCGTGAACATCGACGTGATGATGCCGAAGGTGATGGTGACGGCGAAGCCCTTCACCGGGCCGGAGCCGAAGGCGTAGAGCAGCATCATCTTGATCAGCGTGGTCAGGTTCGAGTCCACGATCGTCGAGAAGGCGCGCTTGAAGCCCGATTCCATGGCCGCGAACGGGGTCTTGCCGAGCTTGGTCTCCTCGCGGATGCGCTCGTTGATCAGGATGTTCGCGTCCACCGAGAGGCCGAGCGTAAGCAGGACGCCCGCCATGCCCGGCAGGGTCAGCGTCGCCTCGAGCAGGTTGAGGATCGCGAGCGTCAGGGCGAGGTTCGCGAACAGGCCGACGCAGGCGAAGGCACCGAAGAGCCCGTAGGTCCAGACGATGAAGACGAGGACGAGCGCCGCGCCGACCAGGATCGAGATGAAGCCCGCGCGGATCGCGTCCGCGCCGAGGTCCGGCCCGACCGTGCGCTCCTCGACGATCGTCAGCGGCGCCGGCAGCGCGCCCGCGCGCAGCAGCACGGCGAGCTCGCTGGCGCTCGCGGCGCTGAAGCTGCCGCTGATCTGGCCGCGACCGCCGGTGATCGGCTCGCGGATCGACGGCGCGGTGATGACCTTGCCGTCCAGCACGATCGCGAAGGGCTGCCCCACGTTGGCGCGGGTGATGTCGGCGAAGCGCCGCGTGCCGACCGAGTCGAAGGTGAAGTTCACCACCCACTCGCCGGTCTGCGGGTTGGTGCCGGCGCGCGCGTCGGTCAGGCTCGCGCCGTCCACCTCGACGCGCTGGCGCACGGGATAGATGCGCATCGCGTCGGCGCGGTCCGAGCCGGGCAGGCAGTTCACGCCCGCCGGGCCGCGGCCGGAGCTGCAATCGGCCGTCGCGTCGAGCAGGTGGAAGGTCATCTTCGCGGTCGTGCCGAGGAGCCGCTTGCTGCTCTCCAGGTCGTCGATGCCGGGCTGCTGGACGAGGATGCGCGAGCCGCCCTGGCGGGCGATCTGCAGCTCCTTGATGCCCTCGGGGTCGAGGCGCCGGCGCACGATCTCCATCGACTGCTCGATGGTCTTGGTCGCCTTGTCGCGCAGCGCGACCTCTGAGAGCTCGAGGGTGACGAGGCCCTCGGGCGTGGCATTGACGACGAGGTCGGGCGTGGAGCCGCCGAAGGCGCCAGTGGAGACCGGCTGCGCGAGCTCGCGCAGGAGGCGCAGCGCCTCCGCCGCCTGCGACGGGTCGCGCAGCTGGAGCTGCACGCCCTGGCCGCGGATGGCGAGGCCGGAATAGCGGATCTCGGTGCCGCGCAGGCGCACCAGCACGGAATCACGGATGTTGTTGAGACGCTCGCGCACGACCGCCTGCATGTCCACCTCCAGCAGGAGGTAGGATCCGCCGCGCAGGTCGAGGCCGAGGTTCACGTGCCGCCACGGGAACCAGGCGGGCAGCCCGATGCTCTCGCGCGGCAGGAACGCGGGGAGCGACAGCAGCACGCCGAGCGCGCATGCCGCGTTGATCAGCCAGATTTTCCAGCGCGCGAAGAAGAGCATCGGATCACCGCGGGCGCGGGGGCCGTGGCCCCCGTCGCGTCAGGACTTCAGGCGCGAGACGTATTCGTCGTGGCCGAGCGAGTCGTAGAGCTTGCGCTTGACCGGGTCGCGCAGCGTCTCGTGCGCCTCCGCGGCGGCGGCGTCGCCCTGCTTGCCCGCGAAGGCCTCCTCGATCGCCTCGGCGGTCGCGTCCTGCTTGAGGCCGAGCGCCTTGTAGAACGCCCCCTCCTCCTTCGGCTTGGCCGGCTTGGCCTCGCCGCCCGCGACGGGCTCGCCCTTGGTGCGGACCTCGACGATCATGCCCTTGAGCGCCTTCACGCGGACATTCGCCGCGAGCTCGAGGCCGATCTCGTTGCCATCGACATGCACGACCTTGCCGATCAGGCCGCCCGAGGTGACGACCGTGTCGCCGCGCTTGACGGCCTCGAGCATCGCGCGCTGCTCCTTCATCTTCTTCTGCTGCGGGCGGATCAGCAGGAAGTAGAAGACGACGAAGATCAGCACGAGCGGCGCGAGCTGCATCAGCATCGAGCCGCCGGAATCCGCGGCCTGCGCGTAAGCAGGGGAAATCAGCATCGGCGACGTTTCCTCGTTCTGGGGTCGGTTTCGACTGTACGGGCAACCCCTGCGCAAGGTCCGCGCCGGGCGCGGCGGAATATACAAGCCGACCGCCGGAATGCAACGCCGGCAGGGGCTTAGGGTTGACCCCGGGCCGTGCCCGCAACTACCGTCCGCCGCCTTCGACAGCACCGTCCGGGACCATCGCCATGACAGACCAGCGCCTCGTCGACGCCCTCGAGAGGATCGCCGCCGCGCTCGAGCGGCGCGCGCCCCCGCCCGCCTCGGCGGCGGACCTCGACGCCGCCGACGCCTTCGTCTGGCATGCCGACGCGGGCCGCCTCGGCCCGGTCCCCAGGGTCAACCGCGTCGACATCCGCCTCCTGCGCGGCGTCGATCGCCAGCGCGACATCCTCCTCGACAACACCACGCGCTTCGCCGAGGGCTTCCCCGCCAACAACGCGCTGCTCTGGGGCGCGCGCGGCATGGGCAAGAGCTCGCTGGTGAAGTCCGTGCACGCGGCCGTGAACGCGCGTCGCCCGGGCGCGCTGGCGCTCGTCGAGATCCATCGCGAGGACATCCCCACCCTGCCCCAGCTGCTGTCCATCCTGCGCGGGTCGGCGCGGCGCTTCGTGCTGTTCTGCGACGACCTTTCCTTCGAGCAGGAGGACGCCGCCTACAAGTCGCTCAAGGCCGTTCTCGAGGGCGGCGTCGAGGGCAGGCCCGAAAACGTGGTCTTCTACGCGACCTCGAACCGGCGCCACCTCATGCAGCGCGACATGATCGAGAACGAGCGCGCGACCGCGATCCATCCCGGCGAGGCGATCGAGGAGAAGGTCTCGCTCTCCGACCGCTTCGGCCTCTGGCTCGGCTTCCATGTCTGCGACCAGGACACGTTCTTCGCGATGATCGAGGGCTATGCCGCCGCGCTCGGCCTCGACGTGACGGCAGAGCGGCTGCACGCCGAGGCGGTCGAGTGGTCGGTGACGCGTGGCGCGCGCTCCGGGCGCGTCGCGTGGCAGTTCATCCAGGACCTCGCCGGCCGCCTCGGCAAGCGGATCGGCTGAACGCGCTCAGCCGCCCGCGAGATGCGGGCGCGGGTCGACGGGCCTGCCGTCGCGCCTCAGCTCGAAATGCAGCTGCGGCGAGGACACGCTGCCGCTCTGACCCACCTTGCCGATGCCCTGGCCGCGCTGGACCTGCGCGCCGCGCTCGACGCCGATCTCGTCGAGATGCGCGTAGGCGCTCATCCAGCCGTCGGCATGGCGCAGGAGCACGAGGTTCCCGAAGCCACGCAGCTCGTTGCCCGCGTAGACCACGACGCCGTTCTCGGCGGCGCGGACGGGCGTGCCGAGCCCCGCCGCGATGTTGATGCCGTCGTTCTGCAGCCCGCCGGGCTTGGCGCCGAAGGCGGAGACCACGTCGCCGCGCACGGGCCAGAGGAAGCGCCCGGCGCGTGGCTGGGGGCGCGCGTCGATGGGGGGCGCGGCCGGCGCGGAGGCCTGCGGCGCCGGCGCGGGCGGCTGGGCCGCGGCCGGAGGCTGGGGCGCTGGCTGGGCCGGCGCCTCGGCGCCGCCGCCCGCGGGCGTCCTGCCGCCGCGCGGTTCGGCCGGCGCGGGTGCCGCCGGGGCCGGGAGCGGCGCGCCCTCGACGGCGCCCCGGGGCGCGGACGGCTGCGCCTGCTGCTCCGCGCGGGCGGCCGGCTGCTGGGCCTGCGCGGGAGGAGCCGCCGGCGCCGCGCCACCGCGCGGCAGGCGGAGCTGCTGCCCGGGCTGTATCGCGTAGGGCGGCCGGAGGCCATTCGCGTCGATCAGGGCGCGGACGGGGACGTTGGCG
>Ga0068872_10002958_pt1 | contig 13118 bp, 10 predicted proteins | sample NOAtaG_7_FD_66441 | JGI IMG/M metagenome (GOLD analysis project Ga0068872, IMG submission 66441) | Freshwater lake microbial communities from Lake Erie, under a cyanobacterial bloom - NOAA_Erie_Diel1S_2200h metaG | ecosystem: Environmental > Aquatic > Freshwater > Lake | place: USA: Ohio, Lake...
ACTCTACAAGCAGATCATTCAGGATCAAGATCCAAAGTATGCCAAAGAAGCAGCTCAATTGTGGGTAGGAAGCTTGGCAGCTGAGTTGAAAAAAATGTCTGAATCCGGTGAAAAGCCAGGTTCAGAGCCTTCTGAGTTAGAACGTGATTTCGTGAGTGCTTCGGATCTGCTTGAAAAAGCGATTCCGAACTCCACTGAATCCCGCGAAGCCAGACTCCGCTCCGCTCAAATCCTCGCCGCTTATCCGAATGAAAAAGCTATTGCGATCACTCGTGCTTCAAAACTGGCTAAAGATGCACCCAACACCCAACAAGGTGTATTGGCTGCTCGTTTGTGGTTACAATTGAGCCCGGAGAAAAGTGCGCTTCAATCCGTTGCATCTGATTCTGTGTTGATGGAAACCGATGCAAAAGGAAAAGGGGATTTGGCAAAGGATGTTTCCTCTCTTTCGCGTAAATTAAAAGTAGGCGAAATTGCAACTTTGGAAAAAAGTAAAAATTACGCCGAAGCAGCTCGTCACTATGAAGAGTTTGCCCGTGAAGCTAAAACTGAAAAAGAAGCTGAGAATTCATACATCGGTGCAATCAATGCTTATGCTCAGGCAAAAAGTTCGGATGATGTTTTTCGCGTAATGAAAAACTGGAAATCCAAGTTTCCAAAAAGTGCCAACATTGAAAAAACAGTGAAGTCACAAGGAACGATTTTCCTGGTGAATGGTCTTTACAATGATTCTGCAGAATTGTTCCTGGGAATCGGGCGTCAATTCAAGGATTATTCCAGTTACCTCACTGCCGCACAATTATTTGATGGTGGTTTACAACCTCAAAAAGCAATTGATGTTTATAAGATGTCACTTGCTTTAGCGCCGAATGAAGAAGCAAAAGCGAAAACCTATAAAGAGATGGCTTACATCTATGCCGATTTGAAAGATGATTTGAGTTCTTTCAATGCATGGAAGTCCTGTTATTCGATTCAATCCTCACTGAAAGCTGAGTGCGGAACTCAGATGGGAAATCGTTATTTGAAATTGAATGATCACCGCCAGGCGAAAGCAATTTTGGAACAAGTGGTGGGGATTAAAAAAGGTCCGTCCGCAAAGTCACAATACATTGCTTACGCACAATTCCGATTGGCTCAGATTCTTGAAAAAGGAATGAAAAATGTTCCACTTCAATTTCCGGAAGAAAAACTACTCGCTGCTTTCAATCAACGAGTGGAAGAGTTGAAGCCAGTATCAGATGCTTACAATAGAGCCACTGAGCTCGGTGGTCCGTGGGGTGTAGCTGCAACGGAGCGTTTCGGTGATTTATCTTTAGGTTTGGCAACTGAAGTTTCTAAAGTTCTGGCAAGCGATCAAGCAAAACCTGCTTTAAAAGAGGCTCTCACTCCAGTGGTGGCAGCACTTCAAAAAAGAGCTCTCGATAATTCAAAACATGCCTACGCTCAAGCATTGAAAACTCAAACTTTATCTCCAGCACTTCCGGTGATTCATGATCGTTTGGTGGATGCAGGCGTAGACGGACTCAATCGTGCACAAGGTGCGCGTTCGGGTGTGAAGTTGATCGGGATCAGTCCGGATGGTGGAAAGATGGGCTCTGCAAATGCACTAGCAAGTGTGAGAGCGAAACTTCTCCAATCCCAAGAAGATGCGGCAGCATGGATTGATTATGGAAATCTTCTTTGGGGAACGGGTAAGCCTGGTCTTTCTAAGATCGCGTATCAATACTCTTTAGATCTTAAAACCAGAAAAGCCGATGCACTCAATAATCTAGCAGTAGTGATGGTGAGTGATCTTGGATTTGAAAACTGGTTTGCAGCCAATGAAGCGGTAGCGCTTTGGAAAAAAGCCTTGGCGAGTGAATCGGATAATTCCGCAGCACTTTTCAATCTTGGCCACTACTTCAATTACTTCCGCTTGTTTACGCTCGCGACTCCTTATTTTGAAAAAGCATTAGCTAAAGTTTCCATCGGTGAAGTGCATGATGGCTTGGCAGTAGCAGCTTTTGCAACGGGAAGAACCGGTGAAGCGGACCTTGAATTCAAAAAAGCGGAAGACTTGGGTGAGAAGAAAAGTCGTTTCGTTAAAAAATTCGTAGAAGCTTCCAGAAATGAAAACAATAAGTCCGAATGTTTGGATGCGCTTTCCGATATTTCAAATGCAAAAGATCTCAAAGGCTTTGAAAAAATTTCAGCGGATCGTTTACGGGCGAGGTGCCAATAATGAAATCAATCTTGATGATCTTGATCACTTTTACTGCTGTCGTTTCCGAGGCTAAACCTGCTGCCAAAGCTGCAGATCCGAAGAAAAAAATCGTATATCTCGAGAATCAAACTCTCGATTTTGAAGGGTTGAGCTTGGATGGAGAGTTAAAGGCTCCAGGTGAATTTTATTTTCAAAACAGAAATCAGGAGAGATTTGATTCTCTCACAAAACGTCGCGTTCATTTCAGAAGAGAGATGCTTCGTGATTCGGTACAAAGTAATTAGGTGGGGATAAAAATATGAGTCAAACATCAACAAGTCAGGTGAGTTCTGCAAAACAAGTTGCCGAAGAATTAAAGGCATCGTTTGAAGTGACAACTGGTGGAAGTAAAAAAACGTTCTTGATTCATAAGCCACGAGTGGTGATTGGATCCGTAGAATCTGCAGATGTGAAAATTTCCGAAAATGGAGTGGCTCCCATCCATGCCGTGGTGGAATTTATCTGGAACACCGACATCACAAAATGTGAAGCCAAAATCCTGGATCTAGCGAGCCCGACCGGCTTGATGATCAATGGCCAAAAAGTAATTCACGAAAACTTGAAAAACGGTGACTCGGTAAAAATTGGAGACGCCACTTTTGTTTTCAACTTCAAAAAGCCGGAACCAAAATCGCTACTTCCTGATCAAGCGCTTTTATTGATTGATTCCAATTCAGTGGAAGCGATTTTTGATTATCGCCCGGATATGAAAGATACCTTGGAAGTGGTTTATTCCTGGAATGAAAGCATTCTCAATGTGGAACATTTCACGAATGAATCGTATGTCACTGTTCCAGGTGTTTATCAAAACGGAAATGAACTTCAATTGGCTCAAAAAACCGGCAATTCATGGACCTTGAATCTGAAAGAACAGATGACAGGTGTGGTGTACATCGGTGGCGAAGTGAAGCCCGTGAGCCAATTGCGTAAAACTGCAAGCACTGTCACTTTAGGCCAAAATGATTTTGCAAAAATTGAATCCGGTGCGGTGAGCTTTTACTTGAGTCAGACAGCGGCTCCGCCATTATTGGTGAAAAGAGCAAAAATCATCAATGATCCTTTCTTGTTCAAGAGTTTGATCTTATCCATCATCTTCACGATGTTGACAGTGGGAGCGCTTCAGTTTTTCGATCGTCCAAATGAACAGGTTCAAGTTCCTGAAACCATTGCGACCATTCTTTACCATCCGGAAATGTATTCCAGTAAAAAACCACTTCCAATTCAAAAACCGAAAGAAGAAGTGAAAAAAGCGGAAACTCCACCGGAACCGGAAAAACCTAAAAAAGCGGAAGTGGATTTCACTAAGCCAAAAGAAACCCAAGGTAAAGTGGCTCAAACGAAATCACCGCAACCGGGCAAAAAACAATCTGCTCAAAGCCAATCCAAAGAAGGTGAAGGCGCGAGAGCGAAGGGTGCAGAAGGTTCACGTGGTGCTAAGAATGCTAAACCAAGCAACACGAAACAAAATGCAGCCAATCGTCCGTCTCCGAATGCGGGTAATGATCGCGGCGGCACGAAATCTGAAGTGGCCGATAACGGAAATGTTCAAATGATGAAGGGCGCGACCAATAAGATCTTGGATCTTTTGGGAGGCTCTGGTCAAAAATTAGGTAAATCAGGCTCTAAACTCTCTGGTTTTGGTGGTTTCTCCACTGAAGGTAACGGCGGTCTCGCTCTTGCCGGTAAAGGTAAAGGCGGAGGCGGAAACGCGGACACCTTGCTTGGTGGTTTGGGAGACAAAGGCCGTGGCGGTGGAAAAGTGGGAACTGGTTTAGGTGCGGAAGGAACCGGAAGCGGAATTGTTGGTGGTAAGACACGCGTTGAACTCAACGTGGGTGGTGGCACTGAGACAGTAGTGGTAGGAGCAATTGATCGTGATGCGATTGAAGCTGCGATCCGTGCACATCGTGATGAATTCAGAAATTGTTACGAGCGTGAGATCAATGCGGGTGCTCCGAGCATTTCTGGTAAAGTGTTCACGGCATTTGTGATCGGTGCATCCGGTAAGGCTTCTCAGCTTTCGATTGCGTCGAGCACGATCAATAGCCCGAATGTGGATCGTTGCGTACTCAGTGTGTTGGGAAGAATTCAATTCCCATTACCAGCAGGTGGCGTACCGGTCACGATCAAATATCCATTTAACTTTGCGAATGCGAGCAAGTAGGAACAATCATGGAAAATACAAATACAATTAAATTTGAAAACGATCAGGCAGAATGGTTTGTAGCTGTGGGTGAAAAATACCGCGGCCCTTTCAAGGCATCTGAAGTTTACCAGAAACTCATGGCCAATGAAGTGAGCTGGATTGATCATTGTTACCGAGAAAAAGAAGGACAATGGATCCGCATTGCCGATCACGAAGTGTTCAAAGCACTTCAACCTTCTGCTCCAAAACCAAAACCAGTGATGGCTCCTCCTCCGATTCCAAAATCTGAAGACAACATCAAATGGTTTTTGTTTCAAAATGAAAATCAAACCGGCCCTTACGGAACTGCAGAATTAAAACGTTTGATGGCATCTGGACAAGTGCTGGAGTTGGCTTATGTGTGGCAAGAAAGTTATACAGAATGGAAGCTCGTGAGTGAAGTGGTAGAGCTCAGAGAACCTCGTTCTGCGGGAGCGCCTCCGCCTCCAAGAACCGCAACTTCGAGTCTTTCGGAATTGAAACCTGAAAAAAGAGCGGTGCCTCGTAAACCATTACTGGCGCAAGTGTATGTGACGAATCAATCAGAATTGGCTACTGGGATTTGTCGTGATATCAGTGTGGGCGGTATGCAGCTACTCACGGATAAAATTCCAGGTGTAGTGGGTAATAAAATTCACTTGAATGTGACTCCTCCCAAAGATTCAGGCTTGAAGCCATTTGTGGCCGAAGGAATCATTGTTCGTATTCTTGAAGATCGCCGTGGATTTGCTTTTCGTTTCACCAATGTGAGTGATGAAGCTAAAAAATCGATTGAAAGTTACATCGCATGATCATTCCTCAGGGTTTTCCATCTATTCCGACAGATTTTGAATATGAGACTGAAGTTCATGAGTCTTTAGATGGTGAACACACGATCTTTTTTAATGTTTTCCGTAAAAAAGGAGTCACTCCGAAACGTGCACTCATGATCATTCATGGACAAGGTGAACACGGTGGACGTTATCAGCACGTTCCTCATTATTTAGGTGAGGATTATGACCTGATCGTGGCTCCTGATTTGAGAGGCCATGGAAGATCTGAAGGAATCCGCGGGCATGTAGACCGTTTTGATGAGTATGTAGATGATGCACTTCTGGCTTGGAATTGGTTACAAAAGCAGGTTCCAGTGAATTGCAAGATGGACTGGCTTGGTCACAGTATGGGTGGACTCGTTTCACTTCGTGCTTTTTTGTATCGTCAGGATTTGAATGCTGATCATCTGATTATTTCTTCTCCTTTGATTGGATTGAAAGTTCCTGTTCCCATGGTAAAAGTCGTGGCAGCAAAAGTGGTTTCCAAGTTTTTCGGTGCACTTCAAATGCAAACCGGCTTGGATGCAACAAAGGTGAGCCGGGATCCGAACGTGGTGGATGCCTATTTGAAAGATCGATTAAATCATAGCATTGCCACCCCAAAATTTTTCTTCAGTATGAAAGAGGCGATGGAAGGTCTGGTTTCTTCGGATCTTCGAATCCATGAAAAAACGAGAGTTTTGTTTCAACTCGCCGGTGAAGATGAAATTGTGGATACGGGAGCAGCAAAAGATTTTTTTGAACGTCTTCATCATGAAGACAAAAAAGTGATCGTTTATCCTGGCCTTTACCATGAGATCTATAATGAGCTCGTGAAAGAAAATGTTTTTGATGACTTGAAGAATTGGATCCATCAAGCATGAGCGCCCGTCAGACATTACTGAATTTGATTTTGGAAAAAAGTTACCGTGAAGGTGATTTTACCCTCACGTCTGGACAAAAAAGTACTTTCTATATTGATCTCAAACCAACCATCCTTCATCCCATTGGTGCAAAGGCCATTGGTGAATTGACTGCGGATTGGATTCAGTCTCAAAAATTGAATTTTGCCGGAGTCGGTGGGCTCACTCTCGGTGCAGATCCGATCGTGATGGCAGTATCTTTGGGTGCATTAGAAAAGGGAATCATTCTACCGGCGACGATGATCCGCAAAGAAGCCAAGAAGCATGGCACTTCACGTTTCATTGAGGGAGTGGAGAATTTTCCAAAGGGTTCAAACATTCTGGTAGTGGAAGATGTAGTGACTACAGGAGCGTCTGCTAAAAAAGCCATCGAGATTTTAAAAAGCGAAGGGTTCAAAGTGTCTCATGTGCTCACGATCGTGGATCGTGAGGCAGGGGGTGCGGCAGAATTTAATAATCTTGGTGTGGAGTTCCATTCATTTTTCACGATTTCTGATATCAAAAAAGCTGCATCTCACTCATAATTAGCGGATGAGTCTATTTCAAAAAGTATTAAGCCAGGTTTCCGATTCCTCCATTGAGTGGATGGGGTTTCGTCAAGTTCGTGAAGTCACTAAAACTTATTATGTACGCGATGGTTTACCGGAAGCCAATGATCGCAATGATACGCATGGCGTGATGGTGGAGGTTTTGGTAAATGGGCAATTTGGATATGCCGCTACTGCAAGACTCACCGAAGAAGGACTCCATCAAGCCATTCAATCTGCAAAAACCCAAGCCCTTGCTGCTTCGAAGTACTCAGTCCATAAATTCACTTCAGCACATCGTCCAAAAATCACAACCCAATATCAATCCACTAGTCAGAAATCCCTTTCCTCTCTTTCTGCCAATGATCTTTTGGATGAAATGGTGAAGATCAGCAATAAACTCAAGATTTCAGACAAAATCATCAAGACAGGTGCTTTTGTGCGCACGGTGGAAATGGACATGCATTTTGTGAGTTCGAATGGCTCGGATGCTTCCCAAAAGTTTTCTTTGATCACGAGTGATTTCGATGCAACTGCAAAAAATGGAAACATCGTTCAAACGAGAACCAATAGCGGACTCAGAGGAAGCAGTCATCAAGGTGGTTGGGAATTTTTCCTGAAGGATGATCTTTGGAATCGAGTGAACTTGGTTGCAGAACAGGCGATAGAGTTGGCTTTTGATTCTGTGGAGTGCCCAAGTGATACGCGTGATTTGATTTTAAAACCGGATCAGATGATGCTTCAAATTCATGAAAGTATTGGTCACCCATTGGAACTGGATCGCATTCTTGGGGATGAACGTAATTATGCGGGTTGGAGTTTTGTGAATCAGAAGGATTTTGGAAAACTTCAATATGGTTCTCCGATCATGAATGTCACTTTTGATCCGACACCGAAAACCGAATTCGCGAGCTACGCTTTTGATGATACGGGAGTTCCTTCCACGCGCGAGTATCTGATCAAGGATGGATTACTCGTTCGAGGTTTGGGGGGAGTGGAAAGTCAGCTGAGATCCAAACTCGATGGGGTAGCCAACATGCGTGCGTCTTCCTGGAATCGTGCTCCGATTGACCGGATGGCCAACATCAATCTTGAAGCCGGAACGTCCAGTTTCGAAGACATGCTTTCAGGTGTGCAGTCGGGTGTGATGATGGAGTCTAATCGTTCTTGGTCGATTGATGATTTCAGAAACAAATTTCAATTTGGTTGTGAATACGGAAAATTAATTGAAAATGGAAAACTCACCAAAACGGTGAGAAATCCAAATTACCGCGGCATTACGGTTCCTTTCTGGACGAATCTAAAAAAAGTCGGAAATGCAGCTACGATGGGCGAATATGGTACTCCATATTGTGGTAAGGGTGAACCCAACCAGATCATTCGAGTGGGACACACGTCTCCGATTTGTCTCTTTGAGAATATTGAAGTGTTTGGAGGTGCCGAATGAGTTTTTCATTTAAATCTTATTTTCAGAAATTATCTTCAGCGATTTTTAGTGAACTTCAAAAGGGTGAACATCTGTTTTTAAATCTTTCCGGAGATGATTCCCAGTTCGTGCGTCTCAATTCCTCCAAAGTAAGACAAAGCGGAGTGGTGGAAAACTACTTCCTGGATTTCACTTTTGTATTGGGTGAAAAAGAAGGTGAGTTGAGAAAAGTGACTGCACAGATCACTCTTTCAATGAATGAAGAGCATGATTTGGCGAGCTTGCGTGAGTGGATCAATCAATTCCGTAAAGAGTTACCATTCGTTCCCGTAGATCCATATGCAGTATTGCCCAAAAATAAAACCGAAGCATCCAATCATGAGAGTTCAGGAAAAATTTTGGCTCGGGATGAGGCCACTGAAAAATTGATCGAAGCCTGGAATGGAAAAGATGTGGCTGGATTTTATGCAGCCGGTTTGGTGGTGAGAGGCATGTCGAATTCGGCAGGTTTATTTCATTGGTTCAAGGGTGAAAGTTTTTCATTCGATTTTTCAATTTATACTTCTTCTCAAAAAGCATTAAAAGGTGGCTATTCTGGAGCAAGTTGGAATCCTGAAAATTATTCTCAGATAGCTAAAGACTCCATCCAAAAACTGGAAGCTTTGGAAAAACAATCCATCAAGATTAAACCGGGTGATTATCGAGTTTATCTTGCACCTGCTGCACTTTCCGATGTGATCGAACAATTGAGTTACGGCGGATTGAGTGAACTCGCGATTCGTCAAAATAAAAGTGCAATGCGATTCTTACGCTCATCCGAGAAAAAACTTTCTGATCAATTCACACTCATCGAAGATTTCTCGGAAGGCTTGGTCCCTCGTTTCAATGAGGAGGGTGATCTATCTCCTGAGAAAAGTGTATTGGTGCAAAATGGAGAATTGAAAACCACTTTGATCAATTCCCGTAGTGCCAAAGAGTTTAATTTGATTCCAAATGGTGCGAATGGTGAAGAATCATTGCGTTCTCCAGTGGTGTTGCCAGGAAGTTTGAAAGAATCTGAAATCTTGGCAAAGTTAGGTACTGGGCTTTATCTTTCCAACCTTCATTACTTGAACTGGAGCGATGAAGTGAACGGACGCATCACCGGAATGACCCGTTATGCTTGTTTCTGGGTAGAGAATGGTAAGATCATTTGCCCGATAGAAAATCTTCGTTTTGATGAGACGATCTTTGATTTGCTCGGAATTTCGGTGGTTGAGTTTACGGACTTTGATGAATACAGCCCGGTGACTTCCACGTATTATCAGCGCCAGATTGGTGGAGTGAGAACGCCAGGGGTGTTGCTCTCTAAAATGAGTTTTACTTTATAGTGAAATAGGACATAAAAAAGGCCGGCTCCAAAATGGAACCGGCCTTTTTATTACAATGGACTAAAAATTATTTCTTTGCAGAAGCAGCTTTAGGAGCAGCTTTTTTAGGAGCAGCAGATCCTTTGATTGGAAGTGCATCTGGAAGCATTTTCTTAGCAAGCAAAGTCAAACGGCTGATTTTGCGAGAAGCGCGTGCTTTAGGGATAGATCCTTTAGACGCAGCTTTGCTCAATGCTTTTACTGCCATCATGTAAGCTTCTTTAGCTTTGCCCATATCTTTAGTAGTTACAGCTTCGATTGCTTTTTTAACTGCAGATTTGGTAGCAGATTTTACTGCTGTATTACGAGTTTGACGTTTTTTTTCTTGAATCGCGCGTTTTGCGGACTGTCTTTTATTTGCCATTTTTATTTCCTTATCACCAAATGCGGCCTGCATTAATTGCGAGACTTGATGCAATGGTTCGTTGTCATTTCTATTAAAAAATCCTAGGAAAGACAAGAGGTTTTATACTAAAATCTTTAACATGCCCCCTTTGAAACCCCTGTCCAGTTGGTGCGTTTTATTGTCCTTATTGTTACTGAACTCTTGCGCATCGACACGTTCCGCAAACCGCCATTCCGTACCTTTATTGCCTGGAATGTCGGCAAATGGGCCTAAAAATGCAAGTGAAGCCACAAACGAGGCTCCACTGGTAGCAAGCGAAGAGTCGGAGGAGGAGGGGATTGGGCACTTTGAAGAGCCTAAAATCACCTCCAATCCTGATGAAGATGAAGAAGATGTGGAGATCAGACCTAAGAAGAATTTGGGCAAAGATTCAGCTATTCCCCATGAGTTTAATGAAAACGTGGCAAATTGGATCCGTTTTTTCTCTCAACGGGACCGTGAGCGGTTTCAAATGTTTTTGGACCGAGGCGAACCCTACCGGGAAGCCGTTGAAAATATCTTGGAAGAAAACAAAGTCCCAGCTGATCTTTATTACCTGGGATTGATTGAAAGCGGATTCAACTTCAAAGCTAGCTCAAGGGTAAAGGCTGTTGGAGTTTGGCAGTTCATGAAGCCCACTGGAAGAATGTACGGTTTGGGAGTGGATTCTTACATTGATGAACGTCGGGACCCGATTCGGGCAACGGAGGCGGCAGCCAAATATTTAAGAGACTTATATAAAGAATTCAGATCCTGGTATCTAGCCATGGCTGCATACAATGCCGGTCCAGGACGCATCAGAAGTTGTATCCGAAAAGCGGGGACGGATGATTTTTGGGAACTCGTGGAAAAAAAGCGTTTGCCGCGAGAAACCATGGAATACATTCCCAAATATTTGGCAGCACGCTACATCGGTGAGAATCCGGAGCTTTTTGCATTTTATGTGAATGAGGAAAAGAAATATCCAAACGTCGAGTTGGTGAAGATTCCTTCTCCGGTCAAGTTTGAATCGATTGAAAAACAAGTGGGGATGCCAAGCGGAACATTGGCATTTGTGAATCCTCATTATCTTAAAAATTTCTCCCATCCAGCTCGGAAAACAGATGAAATCTGGGTTCCAGAAAAGTATTCCGCAGCCGTGGAAAAACAATTCAATTCGCTTGAGGATTTCAAGATCAAGGTTCAGCCGGAAAAGAAAGCCAAAGTGCTGGCTGCACATGAGAAAATTCTCGTTCACATTGTAAAAAAGGGTGATACTTTAAAGACAATTGCTAGTAATCAAGGGCTTTCTATTGCTTATTTACGCCGGGTAAATAACCTGGGCAAAAATGCAAAAGTAGTTCCTGGGCAACGGTTGAAGCTTTCGGCGAGCAGTTATCGTCAGAAAAAAGCTCATCCTCGCAAAACGCAACGGAAGAAAAAGAAATGATTCTGAACAAAAAATTGATGATTATTTTTTTACTGGTGAGTGGATTTTTATCTCATTCAGTTTCAGTATTTGCAGCTGAGCAGATGGAATTGATCAAAACCAAAGCCGATACCAATCGCGAAGTGGCCATGACTTATGCGCAGATTTACGTAGAACAAAAGCTTTTTGATGAGGCTGAAAATGCGCTACTGATGTCTTTAAAAAATGATGGGGAAAATGGAACCATCCTGAATTATCTTGGGTTGATCCAGCTTCAGCAACGGAATTATTCCCAAGCATGTTATTCATTTCAAACAGCCAGCATCGTTTTTCAAGATCTTCAAAATCGTGTGTATGCGCTTTATAATCTTGCCGATTGCCTTCATCAGGGTGGTCGTAAACAGGATTCGATGAATGTACTCAAGGATTTGGTGACTAAAGAAGAGGGGATCTCCAATTCGGCTAAAAAAACATTGGAACTGATTGAAGTTGGTGTGATTCCAACTGGAAGTTCTTTGCCACCATTTCAACGTCATGCTCGTGGACAATTCCGATTATCAGGAGCTTTGTCTGGTGGTTTTGATACCAATGTTTTGCTTGTGGAAGAGGCGGTAGCCAGTGGTACGGCAGTGAATGATCGAGGAAGTTTTTATTATACTCCGACTGTGCAGTTCGGTTTGTTGGGGCGAGTTTTCGGACAAGCCATTGATGCAAGAGTAGTGAGTGCTTACACTAATTATGTGGCAAGTAATGCTACTGCATTTAATAATTTGTACAATCGAATGGATTTGTATTTTGGTACCAATTCAGTGAGATGGGATTTTTTCAGTGACGTGGTTTTTTTAAATAGCGGTTCCTTTGCTGTTTATAACTACGATGTAGGTCTGATGTGGCAAAATGTAGTAAAAAAAGGAGCCAATTCAGTTTGGACTTATGAAATTCCACTTCGATATCAAAAGTTCATTTTAGCTTCAGGAACGTCCACCGATAACGATCGTTCGGGGGGTGATATTCAGGCTAGAGTTTCTTATCGCTCCCAGTGGAGTGAAAATGAAATGTACACCATTGGTGGCTACTTGGATAACCAGTATTCTATTGGTAAAAACTATCGCTTAAGTGGATTAACAATTCCATTTTCGATGGCTCTCGAAGTCCCAGGTTTTAAAAACTTTGGTCTACTCAACACCTTTATGGCTGAATTGAGTGGTCAATTGTTTTGGCAATCTGACACTAACCGTAGGGATTATTCCTATAAATTGGGAGCCGGGCTGGTCACACCTTTGTTTGAGACTTGGAATCTGAACCTAGACTTCTACTATATGAAGAATAATTCCAATGTAGATGCAGCAACTTACAGTAAAGGCGTGAGTTCTTTTTTGTTGAGTCATAATTTTCTATAACTGTGATATAATAATACTAAGGGTTAGCGTATGAAATTAACTATTTTAGTTGCACTATTTTTTACCTCTACTGCATCTTTTGCCGGTGAAACCATCGGTAAAATCATCGGACAGCTTGGTATGGCTGAAGGTGAAGTGTTTGTGGATAACCGAGCAGTGAGTAAAAACTCTCCCTTGCGTGAAGGTTCAACTGTAGAAGTGAAGGATGGGAAAGCAACTTTGTTGCTTGGGTCCGGATCCGTTTTTCATTTGGCTGCCAACTCAAAAATGATTGTGAAGCAATTTGGAATGCGTGCTGATTCTAAAAAAGAAGGCGGAGATGTTTCGCTTAGTTTTGGTCGCACCAGAGCATTGATTTTGAATAAAGGCGATGAAACTAAAGATGTGCGAATCATCACTCGCACTGCAACCATGGGTGTTCG
>Ga0068872_10002960_pt1 | contig 13115 bp, 12 predicted proteins | sample NOAtaG_7_FD_66441 | JGI IMG/M metagenome (GOLD analysis project Ga0068872, IMG submission 66441) | Freshwater lake microbial communities from Lake Erie, under a cyanobacterial bloom - NOAA_Erie_Diel1S_2200h metaG | ecosystem: Environmental > Aquatic > Freshwater > Lake | place: USA: Ohio, Lake...
GTGGCCTCGTCGGCCAAAATCATGGCGATGCGATCGATACCCGGTGCAATGCCGGCGTGCGGTGGTGCCCCAAACTCGAAGGCCTCAAGCATGTGCCCGAACTGCTCGAGCGAGGTCTCGCGGCTGATACCGAGCAAATCGAACAGCTTTTGTTGGACTTCGCGGCGGTGAATACGCACTGATCCTGATGCAACTTCGTAGCCATTGAGCACGAGGTCATAGGCCTTGGCACGCACGCTGCCTGGATCGGTGTCCATCAGACCTACATCACTGTCGAGCGGTGCCGTAAATGGATGGTGAGCCGCATTCCAGCGGTTGTCCTCGGCGTCCCATTCAAGTAGTGGGAAGTCGATGACCCACGCGAATGCCAATAGATTTGGGTCTGCCAAATTGAGACGATTGGCGAACTCGCGGCGGAGCTTGTCGAGGACGGCCGTGACCACCTTGGTCGTGTCAGCCACAATCAGTACCATGTCACCTGGTTGGGCGTTCATGGCTGTCAAAATTGCCTGCATCTCTTCGGTACTGACTTGCTTCGCGAATGACGAGCGCAATTCGCCACCATCAGCTGGTATGGCAGCCCACATCAAGCCCTTGGCACCATTCTGGCGGGCGATATCGGTGATTTCGTCGATTTGCTTGCGCGAGTAATTGGCAACACCTGGTACACAAATGCCCTTGACCTGGCCACCGCTGGCAACTGCGCTGCTCAACACGGTGAATGCTGAATTGGCGACAATGTCGTTGAGCTTGATTAACTCAAGACCATAGCGCAAATCAGGCTTGTCTGATCCAAAGCGCTCTAGTGCTTCGGCATAGGTCAAACGCATGAATGGTGAGATGGTGCGCTTGTGCGGGATGACTGCAGGGACCATGGCGGTAAATAACCGCTCAACCACGTCGAGTACGTCCTCCATGTCGACAAACGCCATCTCCATGTCGAGCTGTGTGAATTCGGGCTGACGATCGGCGCGTAAGTCTTCATCGCGGAAACAGCGGGCAATTTGGAAGTAGCGATCATACCCGGCGACCATCAACAACTGCTTCATTTGTTGTGGTGATTGTGGTAGCGCAAAGAACTCTCCGTCGTGGACGCGACTTGGGACCAAATAGTCACGTGCGCCTTCGGGCGTTGATTTGGTCAAAATCGGTGTCTCAATCTCGATGAAGTTCTCTTTGTCGAGGAAGTCACGGATAAATTTGACGAAGCGGTGGCGCAAAATCAAGTTGCGTTGCATGCGTTCGCGGCGCAGGTCAAGGTAACGGTACTTGAGGCGCAACGGCTCCTCTTCGTTACCGTCACGGTTAATCATCAGTGGTGTTTGTTTGGCCGGATTGAGTACCTGAACAGCTGTAGCGACAAGCTCGATTTCGCCGGTGCCCAAATCTGGGTTGACTGCCTCAGCTGGGCGCGTGCGCACAGTACCTGTTACCTGTAACACGAACTCGCTACGGGCCTCGCTCGCAATTGTGTGCACTGCTGCATCGTTGGCGGCATCAAAGACGACCTGCGTGAGACCATAGCGGTCGCGTAAATCAATGAAAATCAGGGGGCCATGGTCACGGCGGCGATGCACCCAACCGGCCAAGGTTACGCTTTGTGAATCGTGGTGTGCGCGTAGTTCACCACAGGTATGTGTACGGTACATATACTCCTCATGCAGTGCGCCTGTTGGCAGATGCTAAAGAGTATTATAGCACTCCGAATATCAGCGTGATTTGGTGTTTCGTTTTGCCACAATCAGCATCTGCTCGCTTTCACTGCCAAACGCATCAAGTTCGTATGACCCATAGCAGTGTTGCAAGGTAAATCCAGTGCGCGCAAGGAGATGTTCTATTTCGTAGCGCCAAAAATAGCGCATGGCAAAGCTGGCACTTTTGCGTTGGATTCCACTTACTGTATCGCTGATGTCATACATAAATACCACGTGGATGAGTTGTTGCGCAATGTCGCTCCACTGCGATACAAACTTATGAACGATACGACCATCTGATAAGGCAAAGCGCTTGTCTAGCACGACATCGCCCTTGTAATCAGGGAGTGCACGCATGTCTGGGTGGAACAAGTCGAGTACCAGGTATCCGCCTGGTTGAAGGTTCCGATGAATGTTGCTCAGTGCCTGCACCTGATCGTCTACCGACGTTAAATGCATGAACGAGTTTAGTGCCACAATTGCGAGACCGAATTTGGTGTCGCCTTGCCAGCTACGCACATCGCCGCGGTGGAGTGTCAAGGAATCGATTTGGTTGGCGTCGCGCGTTCGCTGGGCAATTGTGAGCATGTCGTCAGAGCTATCCACGCCGACTACGTGATTGCCGTCTACCGCAAGCGGCACACAGACCCGACCGGTACCACACATGAACTCGACAATTGGTCCGCGCGTATGTTGGGCAAATGAACGATAGAAATCGACGTCATCATGCACGTCTGCGAAGTCTACTGCGTATAACTCAGCAATCTGTTGGTATTCGTGCATGATGGGCTATCGCTTGTCCACCAAACTGGCGCGACCAAAATCAGCATCATAGCGTTCGGCATGCTTGCTGTGCAAGAACTCTTCGAACTTTTCGACGCCGTGTTGTTGCAAATACTGACGCTCGCCTTTGGTCAACGGCAAAACCCACAACGTCTGAATGTATGCTTGAGGGTGGTCGATCTCGCCAGCCGGATTTGTGTCATAAATATGTGCATCATCGAGGAACGGGTATGTCAGATAGAGATACTCTAAGCGTGACCCCGGCACAATTGACTCGCCAATGGGGATGACAAACCCCGGGCCAATCTCGATGTTGTTGACATGTGGGAACTCGGCAATCATCAAGAGCATCTCACACGCTATTTTGTCGTAGTCGGCAGGAGCATGGATGAGATACTCATGGCGAATTCCACGTGGGTCACCACTTGTTTGTTTGCTTTTGGGGATCACAGAATATGATGCGCCAACGGTACAAAACACGTTGAACAGCGGATTCTGTTGGTAGACACATATTGTGAAGTTGCTTGAGATGGCTTGATTAATCCCCTCGGCTCCTTGTTTTGGCCTCGCACCATAGCGAAAACGCGGCTGACCTTTCCAGCGCATGAGGCGATCGTACACTAGGAGACTAGGGTCTGTCTCGCGATCCCAACGCTGGGTCAATTGATCGCGAAAGGGGTCAATGGTCATGGGGTGGTTCCTGTCCATGCCTCGTCATAGTCACTGCCGACGACGAGAATCATATTTGCTTCCATGCTCGCACCTTGTGGGCGCGCACTATTGATGACAACTTGGCTCTCACGAAGCGCAAGTGTTTGTATGAGCTTGGTGCGTTCTTCTGGATGATTGCCGATATCGTAGAGCACTGTGGTGCTGCTTGGTGCGCCATCACTGGCTGCAACTGTAGCATACCCCTGTTTGGTCAAGTAACCTGTCACTTTACCGGCAACTCCGTTGATTTGGGAGCCATTCAATACTTGGAGATTGACGATGCCCGGAACTTCTGCGCCACTTTGCCATTTATTGACAAGCGCCTGAATGTCGGACTCGTTCCAATATATGTCCGACCCATTCACACTATCGACACCCACTGCACTCGGATTTATGGCAAATTGGGCAATACGATCGCTGTCCAGGCGTGTGGCGATGCCCGCCAAATCGGTCATCGTGCTTATATCACCGATTGGTAGTGTAGTGCGGACATTTTGTTCGAGTACGCCAACCCACTTGGGTAGCAGCGATACATTTGCAGCAAGGTCACGACTTCGTACCTGGCGTAACACATCTTTGAGGACCTGCTGTTGTCGCTTGCTCCGGTCAAAATCATTGGAGGCATGTCGTGACCGTGCATAAATGAGTGATGTGCGACCATCCATGATTTGGAGCCCAGCAGGGATATAGATGCGCTCTACGCCATGGTTATCAGTTGGATACTCTGGGTCAATCAATGTTTGTTTGACATCAACGGTGATGCCGCCAATGCTATCCACGATACGTTCAAATCCCTGGAAGTCGACTTGTGCGATATAGTCAACTTTGATTTTGAGAAAGCGCTCAAGTGTCTCTGCTGCTGCCGCGCCACCCCCGGCATCAGCAACTGTGCCACTGCCATACAGCGACTCAGCATTGTAATAGCCATACGAAAATGCCCGATTCACTTTGCCATATGTACCATCAGGTAACGGTGCAACAGAGTCACGCGGAATTGACAACATGGTTGCCCAATTTTGGAGTGGGTTGACGCGCACGAGAATCAACGTGTCACTACGGACACCTTCGTTAATTGACTCAGCACGTTTATCGACGCCAATAAGCAATACCGTAAAGGGTTCTTTGAGCGTTGCAGGTGCAAACGGCTGGCTCAAATCAACTTCATCATTAGTGGCATCAGGATTTATTGGTGCCGAACCTGTATCGGTCTGATTCGGAGTGTTATTCTGGTTGAGGCGCGGATCGACTTGTTGGATAGCACCAAGTGCTTGGTCTGTCCGGCGCAAAACGGCGAGCGCAGATCCCGCGGCACCAAAAATTAATATTACGACCAGCACAATAATATATGTCCGCCAAGAATTTGCCTGGCTCCCTAGTCGTCGTGATACAAGATGAGCAGGCGTTGCATTGCGTGGCACTGATTTAACTGGTCGTCGCAACAACTTTGCCGGTCGTAACGAACGTCTTCGCGTGGTTTTTGGCACGATTATTCCCACTTTTGATCCTATTAGGCGTATTATACAACAAGGACATAATGGATATGGGATGTACGTGTATACTTTAGCTATAAATAAGGTCTATGAGTATGGTAAGTAGCTGAAAGTTTCATGACTGAACGTAAATCACTCATCGATATGCTTCTTGATGAAGCCAAAAAACGGGGTATTTATCAGCCAAATCAATCCAGCAACCGGACGTTAGATTTGGAAGATGATGCACATGTGCCGCCTGAGGATCGTGTCGGATTTCGACTCCTAAAGAGTCATGGCTTTGCGCCTCCATTTATTGAGGAACGGATACATCTTTTGGATGACCATGTCCAACTTCGACAATCACGCGATCAACTCATGCAGGTCTGGCCCACGTTAACTCCTGATCGACAGCGTGAACGTCTCACAGTGCTCCGCAACCGCTATATTGACGTTTGGCGGCGCACAATGGACTTTAACTTGCAGGCTCCGTTGGCACTGCACATTGAGGGAGTGCGGGTTGAGTATGAACTACGCGATTTCATCATCCGGGCTGAGAGTTGATGAGTGATCAGACTCTGCAGAAGCTTCGGCGATGATGTCAGGTTGGTGCAGTTGGGCGATGTGCTCTTGCAATGCCTGTATTTTTTTGCGAATCAGTGATACACTCTCGTGCGCTCCAACTATGTACCGATTGGTCCATGCGGGTGGTGATACGTCTGTAGCGTTTTCTTTTTCAACGCTCGTTATATGGGCGTAGTATGTTGTATTACTGCCGTTATCGTCAATTTGTATAGTTCGGTGTGATGCAATCATTAATGCATATTGATGCGGCAAATCTTTTACGAACAGCGTCATCTCCGCAATATCGATAGCATCGGATACTTCAAGCATAAGGGTTAGATTGTGTACATCGAGTTGATCGATGATGAGGTTCAGGTAATACAAGATGCGTTCACGGAACGCTTGTTGGACGTGTTCAATTGGGAGCACTAATCCTGTAGCTCCGAGTACGACCGCCATTTGAATGCAACTTTGGAGTTGTTCGGCAATAATGGTGCGAATGCGCGGGTGTGAGTGCTGATCTGGCCAACTATAGCAAGGAGCCATTAGCCATACTGCAGCAGTACAATGGGCTCTTTGCGGACGTATACGACGAATCCATGGCTTCCATTGGTCATCAAGCAAAAGCGTATTTTGTGTGTCAGATATATACACGTCAAGCTGCTGTGCAACAATCACGTCACGGAGCAACGGAATTTGTTCCGCATTGATTACTATTCCAATTGATGGTGGTGATGCATCGCTCATACTATTGCTTTGTGAAATGTTTGATACCAACAGCGATGGCAAACAATCCGGTGCAGACGAGGACAATTGTTGCGCCGGTTGATACCGAAAAATGGTAGGAAATAATCAACCCGAGCACTGCTGAGATAGCACCTATCGCTCCGGCAACCCACATCATCGTGCGCAAATTGCGGGTCAGGAGTGACGCCGCTGCAGCTGGAGTGACGAGTAGCGCACTTGTGAGAATTACTCCAACGACTTGAATACCCGTCACAATTGTGAAGGCTAGCAGAACGAGTAATGCAGTGCGCAGATGATCGGTATGAATTCCGGCAACTTCGGCGTGAATCGCATCAAATGACGCAAGTTCGAGTTCTTTGTGGAGTAACATCAAAATCGTGACCACTACGACGGCGACGCCCAAAATCATCCAGAGTTCGTTGGTTTGCACGCCGAGCACGTTGCCAAATAGTATATGATTGAGATCACGGAACGATTGACTACTACTCATCAGCACAATGCCTAATGCGAACATCGCTGTAAAAATGACGCCGATGGCTGTATCCTCGCGCAAGCTACTGCGTTTGGCGAGCCATCCAATGCCAAGTGCGGTCATGACACCGGCCACGAGCGCACCGCCAATCAGGTTCCACCCGTTCAGATACGCAATAACCACGCCTGGTAATGCAGTGTGAGCGAGTGCATCGCCAATGAATGCTAAGCGACGTAACACGACATAACTGCCAATAACGCCACACGTCATCGCAATAAAAATCGACGCCCATAGCGCGTTCTGCATGAATTGGTATTCAAATGGTGCAATCAGCCACTGCCACAGATTATTCATACGATTCAGCTACCACAAAATGCGGATAATCAGAAGCATGGTGCAGTGTCATCATGCGGCCCTCATGTAGATGGGCAATGTAGTCGAATTCATCGCGTAAACGACTGGTTTCATGCGTAGCCACAATCGCCGTCCGACCGAGTTTTTGGAGCTCTGCCAGAATCGAGGTTATCAACAGGCGTGTCTCGGGATCGATGTTGTTAAACGGCTCGTCTAGCAATAATAACTCGGCCTCTTGCACAATTGCGCGGGCCAGAAGTGCACGTTGCTGCTGCCCACCCGATAAATCGCTGATAATCCGGTCTGCAACATTAGTTAAATTTAGGCGTTCCAGAGTCTGGTTAATCAGTTGATGGTCATGGGACTGTGGTTGGCGCAACCAGCCAATATGGACATAACGCCCAGTCATGACAAACCGACGGACCGTAATGGGGAATTTCCAGTCGATCTCACCACGCTGTGGCAAATATGCCACACGATGATGGCATGCCCGTACTTTGCGTCCATATATCTCGATGCTCCCTGATCGGTATGTTTGGAGCCCGACCAGCGTTTTGAGTAACGTGCTTTTGCCGGCTCCATTATGCCCGATGAGTGCCACACGGCTTGCAGCAGGGATTGTTACATCAATCCCTGCTAACGCATCGCCTTGGCTCGCATCGTAACTGACGTGTAAGCCCTGTATTTTTACTGCTGGTGCACCTGGCACGGATGCCACATGGGTGCGACCACTGTAATTAATCATTGACCAGATGTCTCTCCCAATGCTTGATAAATCGTCTGGCTATTATACCGCATCATATCCACATACGTTTGTCCGGCACTTCCAGTTTTGCCGAGTGCATCGGTATACAATGCAGGTGCCACAACCACTCCTGCTTCACGGGCGATCGTCTCGACGATGTCGTCATTGCCAAATGCCTCGATGAAGATTGCCGGCGCACCGGATGCTTTAATTGTTGCAACTAACTCAACTATTTGATTGGCGCCTGGATCGCCTGATTCAGTCGTAACAGAACCGAGAACCGTGCCAACTATCGTGAGACCGTACCGCGTAGCAAAATACGACATAGTGTCGTGATTTGTCACGAGGATGCGGCGTTCTGCGGGGATTTGTTCTATCTGTGCAGCGATTTCATTATCCAACGCACTCAGCGTGGCAATGTATGAATCTGCATTCGCTTGGAGCGTGTTGGCATGCTCTGGCATGATCGCTGATAATTCGGTCGTAATGTGCTTGACCATCACAATGACGTGCTGGACATTTTGCCAGACATGTGGATCAAACTCGCCATGGGCGTGCGCATCGGCGGACTCACCGGCGTGCGCGTCAGCGGACTCACCGGCGTGCGCGTCAGCGGACTCACCGGCGTGCGCGTCAGCGGACTCACCGGCGTGCGCATCGGCATGCTTATTTGCGGGTAGCGGTGATATATCTGCGCTTGCAATAATGTATGGTGCAGTGCTTCCTGATGCTGCATATAACTCCTCGAACCATGGCTCAAACTCGAGTCCAATTGCGATAAGTGCTGATGCGTTTGCGACCTCTACGCCGTCGGCAGGTGATGGCTCATACACGTGCGCGTCGCTTTCTGCACCAACCAGACTTTTTACTATGGCAGTGTCACCAACAATTTGTTGTGTGATATCTGCCAAAATGCTCGTGGATGCGATAATTGTGTACGAACCTGATTGTGGTGTAGTTGGTGCTTGTGTGGCTTCGGATGGTGTTGTGTTAGTGCTTGATGTGCAACTGCTTAGTGATAGCGCCAACATACTCAGAATAGTAATTAATGCCCGTCGCATGAATACTCCTAATTGAAAGTGACTACCATCTATAATGATAGTCACTTTCAATTAAATGTCAAATCAAGTGCACTATTTGTGAATGTTATGGGATTGGTCGTGCAAAAAGAATATCTGGTTTGCCAGTTCCATTTGCATCAGGGAGTACGCCGCACAGCACAAATCCTTGTTTCAGATAAAACCCACCGGCATGTCGTGATGATGGTTTGAAATGGTTTAGGTGATCAAGTGGATTCAGCAGCAAGTTCCTGCCACCCAGTGATGTACTCATACTTTCGTCATCAGACCACGCATAGAGTACAGTTGCACTGTGTGAGGCTAATCGGGTGCACAGCTCTGCCACAAGTGCTTTGCCGACCCCTTGATATTGATGAGCTGGTGCTACAACAAGCGGATGGAGTTCCCACCCGTATTGTTGATATTGTGGTGTCGCACTAATCCAGCCCACGATGGAATCGTTGATAGTTGCGACCAAACTGATTTGTATGTCGGTGCTATGTGTCATGACCTCTTCGATGCCGTCTTTCAGGGTAGGCCAAGCTGATGAACGATCGGCGAACCCTGCGACAAGGATGGCAGCGACGGCGTCAATTTCTGCACGGTTGTGTTGGATTGGGCGGATGATGATCATAACCCGTGTGACTCCCGTAGACGACGGCTAATCTCTGGTGCGTGACGGAGTAACCAGCCACTATCAGCGGCGCGTGCACCAAGGAGCGCAAACCCGAACATACTGTGTGGATCGTACCAAGTCAACATGCCCGATGCACCGCTATGTCCAAAGGAGTCTGGTGGGAAAGTGTTAGCGACCCAATGTGGCTGTTTGGTACCTCTAAGCTCTGGTCCGAGTCCCCACGGTGAGTGCTCCCACATCAATGGCCTCATAAATCCACCTGCGAGCTGGTGGGTGTAGTCGCTCGTTGCGTCACTACGTCGAGCCGGCGACAGCAAATCACTCTGACTACTAAATGCGTGTACGATACTCAGTGCGCCATGTGCATCGGTGCATAATCCACCCCATGGTAGAGCGAGACTGCGCCAAAACGGCGAGTTGTATGTCTCAAGATCTGTGCCACGATGACGCCCGCGCACATCGCCTATCACAGCGCATTTCACATCTGGATTGTCGCCGAGCCATGCATGGATGCCAAGTGGGCGGATGACCAGGTCTACCAAAGCTTCAGCACAGGTACGCTGGGTGACGCGCTCAAGCAAGACGCCGAGGATGCCGTACCCAAGATTGCTGTACTGCACACGCACGTCACTCTCTGCTTCAGGAGGGGTTTCAAGGCATTCACGCGCAAGGGCTGGCCAGGTTAAACCATGTGCGTAGCGCCCTTCTTTGTTGGGTAAATCAAAGCCAAAGCCACTCGTGTGCGCTAGAAGGCTTGTGATGCTCCGCGATGCACTGAGCGGGTGGATGTCAGGAATGTATGCGCCAATTGGGTCGTGCAGTGCGATGTTGCCCCGATCGACTAATCGATGAATAGCTAGGCTCAATGCTAGTTTGGTGATTGATGCAACAGGGAATACGCTTGCCTCAGCGAGTGGTATCCCAGCCCCATCGACCCCCCATGCGTGGATTTGTACTGGTGCAAAGCCGTATTGACTCGCCAATACAAGTCCTGGTAAAGTGCCACGCGCTTGTTCGGCATTGATGTAATCGGCAAGGATTGTCATACGATACTCCTGTGGTCTAGGCAATTATGATGGCGTGGTGTATGATGCGGGTAATCAATCATTGTCATACCACAAGGAGGTCGTATGCGTCGTCGTACGCTCATATCTACGCTCGCTGTTTTACCATTGGTCGCATGTGCGACACAGCCGAGTCGTGGTCCAACACCAACGCCTCGACCTGGTTTGTTTGTTGACACCACATACAATTATGGACCAATTTCGCCCTTTGTGCGTGCAAGTAACACCGGTCCGTGGCAAACTCTGGCACTTGAACATCGTACGCATAGTCGTGACATCAACTTGTCCATGATTCGTTGGCCGGGTGGTAACTGGGGTGACGAAAATAGCGTAACCGAGTGGATGGTCGATGAGTACATCGGTTTGTGTCGTGCAGTTGGTGCCGAACCGTGCATTCATGTGCGCCTGTTTGGTGGTACACCTTCTGAGGCCGCAAATCTTGTCAACTATGTTAACGTCACCAAGCAGTACGCAGTTAAATTTTGGGCTATCGGCAACGAGCCCGATTTATTCGTCAAGAAGCGCGGTGCAAAGCGCTACAACGTGGCAGATTATGCCACTGACTTTGTAACATATCGACAGGCGATGAAGCAGGTGGATGCGACGATCATCGTCATGGGGCCCGAGATTAGTCAGTTTGATGCAGATGAGCAGTATCCCGTGGATGCAACAGGCGAACCATGGTTGCGTGGCTTTTTGCAACGTGTGACCGATATAGAGATGGTATCTTGGCATCGGTATCCGTTTGGCGGCGCACCTGTGTCACGTACACAACTTCAACAGGATCCACCAGAGTGGGTTGCAAGTGTCAACAAAACGCGTGAGATTATGCGTCAGTATCTCGGTCGTGATGTGCCGATTGCCATTACAGAGGCTAATTCGGATTGGAGCGGTCGAGTTGATCGTGACACAGGTACCAATTCGTACGCCAACGCGTTATGGTGGAGCGATGTAATCACGCGTTTAATTCAACATCGTTGTGAAATCATCGCCCATTTTTGTCTTGGTGCCATTCAAGCACAGGGTATCGGCATGTTTGGCCCGGTCTCGTATAATTCCGAGCCGTTGCCTATTTTTGAAAGCTATCGCCTCGTTGCCCGATTAGGCGACGTGTTGCTACACAGTCATTGTGATGACCCGCGTCTGGCGTTTTTGGCCACCCAAACTGATGCTGGCAAAATAGTCTGCCATTTGGTTAATCAAACGGATGCCGATGTGTCGCTTCCGTTTACAATCAACGGTATCAATGCCACATCGGCCGAGGTGTGGTGGTATAGCGAGGGGCAAACGGTGACGCAACGTAACAACATTTCGTTGCAAGATACAGTGCGTTGTCCAGCGCGTACGGCGATGGTGCTTGAGCTCGCCTAAGGACGACTGAGCTCTCGATCGAGGTGGTCGTGTAATTCAGTCAAATTAACCACATGCATACCAAACATGCGTGACAAATTGTGCGTGAGTGATTCGTGGGCGTCGGGCAAGACCATGATTGTTTGTGCTACTGGCAGTTTTAGCATCTGCGCAAAGCGACTATATTTGGTGATGTGCTCTTGGTAGGAGCCGGTTTTGCATTCCATCCAATACACCCGCCCATTTGCAGTCGCGAGGAGATCTAATTCGAAGTCGTCGCCATTCGGCAGGACAATCTGCGGGTTGAGAATCGCCTCTCCTAGTAGCGCCTGGACGTCTTGGCCAATTCCCCTGAACACCTGCAAAATATAGCGTTCAAGCCATTGCCCTGAAAAGAAGTTCTGTACCTCTGGGACTGTGTTTGGCCGTGCAGCCAGCAGAAAACGCGGTGCTCGCTGATAGTGATACATTGTCAAAAAGGCTAAGTCGTGCAGTTTACGCCCAATCAACGTCATGTCAGCTATGGATGATTGACTGTATTGGCTAATGTTGATATTGAACGTGTGGCCCAGTTGCATCGTGCGCTTGATGTTGTCGAGGAGTGGGTTGATTGAGTAGTACTTGCTCCCGAGTAACAGCGCAACTTCGTCGTGCACTGCGTCATAGTCCTGTCGTGTGCGCAAGGTTTTGATGGCTATGCCACGCTCTGCGAGGAACTGGGTGAGCGCCGGCACCTTTGCTAAATCCTGCTCACTAGCGATTTTGGGTAAACGCATCTGCGTGCTTGTTTGGCGGATAGATTGTGTATGTGACAGCTTTTGGACTTGTGCTGCCAACTGCTCTAGTGCTGCTGCAGTGCGTCGTTGCTCATCGAGCAGTTGCGTTAATAATTCTGTCTGATTCTGGTCGCGGCGTAACAATCGTCGCCAAAACGAAGATGTACTCATGTTTTCATACCAACGCAGCTTTTTAATATCAAATTTACGTTAGCATGTAATGCAATAAAAGTCAACGTGAAGTATGCACTTGCCCACGACTATTACGCATTTGTCAGGGTAAATGAGCCGGTTTTGATGCGCCGTACCACGATGTAGCATAACCAGCCAAAAGGCCCTGCCATGAATGTGGCCAGCAGACAGATACTCTGAATCCAGCGCGGTAATGCGAGGCGTTGGCTATCGTGGTATATCCAGCGCCCTACAAAGAGATCAAATGCTACGAAATGAATCCACGCCACAGTTGCGCCACTCGGAGTGCTGAGTAATGTACTTATGACGGCTAATTGTGGATTTGCCAAATCTGGTAGGAGTGTCACAAAGTTTGGCAACACAAGCGCGCTATACAAAAGTGCAATAGGCACAAATATTAGCGATGAACCGATGATCTGGTTGGTACGATGCCAGCGTGGTGCAACAATCATCAGGATCCACCACGGCATCACCAGCAAATTACTGAGTTGAAAAATCT
>Ga0068872_10002961_pt1 | contig 13113 bp, 12 predicted proteins | sample NOAtaG_7_FD_66441 | JGI IMG/M metagenome (GOLD analysis project Ga0068872, IMG submission 66441) | Freshwater lake microbial communities from Lake Erie, under a cyanobacterial bloom - NOAA_Erie_Diel1S_2200h metaG | ecosystem: Environmental > Aquatic > Freshwater > Lake | place: USA: Ohio, Lake...
CGGGCTTCGATTCGAGTTCGAGCCGAATCAGCGTCCGACCTTGAGGTGATCGGAAAACTGATCGCTAAGTCCGGTGCACAATTCGCAGTGGTGGGGCGTGGTTCAAATCTGCTCGTCGCCGATGAAGGTTTTGATGGCATTGTCATCACACTTGGCGAAGGTCTCGCGTCAATTGAGATCTCCGGCACAACCGTTCGCGCCGGTGGCGCAGCGCCGCTCCCGGTCGTCGCCCGGCGCACTGCAGCAGCGGGGCTCACTGGTTTCGAATGGGCCGTGGGTGTTCCTGGTTCTATCGGCGGAGCAATTCGCATGAATGCTGGTGGTCACGGTTCGGACATGGCGCAATCGCTTGCAAGCGTGCGTGTGGTGGATCTCGCGACGGGCAACCAAGGGCAATTGTCTTTGGCTGAGCTCGAACTCGGATTCCGCTCCTCGGTGCTCGGCCGTTCACTCGTCGTAACTGAAGCCGAACTTGCGCTTGCGGTGGGCGATCGAGCTGTTGCCGAAGCAGAGATCTCAGACATCGTTCGTTGGCGTCGGGAAAATCAACCGGGCGGAGCCAACGCCGGTTCTGTCTTCGTGAACCCTCGCCCCGACTCGGCCGGCAGGCTCGTCGACGAATCCGGGGCGAAAGGACTCAGAATCGGTTCGGCAGAAGTGTCGACCAAACATGCCAACTTCATTCAAGTTGACGATGGTGGTTCGGCGAACGATGTCGCAGCGCTGATGACGGCAGTTCGTGCACAGGTGCGCGATCACACTGGTGTGGATCTGCACGCGGAAACTCATTTCCTCGGTTTTGCCTCGCAGGTCGCTGCGGCGGCTGGTGCTCAACGGGTCGAGGACTTCGCCTGATGGCCATCAGACTGCGTAATAGGTCAGGTTCCACTTCCGATATCGATCCGCGTATTGCCGCGCGTCGCGACGCTGTTGAAACCGAGAAGCGCCGCCGACGTGGTCGTTGGTGGCTTCTCGCTGCGATCGTTGCGGCGGTGCTCGTTGGTGCGTGGTTCATCACGCGAACCCCGCTTCTCGATGTTGATCGCATCGACGTACGCGGAGCAGTTCTGACGACATCGGATGAAATCATCGCCATCTCCGGGCTTCGCGCGGGCGAGGCCCTCCTTGAAGTTGATACCTCGGCCGCAGCATCTCGCATCCGTGAACTTCCCTATATCGAGACCGCCTCAGTCGTTCGAAAGTGGAACGGCGTCGTGACGGTCACCGTGTCCGAACGAGTGCCAGTGGCGATTGCAGCCTCCGCCGACGGTGTTGCGATGCTCATCGATGGGTCGGGCCGAGTGATCGGCGTCCACACCGCAGGTGACGGTGTCGAGACGGTTCTCATCGGGGTTGAGGCGGGAGCCCCCGGAACGCTTGTCGAGGGCGTCTCTGGCGCCCTCGAGGTGGCCTCGCTGCTTACCCCGGGTATGCGGACCCGAGTCGCTGGGATTGCCACTGCCCCTGACGGTTCGCTCAATCTGGCGCTGAAGCCCCAGGGCATCGTCATTATGGGACCGCCCACAGACCTGCCTGCCAAGGTCGACTCATTGCGAACCGTGATGGGCCAGGTCGACCAACGGGACCTCGCCACCATCAATGTGGTCAATCCCTCGACCCCCGTGGTTGTGAGAACCCCGAAATAGCCCTATGGGGCGAGTAACCTCGCTCCAGTTCTTCTATCTCTTCCCGAAGTCCGTCCTGCATTTCTCTCGAAGGAGCTCCCCATGGCCGCCAGTCCGCAGAACTATCTCGCGGTGATCAAGGTCGTCGGCGTCGGCGGTGGTGGCGTTAACGCCGTCAATCGCATGATCGACGCCGGACTCAAGGGGGTCGAGTTCATTGCGGTGAACACCGATGCTCAGGCGCTCCTCATGAGCGATGCCGACGTCAAGCTCGACATCGGTCGTGACCTCACCAAGGGTCTCGGCGCTGGTTCCGATCCCGACATCGGCCGTGCCGCCGCCGAAGCGCATGTCGACGAAATCGAAGAGGCACTTAAGGGTGCCGACATGGTGTTCATCACCGCCGGTAAGGGTGGCGGCACTGGCACTGGTGCAGCTCCTGTTATTGCACAGGTCGCTAAGAGCCTTGGTGCACTCACCATTGGTGTGGTCACTCGCCCCTTCGGCTTCGAAGGCAAGCGTCGTTCGACCCAGGCCGATACGGGCATCAAGACCTTGAAGGAAAAGGTCGACACCCTCATCGTCATCCCGAATGATCGGTTGCTCACGGTCTCGAACGACAAGACCTCTGTGCTCAATGCCTTCAAGATGGCCGATGAAGTTCTCCTTCAGGGCGTCCAAGGCATTACCGACCTCATCACGACACCTGGCCTTATCAACACCGACTTCGCCGACGTCAAGATGATCATGAGCGACGCCGGTTCGGCGCTTATGGGCATCGGTTATGGCTCGGGCGAAGGTCGTGCGGTGGCTGCAGCCAAGGCGGCGATTTCTTCGCCGTTGCTCGAAGCCTCGATCGAAGGCGCACGCGGCATCCTTCTCACCATTGCCGGTGGAAGCGACCTCGGCTTGTTCGAGGTCAACGAAGCAGCCGAGATCATTCACGGTGTTGCACATGCCGATGCCAACATCATCTTCGGTACGGTCATCGACGACGAAATGGGCGACGAAGTTCGCGTCACCGTCATCGCCGCAGGTTTCGACCGCTGGGACGGCGAAGTTCGTTCAGGTCGTTCTGCACGTGAGGATCGCCCGATCGCTCGTGACGTGTTCTCCACCGACGACGACCTCGATGACGACGGGGACTTCGACGTCCCGTCGTTCCTTCAGTAGTTACGTCTCCGCCCGGTGCGGTTCTTTGATCGAGCGCTCGTCAACGGGCGCTCGATCCGCGTCCGGAGCACGGAAGAAACTGATGGTGATTTCGCCATTGGAGACGCGGACCATCAACTCGACGCCCGTCGTCGCTCGGTTGTCGATCGACCGTGGGTGTGGCTTACTCAGGTGCACGGCGATGTCTGTGTCGACGTCGATACCGTTGGACTCAAAGGTGCATGCGGCGCTCCAGCTGATTCGTTGATCACGCGTCGAACCGATCTTGCACTTTCGATTCAGACCGCCGATTGCATTCCGATTGCGCTCTGGTCTCTTGATGGTGTCATTGCCGCAGTGCATGCGGGGTGGCGGGGGCTCGAAGCTGGTGTGATCGAAACGACAACGCGTTCCATGCGGGCCCAAACCTCAGCAGCACTTCATGCGTTCATTGGTCCATCTATCGGTCCTGAGTGCTACGAGTTCGGCGCTGAAGATCTTGAGCGTCTCGAGGCAAGATTTGGTTCTGCGATACGTGGGACAACAAGTGACGGCCGTTCTGCGCTCGATGTGCGAGCTGGTGTGATTTCGGAACTTCTTCGGAACCATGTTGTTATCGACGTTGATGACGACGCGTGTACAGCGTGTGCTGGTGGTTTCTTTTCGCATCGAGCTCGTGCCGACATCGCCCGTCATGCCACCGTGATCTGGATCGAGGAATCATGACAGTTGAAGTGAACGCGCAACTCGTGGCGAAAAACATCCACGACCTTCAGGATCGACTCGCTCAGTTGACTCAAGATCGAGACGTACGAATCGTCGCGGTCACAAAAGGATTCGGCGTCGACGCGCCTCGCGCCGCACTTGCTGCTGGTCTCACAATGATCGGAGAGAATTACGCGCAAGAGCTTGTTTCGAAACACGAAGAACTTTCGCCAGCTGAACGAGAGCGCATCGAGTGGCATTTTCTCGGACGCTTGCAGCGCAACAAAGTCCGGAGCCTGGCTCCGATTGTGTCGGTATGGCAGAGCGTCGATCGGATCGAGTTGATTGACGAAATCGCTCGACGCGCACCAGGGGCAAAGGTCATGATCCAGCTCAATTTGAGCGAGGAGCCGCAGAAGGGCGGCGCCCCGATTCTGGAAGGTCCCGCTTTGGTGCGCCATGCCCGCAGCGTGGGTCTCGACGTTGTTGGCCTCATGGGCGTCGGCAGTGCTGGAGACCCGACCGACTCGGCTGCAGCCTTCGGAGAGTTGGTCGCTCTTGCCGATGACTTGGGGCTTTCTGAGCGCTCGATCGGCATGTCCGACGACCTCGAAGTCGCTGTCGCGCAGGGTTCAACCATGGTGAGGGTTGGGACGGGTCTCTTTGGGGCACGGCCCCCTCAGGATGGGGTTTGACGAGGTGAATTCCGCTTCTTGCCGGAGCGAATGTCGACAATCGGCGCGGAGGAACTAGCCTGCCGAGTCGGACCGGGGGGGAGTTCCCCCGCACGGAGGGTCAGATGTCTTCGATGTGGCGCAATGCCATGGTGTACCTCGGGCTTGGGCCCGACGACGAGTACGACGATTACGCGGCGTCCCCTGACGATCGCCCGTTGCCACCACCGCCTGCGCAGGCGGCTCGTCAGCAACCTGCACGACCAACTGGCACCGTGCGCGCACGTCCGCCAGTTTCGAGTGGGCCGGTGTTGTCCACTCCTCCCGAGACCGGAGAGGTCTCAGCGGTGCGTCCCGTGGCCGCGCCGACCGCTGCCTCTGCTGCAGCCCAGGACGCATCGAAGCCACGAGTTCGTGCAGTGCCTCGCCGTCAGTCGGTTCGCCCTCTTGTCGTAACGCCGACTCGCTTTAACCAGGCCCAAGACGTCGCCGACAATTTCAAAGCCGGCAAGGCCGTAGCGATGGATCTTTCCGACGCCGATGGTGACTTGGCTCGCCGACTTATCGATTTCTCGAGCGGCCTTTGCTACGGAATCGGCGGAACGATGCAACGCCTCGAGCGTTCCTCGGTGTACCTCATTCTTCCGGTCGGGGTTGACGTGCCCGAGCAGGAACGAGCGCTTCTGCTCGGTAGCACCGACGAAGATCTGTAGTCCACTGCCGTGTGGGACCTCTTTCGTTTCATCGCGCAGCTGTATCTGTTCTGCCTTCTTGGTCGCATCGTCCTGAGTTGGTTCCCACCATCTGGCCCTGGCCCACTTGAGACCATTCGGCAGATTCTTTTCCGCATCACTGAGCCATTGCTGGGGCCTATTCGGGCCCTGTTGCCTCCGATTCGTTTAGGCGGAATGGGACTCGATCTCTCTCCGATGATCGTGTTTATTGGCCTGCAAATTCTGCTGGGCTTTTTGCCGGGCTGAGCCCTGTTCGAAGTCGTTGACACCCGGGTGCCGTTCGGCCGATACCATCGCCGCCATGGAAACCACTCCCGGAACTCCCCACCTTCTTACTGACGTTCGATTCTCTGTCAGCCGCAAGGGATACGACCCCGACGAGGTCGACAACTTCCTTGAGCGAGTCAGCGCTGCGGTTGCGCAGCTGCAGGACAAGCTTCGTCAGGCAACTGCTTCGGCAGAAGCCGCCGAGACTCGCGCTGCCGATGCGGTTCGCAACGAAAGCCGTCTGCAGGCGCGCGTTGCAGAACTTGAATCAGGCGCAGGTGTAGCGCCGGCAGCAGTTGTTGCGCCGATTCGTTCTGTCGACCCGACGATCGACGCCGAACAAGCGTCGTCAGTGCTTGTGATGGCACAGCGGACCGCCGATGCAACGATCAACGAAGCGCGAACGAATGCTGCACAGATGCTCTCGGAGTCTGAGCTCGAAGCCAGCCGAATTCTTGCGGCCGCAAAGACACAAGCCGACGAGGCCATTCGCGATCTCGACAAGACCCGTCGTGAACTCGCAGCCGACAACGCTGCACTCGATGCGTTCCTTTCGGAACAGCGTGCTGTTATCGCTAATGGGGTGGCTCGAATTCAGGCCGTTCTCGATGATCCGGCTGCACTTCGAGTCGGAACCGCGCCGGTTGAACTTACGACCCCAGCACCGGCCCCTGCACCGGCCCCTGCGGCCTTCGCAGCTCCTGAACCAGCAGCAGCCCCCGAACCCGAGCCTGAGGTCTTCCAGCCAATCCTGGCCGAGGACACCGGGTGGAACCCCGAACCAGCCCCGACGTCGCTCTTTGTCGACGAAGAGGCCGACGGTGGCCCAGCCACCTCCGCAGTTCCGGTGTTTGACGATGAATTCCTCGCCGAAGACGACGATGACGCCGATGCGGCGATGCGACGCTTCTTCGATGCCGATTTCGACGACGACCGTCGCTGAATTCGTCAAACGACTTCTTCCAACGTTCGGGACTCTTCATCTTCGGATGAGGGGTCCCGTTTCGTTTTCCGAAAAGCGCGAACGCGCCGCGTTGACTCAGTCGACGCGAAGAAGGGTGATCGAGAGAGCAGATCCATCAATCTCGATTGTTCGATCGCCGTTTCCGAATTCGATCGACCGAGCGAGAATCTCCGTAGTGATCGTTTCGCGATGGGTCTCGATCACAGAACGAAGTGTTTCGTCGGCATCAATTGTGACGGCAATTCGATCAGCGATTTCGAGACCGGCGCTCTTACGGGCATCGTTCAAGGCTCGAACGAGTTCGCGAGCTGTTCCCTCTGCTCGGAGTTCGTCGTTGAGTTCGAGATCGAGCGCTACTGCCCAGCCATCGTCTTCAACGAGTGCAAGATCCGCGTGTTTCTCGGCCCGAACTTCGACCTCTTCGGCGGTGAGGCGTTCGCCAGCAATTTCGATCCAACCGTTCTCGGCAAGTTGCGCTTGGAGTGCAGAACCGTCGGCATCAGCCAAAGCCGCTTTGATCTCGTTGACGCGAGGGCCGAGGCGTGGGCCGAGGAGCCGGAAATTGGGGATGACGGTCCAGCCCATGAGGCCTGACAACGAATCGAGTCGCTCAAGGTTCTTCACATTGAGTTCGGCTTTGATCTCGGCCTCGATGGCCTGATCAAGATTGGTGCCACCGTGGAGCAGGAGGGCTCTCGACAATGGCTGCCGGACTTTCATCTTTGCGTCGGTACGAGCGGAGCGACCCAAACTCACGAGCCGTCGAGCAGCGTCCATCTGTTCGGCAAGTGACGCATCGTGGCGGCCCTTGGCGACAGGCCAATCGGTGAGGTGCACGGACTGGTTCTTGGTGAGGGTGGTGTAGATCTCGTCGGCCAAGAACGGACAGAACGGTGCCAACACCTGCGAAATGGTGGTGAGGCATTCATACAGCGTTGCGTGTGCGGCGGCATCGCTTGACTTCCAGAATCGAGGGCGACTGCGACGGACGTACCAGTTCGACAGGTCGTCAACGAACTTTGCGATGCGACCAGAACCGCCGAGCGCGTCGAAGTTCTCGAGTGCAGTCGTGACTGAAGCGACAGTGTCATCAAGTTCAGAAAGGATCCAACGGTCGAGGACGTGTGTTGGTGCAGTCGCGCTTGAATCGGGCTGCCAGCCATCAAGGTCGGCATAGGTGGCGAAGAAGGAGAACACGTTCCAGAGCGTGAGCAACGTTTGCCGTGTGGCCTCGCGAATTCCGTCGTTGAAAACGCGGCGAGGAGTCCAGGGTTGTCCGGAGGAGAAGAAATACCAACGCAACGCGTCGGCGCCCAACGTGTCGAAAATATCGAACGGTGCGATGACGTTCCCGCGCGACTTCGACATTTTCTGTCCGTTCTCATCGACGATGAGGGCGAGACACACAACGTTCTTGTAAGGCCTTGAATCGAAGACGAGTGAGTTCACGGCAAGAAGCGAATAGAACCAACCGCGGGTCTGGTCAATGGCCTCACAAATGAAATCTGCGGGGAACGCACCGTTGAATGAGTCCGCGTTTTCGAACGGATGATGACGCTGCGCCGAAGGCATGGAGCCAGAGTCGAACCACGCATCGAGTACTGGGGCGACGCGACGCATGGTTCCCGAACAGCCATCTGTGCTGCACGTGAAGGTGATGTTGTCGACGTGAGGCCTATGAAGATCAAGCTCGGTGAGATCACGGCTGGTCAGAGCACTGAGTTCTTCGACAGAACCAATGCAGTGTTCATGCCCGTTCGCATCGCATCGCCAGATCGGGAGGGGTGTGCCCCAATAGCGGTCGCGCGAAAGCGCCCAGTCGATGTTTCCTTCAAGCCACTTTCCGAATCGACCGTGCTTGATGAATTCGGGATGCCACTCAATGCGCTCGTTCTCTCGCATGAGCAGATCGCGATGCTCTGACGTGCGCACAAACCAGGAGGTCTTGGCCCAATAAATGAGAGGCGTGCTGCATCGCCAGCAATGGGGGTAACTGTGCTCGTAGGCCTGCTCGCGAACGAGAAGGCCCCGGGCTTCGAGGTCGGCGATGATGTCGCGGTCGGCGTCTTTTACGAACGTCCCGGTAAATGCAGGAACCGATTCATCGAAGGCGGCGTCGGCATTCACAGGATTGAGGACGGGCAGTTTCTCGGCGCGACCAACTGCAGCATCGTCCTCACCGAAGGCGGGAGCGAGATGAACGATTCCCGAACCGTCATCGGTAGTGACGAACTCGGCAGCAACAACGCGCCAACCATCGGATCCGGCCGGGGGAGTCAGGGTGTCGAACGGGCGCTGGTAGCGCCAGCCAACTAGATCTGAGCCCTTGAACGTCTCAACGACGGTTGCGTCTTCAGGGGCGAGGGCTGCAGCCATGACGAGATCGCGAGTTCCGTCAGTGGAAGCCACGCGCACGTAGTCAATGTCGGGGCCGACTGCGGCAGCGACGTTTGAGATGAGCGTCCAGGGTGTGGTCGTCCAGACAAGCAGATCGACATCGCGATCGACGATCGGGAACCGGACGTAGACCGACGGATCAACAACGTCGCGATAGACGTCGGGCTGTCCAAGTTCGTGACTCGAAAGCGCGGTTCCGCATCGACCGCAATAGGGGGAAACCTTGTGGCCTTCGTAGAGAAGTCCTTTGTCCCACAACTGACGAATGAGCCACCACACTGATTCGACATAGGAGTTGTCGAGGGTCCAGTAGGCGTCGGCGGTGTCAATCCACACGCCCGATCGTTCAGTGAGCGCAGTCCAGTCGGTGACATAACGCTGGACCGATTCCCGACAGCGTTGATTGAACTCGGCAATTCCGAATTCTTCGATCTCTTGTTTCGTGGAAAGTCCGAGTTCCTTTTCAACCTCAAGCTCCACGGGGAGACCATGACAGTCCCACCCGCCCTTCCGGGGAACATCTCGGCCACGCATGGTTTGGAATCGTGGATAGATGTCTTTAAAAACTCGGGCCCAGACATGGTGGAGACCGGGTCGGCCGTTGGCGGTGGGGGGACCCTCGTAGAAGATCCAGGGCTCGCTACCAGCCCGGAGTCGGCGGGTCGCACCGATGGTGTCATCGGCCTTCCAGCGCTCTAGGCGGCGTTGCTCGAGGGTGGGGAGGTCGAGATCTGGGTCGACGGGACCGAATGGCATGGGGGCCAAGCGTACGCTGTCGCCGAACGGCTTCGGTGCGGGCGGGTTGACGTGGGAGGGCGACGCCCTTACCCTCCGCCGATCCACCGCCACTCAAGGGAGAACATCCGTGGCAGTCAAAAAGGCACCGGCGAAGAAGTCCGCAGCGAAGAAGGCTCCGGCCAAGAAGGCGGCAGTCAAGGCTCCGGCCAAGAAGGCCCCAGCGAAGAAGGCCGTCAAGAAGGCTCCGGCCAAGAAGGCCCCAGCGAAGAAGGCCGCTCCGGCGAAGAAGGCTCCGGCCAAGAAGGCTCCGGCGAAGAAGGCTCCGGCGAAGAAGGCCCCAGCGAAGAAGGCCCCAGCGAAGAAGGCTCCGGCCAAGAAGGCCCCAGCGAAGAAGGCGGCAGTAAAGGCTCCGGCCAAGAAGGCCGCGGCCAAAGCTCCAGCCCCGAAGGCGCCGGCCAAGAAAGCAGCCCCCGTCAAGAAGGCTGAAGTCGCCCCGGTTGTCGCCCCGCGCCCCAACCGCCTTCCGGCGATTCCGAAGGAACCCAAGAAGATCAAGTACCCGTTCGACGCCAAGTTCCTTGATGCTCAGCGATTGCATTTGCTCGAGGAACGCCGTCGTCTCGTTCACGACGCTGAAACTCTCACCGCCGAGGCCAACTCGCTTGCCGAGTTGCGTGAGCCTGGTGATGTGCAGTTCGACGAAGAATCGGGCGAAGGCGACACGCTTGCAGTTGAGCGTGAACGTGACCTCGCACTTTCGGCACAGTTCCTCGATCAGGTCGATGAAATCGACCGGGCGATGGCCAAAATTGGTCAGGGCACCTACGGCATTTGCGAGATTTCTGGTCTCGCCATTCCGAAAGAACGCCTTCGTGCGATTCCGTGGTGTCGCGAGCGTGTTGAGTACAAGGTTGGCAACTTCCGTCGCTGAACAACCACGATTCGGGCAGAACAGCCCCTAGGTTGGACCCCGTGACATCGTCGACTGCATCTGCCACTTCAGCACCCACACACCGGGTGCTGTTTGGCGCGGTTGCGGTCGGGTGGGTTGTCGCTGATCAACTTACGAAGTGGTGGGCAGTGTCCTCACTCAAGGACAACACCATCGATGTTGTCTGGACGCTGCGCTTTCAGTTGCTGACGAATTACGGAGCATCGTTCAGCCTTGGTGCCGGGTATGGCGCTTGGATTGGGCTCCTCGCACTTGTTGTCGTCGGGATCTTGGTGTGGAAAGGCGGATCAGTCCGCACACGATTGGGGGCGGTTGCCCTCGGCATGATCGTTGGCGGTGCATTGGGCAATGTCCTCGATCGCGCGTTTCGCAGCGATTCGGGGTTCTTTCAAGGTGGCGTCATCGATTTCATCGACCTCCAGTGGTGGCCGGTCTTCAATATCGCCGATATCGGCGTCGTGTGTGGCGCCATCCTCCTCGTGATCTCCACACTTATGAATCCCGAACCTGACGCAAGTGACGTTGTTGTCGAGTCATCATCCTCAACGATCGAGAGCAACTGATATGGCCTATACCGAGGTCATCCCCGCATCATTAGCCGGAGAACGCATCGACCGAGTCGTTGCAATGATTACCGGTGCGAGCCGAACTCGTGTCACTGAATGGCTTGAACAGGGCCTCGTTGTTTGTAACGACACCGTTGTTTCCACTCGTTCTCGTCGAGTAGCCGATGGCGACACCATCGAGGTCAATGTTGAGCCCGACCTTGGTCCAGAGCCACTGATTGCCGAACCCGATATCGATGTGCCAATCGTGTATGTCGATGACGACGTGATTGTGATCGACAAGCCTGCCGGGCTGGTTGTGCATCCTGGTGCAGGCAATGCCACCGGAACGCTTGTGCAGGCCATGCTTGCGATCTATCCGGAAATCGCCAACATCGGGGAACCGGAACGTCCGGGTGTTGTGCATCGTCTTGATAAAGACACGTCTGGGCTCATGCTCATGGCGCGCTCACAAGAGGCGCACGTCGAACTCAGCTCAATGTTGGCCGCGCACGAAGTCGAACGCACCTATCTCACTCTGGTCTGGGGTATCCCCGAAGCCGGCAGTGGTCTCATCGACGCGCCCATCGGTCGATCAACTCGCGAACCAACCAAGATGGTCGTGAGCGCGCAAGGCCGAGAAGCTCGCACTCGCTACACCGTTCTTGAAACCTTTGACGAGCCCGTGCAATGCGCGTTGGTTGAGTGTCGGCTCGAAACCGGTCGCACACATCAGATCCGCGTGCACATGGCGGCAATCGGTCATGCAGTCGTTGGCGACGATCGATATCGAGGGGCGCGACCGGCAATCGAGACACCGCGCATCTTTTTGCATTCGGCCGCGCTTGCGTTCGATCACCCTGTGCGTCTCGACGAGCGACTCGAGTTCGTTTCGGAACTTCCCGAAGATCTTGCGGCAGTGCTGGAGCGAATCAGGAACCAGACGCCCACGGAGGAGTAACCGAAGGAGTGGTGGCAACTTCGCTTGGCCACTTGCCCTGACCTTTGGCCATTGAAACGATGTCGGCCAAGGTTGCAGCTTCGAGGTAGCGACGCATGTGTTCGCCGACGTCGTCCCATACGGCAAGTAACACACATTGACCTTCGTGGTCGCAAGCACCATCGGTGTGAGGTTGTCCGAAATCTCCGGCGACGATCGGGCCATCAACCGCGCTGATGATGTCGGACAAACTGATTTCCTCGGGCGTGTGGGCCAAGACATAACCGCCACCAACCCCGCGCTTTGAGCGAACGAGACCAGCACCTTTCAGTGCGAGAAGGATTTGTTCAAGATATGGCTGGGGGAGACCAGTGCGTTCGGCGATATCGCGCACCGACGTGGGTCCACCCTCGTCGGAGTGCAATGCCAGGGACAGCAGTGCCCTGCTTGCGTAGTCGCCTCGGGTCGATACCTTCACGCTCGGCATCGTAGGGGGAAGCGGCCGAGTCGGGGACATAGTGGCCTCGGCACTACCGTGATTGCCGGAGGACCACCGTGGATTCCCGATCTTCAACAACTTCTGCTTCGACCGACGGACTTGTGCTCCCCGACTATGACGGGGCCTGCATCTCGAACATCGTTCCGGCCCTGCTCGACCCATCGAACCCATGGCCCACGTGGATTCCCGAGGTCGCCGCCGATGCCGATCAGGTCGTGCTCCTCGTGCTTGATGGCATCGGCTGGAACCAATTGCTCGATCGTCGACATCTCGCACCGACGCTCTCGGCGATGGTGGGAGGACCCATCACCAGCGTTGCGCCATCAACGACAGCGACTGCACTCACGTCAATCAGCACTGGGGTTGCGCCGGGGTTGCACGGGATCATGGGTTATCGCATGGCGATTGGTCGCGACATTCTCAATATCTTGCGCTGGTCCGCGAGCGGACGCGACGCGCGCAAAACCATTGTTCCTGAGTCAGTCCAAACGCTCGACGCGTTTGAAGGGCAACGTCCGCCAGTGATTACGCGGTCGGAGTTTCGTGACTCCGGTTTCACTCGCGCTCATCTCGATAAGACGCGCCTTGTGGGTTGGCGTGTTTCGTCGACATTGGTGACTGAAATCGCTGCAGCGGTCAATCGCAACGAACCTTTCGTATACGCGTACTACGACGGCATCGACAAGATTGCTCACGAGTTCGGACTCGGCGCGCATTACGACGCTGAGTTTGCGTTTGTCGATCGTCTTGTTGCCGACGTCCTGAGCGTGTTGCCGCCGGGCGCGGTACTTGTGGTTACGTCGGACCACGGTCAGGTCAATGTCGGTGACGACGTCGTCACTCCGGACTCATCGGTGATGGCACATGTCGATCTGCAGTCGGGTGAAGGCCGATTCCGTTGGCTTCATGCCCGACCCGGTC
>Ga0068872_10002971_pt1 | contig 13072 bp, 8 predicted proteins | sample NOAtaG_7_FD_66441 | JGI IMG/M metagenome (GOLD analysis project Ga0068872, IMG submission 66441) | Freshwater lake microbial communities from Lake Erie, under a cyanobacterial bloom - NOAA_Erie_Diel1S_2200h metaG | ecosystem: Environmental > Aquatic > Freshwater > Lake | place: USA: Ohio, Lake...
TTCCTTCAGATTCGCAGTTGCCCGCGACACCCTTGCTCTTAGCTAATGATATGCACTTCAGCACTCATTCGGGGCTTGCACCCTATAGCCAGTAAACATGCCTGACGCACAAGAAAAAAGACTGGAGCTAAAGCTCCAGTCTTTCTAAATTACACCCATTTACTAGGATCAAGGGGTCATTAACCTATTTGCATTTAATTCCGTAATCGGGATCGGCCAAACATACAGCTCTGCTGACGGAATTACTGGTCCCGGCTGACCCGCACCGCTTTTACCCGGTATTGTTTGAAGCAATCGCATAAAGTCATGAGATCTGAATCCCTCACCTAGTAGCTCGATATTACGCTCAGTCATTATGGCCGCAATCAATTGATCATTTGTGGCTGGTGATATTGTCACCGAGGTATCCGAACGCCTCCTGACCGCATTGACCAGCGCAATTGCCCGGCTATCTAAGTTAGAGGTCCGAGCGATTGCCTCGGCCAAATTCAACAAAATCTCAGAATAACGAATCACGGGTGCATAGTCCAAATGCTCAGGACCTCTAGGGAACTTTCTTAGGTAAGGTTTAGCTGGTGTACCCGCGAGAGATGTCATTGAACGTCTGGCATCCGTATTGGGCCAATTCACCAAATCACCATAAATGCCATTCGGGTTCAGCGAGTAATCTCCAATACCGAACGGCCCAGGATTGTAGTAGCTCCCTAGACCATTTTGGCCACCGGGAAGGTTGTTAACAGTAAAGGGCATTGAGAATATGCTTTCCACCGTAGTATAAGGGTCCGCAAAAACCCCGTTAAAGGTAGCGTTCAAGGCGTGCGAAACCCCAGTGGAGGCCGAGAATGGGGCTACCGCGGAAACTATTTTATTAGCTTCCGAAATTACATTGGCATACTGCCCCATGGCTAGGTAAACTCTGGTTTTTAAGGCGATTGCCGTGTTCCGGTGCGCCCGGGTCACCCTGAGTAACGGTGTACTATAGGTTAACGGCAAGTTCTGTTCTGCGAAATCCAAGTCTAGTAGTATTTGGTTATAAACCTCAGCCACAGTGCTTCTGGCCAAATCGTTATTTGCAGAACTCGTGTTGCCGGTCAAGCGCAACGGCAGCCCAGGGCGAGCGCCCGTACCGTCCGCATACGGCCGACAATACAATTGAACTAACGAGTAGTAACACAAGGCACGCAGGAATCTGGCTTCTGCTCTGTAAGCGGGCACCGTTACCGTATTGAAATCCGCGGGAAATGTAGGAACGACAAACTTGGAGGCGTTAGCATCAAGCCCCTCCAAAAACAAGTTTGCCCTATTAATCGCCCGATAGGCAGCCGACCAAAGATTATTAACTTCGTTTGTCGTGTTAGTCACGGAGTGGCGCCAGGTTTCAAGGCCAGTTACACCGTTGGTGGTCTCATTGAGGAAGTTGTCACCACGGATGTCAACATAGACAAAAAAACGCCCGGCCATGAATTGACCTGCTTTAACTCCGGTATAGATTCCATTGACCTGCTGTTCGATTCGAGACGGTGTATCGAATACTACCAGGTCCGAGAACTGAGTTTCTGGAACAGGGTCAAGCAAATCAGTCTGACACGAGCCAACGCCAATCACTATCATAAGTGCTGCGAAGTATCTCTTAAATATTATCATATTCATAAATTTATCGCGATTGAGAGAATTTATAGTCCAATATTTAAACCAAACGTGAACGTTCTAGCTTGACCAACGGAGTTTCGATCGATTCCAATACCCGTGGTGTTATTACCATTTGTCGAAACTTCGGGGTCAAACCCGCTATAGTTAGTGATTACAAAGGCGTTTTGTACCTGTGCATATACACGCAGCGAACTGATCCGCAGTTTCGACAGTACTTGGGGGCTTAAGTTATAACCCAGCATAACGTTACGAAGGCGGATGAAATCTCCTTTTTCTACATTTTCTGAAATTGGAAAGGCAGACCCATTGGAAATGTTATCCCCCAAAATCACCCTTGGTATTGAGCCATCGGTGTTTTCAGGTGTCCAACGATCTAATACGTCCAGATGATTGTTCCAAAAACGCATATCACGCAAACCAGCCTTCGTTCCGTTGTAGATATAGTTTCCACCAGAATATTGGAAGAAGATACCCAAGTCGAAATTACCGTATTTAAAGGTGTTGTCTAAACCACCGAAAAAGGTTGGCAGAGTCGGACCAATCACAACACCATCAGCCGGGAGAGCCGGTTGGCTTACCACTGCGCCAGTATTTAAATCGGTATAGCGGCTTGCCGTTGGCGCTGAAAAATCAAATTGGACTTGAGTTCCGTCAGCCTTGATGAATATTCTGCGGCCATTTGCTGGATTAACGCCACCAGACTGAATAACCAACAAACTACCAATGGATTCACCCACACGGGTGATGTTAGCTGTTTCAAGCCCAGACGTAGCAGTCCGAATATCACCACCAGCTAATGCAGTTACTTCATTTCTGAGTGTTGTGATATTCCCACTTACTGTCCAAGTAAATTTATTCGTTTTGATGGCCGTTGCCGAAATACTAAACTCAATCCCGCTATTGGTCATGCTGCCAATATTTTGATCGATTGAATTCCCTGGATCCCCTGGAATACCTTTTGACGGGGCTTGCGGCACTGGCAGAATCATGTCCTCAATATCGTTCTTGTAGTAAACAAACTCGCCTTGAATTCGGTCCTGTAATAGACCAAAACTGAAACCTACATCAGTTTTTATACTTGTTTCCCACTGTAAATCAGTGTTTCCAGGTTGATTGTATACCAGAGTGGCACCGGGTCCATACAATCCGGAGGCGAACAATTGAAGTGAGGCAAAGTCATTAAGCCCTTGTGTATTACCAACGGCACCATAGCTCGCTTTCAGGCGAAGGAAATTCAGCACATTACTTACCGATGAACTCTTGAAAAAAGCTTCCTCTGATAGGTTGTACCCAACCGCACCACCATAGAAGTTTCCATACTTTTTACCTTTAGCAAATGCGGAATAACCATCCCTTCTAAAATTGAAAGTCAAGAAGTAACGCTTATTAAAATCATAATTAAATCTCCCAAAATAGGATAGCAAATAGTTCTCACCCTGGATCATGCCTGCCGGATTTGGCGTAATCCAGTTACCCTGTATGGTTTCAAAGAATGGGTCACCAACGTTCTGGCGCGAGATGCCAAAACCAAGTTGATCGGTATACTGCTGTTCACCTCCGGCAAGCAACGATAGGTTGTGGTTTGCTGCGACCGTCTTATCATATTGTACCGTGTTCTGCCAGTTCCAACGCTTGAGCGTCCTCAACAAGCTTGATGCAAAACCATTTGTGCTGAAGCCATCACCATGAATGGGTGTCTGAAAACTGTTGTCCTTAACCGAAATTTCGTCAATCCCGTAAGTGCTCCGAAAATTAAGACCCTTCAATGGCTGCCAATTAACGTAGAGGCTGCCTTGGAATTGACTGGTTTCCGAGGAGAAACGATTTTTATCCAAGATAACAACCGGGTTAGTGAAGCCTACTTGCTGCAAATTGTTCAACCGGCCAACTTGATTATTTGACGCGATGTTGTAGCTGCCATCATTAAGGAAAGCGCCTACAATGGGTGCAGTTACAAAACCCAAACGGGCAATTCCAGACGTATTGAAGGAAGATCCGGGCAACGAGCCGGAATTTGGAGCTTCATTCAAAGAGTTTGCATAATTGAGGGTTGTCCCAACTTTTACCCAATCGTTCACTTTAGCATCAAGATTGAGGCGCACGTTGGTTCTTCCAAAGTTATTGTTCTTGATAAAACCCTCTTGATCAGTTCTGGCAACGGACACAAAATAGTTCATCGCGTTGGTGCCTCCAGAAATTCCAAGATTAACATTGTAGGCTCTCCCTGTGCGATAAATGAGATCGTACCAGTCCGTATCAATATCTCTTCCATTTGCATCTTGATTTCTAAAAAACTGCTGCGGCAACCCAGCATTCGTTGCCGCTTCATTCTTTATCAATAAATACTGGTCAGTGTTGAGCACATCGACAAGATTAAATGGCTCTGTTACCCCGTACCAAGTATCAAGAGTAACTTTAGGACGACCTTCTTTGCCCCTTTTTGTAGTAATCAGAATAACCCCTGCGCTTGCCCGAGATCCATAAATGGCAGCGGCAGAAGCGTCTTTCAGTACTTCCAAACTCTCAATGTCAGCCGGGTTAATGCTAGAAAGTGGGTTATTTGCGGCTTGAGTTTGTGACAAATCCCCCGAGAAGGTCGGAATACCATCTACAACCACAAGGGGAAAAGAGCTAAGAGAAATCGAGTTCACCCCACGTATACGAATCACGGGGGGATTGTTTAGCAAACCATTGGGAGTCGTCACGTTCACACCCGGAGCTCTACCCTGAAGGGCTTGGTCAAAACTCTGAACGGGCATGATGGCGATATCTTTTCCAGCCACCGAGGCAATTGAACCCGAAATGTCGCGCTTTGACTGAGTTCCATAACCCGTGACGACTACTTCGGTAAGTTGCGTCACATCGGATGACATGACAACATCCACAACAGTTCTGGAACCAATTGATTCTTCAATCGTTTGGAATCCAATGAATGAAAAAACTAACACTCCGCCCGAACTCGGAACCGATAGGGAATAGGTCCCATCCGCGGACGTAGTCGTTCCGGTAGTGGTGCCCTTGAGCAACACATTCACCCCGGGGAGCGTGGACCCATCCTCCGATGTGGTCACCTTCCCAGTAACAATGCGATCCTGGGACCAAGCATCAGCTGAATACCCCACGGAAAGCACTAACGCGATAAGCCGTAGAAACTTCGTCATAATTTAAGTTTAGTTTAAAATTAGGTTTAACTGGTTCGAAATTTACAAACAAAAATTTCACAAAAAAGGTAATCCAATAATTAAAAATACCGTTTAAGGAAATTTTAAGCCGCGCGTGCAAAGTCGGCTAATGAGTATCAGTTTTGCCAACCTACCGTATAAATATCTCAATCCTTCGGTTTTTCGCCCTGCTTTGGGCACTGGTATTTGGCAAAACAGGCCTTTTTGAGCCAAAACCGGCCACAAAAACACGGTTTTCCTGAATTCCATCGGCTAAAAGATGCTGCTTAACACTTCCCGCCCGCTTCAGCGACAACTCCTGATTATAGCTTTCCTGCCCCACATTGTCCGTGTGGCCCTGTATTTCGATAGCTATCTCCGGATTGTCCCGGAGGAATTGAGCAAGTTGGCTCAACTCAGTCTTCGATTTTTCCGAAAGCGCATAACTATTGGTCTCAAAGAAGACGTTGTTTAGCGTGGTGCCCGATTTAGAGGCAATAGGACTAAGCCAACAATCCTGACGGACATCCGGGTCGTTCGGGCCTACAGCAAAATGCAAACTCTCAAACAGATATCCTTTTTTGTGAACGTGCACCGCATAGTCACCGGCATCCGGTAACACAAAAAGATACTCACCCGTAACGGAGTCTGACTCATACTCGGCAATCACCTGTTGGGAAATCAGATCAGCGAGGGCAACCGTGGCACCCAAGGGTAGCTTGCTTGTCTTGTCGCGCACCAAACCACTTACCATTATCGAGCGCGCAGCAGGCCGAATATTCTCCGGCAAGGATGCCCGGAAAATACGCGAACCGTCTTTGCGTGTCGATCCACTCACGGTATAGAAAGCATCACGACCCGTTCGCGAGATGAAAAAAGCAAACTGCTCAGCGTGGTCATTCAGCGGATATCCCAGGTTCACCGGCTCACTCCAGGGTTTTTGAAACTGGCGGTTGGCGAAATACAAATCCTGGCCACCAAATCCGGGTCGCCCATTCGAAGCAAAATACAGAATCAAGCCGCTGGCATGCAGTTGGGGTGAAATCTCATCGTATGGCGTGTTAACATTGCGCCCGGCATTGCGCGCGGGTTGCCAGATGTTGTTTTGATCTTTGGACGACACCCAAATGTCATACCCACCATAACCACCCTTACGATCCGATACAAAATAAAGTTCACGCCCATCGGACGAAAGTGACGGCTGAACTTCCCACCCGGCCGAATTAATAGCGCTGCCCAAATTATAGGCATCTGACCAGTCGTTACCGACTTTAAAACTTTCAAACAAGTCGCACCCGGAAGGCCCACAACGGGCGAATACGATGTGACGGCCATCGGCTGAAATGGAGCAGGTGCCTTCGCGGTAGCTGGTATTGATGGTTGGTGAAAGTGGCTCTGGCTTCTGCCAACGACCTTTCACTTTTTGTGATATGACCAGATTTTCGTCATCCTGATTTCCGCGTCCGGTTCGCATGGTAAACACCAATGTATTTTCATCGACCGATAGCACCGGAAAATACTGCATCGGGAAACAGTTGACCGTGTCTGACAAAGAGCGTGCGTTTATGGTGGCCGGGTTCGTCATGTTCTCCAGGGCAAAGCGGCATTGACTCACCCAGACCTTCATCTGTTGGGCCTGACTGGCATTTCCCGGGTGAGTCAGGAACGACTCACCCATCGACAGCGAACGTTGATAGTCACCCTTGCGCAGATACAAACGCGCAAGTTCATACTCATAGACAGGCCATTTGTTGGCCTGGGCAAGAGCCCTTCCGGCCTCCAGATTTTGAATTGCTCCTTCGCTGTTTTCCTTGCGGTCCAGCACCTGAGCTAACCGAAAATAGGCTTCCTCAAAATTCTTATCGACTTTGATGGCCTCGCGCAACATCGACTCTGCCTGCTCGTACTGGCCGCGCACGCGGTAATTGTCGGCTTGCAGATACAGTTCGATGGCACGTTTTGACTTGGTGCTCAACGCTTGCGACCACGCAGAAAAACTCACCAGCAAGAGGAGAATGCAATATTTTGTTCTCATTCTACAATAGCCGAAACCGGCAACTCCGGAAAATCAAATCTAAGCATTGCATTGATCAATTTGAAGGATTCAAATGATGGTAGATCCTCGACCGCAATATCGCGCGCGATAAGCCCGCCCCGATCCGATAACTCCTGCCGCATGGTACCTTTGAGCAAGGGCTCACGAGGTGTTGCCCACCGCCCATCTCGTTGCTTAAACGCCAGGTTTGCATAACTCGTATCGGTAATTAATCCATTTTTTACGATCACAACATCATCAGCGGCCCCACGCCTCGCGTAAAGTTCCTCTAGCGCGGCCCGATCTGAAAATTTGTATGCATACGATACCGAGTTATCGTACACCAGGCGTAGGGCGCTGATTTTTTTTGGCTCATAGAGCGTTAGTTCAGTAGCAAAATCACTCCCATTGTAGTTTACACGAAGCCGGAACAGCCCATCGCCCCGGAGGTGCACTCCCCGTACAACCTCGGCCAGGCTAAAACCAGGCAGCCGGCCAAACAGATGCTGGCACGAACGCGCCACGCGTTCTTCATGATAACGCAGGTTGAGGGGACTACCTGCCCGAACCGGGATGGTTTCAAACAACGGGAACATACACTTTGACTAACGTTTCCTGATATTCCCGACTACAATCGCTACCCAATGTGATTCCACCCCCGCTTCGGTAAAAAAAACCGTCACTCGCCTTTTCAATATAACGGATCAACACCGCACTATCGATGTCATGGCCATCAAAAAAGCCCATAACCCCACAATAATACCCTCTGGGCTCTGACTCTGCTTCCCGAATGATCTCGCATGTTTTGCGCTTGGGCGCTCCGGAAACAGACCCGGCCGGAAGCAGCTTATGAAAGATATCGCCTACGTGATCTCTCCATCCAGCGTTCATTTCGCCACTTATTTCTGAACTGGTCTGCCAAACCTCGCCTGACTGTGTTTTGATCTTCTCCAGGTAACGAAACCGGTCTACGCGAACCCGCTGCGCCACCTGACCGATGTCGTTACGCATGAGGTCAACAATGGTAACGTGTTCGGCCAGTTCTTTTGTGTCGTTCAATAGTCTGTTTTCCGCATCGTCCAGCGATGCATCAATTGTTCCCTTCATTGGGTAAGTAAAAATCCTATCCCCGCGTGTGCGCACAAAGCACTCGGGTGAAAAAACTACGAAGTTTCGTTTTCGGTCCAAAAGTTTATAAGGCGCACTACTGGCATGGAAGATTTGTTCTAGCGATCCCTCAAGTGAAACCTTGTGCCTGACGGTGTAATTGGTCAGGTAGGAGTCTCCCCGCGAAAGCGAATGGTACACCCGTTGGTAGCCATCATCATATTGATCCTTCGGAAAAGGCTCATCTATGGCAATACGGACTGCAGTCAGTGCCTTACGAGGCTTAATCTCATGGAAGGCGAACTGAATTCCTTCGGCTTCCAGTTCATCAATCAGGATAACACGGGGACGTTGTAGCTCGAAATCCAGTAAGAAGAAGAACGGAGTTCTTGAACGGCCAAACTGATTCATTGCCGCCCGCCAGTCCTTCATGGGATGTCCATGTATTTATGGATCTGGAGAGAAATCTTCCACCGCGGATGTTGTTTAACATAAGCCACAATCTGCGGAAGCATTTCCTTTTCGCGCGACCATTCCGGTTGCAAATAGAGTTCGCAATGGGGCGAAACAAGGGCGGCATGTTCTTCCGCCCATTGAAAATCAGTTTTGTGAAAAATGACCACCTTCAGTTCATTGGCGTGTTGGGCAAACGAAGAATGAGGCGCCTTAAACTTTTTGGGTGAGAAACACACCCAATCCCACTGCCCCGTCAGCGGATATGCCCCGGACGATTCGATGTGTGTTCGAAGTCCCCGTCCTCTCAGTTCTCTCGTCAGCCGGTCAAGGTTGTGCATGGTGGGTTCGCCTCCGGTAACCAACACTATGGGGCTACCACTTGCTTGCGCGCGCTCACCCAATGTGGCTATGGAAACGCGAGGGTGAGCATTAACATCCCACGAATCTTTGACATCGCACCACACACATTTCACTTCGCAGCCGCCCAGCCGGATGAAATAAGCCGCGTGGCCCTGAAAGGCACCTTCACCCTGAATGGTGTAAAAATCTTCCATGACGGGGAGCGTCATGTCAATCGTCTTCGCCTCATCCTCCACGTGCACGTTCACCGCCATACCAAAATGGATTATGGATTTCGAATTTCGGTAGCCCGAAGCGTATTCAGCAAGAGGGAAGCGATGGTCATGGGGCCTACACCGCCTGGCACGGGCGTTATAAACGAAGCTTTAGCCGCCACGGGTGCAAAATCAACGTCACCCTTCAAGGCAAATCCATTCTTATACTGAGGGCCCTCCACGCGGGTCGTGCCAACATCAATCACCACAACGCCATCCTTTACCATATCGGCCGTAATGAGACCCGGTTTACCCACAGCACTGATCAGGATATCAGCCTTTTGAGTAAAACTTCGGATGTCCTGGGTATACTTATGACAAATCGTAACAGTGGCTCTCCCTTCCTCCACCAGCATCATGCTGAGTGGTGCACCCACCAGGCGACTGGCACCAATGACCACACAATTCTTACCTTCGGTTGGTATCTGATATCGTTTCAACAACTCCATAACACCAAAAGGAGTAGCTGGCAACAGCAAAGGGTACTTCGATACGATGCTGCCAAAGTTCCGATTGGTGAACCCATCTACATCTTTATCCGGGCGGATTTTTTCGGTGATGTGCTCCACGGAGATGTGTGGCGGTAGCGGCAACTGGACAATAAATCCATCCACATCTTCATCGCGGTTCACCTGGTCGATGTGCTTCATCAGCTTATCCTCGCTAATGGTATCGGCAAAACGCATCATGGTGTAATGGAACCCCACTTCCTTACAGGCCTTCACTTTATGGTCGACATACGTCTGGCTGGCGCCATCGTCACCGACCAGGATAATAGCCAGGTGCGGAATTTTCTTGCCGGCCTGCTTACGGGTAAGCACCTTGGCTGAAATTTCAGCCTTGATCTCGGTGGCAATCTTGCGCCCGTCAATTACCGTGTACGATGTGGCCGCTGCTGTCATGGTTTAGTCGATTTTTAACACTGCCATAAAGGCTTCCTGCGGAACTTCTACCGTTCCGATCTGGCGCATGCGCTTCTTTCCTTTCTTCTGCTTCTCCAGCAATTTTCGCTTACGCGAGATATCACCACCGTAGCACTTCGCCAAAACATTCTTCCGAATCGCGCTCAACGTTTCGCGGGCTACAATCTTTTGGCCGATGGCTGCCTGGATGGCCACTTCGAACATATGGCGTGGAATCAACTCCTTTAATTTCTCACATAACTTTCGACCCCACTCCTGTGCCTTACCGCGGTGAACAATGGCAGAGAGGGCATCCACCTTGTCGCCATTCAGCATCACATCCAGTTTCACCATATCGCTTTCGCGGAACCCGATGAGGTGGTAATCCAACGAGGCATACCCGCGTGAAATGGTCTTCAGCTTATCAAAGAAGTCAAACACGATTTCAGCCAGCGGCATTTCAAACGTCAGTTCAACACGGTCGGTGGTCAGGTAATTCTGATTGATGATAATGCCGCGCTTGTCCATGCACAACTTGATGATGGCTCCAATAAACTCGGCTTTCGAAATAATCTGCGCGCGGATGAAGGGCTCTTCGATCCGCTCGGTAGCGGTGGGGTCGGGCATTTCCGATGGCGCGTTAATCTCCATTACCTCTCCGTTGGTGAGGTAGGCCTTAAACTGAACGGAGGGTACCGTGGTAATCACGGTCATCCCAAATTCACGCTCTAACCGTTCTTGAATGATTTCCATGTGCAACATGCCCAGGAAACCGCAGCGGAATCCGAAGCCTAGTGCAGCCGAAGTTTCCGGCTCCCATACCAGCGAAGCATCGTTCAGCTGAAGCTTTTCCATCGAAGCGCGCAACTCCTCAAACTCCGATGTTTCCACGGGGTAGATGCCCGCAAAGACCATGGGCTTAACGTTTTCAAAACCGTGAATGGCCTGGCCCGGCTTTTCCGGGTGGGTGATGGTATCACCCACCTTAACTTCTTTTGCTTCTTTAATTCCGGAAATGAGGTAGCCGACATTACCCGCGCTGATCTCCTGGCGGGGCTGTTTCTCCAACTTCAGTACGCCAATTTCATCTGCATTATACTGCTGGTCGGTGCTGACGAACTTGACTTTGTCGCCTTTGCGAATAGTACCGTTGAAAACCCGGAAGTACACTTCAATCCCCCGAAAAGAATTGAACACCGAATCGAAGATCATCGCCTGCAGCGGAGCATTGGGATCGCCTTTTGGCGAAGGAATGCGTTTCACCACCGCTTTGAGGATATCCTCGATGCCAATTCCCTCTTTTGCGCTGGCGCGGATGATGTCTTCCGGCTTGCATCCAATCAGATCAACAATCTCGTCTGTTACTTCCTCCGGCATGGCGTGCGGGAGGTCAATTTTATTCATCACCGGGATGATTTCCAGATTGTGTTCCAGGGCCAGATACAGATTGGAGATCGTTTGGGCTTCGATGCCCTGACTGGCATCTACCACCAGCAAAGCGCCTTCGCAGGCTGCAATCGAGCGGGAAACCTCGTAGGAGAAGTCGACATGGCCAGGCGTGTCAATCAGGTTGAGGGTGTATTCCCGGCCGTCTTCTTTGTACTGCATCTGGATGGCGTGGGCCTTGATCGTAATGCCCTTTTCACGCTCCAGGTCCATATTATCGAGTACCTGCGCCTGCATTTGGCGGTTGGTGAGGGTACCGGTGAACTCCAAAAGACGGTCGGCCAGGGTGCTCTTGCCGTGGTCAATATGAGCGATAATGCAGAAATTTCGAATGTGGTCCATGCCCTTCATCTCCAAACCTAAATTTTAGACCGCAAAAGTAGGGATTTTAGGGGGTTCTCAGGGCCAAAACTTCTCAAGTATTATCACCCAATGGCAGGGATAAGGTAGCCTTAAACTGACCGGGGGGATCGGCCAATTCTAATGTATGGCCCTGGAGTGCACTAAGCCGGTCACAAATCCACAGGCCCATGCCCAAGCCCGAACTGAGCGCTTTTGACTTCTTGAACTCCTGGCGAAGTTCATGAAGCGGGGGCAATGGTGCGTTGATTTGATTTGTTATCGAGACGTACACAGTGCTGGCTTGTCGCCCGAGTTCAATAACTACCTCGGATGCCGGAGTGGAATGGCGGATCGCATTCTCAGTCAGATTCGCCAGCACAGTCTCAGTCTTGTCAAAATCGAAAGAAACCTGCGGCACATCCTCTTCCAGGAGCGTTACTTTGAGTTTTGTTTGACGTTCGGCCGCCAGGTATTTTAACCGCTTCACCGCTCCATACAGCGCCTCAGGCAACGATTGGCTATGCGTACGCACCACCAGGGTTTCCGTTTTCAATTGACTCACTAACAAAAAATCCTGAATGGTCTGGTTCAGCTTCTCTACTTCTGCCAGTTGATTGGACAGGAGCTCCTGGAGGCGTGGCTCCCTCGCTTCGGCCAAGGCCACCGAGAGCTCGGCATTCATCACGGCCAGCGGTGTCTTAAGTTCGTGTGCCGCGGACGCAAAAAAATTGGTTTGTGTGCGCAGCGTTTGCTCCAGCCGGCCGAGCATAGCGTTGATCGTGCGAGCTAACGTGGCGTATTCATCGCGTGCATGGGGTACGGGCACTTTATCAAAACTACGCGTGGCTTCAATTTTTTCGGCCACCGTTATAATCTGTTTGATTGGCCGCAGGGCTATACCCGCCACTACATAAATCAGTACCGCAGCCAGCACAATGGCCAGCACATTGGCACCCACCAAATAGCTGGTTACCGTTCGCAACTCATCTTGCAGCCGCGCATTGCTTCGTGCTAATTCAAGGGTTAACACACCAGCCCCTTCGGCCCGTTGCAGCAAGGTATACGCCAACGTATCCTGGTCGCGCAAAAACTCGGGAGATTCAAACAAAAGCTCAACAAAACCGGTAGCCTCATCCTGCCAATAGAGGCTTGCCTGATACCCCACCGGGGGGAGCGGCATTAAGAAGGGCTCCAGGCGGACCTGCTCCGCTATTTTTTCCGCCTCGGCCAATAGCTCGACCTGGTCTGCCTGCCGTAGTGATTTGTCCACCCGGTTGAACAAAAAGAAATTGACAGGCAAAAGAGTAACCAGAAAAACGGCCAGAAAAATGAGCGTAATTTTCCAACGTATGCCCATTC
>Ga0068872_10002974_pt1 | contig 13069 bp, 11 predicted proteins | sample NOAtaG_7_FD_66441 | JGI IMG/M metagenome (GOLD analysis project Ga0068872, IMG submission 66441) | Freshwater lake microbial communities from Lake Erie, under a cyanobacterial bloom - NOAA_Erie_Diel1S_2200h metaG | ecosystem: Environmental > Aquatic > Freshwater > Lake | place: USA: Ohio, Lake...
AAGCATGGGGTATTTATCCGGGTGGCCAATCTGGGCATCCCGGAAGCAAGTACTACGACAACATGATTCCGGACTGGACGGCAGGAAGATTCTACCGACTACCCTTTTCAGCGTCTTCAAGTGCGATCCAGGGGCAAGCCAAACTTATCTTAACACCAAAAAATTAAACAGATCAGCCATGAACCAGATGAATTACTTTCTACAACTGATCATCATTGCAGTGCTCGCTTTGGTACTGCAATCCTTTCTTCCATGGTGGTCGTTAACCATTCCTTGTGCAACAATCGGTTTCTTATACGGAAGATCAGGGACCTCCAGCTTTTTGATTGGTTTTATTTCGATAGCACTGTTGTGGACCGGATTGGCCGCTTGGATTCAAAATCAGACTGGTTCGCTTTTACCAGCACAAATCAGCAATCTGTTTCCGGGTAAATCGGTTATAATTTTATTCGTCTTAACTGCTGTTGTTGGTGGACTTACCGGCGGAAGCTCGACTTTGACAGGTTACTTACTGCGTCGTTTGCTTTAAAACCATTTAGGATCATGGTTAACCATCCGCTTGGGAAACATCGGTCCTCTTTATTGGTCTGGTTCCTATCTTTTTTTATTATCGGATCTGCCCTCGGCGATGTAGTCTTTCCAAAGCACATCCAAGGAACCTGGGTAGCGGAAGGATCGGTGTACAGCAACCAAATTCGAGAAGTCCGTGATGCTGACTTTGGGTTCAATTATCTCCAGTACCGTTTCGAACCCAAGCGCTTTTGCACATCCTACAATCCTTACGAAACCTTCCGTTGTTTTGGTAATCTCAAACTTTCAGGCGACACATTGTGGGTAATGGGCTCCCCGATGTACCTAATGAAACGAAAGAGTGACGATCTGATGGATCTCATTCGCATCAATGGAGGTATTGTTCAGCGATTACAGCGGTTAACCATTCCACATGCCGTTTATAGGCCCGATTCGATCTATTTGGCACAGCCTGGATTAAACCCCACTCATCAGACCATCTTTAGCTCTCTTTTCTTTTTTAATTCTCTAGTCATTTATCCAGCTCCGAGAGAAGATCAAATCATTTCCTTGGAGATGACCATTACCGCTTCCGGGCAAGTTCGGGATGTTCAGGTTCTTTCCGATCATAGTCGATTGAGGCGTCGGTGGTTTTTGCGATCGATGCTGGATTCATCCGGTGAATGGATTCCTGCAGAAGTGGATGGTCGACCTGTTAGCTGTAGAATAAAAATTGAGCTAATTCGGGTGGGGTATAAAACGCTCGAGGCGGAGGAAAAAGCCTGGCGTTATTACAATGCAGCACTCAGGTACATAACTAAAAATAATTACAAGAATGCTCTGATCAGTTTGAATGATGCCTTGGTCTATTCACCCGGTAATCCTCGGTTATTGTTCACGCGTGCTGCGTGTCATTTTTATCTCAAAGATGAAAAGCGACAGTGTGAGGATGTCTTAAAGGCCAGGGAAAGCTGCCCTTTTATTCCGACGGCGATGGCTGATGAGGAGTTGGGAATTCTGGTGGAGTGTTATAAAAGACAATAAAAAAGGGGATCACTTGGATCCCCTTTTCAAATCTGTTTCTAGGACAATTACTTGATCTTGTTCACTACCGCCTCAAAAGCCTGAGGATGGTTCATGGCGAGATCAGCAAGTACTTTACGGTTGAGCTCAACACCTGCTTTGGCGAGCTTACCCATTAATTCAGAATAAGACATTCCAAACTGACGGGCTCCGGCGTTGATACGCTGGATCCACAGAGAACGAAAATCCCGTTTGCGGGCTTTACGATCCCGGTAAGCATAACCAAGACCTTTTTCGATCTTGTTTTTCGCAACTGTCCAAACGTTTTTACCTCTTCCGAAGTAACCTTTGGATAGTTCAAGGGTTTTTTTCCTTCTTGCCCTTGATGCGACGTGATTAACTGAACGTGGCATAAAAATTTACTTTTTTGGATGGAGGCGCCCATTTAAGGGACTTCTGGCCATCATCCGGGTTAAACAATCCGAAGTTTATCGGGTACTTCGGTAAAACCTGCTGTCTTACGACAACCTTACACAGCGTAAGGAAGCATCAATTTGACGTTCCTTTCGTCTGATTTTTTCACCGTCGCCTTGATGCCAAGGCGACGCTTTTGTTTAGTCTCCTTTTTTGTCAGGATGTGGTTCTTGAACGCTTTCTTTCTCTTGATCTTTCCTGAACCGGTTACCTTGAAACGCTTCTTGGCACCTGACTTGGTTTTTACTTTAGGCATAATCTATACTTTCAGTGTACGTGGTTACTATTTTTTACCTTTTGGAGCTACCATCATAAACATCCGCTTTCCTTCCAAATGCGGCAACTGTTCTACTTTTCCGTGCTCCTCCAGGGCCTGGGCAAATTTTAAAAGGAGAATTTCTCCCCTTTCCTTATACACAATTGACCTTCCGGCGAAATGTACATAAGCCTTAACCTTTGCACCATCATCAAGAAAATTAATGGCGTGTTTCACCTTAAAATTGAAATCATGGTCATCCGTATTGGGTCCAAAACGAATTTCCTTGACAACCGTTTTTTGGGCATTTGCCTTTATTTCCTTCTGTTTCTTCTTCTGTTCATACTTGAACTTCGAGTAGTCAACCACCTTACATACAGGCGGGTCAGCATTGGGAGAAATCTCCACCAGATCCAAACCTGCCTCCTGGGCTATTTTAATAGCCGCCTGGATTGGATAGACATCCACTTTGATGTTTTCTCCAACCACCCGAACGCGGGGGGCAGTGATTAAATGATTGATGCGGTAAGGCTCTTCGATAACTCGACGGGGTCCTCTCATCATAGGCCGCTGGGGCCGGTTACTTCCTGGTATAAATGCCACTACTTGGGTTTAAGTACAACAAAACGGGCCTAAGCCCTTATTTAAGGCTGCAAATATCGAACAAAATCCAATTTCTCAAAAACCTGAGGCAAAATACCGGACTTCAGGTGTTTTTCGGGATGACCAAATCGGTAAACCACCCTAACACCGGTTAATGGAACCTTTAGGTTAATTTGCACCCTTGTGCACGAATACCAATGAAGCCCCAGAAATACTTCATTATCGACTTTGACAGCACCTTTACCAAGGTGGAAGCATTTGACGTCCTGGCTGAAATCACCCTCCGAGATCACCCCGAACGAAAAAACCGGACCCAACAGGTGGTAGAAATTACCAACCAGGGCATGAGCGGAGCCCTATCCTTCCGCGAATCCCTAGAACGGCGGTTGGCCCTGATCGGAGCAGAAAAAAGACACCTCCCCCTTCTGGTTGAAGAGCTGAAAAAACTCGTCTCTGAATCCTTCAAGCGAAACAAGGACTTCTTCCAGACACATGCCAACGAAATCTTCATCATATCCAACGGCTTTAAAGAATTCATTGAACCGGTGGTAACCGAATACGGGATCAAACCGGAAAACATTTTTGCCAATACGTTCGAGTTTGATGCCTCAGGAAAAATCACCGGTTTCGACCGAAATAACCCCCTGTCGGTGAACAACGGAAAAGTGGAACAAATCCGGAAGCTGAACCTCCCAGGTGATGTCTATGTGATCGGTGATGGTTACACCGATTATGAAATCAAACACTCAGGTCTGGCGAATAAATTTTTTGCCTTCACTGAAAATGTGGAACGCGAACAAGTGGTGAGTCGGGCCGACCATGTTGCACCAAGTCTGGATGAGTTTCTTTTCCTCAACAAACTAAATACGTCCATATCCTACCCTAAAAACCGCATTCAGGTTTTGCTGCTGGAGAACGTTCATCCCATCGCCATTCAGATGATGCGTCAGGAAGGGTTTCAGGTAGAAACATACACGGCTGCCATGACCGAAGAGGAATTGTGCGAACGTATCCGAAATGTCTCCATCCTGGGTATCCGATCCAAAACCATGGTTACGGCCAAGGTTCTGGAAAACGCGAACCGACTAATGGCGATCGGTGCCTTCTGCATTGGAACCAATCAAATCGATATTAAGGCAGCCACAAAAAAAGGTGTGGCGGTCTTTAATGCACCATTCAGCAACACACGCTCTGTTGTAGAGCTGGCCATTGCCCAAATGATCATGCTGATCCGCAATATCCCGGATAAATCTGCACGCATGCACGAGGGCATCTGGGATAAATCAGCCAGCGGCAGCTACGAAGTCCGTGGGAAAAAGCTGGGTATCGTCGGCTATGGAAATATTGGAACCCAATTGTCGGTCATCGCGGAGTCGCTTGGAATGAAGGTGCTGTATTATGACCGTGAGGAAAAGCTGGCACTAGGAAATGCAACGAAATGCCGGAAGTTGGATGAGCTGTTGGAGCAAGCCGATATCGTTTCACTTCATGTCGATGGTCGTTCTTCCAATGAAAATCTGATCAACGCCGAATCCTTCCGCAAAATGAAAGACGGGGTGATTTTTATCAATCTCAGTCGCGGTCATGTTGTAGAAATTTCAGCGCTGAAAGAAGCCATTCTCACTAAAAAGGTGGCCGGTTGTGCCGTGGATGTTTTCCCGTATGAACCTGTCAGCAATCAAGAGACTTTTGTTTCAGAACTTCGCGGACTACCGAACACCATCCTCACGCCGCACATCGGAGGAAGTACCCAGGAGGCTCAGGAAAACATCGGTAATTTTGTTCCTTCCAGGATCATGGAATACATCAACACCGGAAGCACGAGCAATAGTGTCAACTTTCCAAACCTGACTTTACCAGAGCTTGAAAACGCACATCGGTTAATTCACATTCACGATAACGTTCCGGGTATTTTGGCCCGCATCAATAAAATACTCGCCGATCACGGAATCAACATTGCCGGTCAGTATCTGAAAACCACAGAAACAATTGGTTATGTGATTACAGACATCAACAAACAATACAGTCAGGAATTGATTAAGGAACTTCGGGCCATTGGCCACACCATTAAATTCCGCGTGTTATACTGAGCAACGTAGGAATGAAATAAGCCCCCGGTTCCGGAGGTGGTTTCTGAACCCCTAAAAAGACAAGTTTTGGGCTGCCAATGTCCGCAACCTTCCACTGTTAACCTGCAGCGAACTGCAGGATCCAAACAGGTTGGATTGAGGCCTGGTTTTGTACAGAAGCTTCACCCGGTATTGAATTTGATGTTAGGTTCAGCAAACGTGTCCCGGAACCGAAAGGCTTGTTGCAAAATTACTCATTCGCAGTCATGACACCGTAGATTGAACACGCCATTTTTAAAATAAAAGTTCTGTTTCCCGTTGCTTAATTTGCAGAGAATTTAGTTAAAGCACCATTGTATGCTTCCTGTCAACTTTACGCCCGGACCATCTCAAATCTACTTCACCGTTGAAGACCACATTCGTCAGGGCTTCAAGGAAGGCATACCCTCGATTTCACATCGCAGTAAAACGTTCGAGCAGATCTATAAAACGGCTAAAGAAGGAATCTTCAGCTTACTGAATGTACCCGCAGACTGGGAGATGGTTTTTACGTCATCAGCCACCGAAATCTGGGAACGTTCTTTAGAAAATCTGGTAACCGAAAGGTCTCATCATTTCGTAAATGGATCCTTTTCTAAACGATACTATGAATTCGCAGGCTTGCTTGGAAAAGAGGCTGGAATAACCCAGGCCAGGGAAGGTCAAGGTTTTGATTTGTTCACCGATTCCTTAGACGCTGAACTCATCGCGATCACTCAAAATGAAACCAGCACAGGTGTCTCCATTCAAAACGACTGGATTGCCGAAATCCGAAAACACAATCCGGAAGCCTTACTCATTGTTGACGGCGTTTCCTCTTTGCCACATCTCCAACCAGACTTTTCCCAGGTCGATTCGGTTTTCTTCTCCGTTCAGAAAGGATTTGGCATGCCGGCCGGTCTAGGTGTATGGCTCGTCAATCAGCGTTGTGCCGATAAGGCCGAACAAAGAACCCGGGCAGGTCTTCGTACCGGCACGTATCATGCGCTGCCTTCTCTCCTTTCGAATGCGAAAAAATTTCAAACACCCTCCACACCAAATGTGTTAGGCATTTACGTGCTATCAAAAGTTTGTGAAGACTTGCTTCGGCGGGGAATCGACACCATCCGAAAAGAAACAAATTATAAGGCTTCCTTGCTGTACCACACGCTCGATCAGCATCAAACCATCAAGCCATTTGTGACCGAAACGAAACACCGGTCACCAACCGTTCTAGTTGCTAATACAGATGGTCGCACCAAGGAGATAGCCGATGTATTGTTGAAGAACGGTTTGCAGGCTGGCGATGGATACGGCCCGGGTAAACAGACCCAATTGCGTTTTGCAAATTTCCCAGCCCATTCCAAAGAGGTTTACGAACAACTTTGTGACCTGCTCGCCAGGTTGGATTAATCATGCACAAAGGGCCTCATGCGATCCTGCTTACGATTTTGCTATGGATAGCAGTCCATGGAAGTTTCGCCCAAAGAAATGTATTGGATAAACTGATTCAGGAAACAGAACTACAGGTTTCCCGCAATAATCTAGAAGCTGCTCTACCCAACGCCCACCGAATTGTTCAGTTATTTCCAACCAGTCCGGATGGCTATTTACTCCGTGCGCGCATTTACGAAGGGCTAGGAAAAAATGCAGCAGCGCTTACTGACCTCGGACTAGCCATTGCCGTTGATCCGGAAAATCCGGAATCACGATTCATGCGAGGAATGCTGGCCTATCGAAACGAGAGGCTTGATCTGGCCCGAATCGACTTCAGATTTTTGTTGAAAACAAAAGAATCGGTAACCAATACAGTATTCTTCCGACAAAATAACTTTCAGGGAACCGATCGGATCACCACCATGCAAAGTGGTCCTACCGATCAGTTACTTCATTTATTAGGGTTAGTAGAAATCAAAGCTGCGAATTATAAGCGAGCCATAGAGATATTGGATTCAGCTGCCGTCATCAACAGATATGAAGCTGACGTCTTTGCACACCGTGGTCTGGCTTATGAAAAAATTGGAAACGATTCCCTGGCTAATCGTGATTATGAAATCGCCTTCAAGTTAAATCCGGATCATCCCATTGTGTTGGCCAATCAATCCATTCGATTGAGTAAGACTGGCAAAGCAGAAGAATCAAAAGCACGTATTTCACAGGCCATTCAGATAAACCCGCGATCTCCTGACCTATATGCCGAACGAGCCTGGTTGCATTTGGAAGAAAAGAACTTTGAAGCGGCGCTTCAAGATTACGATTCAGCCATCCGAAGAGATCCGAACAATACCGAATGGTGGTACAATCGTGGCTTGGCTTTAGAGAAATGCGGAAAACCAATAGCAGCATTTGATAGTTTTGGTAAGGCCCTCATACTAGACGAACGCAATGCGAAAGCCTGGTTTATGCAAGGGTATCTTCAATTAAAAAAGAATCAATTTTCAGAGGCTGTTAAGAGCTTCACCAATGCGATTACCATTGACTCCAATTATGGAATGGCTTACCAAAATCGGGCTATCGCCTACTATCGTATGGGGCAGTTACAACAGGCTTGCGCGGACGTTGAACAGGCTACCCAATTAGCACAACCTGAGGCGGTATTGATGAAAAAGAAGATGTGCAGATAACCTGAAGAATCAGGATTTTTTCCGTCCACCAAAACGTCCCTTACGCTCCGGAGCATTCGCCGCCAACTCCAGACATTCCTCAAGGGTTAATTCCTTAGGTTCCTTCCCTTTTGGAATCTTAACGTTCTTTTTGCCTGCTTTGATGTATGGACCAAACCGACCATTAAGCACCTGAATCTCATCATTCCCTTCAAAGGTTTTGATAGTTCGGTTCGCGTCGGTCTCTCGTTTTGTTTGAATCAATTCAACAGCACGTTCAAATGTAATTGTATACGGATCCTCACCCTTAGGAATACTTACAAACTTTTTATCGTGCAGCACATAAGGACCAAAACGACCGATGTTCACCACAACAGGTTTTTCTTCAAAATCACCAACCTGACGGGGCAATTTGAAAAGTTCCAAAGCATCTTCAAGGGTAACATTTTCCAAAAATTGTCCGTTGCGCAAGCTGGCGAATCGTGGCTTTTCGGTACTTCCCTCCTCGGGGTTCTCGCCAATTTGCACGTAGGCTCCGAACCGTCCGAGTTTGGCGTAGATATTTTTTCCAGTGACCGGATCTTTACCTAGCTCCCGACTCTTATTCTGTACAGAGGAGCGTTCTAATTTTTCAGTAACAGAAACCGTTTTATGGAATGGCTTATAAAACCGATCGATCATCCGTTTCCATTGCAACTTACCTGCAGCAATTTTGTCGAATTCTTCCTCAATTTCCGCAGTAAAAGAAAAGTTGGTGATGTCCGGGAAATGCTCCACCAGAAAATCATTCACAATCATCGCTATGTTGGTCGGAAATAATTTGGCTTTTTCAGCACCTGTAATTTCTGTGTCCGTGCGTTTGGTAATGTCGTCTGAAGCCAGCGTCAGCACCGTATACGAGCGATCCCTACCGTCGCGGTTTTCCTTAACGACATAACCACGCTTTTGGACAGTAGAAATGGTTGGCGCGTAGGTAGATGGTCTACCAATACCCAACTCCTCGAGTTTCTTTACCAAACTGGCTTCCGTGTAACGGGAAGGCTGACGTGAGAAAGTTTGAACCGCATCCATATTTGTCAGCGGAAGAACCTGGCCAATGTTCAGCGGAGGCAATACCTTGCTGTCCTCCTCTTCTTCTGAAGCATCGTCGTCGTCCTTAGACTCCATGTACACTTTCAAAAAACCGTCGAAACGCACCATCTCTCCGGTTGCCGTAAGAACTTTGTTGTTGGTACTGATACCTACCGTAGCTGTTGTACGCTCCAATTCCGCATCGGCCATTTGAGATGCGATAGCACGCTTCCAGATTAATTCATACAAGCGCTGGGCATTGCGATCCATACCTGGATCGAGTACCGAAAAATCCGTTGGTCGAATGGCCTCATGGGCTTCCTGTGCGCCACTGGATTTAGTTTTAAAGCGACGCGTATGGACATAATTCTTTCCATAGGCGGATGTTATCTGCTGGGTAGCACCGGAAATCGCCTCATCCGAGAGGTTGACACTATCGGTACGCATGTAAGAGATTTTTCCAGCCTCGTACAGCTTCTGAGCCACCATCATGGTCTGAGAGACTGAGAAACTTAACTTCCTTCCAGCCTCTTGTTGAAGTGTAGAGGTTGTAAAAGGAGGTGATGGCGATTTTTTGGCAGGTTTACTCTGAAGGTCCTTAATAGAATACGTAGCTCCAACGCAGGAATTCAGGAAATCCATAGCTTCCTTCTCCGTATCGAAACGCTCGGACAACTCAGCAACGAGCGATTTTCCTTTACCTACGTCAAAGCGGGCCGTAACGCGGAAAGCTGACTTGGCTTGAAATTTATCAATCTCGCGTTCACGGTCAACGATTAGTCGAACTGCAACGGATTGAACCCGTCCAGCAGACAATCCAGTTTTAATTTTTTTCCAAAGAATCGGTGAAAGCTCAAAACCAACCAGGCGATCAAGGACCCGACGGGCCTGCTGGGCATTCACCAAATCTATATCAATTCCTCGAGGAGTTTGAATGGCATTTTTAATGGCATTCTTGGTGATCTCTGTAAAAACGATGCGACGGGTTTTTGCATCATCTAAATCAAGAACCTCTTTCAGATGCCAGGATATGGCCTCTCCTTCCCGGTCATCGTCACTTGCCAGAAAGACGGTCTCTGCATCTTCAGCCAGCTTGCGTAGCTTCTGAATGACCTCTTTTTTATCGGCACTAACTTCATAGGTAGGCTCGTAGTCATTCTCCACATCAATGGCGTTATTTCCTCTTGGAAGGTCACGCACGTGTCCAAAGCTGGAAGCCACCTTGTACTCTTTTCCAAGGTAACCTTCGATGGTCTTTGCTTTCGCTGGAGACTCTACTATGACTAGATTTTTTGACATCACCTCTTCTTTCTGCAGCGCCAAATATCAGTAAATTTTTAAAAAACCAATTTTGACCATTACTTTTAACTCTGTCTTTGTACCCCATTCGTCTGAAAACCAACAGGAAGAAATGTTAAAACTTTTTTTAGTAAGGCATGGAGAAAGTAATCCCGCTAAATTTCCTGGTGGCGATTCCGCGCGTGAGCTCAGCGAATTGGGAATCAGACAGATAGAGCAATTAAGAGATCGATTATCTGCTGAAATCTCGACCATGCCTAAGATTGTCTGCAGTCATGCAGTCCGCACACAACAAACCGCTTCCATTCTAGCAAAAAGATGGAATCAGACACCTGAGACAGATACAAACATTTATTATGGGGGAATTAGACCTTATGAAGAAATAGTAAAAAAATTTTTGAGCGTGAATACACTTATTTTAATCGGTCACAATCCTGATATTTCGGTGTTTGCATCGGAAATCACTGGAGCGGATATCCGCTTTTTAACGAGTTCCTGCGCCGTGATAGAACTGAATGCTGATGAAGTTATTTTACTTGGAAAACTGAAAGCCATTTGGCATCCTCAAGCACACTAAAAAAACGTCAACCACATCAAACATCCATAAACCTGTACAACCATGACTGACTTCATCGCACTGGTAGCCCGAAGCGTTGGCGCTCCTGAACTTTTCCTCCTGATTTTAGGTGGTTTATTTTTTCTGTTCTATTCCAGGTTTGTTCAGTACCGTTACTTCGTTCATGCGATTCAGATTTTGAGAGGTAAGTACGATGATCCAAATGCACCCGGACAGATCAATGCTTACCAGGCGCTCTCGACAGCATTAGCCTCAACTGTTGGCATGGGAAACATTGCTGGTGTAGCAACAGCCATTGCTATCGGTGGACCAGGTGCATTATTCTGGATGTGGGTTACCGCCTTTGTGGGTATGTCTACGAATTTTTTCACCAGTGCCCTCGCTGTAATGTACCGTGGAAAAGACTCCGCTGGAAACATCCAAGGTGGACCAATGTATGTCATTCGCGAAGCATTGGGCAAACGCTGGCAGCCCTTAGCCGTCCTCTTCAGCGTGTGCTGTATGTTCGGATGTCTTCCCATTTTTCAAGCCAACCAATTGACTCAAATTATTATTGATACCGGAATCAGTGATCCGACACTAAAGTCTGCATCTTTTATCTTGTTAGGATTTGAAGTGAACATCGCAAAGTTGATTATCGGAAGCGTGTTGACCGTTCTTTCGGCCATCGTTATTATCGGTGGTATTCAACGCATCGGTAACTGGGCTGGTAAAATGGTGCCTATTATGATCGTTATCTATTTTGGATCAGTATTGGCCATATTAATTCTGAATATTTCTGTTGTTCCCGAATACTTCATGCTGATTTTGACGGATGCATTTTCAGCCAACAACTACCGTGGAGAACCCATGCTTGGTGGTGTGTTAGGCGGACTCATCGTTACGGGAGTACAACGTGCGTCTTTTTCAAACGAGGCCGGTATTGGCACGGCACCACTAGCACTTGGAGCCTCCAAAAGCCAGGAGCCTATCCGTGAAGGACTGGTTTCTATGCTCAGCCCAGCTATTGATACGTTATTGGTTTGCACGTTAACCGCTTTGTCCATTTTAGTCACCGACGTATGGAAAACAGAGGGCCTAATTGGCGTAACGATGACCAATGCTGCTTTTGAGTCTAGTCTTGGACAGTTTGGAAAAATTCTTTTGCTGATCAGTGCTTTCTTCTTTGCTGTTACGTCATTGTTTTCCTACAGCTATTACGGAAACAAGTCCATTTCATTTTTGGTAGGGGTAAAATATGGTAAGTGGTACGACTATTTTTATCTGTCCACGATTGTTATTGGTGCGGTCGTTTCCATGCAGATGGTCACCAATATCATCGATATCGCCTATGCCCTTATGGCCGTTCCAACCATGCTTAGCGGTTTTGCACTTGCTCCAAAAGTGATGGAAGAAGCGCGTAAATACTTTGCGAAACTCGAGAACAGGTAGTCACTGCTAGAACTGTATTCAGCCACTCCTACAAGAAAGTTTTTAATGTGGCTGTCAATCTTTATTTTGGCAACTTAAATTATGAATCATGTCGGAAAGAGGACTATTTTCTGGTAGAGTTGGTTTCATCTTAGCAGCCGCAGGCTCTGCAGTTGGATTGGGTAACATCTGGAGATTCCCGTATCTCGCTGGACAAAATGGCGGCGCCATATTTTTAGTCTTCTACCTGTTGTGTATTTTTTTGTTATGCTACCCGGTAATGGTGGGTGAAATTGCGATTGGCAGAAATACCAACTCCGATGCGTACGGCTCCTACAATAAACTTGGAGGCAAAAAATGGGGATTCCTTGGGCTTTTCGGAATTCTCGCTGGCATTATGATTTTGTCGTTTTACAACGTTGTGGCCGGTTGGGCGTTTGGTTATTTCCTCGAAATATCTTTCGGTAATCTTTTGAATGAACCTGATTTCGGCGCCTTTTTTGGAAGTTATGTCAACGACATCAGTGATAATTTCTGGTTTTCACTGGCCTTCATGATTTTGACTGCACTGATTGTTTCACAGGGCATTCAAAAAGGAATTGAAGCAGCTAATAAAATTATGATGCCGGCACTTTATATTATATTGATTGGACTGATCATCTATAGTTTAACACTGCCCAATGCCATGGATGGTGTTGTGTTTTACCTAATACCTGACTTTAGCGCTTTCAAAGTTCAAACCTTATTTGATGGGTTACGACAAGCATTCTTTTCCCTTTCGCTGGGAATGGGCGCTCTTATAACTTACGGTTCCTATTTGGATAAAAAAGAAAACATAACCAGCTCAGCCGCCATCATTTCCCTGGCCGATACATCCGTGGCTTTTTTAGCGGGACTAATGGTGTTTCCAATGGTTGCGGCTTTGAATGCCTACGATGTATCCGGACCTAGCTTAATTTTTGTTGTTCTGGCCAAAGTTTTTGCTAGCATGGATCCATTGGTTGGCCGAATTGTAGGAGGCTCTTTCTTCTTGCTGATATGCTTTGCCGCCTTAACCTCGACTATATCATTATTAGAGGTTCCTGCAGCCTATTTGGTTGACCAGAAAAAAATGAAAAGAAAGAATGTTGTTTGGGGCCTGGCACTACTCATCTTT
>Ga0068872_10002976_pt1 | contig 13067 bp, 8 predicted proteins | sample NOAtaG_7_FD_66441 | JGI IMG/M metagenome (GOLD analysis project Ga0068872, IMG submission 66441) | Freshwater lake microbial communities from Lake Erie, under a cyanobacterial bloom - NOAA_Erie_Diel1S_2200h metaG | ecosystem: Environmental > Aquatic > Freshwater > Lake | place: USA: Ohio, Lake...
CCGCCTCGGTCGTTCGCCCTCCCCGGTCCGCACATCGTCGGACCGGGGAGGCTTTCCTTCAATCATGCACCGCAGCCGCAGCCGGACTCGCCGCAAGCATGGCAACCGGCGTGCTTGGTGAGCGCGCACGCGGCACGCGAACCGGAGAAACCCGCTTGCAGGCCTCGGAGCCTTCCGCCTGAACCCCCGCTACATTGCCGGGAGTCCTCTCCAAAGGAGCGCGCATGAGCAACGATTCGGCCTTCTCCGACCCTTCCGCACGCTGGTGGCTCGCGCGACCGGGCGAGCAGCCGATCGGTCCGTTCGCGTGGACCGATCTCATCGCGACCCTGCGGGGTGCGGGTGGCGTCGGCGAATGGCTCGCGTGCCGCGAAGGGGGCAACGACTGGAAGCGCCTTGCCGACGATCCTGCCGTCGTGGCGGCGCTCGCGCCGGCTGCGCCTCCGCCGACGCCCTTCGGCGCGCCAGCGAGCCCCTCCGTTCCGCCGCAGTCGCGCTTCCAGGTGCCACCGCCAGCTCCAGCGTCAGCCACAGCAGTCGGCGGGATCCCCCCCGAAGATCGCACCATGGCCGTCCTGCTCCACTTGAGCACGTTTGGCGGCATCGTCATTCCGGGACTTGGCCTTCTCCTCCCGCTCATCCTCTGGCTGACGAATCGCCAGCGACCGGCGATCGACGCCGTGGGCAAGGAGGTCATGAACTACGTGATCCTCGCGGTGATCGCCACCGTCGCGTCGATCCTGCTCGTGCTCTGTCTGATCGGATACGTGTTCCTGCTGGCGCTGGTCGTGGCCACGATCGTGTTCCCGATCATCGGGGCCGTGAAGGCGTCGAACGGCGAGTTCTTCCGGTATCCGCTTCCCTTCCGCATTCTGCGATGAAGAATCGGGCGGCGCGCGAAGAGAGGCATTCGCCGCTTCCCACGCCATCGACATCTCCCTTTCAGAGCGCCCTTCCGGTGCAACCGCAGGACGAGCCGCGTCGCCCTCGTCGGATTCGGCATCCAACCGAGCCAGGCGGGCGAAGTCCCCTGCCTCATGCTGCGCTCCACCCCATCGATCGCCTCGCTCCTCGCCGCTCTTCTCGTCTCGACCGCCACGCCGGCGCTCGCCCAGTCGAACCTCGAGTTCGACAGCGGCACGAAGGGATGGCAGACCGTCCTCGATGGCGTGATGGGCGGGCTTTCGACCGGACGCATCGCGGCGGGCGAAGGCGGCACGCTGCGGTTCTCGGGTGAACTCTCGCTCGAGAACAACGGCGGCTTCTCGCAGATCCGCACCACGGTGCCCGAGGGAACGTTCACGGGCACGACCGGGCTTGTGATGCGCGTGAAGGGCGACGGCCGCACCTACCAGTGCGACATCCGTTCGTCGCGCCTGCGCCTCATGGCGGGCGGCTACCAGAGCCGGTTCGAGACGAAGGCCGGCGAGTGGATCGAAGTCGAGATTCCGTTCGACCAGTGCGTGGCGAACAGCTTCGGCCAGCGCGTGCGCAATGCGCCGCCGCTCGACCCCGCGTCGATCGAGTCGGTGGGAATCACGCTCTCAGACAAGAAAGAGGGACCGTTTGCGATCGAGGTGGACTGGATCCGACCGATGGGCGCGGCTGCGGCCGAGCGATCGTCCGCGGGCTCGCTCGCAGCGGTCGCGACGAAGGCGAACCTCACCACGCTGCTTGACCTCGTGAAGGCCGCGGGAATCGAGTTCCCGAAGGATGCGAAGCTCACGATCTTCGCGCCGACGAACGACGCGTTCGCCAAGCTTCCGCCCGAGCAGGTCGAGTTCCTCACGAGCGCGAAGGGGAAGCCCGCGCTGCAGGCGATCCTGAAGCACCATGTGGTGGCGCAGTCGCTCGAGAGCTCCGCGCTGCTCGATCGCCGGCGTCTCAAGGCGCTGTCCGGACAGTCGCTCGACATCGATCCCGCCGCGCTTTCCGTCGACGGCGCGCGCCTCGTCGCCACCGACGTCTCCTTCGATGGCGGGCTCGTGCATGTGATCGACACGGTGATGCTGCCGGAACTCCGGAGCATCGAGGAGATCGTCGCGCAGGACGAGCGATTCTCGACGCTGCGGGCCGCGATCGGCGCCGCTGGGCTCGGACCTCAGCTCGGCGCGCAGAACTCCGGGCCGTGGACGCTGCTTGCGCCCTCGAACGACGCGTTCGCGGCGATTCCCGCCGATACGCTGAAGTCGCTCCTTGAAGATCGGCCCGCGCTCACGGCTGTGCTTGCGGCGCATGTGCTTCCGACGGCGATCCGGCGCGACGAGATGCTGTCGCAGGGCTCGGCCCGCACGCTGATGGGCGACGGCACCGTGGCGTTCGCGCTTGCTTCCGGCGCGATCACCGTCGGAGGCGCCCGCATCGAAGTCGCCGACATCGAGGCGGCGAACGGCGTCATCCACATCATCGACCGCGTCCTTCCCGCGCCGAGCGCGGCCACTGCAGGCGTGGGTTCGGGCGCGGCTCCGGTTTCGCCGCAGCGGGCGCAGAAGGCGGCCGCGATCCTCGAGCTTGCGATCGAGCGTGGCGTGCCGCGCTTCAACGCAGGCGACACCGCGTCGTGCGCGGCGCTCTATGAACTCGCGATCGCGTCGGTCGTGCTGCTTGGCGACGATGCCATCGGCCCGGACGCGCAGGCCGATCTCGCGGGCGCGCTCGAGCAGGGCGCTACGCAAAAGGACGCATCCGAGCGCGCGTGGATCTACCGTCGCGCGATGGACCGCGTGCTTGGCCGCATGATGAAGCCGGACGCGTGAGGCGGCGGCGGCAGGCGTCGCGCGCTCTCGACGGCCTCCCCTGCTTGGGCGCAGGCCTTGTCCTTGCGTTCACGATGGGCAAGTTGTTTCCCGGAGGCCAGAGCGAAGCTCCGCTGAAGCCGTGCCGCGGATCGATCGCAATTCTGCGGGCTGTCAGGCGTGTTCAACACGCCGAGAAGCGCAGGAGAAGACGAACTTCCGTGCCTTGACCGTGACGGATGGGTGCATGCAAGCTGCTTTGCCCGTCTTTCCGCCGAGCACCCCATGTTGAAGGCTCCCTGAGATACCAGCGGCATCTCGATCTGCGTGCCGTTGTCGTGCACGCGCCAAGCGAGCGCTGTTGCCGCGATCGCATCCAAAGCCGCATCGACTCCGCACGACTGGAAGTAGTGCCACCAACCTCGGCTGCCGGCTCGGTCGCACCTGGCGCGGGCTTCACCCTCGAGCTCGGTGGCTGGGCCCGGACGGGCCGACCATCGATCCCGACGCGGCCAAACGACAACGCCCGGCCGCGAGGCAGGGCGTTGGGGAGAGGTCGTGACGTTGCTCCGCTCCTGATGACGGATCGCGGGGCTCGCGATCTTGCGCCGGAGCCAACGGGTTCGCTCCGTCGAGGCTCGCCTGATTCGGATGCAGAGGGCTGAGGTTGGAGCCGAGCACTCGTCTCCGCACGGGCCCCCTTTCCAAAGCCAGGCCGTTGCGATCACTTGTCGGACTCGGGTAGCCCCATCCCGCTGCGATTCGGACCCTTGGGCTTCGGAACGGGCTGGAACGTGTTCGTCTCGAGCTCCTTCAGGAGCACCTCGACCGCCTTCTCCAACTGCGGGTCGCGGCCATTGCCCATTTTGGCTGGGTCGTCGATCACCTCGATGTCGGGATCGACACCGTGACCCTCGATGCCCCAGGTGCCGTCGGTCTCGTAGAAGGCAAAGTCGGGAACCGAGACCATCCCCCCGTCGATGAAGACCGCTCCCCCTGAGATTCCGACGAGACCTCCCCAGGTCCGCGTTCCGATCAGCGGGCCGAGCTTGTGCCGCCTGAAGAGCCAGGGAAACATGTCGCCGCCCGATCCAGACGGGCCGTTGATGAGCATGGCCTTCGGGCCGCGATGACCGTCGGGCGGCCATGTCATGTCCCGCGCATGGCGCATCGCCCAGTAGTTGGTGACGGGGCGATCGAGAAGCTCGATGAACCGGTGCGGGACTTGGCCACCGCCGTTCCAGCGCTCGTCGATGAGCAGCGCAGGCTTCGTGCGCTGGCCATAGAACTGACGAACAAGTTCATTCTGGCCGCCCGTACCCGTGTCCGGCACGTAGAGGTAGCCGATCTTGCCGCCGGACAGCTCCTCGACGCGGCGGCGCATCGACTCGACCCATGCCCGTTCATGCAGCTCGGACTCGCTCGCGAGCGTCGTCACCACGATGTCCTTGGCATCCTTATCCATGACGGGTCGCTTGGACACGGTGAGCACGACGGGCTTCTCCGCAAGATCGAGGAACTGCGACCACGGGTCGCGCGTCGGATCGACGGGATCGCCATTCACGGCAAGAAGGTAGTCGCCTTCCTCGACACCGAGGCCATGCGCCGCGAGCGGGCTGCGTGCGGTGCTCTCGAATGGCGCACCGCTCACGAACTTCGCGAGCTTCCACGCCTTCGCCGGCGTGCCATCGTCGAGCGTCGCCTTGGCGAACTCGACGCCGAGCATGCCCACCGAGCGCCTCGGGGCCCGCTCGACGTCACCCGCCGCGAGCAGGAACGCATGGCCGACGTTGAGCTCCGACATCATCTCGCTGATGAGATAGTTGAGGTCCTCCCTTGTCACGACTGCGGGAAGCAACGCTTCGTACTTCGCGCGGATCGCCGGCCAGTCGACGCCGTGCATCCCCTCGTCGTAGAAGGAGTCGCGATACGCGCGCCACGCGTCAACAAGCATCTGCCGCCACTCGTGACGGGGCTGGATCTCGACCAGCATGGGCTCGGTGACCAATGGCTTTGGCGCCGCGCCTGCCGAGGCATCCGCGATCGCAAACTTCTGAGACTGCGCATCGAGAGAGAGGAGCTTCTTTCCGTCGGCGGAGATCCCGACGATCGTTCCAGCCGGACCGGTCTTCTCGCTTGGCGCCCGCTCGCTCAAGGCGAGGATGCGGACGACACCCTCGCGCACGAAGAGCAGTTCGTTGCGGTCGTTGAACTTCAAGAAGCTGAGCGTGCCGGGCGCCACCGGCAACTGAACAGAACGCGCCTCGAAGCCCTTTGTCTCGATCTCGATGGTCGCGGCCGCCTTCGCTGGGTCAGTCTTCGCTGGCTCGGTCTTCGTGGCGTCGGTCTTCGTGGCGTCCAACGCTCCAGCCTCCGGCTGCGCCTCACCCTTCGGCTGGTCTGCGCCTTGCGTCGGCGTCGCAGCGTCGGCGACGACTTCTTCGTCGCTGGTCGCAAGCCATGGCAGCCTGAGATCCTTCCGAAGCGGCAGCGCCATCAGGACCTCGGACTTGTCGTAGATCCAGGTGGTGTCGAACTCACTGTAGGTGGGGCTGAAGTGGCGAGCGCTGCTGTAGACCAGCCAGTCGCCCTTGCGGTCGAAGGTCGGGTCTGAATCCGAGTAGAAGCCACTCGTCACCTGCGTGCGGGCCTTCGCCGGGTCGCTCTCCTTGGTGTCATAGAGGTAGACCGCGCTCAATTCGGTTGAATCGCTGGGCCGCGACCAGGTGATCCAGCGGGAATCGTGGGAGAACGAGATGCTTGTTGTCGCCGGCGCTGCCGGATGCTTGTCGAGCCGAATCAGCGAGCCATCCTCGAGCTTGACGAGGTCGAGGTGGCCGGCCATGTCCTGGATCACGACCGACTTCGAGTCCGGCGACCAGGCGATCTCCGTGCGCAACAGACTCGGGACGCCGTCGACGGGCTTCGTGATCTGCTTCGGCTGCGCGAGCGCGCCATCGGTCCTGCCGTCGGCTGGCATGGTGTACAACTCATACTCGCCTGTCGCGTCGGAGAAGAACGCGATCATCTTCCCATCCGGGCTCCAGGCCGGCTTTCGCTCGAACACGCCGTCGGTGCGCGTCAGGTTGCGGGGAGTTCCTTGCTCTGCGGGAACGGACCAGATGTCGCCGCGCGCCACGACCAGCGCGCGCTTCCCCGTCGGGGAAAGCACTCCGTCACTCACCGGGCGCGCCTCGACCGTCGCGAGTCGCAGCGACCTGCGATCGCCGGGCACGGTGATCGACACTGCGCGCGACGCACCCGTTGCGAGATCGACAACATGAATCTGGTCGCCGTGCTGCAGCACCATCTCGCCCGGGCCTCCGTCGTCGGGGCCAATCGCCGGCCACTTGACGTCGTACGTCTTGAAGCGGGTGACCTGCTCCGTCCTTCCGGAGTCGACGTCGTGGCGCCAGATGTTCAGGACATTCCCCTCGGCGGCGCCGCGGTCAGAGAGGAAGTAGACCGTCCGTCCGTTCCACATCGGCAGCGTGTCGGTCCCCTCCCAGTCGGTCATCTGCTTCGATTCACCCGTCTTGAGGTTGAAGAGCCAGATGTCGCTCGCCTCGCCGCCGCGGTAGCGCTTCCATGTGCGGTCGTCGTTCGCAATCGGCGTGTATGCAAGCCACTCTCCGGTCTTGTCGAGCGAACCGTTGGAGCCGTACGGGACGGGGAGCTGCGTCGGCAACCCCCCTTCCGCGGGCACCACGTAGAGCTTTGCCGCCGAGGGCAATCCGGTGTGACTTGCCGCGAAGATCAGGCTGCGCCCATCCGGAGTCCAGTCGCTCAGCCCCTCGTTGCCCGGGTGGTGCGTGATGCGCCGTGGAATGCCACCTCCGGTCGGCAGCGTGTAGAGATCGCTGCCTTTGTCGTAGTTCGCGCGGAAGGCGATCGACTTGCCATCAGGCGAGAAGCGAGGCCTTCCCTCGAAGCCGAGGGGATTCGCCACGAGGCTTGCGGTGCCTCCCTGCTTGGGCACGACCCAGATGTCGTTGGCGTAGATGAAGACGATCTCCGTCCTCGAGATGTCCGGAAATCGGTAGAGGCCGACGGTCGCGGTCGATTCCTGCGATCCGTGTGCCGCGACGACGGCGGGAAGCGCGCATGCGAACGAGAGCGCGACGACTCGCGTCTTTCGGTGAGTGTCAAACATGGATGAACTCCTTCGACTCCGGGTACCTGTCCCGGGCGACGCGATACCGATCGCGCGTCCCCGCGTTGCAGAAGCGAAAGTGGACGCGGAGAACACGGCGCCCCAGGACGCGGCGCCGGATACATCTCGGGTACAAGCGCGGGTACAAGCGCGGGTACAAGCGCGGGTACAAGCGCAGGTACAAGCGGCTACCGAACGGTCTCCAACCGGCACGCGATTTCAAAGGCCGTTGAGTGGACCGAGGTCACGAGCCTCGGGTTCACCGCAGCGCGCCCAGCGTGCGGCCGCGATCCTCGAACTCTCGATCGAACGGGGCGTGCGGTGCTTCAATGCGGGCGACACCTCGTCATGCGCCGCGCGATGGACCGCGTGCTTGAGCGCATGCTGAAGACGGACGAGTGAGATGGCCTGCACGCCCCTCGCAGGGCAGTCTGTCGAGAACGGCTTCCTCGCCGCCGCTGAGCGCCGCGATCTCTGCCGTTGCTGGGTCGGCACGGCACGCTTTCCGGCGCGGCAAATCCCGGGCATGGTTGGCGTCGACAACATGGGCAAGCTCCGTGGGATCACGCCGCGGCACAATCCGAATCGCCTCACGTCGCAGTTGACGCCGTACCAAATGGAGGCTCAGGTCTCCGGGATCATCGCCGGCAAAGCGGGCATGAAGCGCCTCGGCGTCGAGGCTCCGATCGTCGCGATTCCGCCGACCTGCCAGGCTCTGTCTGACGGATACGCTGGGCTTCAAGCCGCCCGGCATCCCGGCTGGCCATGATCCGACCATGATCCAACCATGATCCAACCATGATCCGGCCACGATCCAAGTTTGTCGGGTTCAACTCGCTGTCTCGCGTGGTTGGATCATCGGGGATACAGCATCGTTTCCCCCCTTGCCATCCGGGCCCCGGTGCGGATTTCAACATCCTGCAAACGGGTCTTCAGCGATCCGTCAGACAGAGCCCAGGCCCGCAGATGCCAGAACTTCGATGTCTTCCGGGAACTCCCGATCGCCTACCCTTCGCACCTCGCCCAGCGTTCCCGGACAACCGCAATGCCTCCCATCGAACGACGCCCCGTCCCGCCGCCGAAAGAGTGCGCCTCGTGCCATCGGCCGTTCACCTGGCGCAAGAAGTGGGAGCGCGACTGGGAGCATGTGCGCTACTGCTCGGACGCGTGTCGACGACGCGGGCCCGTCGACCCACCCGCGACGGACGACGGCACTCGGCGCCGCGCGACGCGCAATCCCTAGAGCAAAGGCAAACCAAACACCATGCGATCACTGCAGGCCGTCAGCGCCATGCTCCTCTCCGTTCCCCTGATCGGGTCCGCGGTGAACCACGCCTTCAAGTGGGTCAGCCCGCCGATGAGCGACGGCTCGCGCGGCGCAGAGATGTGGGAGCTGATCCGCGACGGCGGCCTGATGGACTGGCTCGCCGTCGGACACCTGCTGCTCGGCATCCTGCTTCTCGTGCCCCGCACCCGGTTCGCGGCGGGCATGATGCAGCTGCCGATCACCATCGGGATCGTCGTGTTCAATGTCACGATGTTCCCTGCAGGCATTCCGCTTGCGATCGCCATGCTCGTCGTCAACCTCGGCGTGGTGCTCGCGCCGCGCGACCTTCGTCGACTGCTGGCGCCCTCCGCGGAGTGACCGCATCGGCGCGCGCCGCTACATGCGCGAAAGCACGCAGATCGCGACGCTCATGGCAAGCATCAGCGCCGCCGGAACATACTTCGACACGGGATCGCGCACCTTGAGGTGCATGGCGACAGCGCCCATCATGAGCACGGCAACCACCGCAGCCGCCGGCAGCACGACGGGCGGGTAGGCGAGTCCCACCAGCAGCAGCACGCCGCAGATGATCTTCAGGCCACCGACGATGTAGAACATCGGTGCCGGCAACCCGTAGGTGGCGAACTCGTCCTTGAGGTTCTTCGCCTCGCCGCCGCGATAGGCGGTTGCGCTCTGGCGACGCAGCAGCCACACGTTCAGGAGACCCAAACCGACGATTGCCTGGAGGATGAGTCCGATCGTGTGTTGCATTCGAAGCACGGTATCCGATCGCGGTGGCTCTCGCGGGACCTACACTCGCATCTTGAACACTCCGATGCAGATCGTCTTTGAAATCGCCCGCGCGCTCTCGGCCATCGCGTTCATTTCCTACGGGATCGCTTGCTTGGTCGGTCTACGCATGGAGGCGGAGTTCAAGCGCTACGGCCTTGCGCGGTTCCGCCGCCTGATCGGCGCGCTGGAGTGTCTTGGCGCGCTTGGGCTGGTGGCGGGCCACTTCAATCGCCCCGTGCTTGTGCTGTCTGCCGCTGGTCTCACGCTCACGATGCTGATGGCGATCGCCACGCGCATCCGCATCGGCGACTCGCTCGTGCAGACTCTTCCGGCGATCGTGTTGTTCGCGCTGAATGCCTTCGTGCTCGGCTTTGCCGTCGTGAACTCGTAGGCGCGCTTCCACTCGCGGTGTTCGCGCCGCGGCTCACCGACTCGGCCGCGAACCTGCGCACCGCCTTCATGCAGCCGATCGCCCGGGCAGCGACGAGCCGTGGATCTCGGCGTCGAAGCCGGGCGCTTCGAGCGCTGAAACGACCGGTGCAAAATCAGGTGCACTCATGCTTCAAACTGGGGTGCAAAATCGGGTGCAGCACGCAGCGGCACCGAAAAGCACCGTCGAGAAGAACTCGACGCTAATTCCAGAAACGCAGCGAGGTTGCGCCAGCTCTTGCGAGACCGGGCAACCTCGTCGCTCTAGCACCAAAGCCCGCTGCCGCAAAGCAAGCACCAAAGGCTGCCGCCGCAGCGGCAGCCGCTACAGGAATGGGCGGAGAGGGATTCGAACCCCCTGCTGTTTCCCGAGGGTTTCGAGGCGCGAGGCGAAAGCGGCGCAGAAAGCGGCACACCGGGCGGGAGGAGCGCGGGGCGAGGCCGCCGCGCACGGGGGCCACGGGGCCGCGGGGGCGGTGGGCCGGGCGTCGGGCGTGCCGAGCGCGGCCGAGGGCACGTGGGGCAACGTGGGGGCTTCCCGGGCGAGCGGCGCGCGGCCAGCGGACGAGCGCCCTGGGTGGCCACGGGTCCTCCCTGACGCGAACGCATGCTCTTGGCCCGACGGAGCGGCTGGCGGGGACGATCAAGTTTGTTTCAGGAGGGTGTCACCGGTGTCACCGGTACCGAAACTCAACGGTAACGGCAAGTGCGCGAGGGCGGATCCCGCAGGAGGTCGTGCATCTGCGCGGTCAGCGAGCCGCGATCCCGGCGTTCCCGAACACCATCGTCCGCGGCGTCGCGGCCGAGTGGGCTGGCCAGTCCGGCAGACCCTTTGCCGATGGCGCGCCCGTCCGCATGAACTCCACGATGTAGTCCATCATTGCGTCGCTGATCCGGCGGCCTTCCGCCGAGGCCTCGACCGGCTGCGAATCGTCCTCCCGCCCTCCACGTCCCTCGCCGCGGCGCCGCGATGCGGCACGATCCGCGGCACCCTGGCTTCGGAAGCCGTACTGCTCGGCGGTCGACTGCCCGATGGTGCCGAAGGCGTAGGCGACGGGTTCGCCGTGCATCGCGACCGACCGAGACTGCCGCGCAGCCGGAGGCACGAAGGTGAACTGGAACATGAAGACCTTCTGGCCATCGCGGGCCATGCTGTCCGCAAGCTGGCGCTGGAAGCCGAACGCGCCCCCGGTCGCGACCTCGTCGCCGAGCTGCCGCGCGCCTGACTCGCCGTTGGCACCGCCCATGAGCACGGGGATGCGCGCCTGCTTGCCTTCGGCAAAGGTCTCCGAGGGCACCTGCGTCACCAGGCGCCCATCGATGATCGGCTTGACGGGCAGCCCGAGCCGCTGGATCACGCCCGTCGGGACCGCGACTTCGCCCGCGCCGATCCTCCGGAGGGCGGCGGCGGATGCGTCCGCCCCGAGGCCGAGGTGGATGGCGAGCCTTTGCCCCGCCTCCTCCGCCTCGGCGAGCGTCTGGATGTTGCGGATTCCGCCGCTGCTGTGGATCACTGCCTTGTGGAAGAGACCCTTCGCCTCCGGAATCCCCATCAGGAAGAGGCAGCTCGTGCCTCCTGCGGACGAGCCCGAGATCGTGACGTTTCCGGGGTCGCCGCCGAATGCCGCGATGTTCTCGTGGGTCCATCGGAGCGCCGCCATCATGTCGAGCAGGCAGAGGTTGCCGACCGGACCGTCGGGCCCTGCCTCGGCGGTGAGCGCGGGATGCGCGAAGAGCCCGAGCGGACCAAGCCGGTAGTTGACGGTGATCACGATCGCGCCACGCTTCGCAAGCTCGGTTCCGTCGTAGCGTGGCTGTGCGCCCGAGCCCTGGACGAAGGCTCCGCCGTGAATCCACACCAGGACCGGCAGCTTCGCATCCGGCGGCGCGTCGGCAGGCGCCCAGACGTTCAGCGACAGGCAGTCCTCGCTCTGCGTGCTGCGGGGGTAGAACGCCTCGCCCTGCAGCGCGGGCGCCCCGAAGTCCGTCGCCTTGCGGATGCCTGGCCACGGCTTCGCCGGCTGCGGAGCCTTCCACCGGAGCTCGCCGACCGGCGGCGCCGCGTAGGGAACGCCGCGAAAGACACGGACCCCGTTGCGGACCTCGCCGAGGAGCTCACCCGCGGCGACGCGCACGGTCTTGGGGTTCTCGGCCGAAGCAGCCGCGCCGCGCTTCGGCCTCGCCTCGTTCGACGGTGCCGCCGGCTTGGGCTCGGTGGCAGTGGCCTCGGTCTTCGCTTCGGGGACGGCCTTCGCGAAGTGCTTCGCGAAGAACGCGACCATCGTCTCGCGCGCAATGCGCTCCTCTTCCGCCTCGACGCCGGATTTCTCGCCACGCAGCTCACGGGCGGCGCTGACCGATCGCGCCCAGTAGAAGCCGTGCGGGCTCTTCTCGGCGGTGTAGACGGCGACGTCCTGCCCGGCTTCCTTCATCCGGCGAATCGTCGGCTCGATCAGCACATGGGGCGCCTGGTCGTCGCCGTTGCTGGTGACGAAGAGCGACGGCGCGATGATCCGGTGCGCATTCGCCTCGATCGACTCCCGTGCGATGAAGGCGCGGGCTTCGTCCGCGCTCATGCCACGCCCACGGGTCAGGCCGGCGAAGATGCGCTTGCCGTTCTGGACGATGTCCGCGCGCGCCTCGTCGGGCACGAGCGAGAGCGGCGGCTTCGCGGGATCGCCCGTCATGTACACGACCGGATCGGTCATCCATGGCGACCCCACCGCGACGCAGGCGATCTCCTTCCCCATCTTTTCGGCCGCGACGAGCGCGAGATGCCCGCCATGGCTTCCGCCGACGACTCCAACGCGCGTCGCGTCGACCCGTGGAAGCGTCTTGGCGAAGCGGATCCCGGCGATGACGTCGTCCTGCTCCATGCCGAAGAGCGCGCCGTTTCCCGCGCGGTAGCTGACCGCGAGGATCGCCCATGGCTGCTCGTTGAACGCCGAGACGGTCGGCGAGGGTCCCCCGGGCACGGCCAGGGTGCGGAGGAATCCCATGTCGCGGTCGCCCTGACCGCCATGGATCGTGACCAGGACCGGGAAAGGCCCCGCCCCCCTCGGCATAGAGAGCACGCAGGGGATCTTGCGCCCATCGCTCGACGGGTACTCCATCTCCGTGACCTCGCGATCACCGATTGATTCGGTCTTGCCGGAGGGGGTGCGGGCGCCCGGCCGCTCGCGCATCTGCCGCAGCTTCTCGCGAACCGCACGGCGCTCCTCGTCATCGATCTTGCCGTCGCCGTTCGTGTCGAACCGCTTCAGCAGATCGCGCTGCGGAGGCTGCTTCGGTTCATTCGCCTGCTGCGCGAACGTGCACGGCGCCACAAGGGCGGCGATCAGGCATGCAAGCGCGACGAAGATCCTCAAGTCGGGCATGTGTGCATCTCCTTCTGGGTCTCGACAGGGAAACGGCGCCGCACGCGTTCTATTGCCGCTTCGTCGCCTCGATGCATGGTCCCCCCGTGCAGGCGGTCGTATCTCGATCTGGGGTTCCGCAACATGCGGCAACAGCGATCGTTCACGCCCGTCGGCGCCGACCACCGGCGCAAGCCCCTCGCCGCGGCGACGGCCGCGAAGCGCGTCCACGTGGCCAAGTGCATCTTCAGCCGCGCGCGGCGCTGGAAGCTCGTCCCCGAGAACCCCTTCGAGCACCTGCGCGCCGGGCCGCAGTCAAACCCCGACCGCGCCTT